>Ga0066388_100002184_pt1 | contig 11752 bp, 6 predicted proteins | sample PanSoiMetaGPlot6_FD_64539 | JGI IMG/M metagenome (GOLD analysis project Ga0066388, IMG submission 64539) | Tropical forest soil microbial communities from Panama analyzed to predict greenhouse gas emissions - Panama Soil - Plot 6 (Hybrid Assembly) | ecosystem: Environmental > Terrestrial > Soil... | reverse complement strand
TCGGAATCCCCGAGAGCCCGCGCTGGCTGGTCAAGACCCATCGCAATGACGAAGCGGCGGTCGTCCTCCGCCGCCTCGGCAGCGGCGACCCCGACCGGCTCCTGCGGGAGATCCGCGAGTCGCTCCGCGAGGAGACGGTCGCCGCCGACGAGCCGCTCTTCCAGAGGAAGTACCGCAAGCCGATCCTGCTCGCCCTCATGGTCGCCACCTTCAACCAGCTCTCGGGGATCAACGCCCTCATCTATTACACGGCCGACATCTTCACGATGGCCGGGGCGGGACGCACGAGTGCGCTCCGCCAATCGGTGATCGTCGGCTTCACCAACCTCGTCTTCACGATCGTGGCCATGACCGTGATCGACCGCTACGGGCGCAAGCGGCTGCTGCTCGTGGGGGCCGTCGGCCTCACCGTCTGCCTCGGCCTCGTCGCCTACGCCTTCGCGAACCGCCTCGGCGGCGCGCTCGTCCTCGGCAGCCTCATCGGCTACATCGCGTTCTTCGCGTTCTCGCAGGGCTCCGTGATCTGGGTCTACCTTTCCGAGATCTTCCCCAACCGCGTGCGGGCCCGCGGCCAGGCGCTGGGCAGCTTCACGCACTGGTTCTGGGCGGCGGTGGTGAGCTGGACGTTCCCCATGATCGCGGAGGTGTCGGGCGCCGCGGCCTTCGCCTTCTTCGCCGCGATGATGCTGCTGCAGTTCGTGATCGTCCTGGTGTTCCTGCCCGAGACGAAGGGCGTCTCGCTGGAGCAGATCCAGCGGACGCTGGGGATCGAGTGAGCGCGCGCGGAGCGGTCTTCGCCCTCGCCGCCGCGGGGCTCGTGCTGTCCCCCACCCGCGCCGACGAGCCCTTGCGGCCGCGCTTCCACTTCACGCCCGAGCGCAACTTCATGAACGACCCGAACGGGCTCGTGTTCTTCGAGGGCGAGTACCACCTCTTCTACCAGCACAACCCCTTCGGGGACCGCTGGGGGCACATGAGCTGGGGCCACGCGGTCAGCCCCGACATGCTCCACTGGAAGCACCTCCCGGTGACGCTGCGCGAAGAGAACGGGATCATGGTCTTCTCGGGAAGCGCCGTCGTCGATTGGAAGGACACGAGCGGTTTTTGCGGCGGCCGGCCGTGCCTGGTGGCGATCTACACCGGCCACCAGGAACACCTCCAGACCCAGAACGTGGCCTACAGCACCGACCGCGGCCGGACGTTCACGAAGTACCGCGGCAACCCGGTGATCGACCTCGGCCTCAAGGACTTCCGCGACCCGAAGGTCTTCTGGCACGAGCCCACCGCGCGCTGGATCATGGCGGCCGTGCTGCCCGACCTCCACAAGGTCCGCTTCTTCGCCTCGCGCGACCTCAAGCGCTGGGAAGCGCTGAGCGACTTCGGCCCCGCGGGCGCCACGGGCGGCGTGTGGGAGTGCCCCGACCTCTACCCGCTGCCCGTCGAAGGCGAGCCCGGCGCCACTCGATGGCTCCTCGACGTGGACATCAACCCCGGCGGCCCGCAGGGCGGCTCCGCGGGACAGTACTTCGTCGGCACGTTCGACGGCACACGGTTCGTGAACGACAACCCCGCGGAGACGACACTCTGGGTCGATCACGGCAAGGACTTCTATGCCACGCAGTCGTTCTCGGACGTCCCTCCCCGCGACGGGCGGCGCATCTGGATGGGCTGGACGAGCAACTGGCTCTACGCCAACGACGAGCCGACCTCACCCTGGCGTGGCGTGCAGACGGTGCCGCGCGTGCTCAGCCTGCGCCGACTGCCCCAGGGACTCCGGCTCGTGCAGGCGCCGATCGCGGAGCTGAAGGCGCTCCGGACGGGCGCGGGGCCGCAACGGCTGACGAAAGCGTCGCCGCTGCCCCCGTCGGCCGACATCGAGCTGGAGGTCGTGAGCGGCGACTGGCAGGAAGCGGGCCTGCGGCTCTCGAACGACAACGGCGAGGAAGTGACGATCGGCGTCTCCTCCACGCCGCTCGAGCTGTTCGTGGACCGGCGGAAGTCCCGGACGACCGTGTTCCACGAAGACTACGCGGAACGCCACGCGGGTCCGCTGCGCTGGCGCGGCGACCGGGTGAAACTGCGCATCCTCTTCGACCGGACGACGATCGAGGTCTTCGCCAACGACGGCGAGACCGTCATCACCGACCGCGTCTACCCGACGCAGCCCCTGACGCGCATCGAGACGGCGGGCGACGCGAGCGCGATCCCGGCGCCGGTCCGTCTCTACGAGCTTCGGTCGGTGTGGCCGTGAGCGGCTCCCCGCCGGCGCTCTGGGGCGGCGTGGAGGGCGGCGGTACGAAGTTCGTGTGCATGGTCGGCTCGGGCCCGGACGACGTCCGGGCGGAGCGCGTGATCGCGACGACGAGCCCCGCGGACACGTTCGCGGAGGCGGTCGCGTTCTTCGTCGCGGCGCGGGAGACGCATGGCGCCTTGGGCGGCCTCGGCATCGGGTCCTTCGGGCCGGTGGACCTCCACGCCGGCTCGCCGACCTACGGATACATCACAACGACGCCCAAGCCGGGATGGGCCAATGTCGAAGTCGCCGGCGTCTTCGCCCGCGCGCTCGGGGTGCCCGTCGCTTTCGACACCGACGTCAACGCCGCCGCCCTCGGCGAGTGGCGGTGGGGAGCCGCCCAGGGGCTGCACACGTTCGTCTACCTCACGGTGGGCACCGGGATCGGCGGCGGTGGTCTCATGGGCGGCCGGCTGATGCACGGCCTGATCCATCCCGAGATCGGCCACCTGCGCATCCCCCACGACCGGCGTCAGGACCCGTTCGCGGGCGCGTGCCCGTATCACGGCGACTGCCTCGAGGGACTGGCCAGCGGCCCGGCGCTGAAGGCTCGCTGGGGCCGGGAAGCCGAGTCTCTGCCCGCCGACCACGAGGCCTGGCCGCTCCAGGCCCGCTACCTGGCCCTCTGCCTCGCGAACCTCGTGTGCACGCTCTCACCGCAGCGCATCGTGGTGGGCGGAGGCGTGATGGCCCAGCCCCATCTCTTCCCGCTCGTCCGCCGGGAAGTGCAGTCGCTGCTCAACGACTACGTGCGCGCGGCCGAGATCCTCTCGGGCATCGACGGCTACATCGTCCCGCCGGCGCTCGGCGGGCGGGCGGGCGTGCTCGGCGCGCTGGCCCTGGCCGCGGGGCCGCCCTGAACCCTAGGCGACGATCGGCGCCGCGAAGGCCGGCGCGCTCACGAGGGCGGCCGCGCCGCGCAGCCGGGGCTGGTCGCCCAGCGGGACCGTGAGGATCTCCGTCTCCCCCGCCTCGTGGACGAGCGCCTGCTCGCGCAGCGCATCGCGTACCGTCCAGGAGATGAGGTCCCAGGCGGTGGTGATCTCGCCGCCCACGTAGATCCGCCGCGGGTCGATGCTCTTGACGATCGCCGCGAAGCCTCGCCCGAGGTAGTAGCCGGTCTCGCGCAGCGTCTCCAGGGCCTTCTCCTCGCCCGCCCGGGCGCGCGCCACGATCTCCTCGACGTTCGGCCCGTCGAGCTGGCTCGAGGCGGGCCACGACGTGTCGGCCCCGAGATAGCGCGCGGTGACGGCGCGGTTGGAGACGTACGCCTCCCAGCACCCGCTCTGGCCGCACGAGCAGCGCGGCCCGTACATGTTGAGCGGCAGGTGGCCGTACTCGCCCGCCACGTTGTGGGCGCCGCGGAGCAGCTTCCCGTCGATGGCGACCCCGACGCCGACGCCGTCGGAGACGTTCACGAAGGCGACCGGCGCGTCGGTGGGAACGTCGCCGCTCACCGCCCACACCTGCGCGAGCACGCACGCCTTGCAGGAGTTCTCGATCACGACCGGCAGCTTGGTGGCGGCCTTGATCGGCTCGAGCAGGTCCACGTCACGCCAGCCCAGGGTCGGGCCGAAGCGGACACGCTCTCCCGCGAGGTCGAGCACGCCGGAGACGACCACGCCGATCCCGACGCACTCGCCCACCTCGGGGTTCTCGCCGAGGACGCGGCCGATCGCGCGCACGAGGTCCTTCACCAGCACCGCGGGGCGCGGGGCGGTCGGCAGCGACTGCACGTCGAGGAGCGGGTGGCCGAGCAGGTCCGTGAGCATGATGAGCGTGTGGCTGGCGTTGATGTCGACGGCCACCGCGCACCGGCGGCGGGTCTCGATGTAGAGGTGCGTCGGCTTGCGCCCGCCCTTGCTCTCGCCCTTGGCTCCCTCGAACACGAGGCCCGCGCTGAGCAGCTCGTTCACGAGGAGGCTGACCGCGCCCGGCCGTACGCCCATGAGCCGGGCGAGGTCGGCCCGCGAGATCGGCTGCTTCTCGCGGACGAGGTTGAGGGCGATCTGCCGGTTGATCTCGCGCGAGATGCCGCGCCGCGCGATGCGGAAGGTGGTGGGGTTGATGCGGCGCATGCAGGGGCTCCGTTCCTTTGACGCCAACCCCGGGCAGGGGGTTGGGCGGAGATTATCCCAACGAGGGACGAATTGACACGAAAGAGTTTGGAAAAGTATGTTCACCGCGCTCGTTCCATGGCCCCTCCCCTCCGACGGCTCCTCCGCAAGGTATTCCTCGCCAGTATCTTTTTCGTTTCCGTCACAGGCGCGGCGGGGCCCGCGGGCGCCGAGACGGGCTACGACCTCTGGCTTCGCTACGTCCCCGTGAAGGACGCGGCGCGGCGGGCCGCCTACCAGAGGGCCGCCGCCGCGGTCGTCGTCCAGGGCACGTCGCCCACGGCGCAGGCGGTGAGGGCCGAGCTGGTCAAGGGCTTGACCGGCCTGCTGGGCGCGCCCGTGCTTTCGCGGGATGCCGTCCAGGCGGACGGCGCCCTCGTCGCCGGCACGCCCGCGACGTCGCCGCTCGTCGCCGGCCTGGGCTGGTCGAAACCGCTGGCGGAGGCGGGCCGCGAAGGCTTCCTGATCCGCTCGACGCGGATCCGCGGCCGCCCGGCCACCGTGATCGCCTCCGAGGGCGAGGCCGGGATGCTGTACGGCGCCTTCCACTTCCTGCGGCTGATCCAGACCAGCCAGGACGTCGCCCGCCTCGACGTGGTGCAGCGGCCGCGGATCGAGCTGCGGATGCTCGACCACTGGGACAACCTCGACGGCACGATCGAGCGCGGCTACGCGGGGCCGTCGCTCTGGAAGTGGGCCGAGCTGCCGGGGCGCATCGATCCACGAGTCGAGGACTACGCGCGGGCCAACGCCTCGCTCGGGATCAACGGCACGGTCCTGAACAGCGTCAACGCGAACCCCGAGTCGCTGAGCGCGGCCTACCTGGAGAAGGCCGCGGCGCTCGCCCGCGCCCTCCGTCCCTACGGCATTCGCGTCTACCTCTCGGCCAACTTCGCGGCGCCCAAGCTCCTCGGGCGCCTGGCCACGGCCGACCCGCTCGATCCCGCGGTGGCTCGGTGGTGGAAGGACAAGGCCGACGAGATCTACCGCCTGATCCCCGACTTCGGCGGCTTCCTCGTGAAGGCCAACAGCGAGGGCCAGCCCGGGCCGCAGGACTACCACCGCACGCACGCCGACGGCGCCAACGTCCTCGCCGACGCCGTCCGGCCGCACGGCGGCGTCGTGATGTGGCGCGCGTTCGTGTACGACGCGAGCGTCGACCCCGACCGCGTCAAGCGCGCGTACCTGGAGTTCGTGCCCCTGGACGGGAGGTTCCGCGACAACGTCTTCGTGCAGGTCAAGAACGGCCCTCTCGACTTCCAGCCCCGCGAGCCGTTCCACCCGATGTTCGGGGCAATGCCCGGCACGCCGCTGATGGCGGAGCTGCAGATCACCCAGGAGTACCTGGGCCAGTCGAACCACCTCGTCTACCTGGCCCCGATGTGGAAGGAGTTCCTCGACGCGGACACCTACGCCCGCGGTGCGGGCACCCCGGTGGCCCGCATCGTCGACGGCACCGTCGAGGGCCACCGCCGCACGGGCATCGCGGGCGTCGCGAACACCGGCAGCGATGCGAACTGGTGCGGCCACGACTTCGCCCAGGCCAACTGGTACGCGTTCGGACGGCTGGCGTGGGACCCCGGCCTCGGCGCCGAGACCATCGCCGAGGAGTGGATCCGCATGACGTGGGGCTCCACGCCCGACGTCGTGGCCACGATCCGCGGGATGATGCTCGGCTCGCGCGAGACGTTCGTGTCGTACACGATGCCGCTGGGCCTCCACCACCTGATCGGGGGCAACCACTATGCGCCGATGCCGGAGAACACCGACCCGCGCCGCGCCGACTGGTCGGCGACGTACTACCACCACGCCGACGCGTCCGGCATCGGCTTCGACCGGACGTCCCACGGAAGCAACGCCGTCGGCCAGTACCGCTCGCCGCTCCGCGAGGAGTGGGCCGACCCCCTCCGCTGCCCGGAGAACCTCCTGCTCTGGTTCCATCGCCTGCCGTGGGACCACCCGCTCGCCTCGGGCGGCACGCTCTGGGAGGGCCTCGTCCGGCATTACCGGCGCGGCGCGCGGGAAGCGCGCGCCCTCGGCGAGCGGTGGGCTTCTCTCCGGGGCCAGGTCGACGACGAGCGCTTCGCGGCGGTGAGCGCGAAGCTCGAACGGCAGTCGGCCGATGCGGCGGCCTGGTCCGAGAAGTGCCTGCGCTATTTCCAGGGATTCAGCGGGAGGCCGCTCGAGGCCCTCACGATCGCGGACGGCGACGGGCCGCCGCTGAAGACGTTGATGCCGCGGGGCGTGAGGATCGGAGCGGCGCTGAACCAGGCGCAGGTCGAGGGGGCCGAGGCGGCGGCGGCGGCGATCGTGACGCGTCACTTCGACTCGATCAGCCCGGAGAACCTTCTCAAGTGGGCGCTCGTCCACCCCGAGCCGGACCGCTACGACTTCCCGCCCGCGGACCGCTACGTCGCGTTCGGCGAGGCGCACGGCATGACCGTGATCGGCCACAACCTCGTCTGGCACCGGCAGACGCCGGACTGGGTCTTCGCGGGCGCGGACGGCGGCCCCGCCGACCGCGAGACGCTCCTCGCGCGGCTGCGCGCCCACATCGAAGCCGTGGTCGGCCGCTACCGCGGGCGGATCCACGGCTGGGACGTCGTGAACGAGGCGCTCGCCGAAGACGGCACGCTGCGCCCGACGCGATGGCTGCAGGCGATCGGCCCCGACTACATCGCCAAGGCCTTCGAGTACGCGCACGCCGCCGACCCCGGGGCCGAGCTGTACTACAACGACTACGACCTGTGGAAGCCGGCCAAGCGGGAAGCGGCGCTCCGGATCGTCGGGGACATCCGCGCCCGCGGCCTGCGCGTGGACGCGGTCGGCGAGCAGGCGCACTGGCGGCTCGACCGGCCGACGCTGGCCGAGATGGAGGCGACGGTCGCGGCGATCACCGGCGCGGGCTTCAAGGCGATGTTCACCGAGATGGACATCGACGTGCTGCCGCGAAGCCCGGAGAACCCCTACGCCGACGGGCTTCCCGACGAGGCGCAGCGCCAGCTCGCGGCTCGTTACGCCGAGATCTTCGCCTTCGTGCGCACTCACCCCGACCAGCTCACGCGGGTCACGTTCTGGGGCGTGACGGACGCGCGGTCGTGGCTCAACAACTACCCCATCCGGGGCCGCACCAACCACCCGCTGCTCTGGGACCGCCAGGGCCGGCCCAAGCCCGCCTTCGCGGCGGTGGTCGCGGCCCTGAGGCCGGGCCCGTGACGACGAGAGGGAGAGCGCGATGATGAGACTCCTGGCGCCGGCGACCCTCGGCCTCGGGGCGGTCCTCGCCTCGGCGTTCGCGCCGGCGCCCCCGTCGTCCCCCGCGGCGCCGTACCTCGACACCAGCCTCGGCTTCGAGGCGCGCGCGGCGGACCTCGTCTCGCGCATGACCACCGACGAGAAGATCTCGCAGGTCATGAACGACGCGGTGGCGATCCCCCGCCTGGGCGTCCCGGCCTACGAATGGTGGAACGAGTGCCTGCACGGCGTGGCGCGGGCGGGGCCGGCGACGGTGTTCCCGCAGGCCATCGGCCTGGCCGCGTCGTTCGACACCGACCTCATGCGGCAGGTCGCCACCGCCATCGGCGACGAGGCGCGCGCGAAGCACCACGAGTTCGCCCGCCGCGGCCAGCGCGCTCGCTACCAGGGCCTGACCTTCTGGTCGCCCAACATCAACATCTTCCGCGACCCGCGGTGGGGCCGCGGCCAGGAGACCTATGGCGAGGATCCCTACCTGACCGGCCGGATGGGCGTCGAGTTCGTGAAGGCCCTCCAGGGCGACGACCCGCGGTACCTTAGAGTCGTGGCCACGGCCAAGCACTACGCGGTCCACAGCGGGCCCGAGCCCGAGCGCCACTCCTTCGACGCCCGGCCCAGCGAGCGCGACCTCCACGAGACGTACCTGCCCGCCTTCCGGGCGCTCGTCCAGGAGGGCAAGGTCGACTCGGTCATGGGCGCCTACAACCGCGTGAACGGCGAGTCGGCCTCGGCCAGCCCGCGGCTCCTCCAGGACATCCTGCGCCGGCAGTGGGGCTTCGCCGGCTACGTCGTCTCCGACTGCGGCGCGATCGCCGACATCCAGAAGGGCCACCAGCTCGTGGCGACCCCCGAGGAAGCCGCCGCGCTCGGGATCAGGAACGGCTGCGATCTGGAATGCGGCAGCGTCTACAAGTCGCTCTCGAAGTCGCTCGCGGACGGCTTGCTGAAGGAAGCGGACCTCGACGTCGCCGTCCGCCGGCTGATGCTGGCCCGCCTCCGGCTCGGGATGTTCGACCCCCCCGAACGTGTGCGTTACGCGCGGATCCCCTATTCCGTGAACGAGTCCGCGGAGCACGACGGGCTGGCGCGGCGGATGGCCCAGGAGTCGATGGTCCTGCTGAAGAACGACGGCGTCCTGCCCCTCCCCCGCACGCTGAGGACGATCGCGGTCGTCGGTCCCAACGCCGACGACGTGATGACCCTGCTCGGCAACTACTACGGCACGCCTTCGAAGCCGGTCACCGCCCTCGCGGGGATCCGCGACGCGGTGGGGACGAGGACGAAGGTTCTCTATGCGCGCGGCGCCGAGCTCGTCGAGGGCCGGCAGGACCCGCGCGCGGTGCCCGCCATCGAGCCCGCCTACCTGCGTCCCGGCCCCGACCAGAGGGTGAGCGGGCTGAAGGGGGAATACTTCCGCGGCCGCGAGCTGCAGGGCCCGCCGGCGCTCACCCGGGTGGACGCCGCCGTCGACTTCCGCTGGGACCGCTTCGCGCCGACGACCGACCTCGTGGCCCGCGGCGAGGTCGCGCCCGACCAGGCCCTGTCCAACGACGACTTCTCCATCCGCTGGACCGGCGAGCTCCTTCCGCCCGTCTCGGGACGCTATGAGCTGACGGTGGCGGCCGACGACGGCTTCCGGCTGTCCGTCGACGGGCGGATGGTCATCGACGAGTGGACCACGACGCCGCGCACGCGCGCGAAGAGCGCCTTCGTGGACCTCGAGGCCGGCAGGGCGTATCCGGTCGTGCTCGAGTACTTCGAGGCGCTCCGCGACGCCGAGGTCCGCCTCGGGTGGCGGCTGCCCGGCGCCAAGGAGCCCCTGGCGGAGGCGCTGGACGCCGCCCGCGCCGCCGATGTCGTGGTGTTCGTCGGCGGTCTCACCGGCGACGTCGAGGGCGAGGAGATGCGCGTGAGCTACCCCGGCTTCGCGGGCGGAGATCGGACCGACATCGCCCTGCCCTCGACGCAGGAGAAGCTGCTCGCGGCGCTCCACGCCACGGGCCGGCCCATCGTGCTCGTCCTCATGACCGGCTCGGCCCTCGCCATGGAATGGGAGCAGAAGAACCTGTCCGCGATCCTGGTGGCCTGGTATCCCGGCCAGGAGGGCGGCCACGCGCTCGCCGACGTCCTCTTCGGCGAGGTGAGCCCTTCCGGGCGCCTGCCCGTCACCTTCTATCGCTCGGTCGACCAGCTCCCGCCGTTCGCGGACTACGACATGAAGGGCAGGACGTACCGCTACTTCATGGGCGACGCCCTGTACCCCTTCGGGTTCGGCCTCTCCTACACGCGCTTCGAATACTCCGACCTCCGTGTCGACTGCCCGACCGCCGGCCCCCGCGACGTCGTGACCGCCTCGCTGAACGTCAAGAACGTCGGAGCGCGCGCCGGCGGCGAGGTCGTGCAGCTCTACGCGCGGGCGGTGGAGCCGAAGGTCCCGATGCCGGTGAAGCAGCTCCGCGGGTTCGAGAGGGTCCAGCTCGGACCGGGCGAGCAGCGGCGGGTGACGTTCCGCCTCACGCCCGCCGAGGACCTCGCCTACTACTCCGAGACGGACAAGGCGTTCAGGGTCGATCCCGGGCCCTACGAGGTCCAGGCGGGCGCGTCGAGCCACGACATCCGCCTGACGGCCCGAGTGAGCGTGCGATGAGGCTCTTCCAGGTCGTCTCGCCTGACGGCGCCGTCTCGCTGGGTCTCCTTCGACGAGACCGGGCCCTCGTCCTCCGCAGGCCGCACGCCGGCATCGCCACCTCTCTCGACCTCCTGGCCGCGGCCGAACGGCACTTCGATCCTGCCTCGTGGCAGCGCTCCGCGGAGGCGGACGGTGCGTTCGAGGAGCTCGGCTGGTCCGATCTGCTCGCCGGGCGGCTGCCCGTCCGGCCGACGGTGCCGCTCACGCCGCCCGAGGTGTGGGGCGCCGGCGTCACCTACAAGCGCAGCGCCGACTTTCGCGAAGAGGGCTCCGGCATCTACGACAACGTCTACGCGGCCGAGCGGCCCGAGCTGTTCTTCAAGGCGTCGGCCTGGCGTTGCGCGGGGCCCGGCCAGCCGATCGGCCGCCGGCGCGACTCGCGCTTCACGGCCTCCGAGCCCGAGCTGGCGATGGTGATCTCCTCCCGGGGCTCCGTCCTCGGCTACACCCTGGCCAACGACGTCTCCGCCTGGGACATCGAACGCGAGAACCCCCTCTACCTGCCCCAGTCGAAGATCTACAATGGGTGTTTCGCGTTCGGCCCCGTGATCGTGACCCCCGACGAGATCCGCGACGCCCACGCCCTCGAGCTGACGTGCCGCGTGGAGCGCGGCGGCCGCGACGTGTTCACGGGCTCGGCGAGCACGTCCCAGCTGAAGCGACGGCTGCCGGAGCTCGTCGACTGGCTGCTCCGCTCCAACGACGTCCGGACGGGGACGGTCCTCTCGACGGGCACCGGGATCATCCAGCCCATCGACGCCGGGCTCGAGGAGGGAGACGTCGTGTCGATCGCCTGTCCGGAGATCGGCGAGCTGCGCAATCCGGTCGCCCTCGTCTGAAGCCATGCCCGCCCGCCGCGCCGGCCGCCGGGACTTCCTGAAGCGGGGGACGGGCGCCGTGGCCGCGGCGGTCCTCGCCGGCCGCGGGAGAGTGCTCGAAGGCGCCGAAGGACAGAAGCCCTCCCGCGTCCGCGTCGTGCTGGACCCCGCGGACGCCGTGGCGGCGGCGCCGCCCGTCCGGTGGGCGGCCGGTCAGCTCGGACAAGCGCTGGCGCCGAGTCACGTCGCCTTCCGCATCGTCGACCGGCTCGACGCCTCGGACGAGTCGGAGCTGACCATCGTCGCCTCGGGAAAGCCGTCGTCCTCGACCCGCGACATCGCCCTCCCCGACGCCGCGGAGGCCTTCACGATCACCGCGGACAAGCCTTCGGGCGCCGGGACGCTCTTCGCTCGCGGCCGGGACGTCCGCGGCCTCGTCTACGCCCTCACCGAGCTGGCCGATACCGCCGCCCTCGCCGACGACCCGGCGGCCGCCCTGCTGTCGGTCGAGCCGCGCCGCGAGCAGCCCGCCAATCCCGTCCGCAGCTGCATGCGGCTCTTCTGCAGCGACGTCGAAGAC
>Ga0066388_100002183_pt1 | contig 11753 bp, 7 predicted proteins | sample PanSoiMetaGPlot6_FD_64539 | JGI IMG/M metagenome (GOLD analysis project Ga0066388, IMG submission 64539) | Tropical forest soil microbial communities from Panama analyzed to predict greenhouse gas emissions - Panama Soil - Plot 6 (Hybrid Assembly) | ecosystem: Environmental > Terrestrial > Soil... | reverse complement strand
CCGGGTTGGAGACGTTTGAGGCCAGCTTGCGCTTAAGTATCCAGCCACGGTGCAGGATCTCACCGATGCGAATCAAATGGTGACCGCTCAATACGATGTCGCGAACTTCCCTGGCCTGTTCTCGCATTTCATCAAGAACAGCCCGATTAAGCTGTGTCGTTTCTTTTTGCTCCTTGAGGACCGATGCTGCCGGGCGAGTAATACCCGTGTAGTAGAGCCTCAGGTGCCGCATGAGCTCCTCACGCACGCCAGCCGGAGAGATGATCGGATTGCAATAGACAGACTGGTCCGCATTGAACTCGATAAAGCGCAGTCCGCCAAAGGCCGCGATGTACTGATCCTGCTTGCCGATTGGCTCGCGGAGAATGTCAACCTCGATCTCGCAGGCTTCGCTGGCCAGCCTTTCGGCCGATGCGTGCTCACCCTTGTATGCGTGCAACGCGTTCAAGACCCCGACCAGGAAACTGCTCGATGACCCGATGCCGGTCTGGGCCGGGACATCGGCCATCGAAGTCACCTCCAGCCCGCTCAGCAGGTTCGTATACGTAAGCGCCGCCCGCACCAGCGGATGCTGAAGCTGATCAGCGTGGTCGACCAGCTCCATGCGTGAATAACCAACCCGAAGCGTGTTGTCAAACCGCCTGTTGACCATGATGTACATGTACTTATCGATCGTGAGCGCAGTTACACAGCCCCCAGACTCGCGGTAATAATCGGGGAGATCTGTGCCACCACCGGCCAGGCTGATCCGGAAAGGTGTTCTCGAGATAATCAAACGATGCTCCTTTCAGACCGAGCGCCATCAATCCACTCCTTCCAGGTTAGCCCCAGCCCGGTCTCCAGGTCCACACGGGGCTTCCAGCCTAGGGCTTTTAGCCTGCTAACGTCGGCAACCTCCTCGGCAGCCTCCCCTGTTCGCTGCCTGGATGGGTCGACGCGAACTAGTAACTGCTTGCCGATGACTGCCGCCAGTGTCGAGACAATTTCGGCCGGGCTCCAGCTCACGCCTGAGCCAATATTGAAGACATCAAGCTGTCCGGTCGGTGCGGCTCCTCCAGGTTCACGAGTCGATCCGCCTGAGATCAGGAGGCAAATCGCATCAGTTACATCGTCAACATAGATAAAGTCCCGGCGACAGGTGATGTCACCAAGGGTAATACTATCCTTATCGACCTGTTCCAGAATCGAGGGAATCAGAAAGCCCGGCCTCTGTCCCGGCCCGTACGCATTGAAGAGCCTAACAATGGTAAAACGTTTGTGCGAATGCTCAGCAAAGAATCGGACCAGATCCTCGGCTACCTTCTTTGCCCTGCCAAGCACCGTCTTCGGTCTGAGCTCCTCAGCCTCTGTAAATGGCGGTGGCGCAGACCGGCCGTAAACCTTGCCCGAGGAAAAGAAGAGAAAGTGCTCTCCGGCGCCGGCTTGAAAGGCCTCGAGGAGATTGAGCGTGCCTGACACGGTGACCTGTAAGCACTCCAGAGGTCGATCGGCAATCTCTCTGGCTAGCGTTGGGGCAGCCAGGTGGATGACAATCTCTGCTTGAGAGGTCTCGGCAAAGTAGCTCTCCGGTGATCGGATGTCAGCAAAAATGGCCTGGCAACGTTCCAGGGCAAACGGACGCCTTGCCAAGCCAGAAATCCGGAATTCGCCTTTAAGCAGGCGGCGGGCTAGAGCCTGCCCGAGAAAGCCGGATATTCCAGAGATAAAAACAGTTTCTGGCACCGATCACTTGCCCGCCAAGACTTCTCCCGGGAAAGTCTAGCGGATCTGCCAGATCGCGAACAGCCTGGGCTGTCTGGCCAGGACAGGCAAGCTCGCGCCTTTGCCCGGCTTGCTATGGACCCAGCGCTCCCCTCTCTAGTCAAAATAGCTCGTCCATGACATTCCTTCCTCCTTGTGCAGAGGTCAAGCCGGTTCCTTGACTGGGCTTAAGCGATCCGTTATTAACCAGTGATAGGCGTCCCAGAGTTCCGGAGGAGAGCAGGTGAAGCAAATCGGCATTCTAGGTGGAGGAATAGCTGGGCTGAGCCTTTCCTACTTCCTGGGCCCTGACAGCGAGGTGCTGGAGAAGGACTCGGAATGTGGCGGACTCTGTCGTAGCTTTCAGAAGGAGGGGTTCACCTGGGATATTGGCGGGCACATCATCTTCTCCAAGGACACCGAGATCCTCGATTTCGAGCTGTCTTTGCTGGGAGACAAGGTAGCGAGATTCTATCGCCGCAATTCCGTCTGGTTCAAACGCCGGTTCGTCAAGTACCCGTTCGAAAACGGTCTTTCTGCCCTGGACAAAGAGGACATCTTCGAATGCCTCTATCACTTCATTGCTGACAAGCCGGGACCTCAGAATAATTTCCGGGACTGGATTTACAACACCTTCGGCAGGGGACTGGCAGAAAAATACCTGATTCCGTACAACACCAAGATCTGGAAAACGCGCCCAGAAGAGATGGGCACAGCCTGGGTAGAACGCATTCCCAGGCCGCCCGTCGAAGATGTAATCAAATCGGCACTCGGAATTGAGACAGAGGGATATGTGCACCAGCTCTACTTTTATTACCCGAAATCCGGTGGGTTCCAGGTCTTGCCCAAAAGTTTCGAAGAACAGATTGGGGACCGGATCATCAGGAATTTCCCGGTAACAGGCGTCAGACGTGTAGCCGATGGATGGGTCGTCTCCGATGGCAGATCGGAACGCCGCTACGAAAAGATTGTTTGCACCATGCCAATTTTTGATTTCGTGGCTGCACTCGAGCGTGTGCCCCCGGAGGTTGGTCGGGCTGTAGATGCTCTCAAGTACAATTCACTGCTTGTCGTCCTGGTCGGTGTAGCGAAGCCCAAGTTGACCGATCAGTTTGCGGTCTTGGTACCGCAACCGGATCTTCCTTTCCACCGCCTGTGCTTCTACGGATATTACGGCCCCAACTATGTTCCCGAGGGCGCATCTTCAGTGGTAGCCGAGATTACTGCCCGTGAGGGTGATGAGCTATGGTCGCTGTCCGATGAGCAGATCGCCTTCCGGGTGGTAGAGGGACTGGATCGCGAGGGCTTTCTGAACAGGAAGGATGTCTTCCTTACCGACGTGCGCAGAATCAAGTACGCATATGTAATTTACGACCTGGGCTACGAGAAGAACAGACGTGTGGTGCACGATTACTGTCGTGCCCAGGGCATTGAGCTATGCGGGCGGTTTGCTCAGTTTCAATACGACAATTCTGACGCGGTTATACGCTCCGCCAAGACAGTGGCGACACGTCTGCTGGATGGGGCTGCGGGCAGATGATGACCCTCCTCCGGGATCGAGACTGGCGCTTCACCTGACGTCCGGAGAGCCTTGTCGCTCAAGTTCCGCAAGAACCCAGGACACAGCATCCGCTAGAGTTTCTGCCACAAAATCCGGCTCGACCATCCACTGGAACTTGCCGGCCAGCACGTCCGCCCCGTAGCCTGTCTTTACGAGCACAGACTTCAGTGATGCATTCCTGGCCAGCTCCACATCCGTGCTCTGATCGCCGATCATATATGCTGCTTGCCTGTCCAGATCCGGATGTTCCACAAACGCCCGCTCAATCAGACCGATTTTTGGTTTCCTGCAACTGCAATTGATTGCATATTCAGGCACAACTCCCTGCGGGTGGTGAGGACAATAGTAGACGGCATCGAGCACTGCGCCCCCCTCGTCTAGAAGTGCACAAAGCCGGTCATTCAATTTCTGCACATGCCATTCTGGGTAAAGCCCGCGCGCAGGCCCTGACTGGTTAGTAACCAGAACAGCAGCCACATTTGCTCGGTTCAGAAGGGTTAGCGCCTGCGCGGCTCCCGGCAAGAGGACTAGATCGCTGATGTTACGCAAATAGCCAGCCTCGACATTTAGGGTGCCATCCCGATCGAGAAACACGACCGGCCGCTTACCAGGCTTTACATGAAAAGGCATTAGCTCGTGGACCGACCAGTTCAAGCACCAACCGCTGCACCCACCCGAGATTGCGCCTCCTTTTCCGCGATAATACGGATGACCAGGCAATCTCCTGACATCCAAAATCCTCCGTACGACTGCTCAGGAAGGTGAGGTCCTTGCATGCTGCCTTAGACAGTGCATCCCGGAGCAGGGCAGAATGGCAGGACACGGAGTCAAGGGTCACAAATTCCAGTTATCAACCCAGGTCTTGGGCAGATCGATTCCAGCCTGCCTGGCTGCAAGCGACCACTGTCCCTGATGAATTGCCTCATGCTGGGGCAACAAGAACAGGTGCTCGAGAACCGAGAGCTTTGTCGTTGGCCAGGCAATTTGCTCCTTAATCGGGTCTTTCTGGAAACTGGCCAGGGTGGCATAGAGGTAGTTGTCCTGCTCACGCAGATGCTCTTCAAGCCGCTTCAGGGAACTCTCCATAGTATGGTCCATCCGCTTCTTGGAGAAGTCGACCTGTCCTGTCTCCAGAGCCCTGACGTAAATTTCCTGAACATCTCCTACATGTCGCAGGTGCTTACCCAGAGTGCCGAACTGCAGTTGCGGTGAGTAGAGGAGGTCTTCCTCCTTGAGCACATGAATAAAGTCGTAGCTTAGAGAACGAGTAAATTGCCAGGTTTTGGCAAACTGTGCCAACCAGGGGTCAGAGATCATTTCCAGTCATCCTCTCTCATACCTCTCTGGCATTGAGAGCGAAGCTCAACCTGACAATCACCACGCGGTTTTTGATTCAGGGAGATCATCGAGATCTTATACCACAGTTGAGCAATACCGTTAAACTGATTTACCTGCTAGACTCCTCCGGTGGGCACTGTCCCTTACGCCGGCCCACCGATTGCTCAGTGCTCTACTGCACTGGGCCAATTTGCGAGAGATACCATTAGTTGATAGCGCGCAAACGCGTACCACTACCAGTCATGCTGTGTGCAGCCTGCTCGCTTTGCCTGCCGACGATTAAGGCAGCGCCGGTAAAAGGTGCAGATCGACATCGCGCCCGTTGCTTCTGGGATGACCCCTACCTCCCGGAACAGCGGTCCACCATCGCAGATCGTGTACAATCTCAAGATGAGAGCCTATTCGTCTGGGAATGAGACATCAGTGGAATCAACAGCTCTTCCGGGACAATCGGGAGCCCAGCTGAAGTCCGTTGCCGAAAGGCTGGAGCGGCTTGCTTGCAGCGGCTGGTTGCACATCCTTGTCCTGGTGGCAATCGTCTGGGGATGCTTCGCTGTCAGCCTTCAAGGCTTCTTCCTGGCCGACGACCTGTCTCAGGTAGAGTACGTCTACAAAGCCACACGCGGGCAACCAGCCATGATCTGGTCAATGTTCACGCGCAATTACATCTGGGGCGCCTCAATCAAGTTCTACCGCCCGCTGGTAATGGTGTCATTCCTAGCGGACTTTCTTATGTGGGGAATCAATCCATTCGGCTATCACCTTACCAATCTCGCTTTCTACACGGCTGACGTCGTTCTCTGTTACCTGGTAGCCCGACAGCTTACATCCGACTGGCCGCGTTGGCGTTCTAGTCTGGCCTCATTTTTCGGGGCTGCCTTGTTCGCATCCAGCCCGCTCCACAGTGAAAGTGTCTCCTGGCTTTCCGGCCGAACTGACATCATCAGCACGTTCTTCTGTTTGATTGCGCTGTACTGGCTCATGAAAGCTGGCAATGGCTCCCTGAGAGTGATCAAGTTTTTTGTAGCCGTCCCAGCATTCTGGATGGCACTCATTGCCAAGGAGATGGCCGTCGGCTTACCGCTAATTGTGGCGGCCTTGGGCTTTTTGTGGCCCGATCGAGGGATCTGCTCCTCTGAGCTGGACAAGCGGCGATTCACAGGCATTCGGTCGGCAATTCGCCTTAGCTTGCCGTTTTGGATAACTCTTGTCGTATACATGTTGGTGCGTGCCTGCGCACTGGGAACATTCGCGGGCGGCTACAGCACTAACTTTCGTTACGGGCTCTTTGCCGCTGGCGTTAATCGTTTTCTGGATCCGGGGACCTTATACCGTTTGGTAATTCCGATCAGCACCTGCGTCTCCGGTGGGGCACATACGCTGGAATTCGCGCTGGGATTTTGCTACCTGTGTCTGGCTATCGTGATGGTGTTGAGGTTGCCTCAGATACCGGCCAAACTGCTCATGTTTCTCGCAATTTGGATTTTTTGCGCTGCAGCACCACTTTACGAGCTATGGGGGCTCGGACCCGCGCTGGAAAGCGCTCGCCTGTACTTCTTCCTGACGGTGCCGCTGAGCCTGCTCTGGCCAATCGTGGCGTTCCAGCCGGCGCGCGCCAAAAGATCGGGAGGCAAACATGGCTCCCTGACGTGGATCGCTTTTCCACTCACCTCCGTGATACTGGTTACAGCAGTGGTGGCATCGGGTCAAGCTGCACTTGCGCAAAATCTGCTCTGGTTAGATGGCGCAAATGAAGTGCGCGAAGTAGCCCTGGTTTCACAGGAGCTCTCTCAGCTCATTCCGCCTGGCTTTTCGGTGATTGTACTCGGTTTACCAGTAGAGCGTTGCGGCGTCCACATGCTAATGAATGGGTTAAATTATGATGTCTTGCTCAGCCGGCCTTTTTCACCGACCTACAAGGCCGACCGATTCTTGAGCTTTCTGCCGCTTAACATGGGACGCCCAGATCTTATCAGTGCCACGCGCCTGAAGTCATGCCTGTCAAAGTCGAATGTTCTTGGGACACTGGTGTGGGACGGTGCACATAACCGATTTGCTCCCGTTAGCCTCACCTCGGCGCCCAGGTCTCGGCCAGAAGAGCTGATTCTTTTCGATCCGGCAGCCGAGAGGGAGGATCCAGTGGTCGGCCGGGCATCTCATCAAGTCTGCGAAGACAGATTAGAGCTCAACAACGTGGCTGAGGGCGATGAACTAAGATTCACCGGACTGAGGGTCAATCCACTCAGGGAGGACTTCCTTGAGTTTGAAATCCGCTGCACACAACCTGCTGCGCCGGCAGAGATCGAGGTCACCTGGACCGGTGGTCCCGAGCAGACTGCTGGCCAACCCGACTCCCAAGAACAGCTTGATGGGAAGGAAACCAGCGATCTGATCTGCAACTCCGGCAACCGAGTAGCAGTTGCGATCGACCCACAGCGTGACAGCAATTTTCATCTCGTCAGGATCCGATTATCACATTACTGGCGATGGCACGCCACCGTTCGGATTACTGCTCTGACTTTGCGACTGTTCCCTTGCAAGCACATGGAGATCAAGGGCATTCGACTGGTCAGCGATGACAGGCTCGTGCCAAAACTGGCTATCAATGGTGTTCTACCAACCACCAATGGAATTTGCTTGGTCCCAAGGAAACCGTTCCGTATCGATGTCGATGCCAAGAACGTCCCTGGCGCGAAGGCAGTGGAAGTCGAATTTTCGTATCCAGACTTTTCCTTTGACAGTGCTCCAGCCAACAATTTGCAATCAGCAATAGGTTTGAGTATGAGATGCGCATCCCCGATAGGCAGACTGATGTTTACTCCTGCTGCACTACCCGCCTCAGGATGCTACGAGGTACGAGCACGAGCCATTTCTGGCAGTGGGCAGCCAATTGGCGAGTATTGCGATCCAATAGGGCTTCGATGGTAAGCAGCTTTGAAACCAAACAGCAAACGATTGCAGCACAACGGTCCACCTATACCGGGCTCTTTGTAATAGCTCTTGCCACCCTCATGTACGAAATCTTGCTCACACGAATTTTTAGTGTGACGCTCTGGTATCACTTCGCGTTCATGGCCATCTCGATTGCCATGTTCGGCTTGACAGTGGGTGGGATGATCGTGTATCTGTCCCCATTCTTCACGGAAGAGCGAGTCTCGGAGCATCTTAGCCTCAGTGCGCTGAGCTTCTCAGGCACCCTTGTGTTGAGCTTCTTGTTACAGCTGTTATTGCCATTCGTCGATGACGCTTCCACCGAAGGGGTGCTCTCGGCAGTGGTGACCTTCTCGGCAATTTCTGTACCTTTTGTATGCAGTGGCATCTGCATCTGTCTGGCTCTCACAAAATTCCCAGGGCAGGTGAGCACTCTATATGCGGCAGATCTGGCTGGAGCAGCGACCGGATGTTTACTGCTCATTCCAACTCTGAATGTGGTCGACGGCCCGTCGGCCGTATTTGTTGTTGCATGTCTTGTGTGCCTCGGAGCGCTCTGCTTCGCCAAGCAAACCCCCAATCGACGTCTGCACAGAATTTCGCTCACTGGCGCCATTCTGCTTGGCAGCTTCGCGATAGTCAATGCCACGCTATCTGCGAACCACCTGCCGCTGGTGCGGCTGACTTGGGTAAAGGGGAAGGTTGAGGGCCCGGCGTTGTACGAGAAGTGGAATTCCTTCTCCCGAATTCGGATAGTGGGCAATCCCTTTGTTACACACCGGCCGCTCGGTTGGGGGCTCAGCTCGACCTTGCCGAAAGACAAAATGGTGAGCGAGCTTCCTCTCTTTATTGATGGCTCAGGCGGTGGAGCAGCTGGCACGGTGCTCACCTATTTTGACGGTGATCTTCGGCAGGTCGAACACTTGAAATATGACCTTACGAACCTGGCTCACTATGTGCGTCCAAAAGCTGCGGTGCTTGTCATTGGCGTTGGCGGAGGCAGGGATATCCTGTCCGCGCTGGCTTTCAAGCAGCCATCCATAGAAGGAGTGGAGATCAACCAGAACATCATCGACGCCGTCAACGGGGTATTCGGCCCCTACACCGGACACCTTGATCGTTATCGGCAGGTACGGTTCGTGACCGATGAGGCGAGAAGCTATCTTGCCAGTTCCCAGAGACGCTTCGACATAATTCAGATTTCGCTCATCGATACTTTTGCCGCCACTGCCGCCGGTGCTTTTGTGCTGACTGAAAACTCGCTCTATACGGTGGAAGCTTGGAAGATGATGATTAACCATCTGACGCCGAGCGGCGTGTTATCGGTATCGCGTTGGTATTTCAAGAAAAGACCGGGTGAGATGTACCGGTTGGTAGCCTTAGCCAGCACCACCCTCAATAAGATTGGTATTACAGATCCACGCAGTCACATCGTCCTCGTCGCGCAAACGCAGGGCGGATGGGGCGGTCTGATTCCTGACGGCATAGGCACGCTCCTGGTCGGAAGAGAACCGTTTTCGACGGATGATCTGAGCACGATTGAAAAGTTTGCCAAGGACATGCGATTTACGGTAGTTTTGAGTCCTCGCTTTGCCATGAACAATGACTATGCAGCGCTCGCGTCAGGCAAGAATCTGAACCAGCTGATCTCGCGTTTTCCGATTAACATTGCAGCGCCCACCGATGACAGCCCATACTTTTTCCATATGCTGCGGCTCAAGGATATGTTCAATCAGGAGCTGTGGAATATGGGAATAATGAGCTTCAACATGAAGGCCGTCTATGTTCTTGGCTCCCTGGTTGCCACTGTTACGGTGCTTATCATGCTGTGCATTTTCGTTCCACTCCTGCTCACGGCTGACAAAGCCTCGCTTATCAGGGCGTGGCCTCTGCTCTTCTATTTCGCCGGCATAGGGCTCGGCTTCATGTTCATCGAAATTGCCCAAATGCAGAGGCTGATAGTCTTTCTTGGCCACCCGGTCTACAGCCTCTCAACCGTCCTATTCACCCTTCTGTTATCGAGCGGACTTGGCAGCTTCACCACGCTGACCGTTGGCCGCCCGGGCTTCACGGGCTCAGCTTTAATCCGCCTGGCAACTCTTCTGATCGTGGTCGTGGTCTGCGGAGCGCTCACTCCCTTAGTAGCCAGTGTGTACCAGGGCGCTACCACCATGGTCAGGATCCTGGTGGCGGTGGGAATGCTCTTCCCAATGGGTTTATTCATGGGCATGGCGTTTCCAATCGGAATGAAGATTGCCGGCACCAGTGCATCTAAGATCACGCCCTGGTTGTGGGGAATCAATGGAGCTATGTCGGTATGGTCCTCAGTCCTAGCCGTGGCATTGGCTCTGACTTTCAATATATCGACCGCGTACTGGACCGGTGTGGGCTCCTACGTGATGGCAATCGGAGCCTTTCTTTACCTTCGTCGCCGCCACGCCGAATCGAGCTGATTCCCAAAAGGAGGGCAGGGATCCTTGAAGGGCAGTTTTCGTGACCGGCTCTGGCCACCAAATCTGCTGGCCATCACATTTGTGGCCCTGGCTGCACGTTCCCTTACAGCGACCTGGACCGGACTAACGACAGATGAGGGTTTTGCTGCTGCGCTGGCCCAAGTCGGATCGTGGAAGGAGTTCATGGAGCACCTCCGTCACGATCCGAATGCACCGCTCTTTTACGCGCTCCTGAAAATCTACGCTCAATTCTTCGGAAGCTCGGACCTGTCCATGAAGATCTTCGCAGTCCTGCTTTCAACCACATCAGTTTCGGTAATCTATCTCATCAGCAAGAGATTTCTTGGCCGCGAGCTGGCATCGCAACTTGGCATGATGATGGCACTTTGCCCACCAGTTGTACGGTTCGGCACATTCGTACGTGCTTACGTGCTTATGCCCGTCTTAAGCCTGCTTTGCACGCAGGCTTGCATGGAGGTACTGGCCAGGCCCAAGAGTACACGCTGGATCCTGACATACGGTGCAACGATCGCCGTACTTATATACAGCCACTACTGGGGCATTTTCATTCCACTCGGCCATGTCGGACTGGTGCTGATTGGTCTCTGCCAGCGATGGTTCAGCTGGAGACAGCTGAGAGGCTGGTTAATCGGGCTGTTGTTTGCTTTCGTGGTGTTTCTCCCGTGGCTGCCCACCTTCTATTATCAGATCAGTCAAAATCTCAGTCCATGGGCCGCACTACCGGCCACGTCATATCTGTTCCTCGAGACGTTTCCCTACATCATGGTAGGCGAGCTGGATGTCTCTTTGATAGCCGGACAGCTTGGTAACCTGCTTTGCAATGTGCTGATCTGGATCGCCTTGCTGTCCCCGCGGTCATTGATCGTGCACGCGCAGGAAGATCCTGACTCTAAGATCTGTTTTGACGGGCGGCACTGGAAGGCGGTTGCAGTCTGTTCGCTTTTAGCGGCCCTGGTTACAAATTTTTTCCGTCCAATCATGCGCGAACGCTACTTCACGCCGTTTTCGCCATTATTTGCGGTCGTCTTTCTCAGTTGTTTTCGCGCGACGTTTCCGCGCCTGCCCGCCGTCGCTCGCTATCTACTTCCCATCGTGCTCTGGTTGCCGTTGTGGCTTGGCCAGCTCGTGCTATTTGTCTCACTGCCAGAGACAAGCACACCAGCAATTGTCAAGGAGATCTCGGAGTCCGCCGACCCGCAGAAAGATCTGGTGCTGATCTCGTTTCAGAGCCTTGCACCGGCGCTGAATTTTTATTTACCCTCCAGCATTGAGGTAGTCGCGTTTCCAGATCTTGTTCGAACATGCTTCACCCGCTGGGATGGTATGGACAGTCGGCTTCGGGACAGCCAAAGCATGGACAGGTTGTTCGCCAAGCTGGAGACGGTTTTTGCCCGAGGCGGTCGGATTTGGTTGGTGGACCGCGCTCGGAATATCCGTGATGTGGACCCCACAGACAACAGCTTGGTTCAAGGAATTCCCTTCATTGCGGCAGATCTTGTGCGCATGGATCAAATCCGCACTTGGTTGCGCTTTCATGCTCAGCAAGTGGGGATCAACAAGCTGGCCCCTGGGAGAGAATTTAGCATTTTCCTGTCTGTCTGGAAGGGTAATGCAGCGGTCAAATGAGCCGTACCATGCCCGGGTTGTGTCGCTCACAAGAGAGGATCGTCCCGTTGCCTGCTGATCACCGGGTAACCACCGATTGCTTG
>Ga0066388_100002182_pt1 | contig 11757 bp, 8 predicted proteins | sample PanSoiMetaGPlot6_FD_64539 | JGI IMG/M metagenome (GOLD analysis project Ga0066388, IMG submission 64539) | Tropical forest soil microbial communities from Panama analyzed to predict greenhouse gas emissions - Panama Soil - Plot 6 (Hybrid Assembly) | ecosystem: Environmental > Terrestrial > Soil... | reverse complement strand
GGTCCGGAAAGCTGGTGGCGACATAAATGGCGAATGGCAGTTGGTACTTGCGGAATAGTGGATAAGCCCAGCGGAGAAAATCCTTGTAGCCGTCGTCGAACGTCAGGCAGACGAAGCGACGCTTGAAATCGTCCTCTATGAAACGCCGGTGCATCTCATCGAGGGAGATGACGTCAATGCGTGCTCGGGCAAGTCGCCGCAGCAAGCCCTCCAGGAAATCGGGTGTGACCTCAAGGAGCTGGTTCGGCTGGAACCCGTCCGGGCGCGCCGGGCGTACCTGGTGCAGGGTCAGGATGGCACCTACCCCGCCCACCAATGGACGCAGCCAATGGTGCATCCCGGTGAAATAGGCCGTCTCAAAGCCGCTGCGGATGATGGTTTTCTTCAAGTCCGCCAGGCTCCTGGGCGCGTTAAGAAGATCAAGCCACTATTCCAACTGTTTGTTGAGATTTCTTTGCAAGGCTGTGGCCATCCCAAACAGGCAGCCCAGCTCATGAACGTCGTGCTCATGCGTCCCCTCCCCGCCGGCCGCCCCCTGCCGGCGCGCGATGGACATATTGCACGAGTCGAGATTTTTCATGACATGGCGGGCGCCGAGCCGTATTGGCGGGCGCTGGAACGCACCGGCAACCTGGCAACGCCTTACCAGCGCTATGACTTCCTCAAGCTATGGCAAAGGCACGTCGGGGCTGATTCGGGAATGACCCCTTTTATTGTGGTCGGCTTCAGCGCAGCCGAGGAGCCGCTGTTTCTCTGGCCATTCGGCCGCCGCCGCATCGGCGGGCTGTCGGGGCTGGAATTCCTCGGAGGCAAGCATGCCAATTTCAATTTGGCGCTGTGGCGACGGGACGTTGCCGCCACAATCGGAGCTGACGAACTGCGCGGCGTGCTCGCGCACTTCGACGGACTGGCCGACTTCACCATGCTGACCAGCCAGCCTTTGACCTGGGACGGCGCTACGAATCCATTTGCACTGCTGCCGCACCAACGTTCGGCCAACCACGGTTTTAGCGGCGCACTGGTACCCGACTTCGAAGCGCTGCTGCGGTCACGGACAAGCGGCGACGCTCGCAAAAAGATGCGCAAGAAAGAGCGAGCGTTGGCGAGTTTCGGCGAAGTGCGTTTTGAGCGGGTGGCAGGGCCCGACGACGTGCGACGTGTCCTCGATGCTTTCTTCAAGCAGAAGAGCGCTCGCATGCGTGCCACCGGCATGTCGGATGCCTTTGCGTTGCCGGGTGTGCGACGCTTTATCGAAGCAGCGGCGACGGAACACCTCGTCGATGGCAATCCGCTGGTCGAACTCTACGCACTCTCCGTTGATGACATCATTGTGGCCACCATGGGTGGCATCGTTGGCGGCGGCCGGTTCTGCGCCATGTTTAATTCGATCATTCAAGGACGTTTCGCAGTCGAAAGCCCGGGAGAGCGCCTGATTCTCAGGCTGGTGCAAACATGCTGCGAGCGTGGACTCGACACCTTTGATCTTGGCATCGGTGAAGCCACCTACAAAAATCTCATTTGCATTGACGCAGAGCCGCAGTTTAACAGCTATATACCGCTGAGTCCCGCAGGTCGGTTGCTCGGATTGGCATATGCGACTGGCGCTTCCGTCAAACGCGCGATCAAGCAGCATCAGACGCTATGGTCCATGGTGCTCCGCCTCCGACGCATGCGCGCGCGTTTTTCTCCTGCGCCGTGACGCAAAGTCATTCAAGCAGCGACGGCTTGCGCTCGACCCGCGACGACCGCCACGTCGCTAAACCCCGCCAGCAGGAGCTGCGCTTGGACGGCACACGTCACCGCGCTTGCCGGATCCGCAGCGACCAGGATCACGCGTGTCAGCGGGCCGAAGTGATCGGCTGATACATTCGGCATCGAGCCGGCGTCGATGACGACATGATTGTAGCTATGTCCGAGTGCTTCGATGGCCATTGCCAGCGACGGCGAGGTAAGAATTGAAGCACCGTCGTTTCGGACATCTCCGGCTGCAATCAGGTGGACGCGCGAAAACTGGTCGCGGGTGATGACGCCGCTGAAAGACGCGGATCCGCGCACAAGTTCTGCGATACCGGGTGCTCTCGGATCCGTCGAAATTACCGATAGATTTGGCGAACCGAACGCGAGATCGATCAAGACAACATTCGCGGCCTGCGCAAGGGCGCGGGCGAGTGCAATCGCAGTGTAGCTCGTACCGACATTGCGCGTCGTGCCAACAACCGTCGCGCGGCGGCCAGCCTCGCCCGTCTGGCGAAGCTCGCGCGCAAGCTGCTCGACCGTACTCGTGACCAGGGGGCCTGCAGGCGTGCTGTCGACACCCGATGGGACCAGGGGCGGCGATACGATCTGCGGCGTCACTTCGATCGGCAATCGCGGCGGCGCCATCAGCGGCCCGTATCCGTAGGCATGGGAAGGTGGCGCGAACGCCAGGAGCGCGCCGGTCACGGTGAAACCCGCCGACAACGCGAAAGCAGCGAAGGCTGCGATCAGCACAATTGCAGCCTTTTTCGGATAGACTGGCTTGAGTGCGGGGGTTGCACGCGAAATGATGCGCGCTTCGGGCGGCACGGCATTGATGCTGTCGCGCGCGGAGGCTTCGCGGTACTTCACCAGATACGATTCAAGCAAGTCGCGCTGCGTTTTGGCCTCGCGTTCGAGTGCCCGCAGCAGCACGTCCTGCTCGCTGGTTTGTGAGGCGGCTTTCTTGACCTGCTCGAGACTCGCGGCAAGGGTTGTCAGCCGGTCGCTGGCTACAATGGCGTCGTTGTCGAGTTGCCGCCGCAGGCGTTCACCCTCGACCTGGACTTGGCGATCAATCTCGGCGGCCTGCGCCTTCAGTTCCTTTATGCGCGGATGCTGATCGAGCAGTGTAGTCGACTGTTCGGCAAGCTGGGCGCGTACGGCGATGCGCTGATCGATCAGGCGACGCATGGTATCGGAATTGGCAATGTCCGCGGAATCGATCGGCTTGCCCGAGGTGATGAGATCGCGCAGCTGGCGTGCCCTCGCCTCCAGGTCCGCCTTCTGTCCACGCGCCACTGCTATTTGCGAATTGATCTCGGTCAGCTGCTGGCTCGGCAACGAAGTGTTGTTGGAGCCGGAAAACAGGTTGGCCCGGGAGCGATATTCTTCGACCTTGGCTTCGGCCTCCGCGACCTTTGCGCGCATCTTGTCAATCTCGCCAGCCAGCCAAATTCCGGCAGCCCGGGTCTGGTCCTGTTTTGCCGCCTGCTGCATGCTGAGATAAGTCTCGGCAATTGTGTTGGCGACCCGCGAAGCAAGATCTGGATTGGCGGAGCTGAAGTCGACGGCGATCACCCGCGATTTTTCCACCGCGTAGACATTCAGACGATCGTAGTAGGCCTCCAGCGTTCGCTCTTCACGCGACATTGTGCTCAAGTCGCGGCCAATACCCAGCGTTCCCAGAATCGCGCGAAACTTGGGCCAGTCGCCAATTGTCGGGTCGAACTCCTGGTTGTCGGCAAGCGTTTCTTTTTTGATCACCGCGCGCGCGAGATCTCGCGAGAGCACGAGTTGGATCTGGCTGGTGACAGCTTCCGGATCGACGGCCGCGCGTTCGCCAGTCTTGTCGGCTTCGGCCCGCAAGAAAACGTTTTCGCGTACCTCGAGCAGCAATCGCGATTCTGACTGGTAGCGAGGCGTAATCGTGTTGACGACGAGAAAAGCCACGCCTGCGGCAAGGAGCGTGAGACCGAGAATTCTCGCCTTTTTGTGCCACAAGAGCCTGCCAAGGCTACCCAGGTCAGGCTCGCCAATGGCAAACGACGCCGTCACCGGGGCCGGCGCGGCTGCGGTCCTTGCCTTTCGACGGAACAACATTCCAACCCCGAACACAACGACACTTCAGTCGACGCGGCCGTCGTTTCAGCTCACTACGATCTCACCTGATTATGGTTGATACGACGTTAATTATGCTCATCGCGACAGCGGGTCACGACACTGGGTCATAGTTTGTTAACGATGAGGCCTCCAAATCCCGCGGGGCTTTGCACCCGCCGCCTAGGATTCACGCGATATACAAATTGGCTTTGTCATTGTGGGTTCGTTACGCCCAGGTTCTCGAAATGCATGAGGCGGCGCGATGACCTCGTTGAATATTCTGCACGTCTTTCGCGCTCCCGTCGGCGGCCTTTTTCGCCATGTCCTTGACCTGACCCGTGAGCAGATCACGCGCGGCCATAAAGTCGGCCTTATCGCCGATAGCGGCACGGGCGGACCGCGCGCCGAAGAGGTTCTCGGGGAGCTTGCACCGTCACTCGCCTTGGGGCTTACACGCATCCCCATGCAACGTCATGTTGGACCAGGCGATGCTCTCGCGCTCGCTCGTGTCACCCGCCGGATCACGCAGACCCGCGCCGATGTTGTGCATGGACATGGTGCGAAAGGCGGGGCTTACGTGCGGATGGCGTTCAACAATCAGCGTGCCGTTCGGGCCTATACGCCTCATGGCGGGAGCCTGCTGTTCGGCCACGACACCCTCGCCGGCAAGTTTTATCTCGCGACCGAAAAAGTGCTGATGTTGCGCGGCGACTTGTTTCTGTTTGAAAGCGCATACAGCGCTGAAGTATTTCATCGTAAGATTGGCAAGCCAGGCGGGTCTGTTCGCGTCGTGCACAACGGCGTGTCGCACAAGGAATTCGAGCCGGTTGCTCCGCAAGCCAACGCCACCGATGTCGTGTTTATGGGGGAGTTCAGGCCGGTCAAGGGCATCGATGTCTTGATCGACGCGCTGGCGCAATTGCGCAGGTCGGGCCGGATTGTCACCGCAACCTTGGTTGGCGATGGCCCGGAGCGTGAGGCACTTCAAGCCCAGGTTGCGCGGCTCGGTCTTGCCGACCTTGTTCAATTGAGGCCGGCCATGCCGGCACGGCACGCGCAGGCCCTCGGGCGCATCATGGTGATCCCCTCGCGTGCCGAATCCTTGCCTTACGTCGTTCTGGAAGCCGCTGCCGCCAGCGTGCCGCTGATCACAACTAGGGTCGGCGGTGTCCCGGAAATTTACGGAGCGCTGACAGAGGGCCTCGTTGCAAGTGAAGACGTGGGCGCCTTGGCCCAGGCGATCGTGCACAGCCTCGACCACCCCGCCGCCACGGCAGAGACTGCGCGGAAGCTACGCGAGCAGGTTGCGTCTGCTTTCTCGGTCGACAGCATGGTCGATGGCGTGCTCACCGCCTACAAAACCGCCCTCGCACCCCTACGGCAGCAGCGCCGGCATTAAGACTTTTTCCGGTATTCGGATAAGCCTTTGTTGAGACTTATTTCTTAGAAGTTTCCGGGAATTAGGGGCGTTCCCCAACCGCATTGCCACCCCCGCCGGACCAGTTTGTGGCATCGCTATGAGTGACTTTGATACTCGTCCATCGCTGAATGCTTCGAGCGCGGCCGCGGTAGCGGGCGGCATTCTCAACAGCCGCGCCCCATCGCGGAAGAAACGCCTTCTGACGACGGAGGCAATTGCTGTTGCCGCCAGGCCCGCGCCGAAACCGATTTCTCCGATTGTGCTTGCCGGCTTTGTGCGCATCGGCGAATTCGCGCTCATTGTCGCCATCGGGATTGCACTCTTCGTCGGTTACTTGCCGCCCCTGGACGGGTTGCTCCCGCGTTACCTCGCCGCAACACTGGTCATTGCGCTTTTGTCCACCCTCGCATTTCAGGTGGCGGACATTTATCAAGTCCAGGCATTCCGTGGCTACGAAAAACAATACATGCGGCTCGCCTCGGCGTGGTCGGTTGTCTTCCTGCTCGTCATCGGGGCTTCGTTCTTCGCCAAAGCCGGCGATTTGTTCTCGCGCGTCTGGCTTGGAAGCTACTATCTGACCGGCCTCGCGGCGCTCATGCTGTCGCGTCGTCTAGTGTTTTTGCTCGTGCGCACATGGACACAGGAGGGACGCCTCAACCGCCGCACAGTGATTGTTGGCGGCGGCGATCCTGGCGGACATGTGATTGATGAACTACGCCGGCAGAAAGATATCGGCGTCGACATTATCGGTCTGTTTGATGATCGCGGCGAGGATAGAAGCAGCGTTGATTGCTCCGGCGAGCGCAAGCTCGGCACCGTTGATGACCTGGTCGAGTTTGGAAGGCGTACGCGTGTCGACCTGGTTATTTTCTCTCTGCCGATCTCGGCAGAGACTCGCATTCTTCAGATGCTAAAAAAGTTGTGGGTCCTTCCAGTCGATATTCGTCTGGCGGCGCACGCCAACAAATTGAGGTTACGGCCACGATCCTATTCGTATATCGGCAACGTTCCGGTTCTGGATGTCTTTGATCGGCCGATCGCGGACTGGGACGTCGTAATGAAGTGGTTGCTCGACAAAATCATCGGCGGTCTCATCCTTCTGCTTGCCCTTCCCGTCATGGCGATCATCGCTCTCGCCATCAAGCTCGACAGCTCGGGACCGGTCTTGTTCAAGCAAAGGCGCTACGGCTTCAACAATGATCTGATCGAGGTCTACAAATTCCGCTCGATGTATGTTGAAGCGGCTGACCAGGGCGCTGACCGTCTGGTGACCAAGGATGATCTTCGCGTCACCCCCGTTGGCCGCGTCATTCGCAAAGCAAGCCTCGATGAGCTGCCGCAGTTGCTCAACGTGGTTTTGAAAGGAAATCTGTCGCTGGTCGGTCCGCGTCCCCACGCAATCAATGCAAAGGCCGAGGCCCGCCTCTATGACGAGGCGGTCGACGGTTACTTTGCCCGGCACCGCGTTAAGCCGGGGATCACCGGCTGGGCTCAGATCAACGGCTGGCGCGGGGAAACCGACACGCATGAGAAGATCCTGCAGCGCGTCGAGCACGACCTCTACTATATCGAGAACTGGTCGGTTCTCTTCGATCTGATGATCCTGGCCCGAACACCGCTTGCGCTGCTCAGGACCGAGAACGCCTATTGATCACGGCCCGCGATATCCGAGTCACGGCGCAAGCGCCGATCACATCGTACGCGCCAGCCGCGCCCTTGACCGAGCGGATTCTCCTCATCGTCCTGTTCGTGACCATGCTGACAAGCTCGGTCGCATTTGTCGAACCTTCGCCCCATGACTTGACCATGGGGCTTCTCGCGGTTGCGTGTCTTGTCGGAGGTGTCCGCCTTCGCCGAACGCTCGCCCTCCCGCTGATTCTGCTGCTGGCGTGGAATCTCTCTGGGTTGATGGCGCTCATTCCGGTGACCGGAGAAGAAAAGACAATCCAGTACGCGGGAACGTCGATTTACCTGGCCATCGCAGCCATTTTGTTCGCCTGCATATTCGCCGACAACACAATGCCGCGGCTTGCCGCCATGCGGTTTGCCTACACGTTAAGCGCCATCCTCGCTGCATTGGCCGGCATCAGCGGGTATTTCCACCTTTTCCCAGGGGCGGAACAGCTGTTCGCTCCCACCGGACGGGCGCTCGGCGGATTCAAGGATCCCAACGTATTTGGACCCTACCTGATCTGGCCGGTACTATTCGTCATTCATCGAATGCTGACCCGCCGGCTCGGCCTTGGCGATATTGTCGTCGCCGCCACCCTTCTGTTCGCGTTGCTTTTAAGCTTTTCTCGCGGCGCGTGGTTTCACTTCGCGGTTTCGAACGTCGCGTTGGTGAGCATCGCCTTTCTGTCTGCCCCCGGCGCTAGGATCCGCCTGCGAATTTTCAGTCTTACCGTGGCCAGCATTGTTGCCCTGGCTGTCCTGGTAACGCTCTTGCTTTCAGTTGACTCGATTGGAGACATGTTCCACGAGCGCGCGCAGCTGATCCAGTCCTACGACGTCGGTGAAGGCGGTCGCTTTCGTCTGCAGGAATTGGCCCTTTCGTCCGTGTTGAATTTTCCTAATGGTATGGGTCCGTTTGAATTCGCGCGTGTGCACGGGTTGCAGCAGCACAACGTCTATCTGCAGGCCTTTCTCGTTTACGGCTGGACCGGCGCCATGGCCTATTTTCTGCTTCTGCTTTCAACTCTATGGGTCGGCTTCCGCTGCGCTCTCGTTGCGACGCCCTGGCGGCCATATGTGGTCACCGCCCTGGCGGCCTTTGTCGGCGAGGTTGCGGAAGGCTTCGTGATCGATACTGATCACTGGCGTCACTTTTTCCTGCTGCTGGGAATGATCTGGGGCCTGGCGGCGGCGACTTTCAGGCCAGCCTTCAACGCGCGGGCGACTGTCCGCGCGGCAGCTGATCCCTCCCCTTGAATTTGTGCGAACTACTTCTTGCAGAGCAAGATGGGCTGGTGCTGCGCGCCACCGGGCATGTGCACGATATCGCACTCCCTGAAGCCGATGCTGCGAGCCACCCTGAACAGGTAGTCGGTGCGGTATGCCACCGCCGCTTCCGGCTGCTCTAGCGACTCGACGCGGGCATTGCCAATCACGTGCTGAAAGGTGTGCCGCGTGCCATAGCTCGCCGGCGGATAGTCGAGGTTGAAATGGGAATGCATGATCGCTCCGCCTTCCCGTAGCAGCCGATAGCTCTCGCGAAGGTAATTCTCGAGCTCGGTTTCGAGCACATGTGTCAGCAACGAGTTTGACACCACCAGGTCCATCGTGCCGTCGGGTTCGGGCACGCGGTACTGCGCAGATCCACCGCGCTGGTTGTAGGAGACGCTCGAATGCGTCGAATGGTGGAAACGAAAGCGCTGCGGATCATAGTGCTTCTCGCACCAGGCGATTGCCTCTTCATCGATATCGATACCGACGTAGAGCCCTACGAAACGGCGACCGCGGAAATTGTAGTCGCGCAGCCAATGCGCCCACCGTCCGCAGCCCGAGCCGATATCGAGAATGCTCGATCTCGCGTTCGCCAATCCTTCGGTGAACACGAACACCCAGAAGTCGCGGGCGTGGCCCAGAAAGTGTGTCTGGTTGTTGAGGATGCGGTTGCCAACCCCGATCCGCACGCGCAAGTGATTGGGAGGCAAGTCGCGAAATTCCGGAAAGATCAGCCTGGGAACGATATCGAAAGCGTTGATCGTCGCTTTGAAGACCGGGTTGAAGGTCAGGCGAGATGTCGATGGAAATAGTTTGCGTATCGCGCGATCGAAGCTTAGGCGCTTGGCTGCCGCGTTCGGTGTTGGGGCTGCGGAGGTGTAAGACATGTGGTCACTCGCCGATCTGAGGCTTTCCCCGGGGTTTGCCGCTTGACATGGGATTACGGTACCAGGCGCGGCTCGCTGGCCGCGCCGCTAAAAGCTAAAACGGATGCATCTGCACGATTTTTACGATGCAGACGGGCAATCAACTGGCTGAACAGAGCGTCCGGCAAAAGGAGCGCCAGCGTGTAGGCTGCAAAGCCTTTCCAAAGCCGCACTTTGGCATGGCCTTGGGTATGGCCTTGCCGGCTTTGATTCCAGAGCCGCAGCATCGCCAGTGGCCGATAGCTTTCGGCATGCTTCTCGCGGATCTGCCGCCACAATGTCCCGTACAGACGTTTTTTGTCGATGCGGGATGAGCGGCTTGCTCGCGAGTCGTCGCCGATATGGTAGATGTAAAGCGGTTTCGATACTTCGATCCCTCGAAAGCCTGCGCTGGCGAGCCTCAAGCTGAAGTCCCAATCCTCGTAACCATCCCGCATCGACTCGTCATAACCGCCGACAGCGCGCCAGGCATCCTTGCGCAGGATCAGCCCCGACGACACCGTGTTGGTAAAAAGCAAGTCGAAGCGATTGAAATATCGCGATACCAACCCGTTTTCGGCGCCCATGAGTCGAAGATGCGTGAACACCATGCCGACGTCGGCGGGAGCAGACTGCAACAGGGGCACCGTCTCGGCGAGGAAATCCGACTCGATAGTGTCATCGCAGTCGAGCATGAAAAGGGCATTACCGCTCGCGGCACGCGCGCCAGTATTGCGCGCAGCCGATGGGCCCCGATTGTCCTGATGGATCACACGCACGCGATCCCGGAGACTCGCAAGCTTGCGCGGCGTCTCCTCGTCGGTCGAGCCGTCGTCGACAATAATGATCTCGAAATCGCGGAATGTTTGGTGACCAAGCGACGTCATCAACGCGTCGAGAAATCGGCCGCCGTTGAAGCAAGGCACGACGATGCTGACTGCCGGGTGACGACGTAGCGTCGGGCCTGGCGGACTGGCCTTTGTCGCGTCCGCAGCCATATCTTTTGGTTCCATTGGGAATGTATTTGCAAGGGCGACCGAAACGGTACACTGCCAAGCTTCGGCCAATTTTCCCTTAAAGCGATTGCTCAAACTGCGGTGCGTTTTCTCAAGTTGCCGTGAGAAATCATTCACCATGATCCTTAAGCCAATAAACCGCTCTTCCCGCTAGTTTCTTCACGCATGCCTGCGCAAACTTCCACCCTCGACCGCAAGAGCTCCTTGGGCGGGCTGGGGCGGCTGTTCGCTGGTCTGCTCTCGCTCCGGTACTTTCTCTTGCGGGGATCGACCGCCACCGCGGCCGTGATCAGCGGGCTCATTCAGACCTTTGTATTTGCTCGCGTCCTTTCGCCGCAGGACTTTTCGATCTACATCCTGATCGGCACCTTCGGTATATCACTCTGGCTGTTCGATCTCGGCGCAGCAAAAATCTTGTTCGTGCGTCAACGTGCGCATCATCTCGCCGGCCGCCGCGATAGCGCAGTCGCCGCGCAATCGACAGCGGTCGTCGCCTTATACGCGGCAATCGTGCTTGGCGGGACCCTGCTCTGCCTCGCGGTGATGGTAAGCCGGCCCTACTCGACGCTCTGGCAGAGTGTCGAATTCGCGCTGTTCTTCAGCTTCACTGCGTTTAACCTGGTCTGGTTTCCGTTGCGCAATGTCAGCAACGCGGTGGACGAGTTTGTCAGCTTCGAGACGCTGGAGGCAGCCAGACGAGGCGGCCATATCGCGATGATGCTGGCATTGCTCATCGGTTTGCCGCTGCCGGCGTTTCTCCTGCTCGCGAACCTGTTGTGGTTCGTGCTGCTCGTCGTTTGCATCTCCCGGCTGATCCGCAAAGGCGCGCTGGCGCCGAAGGTGACGGGCTTCCACGGCACATTGACGAGCTTTTGGCGGACGAACCGTACCGAACTCTTGCGCAGCGGCAACTACGCATTGGCCGAGTTGACGATCTACAACTTCCCCTATCTCGTGGTGCCGATTGCCTTCGGCCTCGGTGCGCCGACAATCATTCTCGACACCGTGTTCAAGATTTTTCGTGGCGCGACGCTGATCTATGCCGCTGGACTTGATCCCCTGGTGCCGAGGCAGACGCGAAACTTCGCGGAGGGTGACGTGGCAAGTCTCAAGTCTGCGACACTGACCGCCACTATTCTTTGCGCGGTGCCGACATTTGCGCTGTGCGCATTGCTGCTGATTGCAGGCGACCGCGTGTTTGCGTTGCTGCTCGGGCAGGCTGCCACCGTCCCGCCGTCAGTGATCATGCTCCTCGTCGGCCTTCTGCTCGCCAATCTGGCGCAGAACGTGGCGAGCTGTCTTCTGCTTCACACCGGCTTTTTCCGCGAGATCGCGCGCGTTGCGACCTTCCTGGTTTTTGCGATGGCCGTCATGACTGCGGTCATACTCCTGACGGGTGCCGATTTCGTCGTCTTCATTGCCGGCTACACCCTCGTTTATCTGGCAGGCGCCGTCCTCTATGTCGCTTCCATGGTGCGCAAGCCGTTCCGGATAGCCTCCATGCAGAAGGTTGCGCCGCGATAGGTGCATCCCTATAGTCCCGGCCGTTCCGGTCGGGGCGTGGCGCAGCCCGGTTAGCGCACCAGTCTGGGGGACTGGGGGTCGTGGGTTCAAATCCCGCCGCCCCGACCAGCAA
>Ga0066388_100002180_pt1 | contig 11763 bp, 8 predicted proteins | sample PanSoiMetaGPlot6_FD_64539 | JGI IMG/M metagenome (GOLD analysis project Ga0066388, IMG submission 64539) | Tropical forest soil microbial communities from Panama analyzed to predict greenhouse gas emissions - Panama Soil - Plot 6 (Hybrid Assembly) | ecosystem: Environmental > Terrestrial > Soil... | reverse complement strand
GTGCCAGCAACGCGCTTGCTTCCATCACCGTCTTGGGAAGCACGTAATCGAAAGGCGCCGATTTCATGGTGCGCCCTTGGTGCGACGCGCGCGATCGATCGCCTCCGACACACGGCGTGGTGTCAGTGGCGTTTCGTTGAAACTCGCGCCAATGCTGCGGAACGCGTCGGCAACAGCGTTCGCGATCGCGGCCGGAGGCGCGATCGCGCCCCCTTCGCCCAGGCCTTTGACCCCGTATTCGGTCGTCGTTGCCGGCGAAACCAGATGCGCGAGCCGCACGTCCGGAATCTCGGGCGCGCAGGGCACCATGTAGTCCGCAAAGGTCGTGGCGAGCGGCTGGCCGTGCTCATCATATGGAATCTCTTCGTAAAGCGCGGTTCCAATGCCCTGCGCAATCCCACCCTGGACCTGGCCGTCGACGATCATCGGGTTGATCATTGTGCCGCAGTCCTCCGCGACCACATAGTCGAGAAGCTCAACGACGCCACTGTCCGAATCGACGGCAACGACGACAGCATGCGCTCCGTAGGCAAACACGCCGCCGCTCACCGAGGGCTCATAGGTGCCAACTGCCTCAAGCAAGGGCGCCATTCCGGTCGGGAGCCGCTCCTGTCGCACATTCGCAATGAATGCGATCTCGCGCATGCTGACCGTGCCAGACGGGCCGTGCACCAGCCCGCCTTCGACACGCGTGTTGGCGACTTCGGTCTGCAGAAGGTGCGCACCAATGCGTCGGATCTTGTCAACGAGCGCTCGACACGACTCCGCTACGGCGCCTCCGGCAAAGACGATCGAACGCGACGCAAATGTGCCAAACCCGTAGGGACTGGTCGCCGTGTCTCCGTAGCGGACGGAGATATGATCGGGATTGATCGTCAGCTCATGGGCCGCAATTTGCGCAAGCGTCGTTTCATGTCCCTGGCCATGATTCTGCACGCCGACATGAATGATCACAGTGCCATCGGGCAACATGCGCGTGTTCGCCGACTCGTAGCCCGGGATGACGCGAAACTTGCGTTTGGCGAATTCTGCTGTGCCGTGGCCGCTCTGCTCGGTATAGAACGCGAAGCCTACTCCAATGGAGCGCCCGTCCCGCTCGCCTGCCGCTTGCCGCTTGCGCACTGCTGGAAGATCGACCATGTCCCGCGCAATATCGAGCGCGGCGACATAATCGCCGGTATCGAGACGCATGCCTGCTGCTGTGTCGTATGGGAGCTCGGCAGCCGTGACGATGTTCTGGCGGCGCAGATCAAACGGCTCGCGACCAAGCTCGCGCGCCATTTCGTCGACCATTCGCTCTATCGCAAAGCACGCCCCCGGTCTCGCCACACCGCGATATGGTCCCATCGGCGCCTTGTTGGTAGCAACCGTATAGGTCTTGAGATTCAAATGACGAATCCGATAGGGGCCCGTCAGATTGCGCGAGGCCATACTCGCTTCCTGAAACGCACCCGTCGGCCAGAGTGCGTAAGCGCCAGCATCGATATAGATTTCTCCCTCGATACCAAGCAGCGTACCGTCCTTCTCGGCCGACAAGGTGATGTCATAGTAGTGGTCACGCGCGTGGATCGAGGCGAGCAAGTGCTCGCGGCGGTCTTCAATCCACCGCACGGGATGATCGACTTTCATCGCCATGGCCGCGACGGCGACATCTTCCGGCATCAGGCGGTTCTTTCCACCGAAGCCGCCGCCGACATCGGGGGCGATGACGCGCACCTGGTTCTCGGGCAAGCCGAGAATCTGAGACAAGCCAAGCCGCTTTACCTGTCCTCCCTGGGTCGACAGGTAGACGACCAGCTCGTTCAGCCGGTGATCCCAATAGGCGAGCACACCGCGGCATTCCAACGGAACAGTTGCTTGCCTGTTGGTCCGGAACTGTCGCCGCAACCGCACCGGTGCCGAAGCCAGCGAGTGCGGATTGCCTTCGACCACGCTGCTGGTGATGTAGGCATTGTCCGCCCAATGCTCGAAGATACGTGGACTGCCCGTTCGCATTGCCGCAACACTGTCCACGACGGCCGGCAGTTGCTCAAGATCGACCGTCACGCGGTCCGCAAGATCCTCAGCGAGTGCACGCGTGGGCTGCAGGCACGCGGCGATCGGCTGGCCGACATAACGCACGCGCTCATCGGCGAGCGGTGGATATGGACTGTGCTTGTGCGCCGGCAGCTCGGGCCCGGCCTCTAGAATCGTCAATGGGCCGAGATTGGCGAGCGTGAACACGCTTGCCACGAAGCCATCGGGTTTGACGATTTGCCGCAACCGGCCATGAGCGATCTGGCTTCGCACAAAAGCAACGTCCTGAACATTGGGCATCCGCAAGTCCGCAATGTACTTGCCGTGCCCTAGGAGAAAACGCGCGTCCTCCTTGCGCGGTAGACTTGCACCAATCCAACCGTCGGACGGAGAGTGGGAGGCCATGGGCGGTCTTCGACAACGCTAACAGATCAGCCAGCCGATTCCCTGCGAAGGCAAGCTGGACACGCATAAACCAGCACCATATCGTATGCCACGTTCGCCGCAAGATTGATTACCCGCGGAGGCATCCATCATGTTCGGTTTGTGGCGGGCATTATTGATCGCGGTAAGCGGTTTGGTTGCGGCAACTGTTCCGGCATCGTCTCAAAGCTGGCCGCAACGGCCTGTTAGACTGCTTTTAACACTGGGCGGAGGCAGCGGCACGGATATCGGGATGCGACTTCTCGCTGATCGCTTGCCGAAGCAGTGGGGTCAACCGGTAGTAGTTGAAAATCGACCGGGCGGCGATGGCGTCGTTGCCATAAGCGCGTTTCTGAATGCAAACGATGATCACGTCCTCCTCGGTACGCCCGTGTCGTCGTTCACGGCACATCCTTATGTCATTCCCAATCTGCCCTATAGGCTAGGCGATCTTGCCCCGATCGCGCGCGGATGGAATCTCATCATCGTGATTGCCGTTCCGGCCTCGCTTCCGGTCAACTCGATGAAGGAGCTGGTCGCGTTGACAAAGTCGCGGCCCGGGAAGCTCAATTGGGCCGGCACGACGGGCGCGATTGATTTCCTGTTTGCAGCGTTCCTCAAGCAGAACAATCTGACGATGGAGCGCGTGCCATATCGCAATCCGCAGGATGCAGCCAACGATCTTGCCACCGGACGAATCGAGGTCTGCGAGGCATCGCTTGCCACGCTACGGCCACAGCTCGAGGCCGGCAGGATCAAGCTCCTCGCGGTAACCAACAGCGCCAGGACGCCCTCTCATCCTGATCTTGCGACCGCGAAGGAAGCCGGCTTTCCCGAGCTCACGCTGGACGGATTGATCGGTCTGTTCGGCCTGCAAAGCATGCCTGGTGCGCTGCGCGAGCGCATCGCGGGCGACGTCAAAGTTGCGCTCAACGATCCGCTCATCAATGATCGGCTCACGCTGACCGGACAAATGCTCAATTTCGGCACTGCCGCTGAATTCTCCGCCTCAATCAACGAACAGCGCGCCATGGTCGATGCGGCCGCCAAGAAACTCGGCATCGCGCCACTGCAATGATGAGCTCGGCGGTGTTGGCACCTGTTGGTTTTGCCAGGATCGGCCCCCATGAGACCGTTTGAGCTCGCCGAACCCACTTCACTATCCGAAGCGATCAAGCTGTTGGATCGGGACGATGAAACAATCCGGCCAATTGCCGGCGGCACCGCGCTCATGCTGATGATGAAGGCGGGCGTTTACCGGCCGGCGAAACTGGTGAGCCTGCGGAAAATCGAGCGCAAATATGCGACCATTACAGCCGCAGCAGACGGCTTGACGATTGGGGCCATGGCGACGCTCTCCGACCTTGAGCGTTCGGCAGACTTGCAGAACCAAGCGCCCCTCATCGCGCGCACCCTGCTCACTCTTTCCAACGTCAGGGTCCGAAACGTCGCCACGGTTGGCGGCGCCATCGCACATGGCGATCCACACATGGACCTGCCGCCAGTGCTGATGGCGCTCGGTGCGTCGATCACCATTGCCGGCCCCTATGGAGAGCGCAGGCTGCTGGTTGAAGATTTGTATTCGGGATACTACGAGACTGTCTTGGCGAAGAACGATCTGATCGCTTCTGTTCAAATCCCCGCCCAGGCTGGCAAACACGCGGCCTATATGAAGGTGACGACCGGCTCGGTCGATGACTGGCCGGCCCTCGGTGTCGCCGTCGTCATCGAACGCGACGCCAATTTAGCCAAGTCGGTTCGTATCGTCGCCAGCGCCGCGACCGAGAAGGCGGCGCGTCTGAAATCGGCCGAGGAGATTCTGAGCGGCAACCCACTGGACGACAGCCTCATTCGGCGCGCGGCGGATGCGGCTGTGGAACAGGCGGAATTCGTCGCGGACGTGCGCGGTTCGGTCCCCTACAAGAAGGAGCTCATGCGAGTCTACGTTCAGCGCGCCGTTCGTGCAGCCTTGGACGGGAGCCGAGCATAAGATGGCCGAGATTGAAATGCCCGGCGCGATCGGGACCGGTTCGCAGATTGGCCGTTCGGTTTCTCGCGTTGAAGGACGCGACAAGGTCACCGGCCGCGCCGAATATGTCCACACCATGCGATTGCCAGGGATGCTGGTCGCGAAGCTGTTCCGCAGCACGGTGGCGCACGGCCGCATCAAATCGATCGACACCAGTGCCGCGAAGGATGTTTCCGGCGTTTTGCATGTCGTGACCGCCGAAGATGTGAAGCGGGTGATCCCAGACCCCTATTACGGGCCTGCCTTCCACGATCAACCGATCCTTGCCGACCAAAAGGTCAGGTTTGTCGGTGAGCCGGTCGCCGCGGTCATTGCCAGCGATCCGCACATTGCTGAGGAAGCGGTGCAGCTCATCACCGCGGAATATGAAGAATTGCCCGCCGTCTTTGATGAGGTTGAGGCGCTGACTGCAAACGTTTTTGTGCACGACGAGCTTCGGCCGGCCGCAACCTTCGCCGATCTCAAGCACCTCAAGGGTATCAAGAACACCAATGTCGCGCTCGCCTACAAGCTCCGCCGCGGTGATTTTGAAACTGCCTACGCCACAGCCGCGCACAAATTCGACCACGAATTTCGCACTCAGAAGGTGCTCCATCTTCCGTTTGAACCGCACGCCACGATTGCCGACTACAGGGACACGGGCGTCACGCTCTATACCGCCTCGCAAGGCCCATCGTTCGTACGAACCGAGATTGCGCGGCTACTCGGTTGTCCGGAGAACCGGGTTCGCGTCAAGGTGCCCTATCTCGGCAGCGGCTATGGCTCCAAGCTCTACATCAAGCTCGAGGCACTTGCTGTTGCGCTTTCCATGATCGCGCGCAAGCCGGTGAAGGTTGCGCTAACCATGGAGGAAATGTTCTACCAGATCACGCGACACCCCTGCACTTTCCGCATCAAGACCGGCGTCGACAATGACGGCAGGATCGTCGCGCGCAAGTGCGAAGTGTATTGGAATGGGGGCGCCTATGCGGATATTGGGCCGCGCGTCACGCAGAAGGCAGGCCTTACGGCATCCGGCCCCTACGACATCGAAAACGTTTCGATCGATTCGCTCGCAGTCTACACCAATGTGACGCCCTCTGGCGCATTGCGCGGCTTTGGGGTGCCGCAATTGGTGTGGGCGTACGAAAGCCAGACCGACATGATTGCGCGCGCGCTCAAGCTCGACCCGGTCGCGTTCCGGCGCAGGAACATCATGCGGGACGGCGGCGAGCACACCACCGGCCAGGTGCTCAAGGACGCCGCCGTCGAAAAGGTCATGGACCGTGTGCTTGATCGCATGAACTGGTCACGGCCGCTCGACAAGGGTTCCGGCGTCGTTCGACGCGGCCGTGGCTTCGCCATCGCCATCAAGGCAGTAACTACTCCCACCACATCCGTCGCGATCGTCAACGTATCCGCAGACGGCTCCGTTGCACTCTATTGCAGCACGATCGATATGGGCCAAGGCTCCAGCACAGTCATGGCACAGATCGTCGGCGAAGTGCTCGACATTCCGGCCGAGTCGGTGCGGATCACGCCATGCGACACCGATGTCACGCCCTACGATATGGGCACGCTCGGCTCGCGATCGACATTCCATATGGGGCACGCGGTACGCCTCGCGGCGGAGGACGCGCGCGACAAGCTCAAACGGCTTGCGCGCGACGTGGGCGAGCCCGAAGGCTCCAACATCCCGGTCTCCGAGCTGTTCAAGAAGCGCTACGGCATGCAGGCCGGAAACATCATCGGCTCGGGAGTCTACAAGCCCGACTATGTTTCGCCGGATGCTGAAACCGGCTTGTCGCCAAATATCACGCCGTTCTGGATGACTTCCGGCGCCGGCGCCGAGGTCGAGGTCGATACCGAAACCGGCCACGTGACGGTCACCAGGCTGATCAATGTCATAGACTGCGGCACTGCGATCAACCCGAAGATCGTTGAAACACAAATCTCGGGCGCGGCCCTGATGCACCTCGGATTCACGATGTTCGAGAAGATGCATTTCGACGGCGGCCAGGTCACCAACGCCTCGCTGGCCGACTACAAGATTCCCGGAATCCGCGACCTTCCCGGAACAATGGAAAATCTCTTCGTCGAAAACTACCAACACAATGGCCCGTTCGGCGCCAAAGGGGTTGGCGAAGTCGCGACCTTTTGTGTTTCGCCCGCGATCGCGAACGCGATCGATGACGCCGTCGGGGTTCGACTGACCGAGCTGCCTCTCAATCCCGAGGCGGTTTATCGCGCGCTGCGGGCCAAGTCGGGGCGTCCTCTGGATGAAGCGTGACATGAGCGCGCAACGCACTATCAGCTTTACGCTCAACGGCATGCGAGTGACCGCAAACGTGGAGCCGCACATCAATCTGATCGAGCTACTTCAGGTGCAGTTTGGTCTCAGCGGCGCGCGCGAGGCCTGCGGCCAAGGACTATGCGGCTGCTGCACCGTTCTTGTGAATGAACGCGCGGTTTCCGGTTGTCTTTATCTTGCGTCCTTCGTCGATGGTGCAGAGGTTGCAACGATCGAGGGATTTGATGGTCCAAATCAACTCTCTGCGGTGCAGGAGGCGTTTATCGAAACGGGCGCATTCCAATGCGGGTACTGTACGTCCGGCTTCATCATCATGGCAACGCAATTACTGGACGAGAATCCCGACCCGAGCGACAACCAAATCAAACATTACTTGACCGGCAATCTCTGTCGTTGCGCGGCCTATCCCGAGATCATCGCAGCTGTGAAGCTGGCCGCGCAGAAGCGCAAGGACCGCGGAGCGAGTTGATCGGACGACGACGCTCGCTTGTATCGCGGTTGCGCGCATTCTAGATTGGCGGGTCGGTCGACAGATTGTCTATTTTGGGAGCTCAACACGTGAACCTGCGGCCGCTCTTCGCCCTGATTGCAGTCGCGAGCATCATCGCCGTCTGTGCTTCCTCGTCATCACGGGCGCAGGAATGGCCGGCGCGACAACCTGTTCGTGTGATCGTTCCGCTCACTCCAGGCAGCGCCATCGATATCGTCGGAAGGCTGGTTTTCGAGCAAGTCGCAAAGCAGATCGGCCAGACGGTCGTGATCGAGAACCGGCCGGGTGCATCGCAGACGCTCGGTGCCGGTGCTGTGGCGAAGGCCGATCCCGATGGTTACACAATCCTGGTGGCGGGCTCCGCGCTGGCCGTCGTGCCGTCGACAATGGCAAGCCTCACCTTCGACGTGCAGAACGACCTGACAGCCGTGGGCTCGCTGGCAAACGTCCCGCTGGTGATGGTGGTCAACCCTGCCAAAGGCTACAAGACGCTGCATGACTTTGTTGCTGCCGCAAGGGCCAAGGCCGGTTCGTTCACATACGGTTCGGGCGGACGCGGCGACGCGACACATCTCGCCGCTGAACGCTTCCGGCTGGCAGCGGGCTTCGAAGGGCTTTACGTGCCTTTCCGCGGTGCACCCGAAGTGCTGACCGAGATCATGGCGGGGCGCCTCGATTTCTACATGTCAGCCGTGGCGCCCGCGATGTCCCTGATCTCGGGCGGAAAGCTTCAGGCGCTGGCGGTCGCCAGTGCCGCGCGCGGAATTTCGCTGCCGAACGTTCCAACTACGACCGAAGCAGGTTTTCCCAATTCCGACTACGAGTTCTGGGTCGGCGCGTTTGCTCCCGCCGCAACGCCGCGGGCGCTTGTCGATCGCCTCAACCGGGAGATCGTGAAGGCGCTGGGCACATCGAGCGTACGCGAGCGCCTCAATGCTTTGGGAGGATCGCCGACTCCAATGACGGCGCAGGCGTTTGCAGACCAGTTCAAGCGGGAAGTCGACATGAACACCCGCTTGGTCAAAGCCGTTGGACTTCAACCAAATTGATCCGGAGCACCGCACAATGGCCAACAAGGATCTGCGCGACTGGATCGACGGCGTCAGGGCAGCGGGCGAGCTCAAGCTCATCAAGGGCGCCGAGCCCAAGGAGGAAATCGGTGGGATCGTGGACATCTATATGCGGAAGATGGGCAATCCCGCCGTGATGTTCGACGAGGTTCCCGGCTTTCCCAAGGGCCACCGCATCATCGCGAACGTCCTCACCTCGATTCCGCGCGTCAACCTGGCTCTTGGCCTGCCGCCGGAGACCACGGAGATGGAGCAGATCCAGTGGTGGCGCAACTATTTCAAGAACGCGTCGTCAAAGCCAACGAAGGTGGTCAACGGCGGGCCGCTGTTGGACAACGTGCTCGAAGGCAAGGACGTCGATATCGAAAAAATCCCGACCCCGATCTGGCATGAGCATGACGGCGGGCCGTTCATCGGCACTGGTTGCCTGGTCGTGATGAAGGACCCTGATTCCGGCTGGATCAACTACGGCACCTATCGCGTACAGTCGCATCAACCGAATGTCGCATCCGTCATGATGTCGCCTGGCAAGCACGGCTTGATCATCATGCGCAAGTACCACGAGCGTGGGCAGCCCTGCCCCGTCGCCGTGGTCGCCGGCATGCATCCGGTGCTGGTCATGCTGGGCGGCATCGAGATTCCCTACGGCAAGAACGAACTGGAGGCCGCCGGCGGCATTCTTGGCGAGCCGATCGAGGTAATCACCATGCCGAAAACCGGCCTACCGGTGCCGGCAAATTCGGAGATCGCCTTTGAAGGGCTTATTCATCCTGGCGACAAGATCAAGGAAGGGCCGCTTGGCGAATGGACAGGCTACTACGCGAGCGGCAGCGATTTGGAGCCTGCCATCCGCATCGACACATTGATGTATCGCAACGACCCCATCTTGGTGGGTGCGATCCCGGCGGTGCCTCCCAATGACAACACCTTCTATTTTGGTTCGTATCGTTGCGGCGCGGTGTGGAATCAACTCGAAGCGGCGGGCATTCCCGGCGTCCAGGGCGTATGGACCCATGAGGCCGGCGGCAGCCGCTTCATGCTGGTGGTCTCCGTCAAGACGCTGTACGGGGGCCATTCCAAGCAAACCGGCATGGTGGCCGCCCATTGCCATGCCGGGGCTTATAACAATCGCTGGACCATCGTCGTGGACGATGACATCGATCCAACCAACTTCAACGACGTGATCTGGGCAATGTGCACGCGTTGCGATCCGCGCGATCAGCTGGACGTCATCCACGGCGGGTGGAGCTCAGCGCTCGATCCGATGTGTTACGATACGGAGTCCGACCGGCGCAATTCGCGCGTCATCATTGATGCCTGCATCCCGTTTCGGCGCAAGAAGACCTTCCCGGTCATTGCGCGCTCAAGCAAGGCGCTCGACGACCGGCTGCGAAAAAAGTGGGCGAAGGATTTGCCGAAAGGATTCTAGCTCGTCACGAGACAGGTCAGGAACCTACGCAACAAGCTGATTATCGATCGCGTCTTGGGGCGTGAGCTCTTGTGTCCTCACTCCGCCGCAATGTGCGCGTGCCGTTGCACCTCATCGTTCACCAGTGCCGCAGCCGTCTCGGTCTTCTCCAGCATTCCCCAGCTCTTCAACCAATCGGCTGTGCGTTGAAGTTCCTCGACCGGAATCGGAGAAGGATCTGTCACCACGAGGCGGCTTTCGGGAAGGTCGCTCACCTTGAGCAAGGCGACGTCGATCTCACCGCGCTTGACGTGATAGTCGATGAAATAGTGCAAGTAGGCCGACTTGTTGGCGTTGATCCGCCTGACGGCCTCCCGCACGGCTCGATTAAAGGCCCCATACGTTTCGGCATCCACGCGTTCGGATGCAACTTCGGTGCCGTGATAGAACGCCGAGCAAATGATACGGCAGCCCAGCTTTTCAGCGAGCGAAATGTGCGGCTCGGTTAACGTCACCGCCTGGACATCGCCGGCCAAGAGAGCCTGCAGTCGCAAGTAGGAAGGCGGTGCCGCACTGCACAGCTTCACCATGTCGCGCGGCAAGAACCCTCCGAGCAGATGCAACGCCACATAGTGGGTGCCAAAGTAGAACGGCACGGCGACCGGTACGTTCGCCAGCTGCTGCGGCGTATAGACGGAGGATTGCGGACCGACGACGATCGCCGCATAGGTTACGATGGCGCGGCGGCCGACTTGCCGACTTCCTTTGCTTGTTTCCTCAACGCGGCAGTAGTTGCCCCACTCGCAGGCGTTGTACATATCGGCCTTGCCGACCTCGAGCATCTTGCCGTGGCTCAGGAAGCGATCGAGTCCCTTGGGCGTGATGATGTTTGTAGCAACACGCTGATAGTTGGCACCCTTCTCACGGTCCGCCCACTCGATCGCAAGCCCCTCCTTTTCAAATAGGCCCTCGTCATATGCGACGAGCTCGGGCAGGCCCTGGAATGGCTGCGTCGTTTCCAATGTGAGCTTTTTCATATTGCCGTCTCCGGGCATCCGCCGTTGTTGCTTCATAATACAAATCAGAAAAGCGACAGACAACTCGAAGGTTGCGGGTCGTGTTCAGCAATCGAGCGCGCCACACCACTGCCGCTGCGGCACAAGCCCGCAGATCCCATTGCGGCCGAGAAAGTCGAGGACCTTTGAGAAAAGGCAGGATAATGTCTTAGAGATCAACGGGGCTCGTCATGAAGAGAGCAATAGCGGCTATCACCCTGATCGCATCCGCCCTCGCCTGCACTTCGGCCAGCGCGCAGACCGTCACGGTGGTGGTCGGCTACTCGCCGGGCGCCAGCTACGACATCTACATGCGCAACTTTGCGCGCCATCTCGGCAAGCACCTGCCGGGAAATCCCAACGTCATCCCCCAGAACATGACTGGCGCCGGCAGTCTGCGATCGGCCAACTACATCTACAACGCGGCGCCAAAGGATGGCACCACACTTGGCATGTTCGCTCGCGGACTGGCCATGCAGCCGCTTCTTGATAACACCGGCGTCCAGTATGACCCTATGAAGTTCAACTGGATCGGCAGCCTCTCCGCGGACGTAAGTCTGGTCCTGTCCTGGCATACAAAGCCGTTTAAGACCATCGATGACCTTCGCACGCGTGAAATGGTCGTTGCCGGAACCGGCTCTGGCGCCGACAGTGTCATATTTCCTTACATCCTGAATGGCGTCCTGGGCACAAAAATGAAGGTCGTCACCGGCTATCCCGGCGCCGCCGACTTCCTCCTCGCGGTCGAGCGCCAGGAGGCCGACGGCACCGCGGGGGTCTCGTGGAGCGGCCTGAACGCGGCTAGGCCGGAGTGGATCGCGAGGAAGAGTATCAACGTCATTGTGCAGCTTGGGCTCAAGCGGCATCCAGAAATGAACCCCGCGCCGTTGGTGATGGACCTCGCAAAGAACGATTCCGACCGCGCCATACTGGAGTTGATCTTCTCCCGGCAGGATATGGCATACCCAGTCGTGGCGCCGCC
>Ga0066388_100002179_pt1 | contig 11764 bp, 9 predicted proteins | sample PanSoiMetaGPlot6_FD_64539 | JGI IMG/M metagenome (GOLD analysis project Ga0066388, IMG submission 64539) | Tropical forest soil microbial communities from Panama analyzed to predict greenhouse gas emissions - Panama Soil - Plot 6 (Hybrid Assembly) | ecosystem: Environmental > Terrestrial > Soil... | reverse complement strand
GTCCCCCAGTGGCCGAGCAACCGCGGCTTGATGTGCTGCGGCAACAGCGGCTCACGCAACAGGGGATTGTCCAGCAGGTAGATCTGGCCGACGGACAGATAGTTCGCCGCCCGCCAGAGCGCATCGATCTTCTTGAGCTCCTCGGTGCCCAACGGGCCAGTGCGCGCCACGATCGCCTCCTGAGTTCGCCTGATTGCCATTGAACAAGCTGACCGGCGCCGAGCGAAGGGGAGGGCCCCTGGCAGTCGGAGTGTTCATCCGGCGCGGGTGATGCTCGCCGCCTCCCATTCCACGATCTTGAGACTTGCCCTACCGTGTCCCGTGTCCAGACAGGGCAGGCCTCGGACACGGTTGTGCGCACCTACGCGGTGCAGCGCCCGGCATGGCAGGAGGTTGAGCGACCATGACGATGCCGCCACCCGGTCAGTATGGGAGTCCGCATCAATATGGGAGCCCGCAGCCGAAGGTGGACGCTCGTCGACTCTGGTCGGGCGGCCTCGCCGCGGCGGTCATCGCCGCTCTCGTCGGCGTCGTCGGGATCCTGATCGCGAGGGGGATCTTCGACGTTGAGGTCCTGGCCCCGAAACGTGACGGTGCGTGGGGTGACGCGGACACCGGCTTTTACGCGCTTGGCGCGGCGATTGCCACCTTGCTGGCGACCGGGTTGATGCACCTGTTGATCCTTTTCGTACCCAGGTATTCTCTGTTCTTTGGTTGGATCATGGTGTTGGCGACGGCCGTCGGCGTTGTCGCGCCCTTTGGCCTGAACGTGGACACCTCAGCCAAGGTGGCCACAGCGCTGATCAACTTGGCGCTGGGTATCACGATCGGCTCGCTTGTGTCCGCGGTCGCGAACTCAGCCGTGCGCGCAGCGGCCATCGGGGGCTACACGTAGACCGAAGGCCGACTCGATCTGAGCCCGCTATGCCCCGCTATCTCATCCCCTTTGGGTGATGCCGTTCTGACGCCTGGCAGGGCGCGATCGTAATAACCGCCCCACCACGGACGTCCCTTATCTCACCTGGGTGAGATCTGCCGGAGGGTGAGGCTATATCACCCGTTGGGGGGTAGGAATGTTCTGCTGAGGCATGTCGGCAGGGGCTTGGAGGGAGCATGCCGAGCGGCGGTGTGAGCTCGGGTGAAGTGCCGCCCGTGGGTTCGGGGCGTCGGGCCCCTCCGTCGAAGATCAGTATCCCCCCACTCGAAGACTGGGTCATTGCTCGTCCGCGGCTGTCGAACAGGCTTTCCCAGGCAACGAAGGGTCCGCTGACCGTTGTAGCCGGGCCACCGGGCGCGGGTAAGACGATCGCACTGGCGAGCTGGGCAGCGGACGAATGCTCACACGGTCCGGTCGCTTGGCTTTCATGGGACAGCGGCGATCATGTGCCGGCTGTCTTTTGGCGCAACGTCGCAGACGCTCTCGCCCATGCCGGCGTTGCGGTCCCTTCCTCGGCGGACGGCAGTGTCGCCTTCATCACCGATCTCGCAGCCCATTTCGCGGGACGATCGAACCCGGCGGTACTGGTCCTCGATGACTTCCAGCCCGAACCCGGGTCTCCGATTCTCGACGGGCTCGCCTATCTGATCCGGCACGCGCGACCCGGGCTGCGGCTGGTGCTCGTGGGCCGGGTCGATCCGCCACTGGCGCTACACCGGTACCGGCTTACCAATGAGCTCTCCGAGATTCGGGCTCCCGAGCTCGCGTTCAGCGAGCAGGAGGCGGCCACGCTGCTGGCTCAGCACGAGGTGGCCCTCAGGCCAGCGACTCTCGAGGCGCTCTGCGCACGTACCGAAGGTTGGGCAGCGGGGTTGCGCCTCGCGGCTATGTCGATGGAAGGTCTTGACGATCCCGATCCGTTCGTTGCCCAGTTCGCCGGCGACGACCACGCGGTCGCGAGCTACCTCGTCGAGGAGGCGCTCGACTCGCAGCCCGCCGACCTGCGCCGACTCCTTCTCGCGACGAGTGTGGTCGAGCGCATCAACGCCGAGCTGGCCCTGGAGCTCGCGGAGGGCGGTGATGAGCACTCCTTCGCGAGGATGGTCCGGCGGAACTCTTTCGTCGTCCCGATGGGGCACGGCTGGTATCGCTACCACCACATGCTGGCCGATGCGCTCCGGCTTGTGCTTCGCCACGAAAGTCCCACCGAGGTGTCACAGCTTCATCGGCGCGCAGCAGCCTGGTTCGATCTGAAGGGCTTCCTGCCCGAGGCGATCGGTCAGGCGGTCCAGGCCGGAGACTGGCACTACGCCTGCCGCCTCGTCGTCGACCGGCTGGTGATCGGACAGGTGACCGGTCTCGTGGAGGGGCACGCGTTCGCGGGCCTCTTCGAGAGCATGCCGGCGGCGAGCCTGCGCAGTAACCCCGAGGCCGAGGTCGCGCTGGTCGCTGCGGCGGACGCCCTCGCTCAGCGTGACACGGCCGGCTGCTCGGGTTGGTTGCGACGTGCGGAGGCAAGCCTCGGGTCCCGATCTGGCGATCAGACCTCGGTACAGCTGGCCGCTGCCGTCGTCGCTCTGCTGCTCGGCCTGTGCCAGGACGTACCTCCGTCGATGGATCTGGTCACCCGCGCCGAGGAGCTGCTCGATCGGATCTTGAGTACATCCACGGAGCATCATGCCGACCTGGTTGCGCTGATCGAGGGTGCACGCGGCCGCCTGGAGTTGTGGGCCGGCAGCCTCGACGAGGCGGCGGCGTCCTTCAAGAGAGCGGTTGGGGCTGCCGAGCAGGTGGGCAGCCATGATCAACTTCGGTACGGCTTGGGGAACCTTGCTCTGGTCGAGGCGCTGCGCGGGCGGTTGGGCCGCGCCGCCGATCTGACAACTGAGGCTATGCACTTGCCCGAACCGTCGGGCTCGGCCGGTTTGCCCCCAACTGCGATGCACGTCGCGCGGGCCTGGTTGGATCTTGAGCAATGTGAGATCGGTGAAGCCCGCATCGAGCTAGGCAAAGCACGCAGGGCAAGGCGAGATTTTCCCGATGCCTGCTTCTCTGCACTTTCCAGCGTTCTGGCCGCCCGTATCGAGATCGCGGGCGGGTCGCCGGCTCGGGCGCTCGAGCTGCTGAAGACCGCCCGCAGCGCTGCCGGACCGGTCCCATGGCTCCGTCGGACGATGCGGCTCGTCGAGGCCGATGCGCACATCGCGGCCGGCAGCGGCCACGCAGCGCAGGAAGCGGCCGAGCTCGCGGGAGGCACTGCTGCTGCGGACTCCAGCATCGCGCTGGTACGCGCAAAGCTGTGCGACGGTGACGTCACCGAGGCCGCACAGTTGTTGCGCCCCTCGCTGTCGGAGTCGGCCGCAGTTCCGACTGGAGTGCGCGTCCAAGCGCTCCTTCTCGACGCTCAGCTCTCGCAATCCTCGGGCGACGGGTCGCGCGCGCGCCGGTCGTTGGACCGCGCACTACGGCTCGCTGAGAAGGAGCGACTCCGCCTACCGTTCGCGGCGTCGAAGGCGTGGCTGGGCCCGATGCTGCGGAGAGATCCGGAGCTGCTCCAGGTTCACCTGCGCCTGCTCGAGCCGCTGCGCCTCGGTCACGTAGCAGTGAGCGGCGCAAACGGGCTCGTCCAGGACGCTCAGCCCGTGGAACCGCTGACGAGTCGCGAGCTTGATGTCCTCAAGCGTGTTGCCCTGATGATGACGAGCGAGGAGATTGCCGAAGAGCTATTTCTCTCAGTGAATACCGTCAAGACTCACTTGAAGAACATCTACCGGAAGCTCGCGGTGACCCGGAGGTTCGAGGCGGTCCGCCGCGCGCAGCGCCTGCAGCTGCTTTAGTGGTCGCGCCCGCAAGTACTACGCGGCGTCTGACGGGCCCGGCCGGCGCCTCGCCACGTTGTCGTCGTCGCCGTTAGCTCCGCTAGCGGCGTCCTCCTCCGCCTTGCGATGCATCCGGCCGGACTCCGCCATACACCGCGAGACTTACGGGCGCGACCACTAGCGGGAGCACGGATCCCGGATCCCGTCAGATCAGGCCGAGCTTGCGTGCTCGATCGATCGCCTGACTGCGAGCGGAGACTCCGAGCTTCCGATAGATCGCGGTGGTGTGCGTCTTGACCGTGTTGATGGAGACATAGAGCTCTCTCGCGATCTCCTGCTGCGACAGGTCGCCACGGAGCATCCCGAGCACGGCCTTCTCACGCTCGGTCAAGACCACCGAGGCTGACTGCGCAGGCTGGCCTGCGAAGCGCTGTTCGATCCGTTCAAGCAGCACACCGATGTGACCTGCCTCGCCGGGGCTCGCGTTGAGCATGCTGCGGGCGTCCTCGACGAGAATTCGCGCCGCGCGGAGATCACCAAGGTTGAGCGATAGCTGAGCAAGGGCGGCGATGTTGGCTAGCTGTGGCCACGGAGATAGATCATGCCCCTGGTACTGGATCAGAGCGGCGTGCTCGAATTCGGCCCAAGCCGACGCGTACTGGCCAATCCGAGTCAGCGCGGCACCGTGTGCGGTGTAGGCCAGACTCACCTGCGGGGCGTCTGAGAAACCGTGCTCATCGACGAGGCGTCGTGCCTCCTCCGCATGGACGGTCGCCTGCGTCGTCCGGCCGAACTCACCGTCGACAAGCGACAGCACGGACAGGGCAAGGATCCGAATGATCGGAAGCGCCGTTTCGGCCCTGGCGGCTTCCTCCAAAGGAGCGACCGCCGATTCGAGGTCGCCGCTCAGGTAATGGCTCTGCCCGAGAGTCGCCCTCGCCACCACGTACCACGGGGAGTTCGGGTCGGTCTCGATGGTGGCTGCCGTCTCGGCGGCTGCCACCAGATCCTTGATGCCGCCAATCCCGTACACACATCGGAGCATCGCCGCGGCAGATTCCAGCGAGCGGGCCCCGTCCGGGAGCGGGGCGCTGTGGCCGACGCTTTCGGCCGCTGCGAGCCAGTGCCGTGCCGAGTCCCTGTCACCAGTTGCGACCGCGATCCATGCGGCAGTGATGGCGATCGCCGGGTGACCGCTGATCTGCTCGGTGCCGATCAGCTCCAGCCATGCATTGACTGTGGCGATCCGGCCGGCGCGCACGAACGAGATCCAGTGCGATGCAATCAACGTTCCGGCACGATCCACATCTCCCGCCGCCAGGAGGTGCTCGATGGCGTCGTCGACGAGCCCATGGTCCGCTAGCCATTCGCCGGCTCTCCGGTGGAGGGCGGATACCTGCTCGCCCTCCGTCCTCAGCAACTGGTCGTGCAGCGCCTCCCGGAACAAGTGGTGATATCTGTACCAGCGCCTGTTGCTGTCAAGGCAGACAAGGAAGAGATTCGAGCGCTCGAGCTTTTCGATGACGGCGTCCGCGTGGGTCACCTCGGCGACGGCCTCGCAGAGTGCGGCCGCGAATCGGTCGAGGATCGACGTACGCAAGAGAAACCGACGGATGTCAGCGGGTAGCGGGGCGACGACCTCCTCCCATAGGTAGTCGACGACGTATCGGTTGCTACCGGCAAACTCGCGAATGAAAGCGGCCGGGTCTGATTCGTCTCGCAGCGACAGGGCCGCGAGGTATGCACCGGCCGCCCATCCCTCGGTGTGCTCGTAAAGCCGGTCGAGCTCGGTATCCGTCAGCCGGAGTGCGCTCACCCGCCGGATCAACCTGTCAAGCTCTTTGCGGGTGAATTGCAGGTCCGGCATCCGCATTTCCACGATGCTGCCCGCAGCCCGGTATCGGGCGATCGGTAGCAACGGATCAGTGCGGGTCAAGAGCACAAGCTGAACGGTCGGCGGCAGGTTGTCGAGCAAGAGCTCGATCTGCCGGTAGCACGCCGACTCGGTGATCACATGGAGATCGTCGAGCACGAGAACAACAGGTGTCGCCTGCTCACTGAGCTGGCCGAGGAGCTGCGGCAGAAGCACATTCTCGATGTCTGGTTTCGCAGCGGTGAGACTTCGGAGGATGCGGGCTCCATCGATCTCGGCCTGCGCCCGCGTCAACGCCGACACGATCATTGTCCACAGCGACACAGGGTCGTTGTCATCGCGGCCGAGGGTGACCCACGCGAAGACACGCGATTCGGCTTGGGCAGCGCGCCATTGTGCGACCAATATCGACTTGCCGGAGCCGGGCGGCGCAGAGATAAGGACGAGGCGCGCGTTAGCCGCGTTGATCAAGGTGTGAATTGACTCCCGCCTGAGCACCCATTCTTGCCGCGGTCGTGGCGCATGGAGTCTGGTCTCGGCAAAGCCGTGCGTGGTCGATTCCGGCTGCCCACTCGAGTCGGTGCGCTGAGAATGCTCGAAACGACGGAAGAGTCGATGAAGGCGCTCATGACGCCGCATCTGTCCCCCCGTTGGTGAGCGGCAACACAGGCAATCCGCACTCGTACCCACCTGGTCAATCGCGCAATCTACACCCAATCATGTTGGTGTGACTGCTTAGTGCTTCTACCTTCGGCCCCCTTCGTGAGCTCACGCAGGCGGGACTGGTGGCAGCCGCCGCACCTCGACCAGTTCGAGGCCGAGTGCGTGGATGCGGTCGAGCAGTCCATGTAGCGCAGCCTGATCCAGCGTCGCACCTCGCACTACCGTCTCGGCTGGATTGACCGAGACCGTGAGGTCTTCGAAGGCGGCCAAGAACGAGTCGCTCACCCGGCCCCTGATCCTGATCTCAAATCCGCCAGCCTCCGGCAGTTCTTCATCCGTCTTCCGCATCTCTTACCCCTCACCGAGTGAGCAGACGAGGTACCTCCAACCGTCTCGCCTGACGACGCCCGCGCATCCCCCGCTTCGGATGAATGTGGTCCTCTGCGCGGACGTGCTGGCGGATAAAGCGGATGTGGAGAGGCCCGGTCTTCGCGCCGTCAGGCCCGCCGGGTCAAACTGTGTCGACGTTGAACCTCGAGAGCGCCCAGATCACCAAGACCGCCAGACCGATCGCAATAAAGGACCAGACCGGGCTGTAGGGGAGCCAGAAGAAGTTATTGATCGCGCTGAGCACGGCAAGTCCGATGCCGACAGCCCGCGCCCAGACCTGGCCTGACAGGATCGCGAAGCCCGCGAAGGCGACGACGATGCCGAGGATCAGGTGGATCCAGCCCCATCCGGTGGTATCGAGGTCGAAGGTGTAGTTCCTGACCCTGACGTAGAACTCGTCATTAAAGAGCGCGACAAAGCCCATGATCGCGTGTAGGACGCCGAGCATGATCATCAACATGCTGGCGAAGATTGCGAACCCGGTCGCCCACGGCGAGGCTTCGTCCGCGGGCGTCCGTTCGGTGGCTACCATCTCGTGTCCTTCCGTACATCGGTTCGCCTAGAGGCGACCGACGATCCGCGGTCGCAGGCTAGATCGTCGGCCCGGGGATGACCGGCCCGCCTCACCCCCGGAAGGTGATGTACGTAGGCGGGAGCCCCCGAGACGCTGTACGCATGATCCGCGCGCTTCGGCTGCCACTGGGCATGGCCATCCTGCTGGCCGAGCGGGTGCGGGCGGACTTCGGTACTGACCACGCGACGGACGGCACAGTGGCGGGCGCACCCGTCGCGGCCATCGAGGGCACACCGGTTGGAGCACTGGAAGGTGCACCCGAACTGAAAGGCGCTCCCGTCGGAGCGCTGGAGGTTGCCCCAGTCGGCCGGCCCGTTGCGGTGCCGGACACCGAACCCGTCGCCGAGCCGGTCGTCGGAGTCGCCACGGCCTACGCCATCGGGCTCGCGGACGCCACTCTCGCCACGTCGGGTCGTATCGTCCGCTCTGCGGTCGCAGTAGCACAAATCCCGGTCCGGGCGGGCAGCGGTCTCATGCAGACCGTCCTCGGGCAGTCCACGTTCGACAGAGCGACAGCGCCCGCCCGCAGGGCGACGTCCGCCGTGGCCGACTGGTCCGCCGCCACGGTCGCTCGAGGCCGCGCCGTCGCCGCGGAGGCGCGAACGGAGGCCGTGACCTTGCTGGTACTCGAGTCGGCCAACGGGCTCGCCTGGGTGCGCGGAGACGTCATGCCCACCATGATCGACGATCTCGTTGCCGACCCTAAGGTGCGCCAGCTTGCGATGGAGCAGGCGCACGGGGCGATCAACGACGCGGCATTGGAGGTTCGCCGGCGCAGTGCACGAGCAGATACCAGCCTCGAAGCCGGTGTCCGCAGACTCCTCGGCAGAGATCGGCGCGAGCTTGCGCCGTGAGGACTACGCGGGCGTCGTCTCGCGGCTGGTCGCGGTCGCGATCGACGTGGCGGTACTCACTGTCGCGGCGGCGGCCGGGGCTGCCCTGGTGCTTGGCGGCGCCGAAGTGGTGCTCGGGCATACGCCGGGCTGGCTGGTGGCGGCGACCTCCGCTGTGCTCGGCCTCCTGCCAACCCTCTATTTCGCCCTGGGTTGGTGGATCTTGGGCCAGACGGCTGGCGGGTTAGTGATGGGGATCGCGGTTCGTCGCTTGGGTGGTCGGCCGCTTCGCTTTCCGCGTGCTCTGCTGCGGGCAATCCTCGGCCTGGTCTTCCCTGTGATTTGGCTGATCGGACTGACGCTTGCCTTTATAGATCAGCGCCGAAGGGGGCTGCTTGACGTGATAACCGGCACGGAAGTGGTGTACGTGCCCGAACCCGGGGCTCAGCAATGAGATGGCGAACGGTTGTCGCCAGCGTGCTCATCGTCATCGGCTGCGTGCTAGCGCCCCTCTCCGTCCTTGGATTCTGGGCACGGAGCCAGGTCACGGACACGGACCGCTATGTCCAAACCATGGCCCCGCTCGCATCCCATCCCGACGTCCAGGAAGCTATAACCAATCGGATCACCAGCGCGATCCTCGCAAACGTGGACGTGCCGGGCCTGGTCAAGGAGACGGCGGACGCTCTTGCAGGAGTGGGTTTGCCGCCGCGCGTCGCTGATGCTCTGCGCGGGCTGAGCGGTCCAGCCGCGGCAGGCGCGCAAAGTTTCGTCCACGATCAAGTCAGCCGCGTGGTCAAGAGCGACGCATTCGCGACCGCGTGGGAGGCGGTGAACCGGATCGCACACCAGCAGTTGGTTGCCATCCTGTCTGGCAAATCGCAGGGTGCGGTCACGGTGCAGGGCGACAAGGTGACTCTCGACCTCAGCGCGTTCATATTGGCTGTCAAGCAACAGCTGATCGACGCCGGATTCACCCTCGCGGCGCGGATACCTGCACTGCACCTCGAGTACACAATCCTGCAGTCGGAAGATCTCAAGAAGGGGCAGCGGCTCTATCGTTTCGTCGACCGCTTCGGCTACATCCTGCCCTTCGTCACCCTGGTCCTGCTCGCAGGCGGTGTCATCGCGGCGAAGAATCGCCGGCGCGCCACGGTCTGGGCGGCGCTTGGTGTCGCCATCAGCATGGTGCTTCTCGGGGCCGGTATCGCTCTGTTCCGCCAGATTTACTTGGACAGACTGCCGGTCTCGGTGTCCATACCGGCGGCGGCGGCGGTCTTCGACACCACCGTGCGGTTCCTCCGCACTGGCCTGCGCAGTGTGCTCGTCATAGGGCTGATCGTCGCGGTCGGAGCGTTCTTTTCTGGCCCGTCGTCCGCTGCTGTCAGCACCCGGGCGGCGTTTCAAGGCTTCTTCGGGCGTTACCGGGGGAACCCCTGGGTCTACCGCAACCGCACCCCGCTGCGGATCGCCGTCGTCGGGATCGCCGTCCTCGTCTACATCTTCTGGAACTACCCCACAGGCAAGGTCGCGCTCCTGCTCGCCTTGCTGGTCGTCCTCGCGTTCGCTGCCATCGAACTGATCGCAGGACGAGGCAGCGGCGCGGGAACACCTGGCACCGGTGCGGGAACACCTGGCAACGGCGCGGGAACACCTGACGATCTCAGCGAGGCCACCACCGGGTAGCGCACGCGGGATTCAGTTTGTCGGCGAGGACCCGTCCGTGTCCGCCGACGACGACGCCTCCGCCGAGTCAGCTGCCTCTTCGTCGACCTCGGCCACGATGATGGCCGCCGCCTCGGCGCTGACCGCGTGCCGGGCGATGTTCTGGTAACCCTGGAGCCCTTTCTGCAGCCGCTCGATCATGCGATCCTCGGCGATCGCGATGATTGCGGACCTACCGGGCTCGAGACTCTCTCCAATGGCCTTGAGGTCGGAGTCCTGGAAGCCCTTGTCCCGGACCTTGCCCCAGATCCCACCCCCGGCCGCGCCGACTGCGGCAGTGGCGATAATGCTCGGCGGAAAGATCAAACCGACCAGCCCACCCGCGATCGCACCGCGCTTCGCCCACTTCTTGCCGCTGGGGTCTGCGGTCTCCTCGAAGGTCACCTTGCCGTCTGCCTTCCGTACGACGACGGCCGCGTCGATGAGGTCCATCGATCCTTCGCGGTCCATGGCCCGGAAGTCCTTGAGGGCCTCGCCCGCCTCCGCCTCGGTAGGGAACGCCGCGACGAATACCTGAATCGGGTTGCTGGTCATGTCTGCGCCTCCTTCGGCCACGACGCTAGGTGCCGTGTCACCAGCCAGGGTCATCCGTCCGGGGTGATGTCGAACCGGAGCTTGGTCAGCCGGCGCCGCATCCGCTTTGTGCTGATCGAGCTGGCGTTGACGGCTCAGTCCCAGCTCCGCGCTGACGACGGCTGCGCCCACCAGCAGGATGCCGACCGCGGTCAGCCAGGAGAGCAGCCCGAAGGTCACCCCGATCACGCCATAGCGCCGCGCGTTCTGCTCGATCACGTGCGGCATCCACACGGCTGAGAAGAGACTCAGCGCCTGCTGACCGATCGCGGCAAAGATCGCACCTGGGATGAGGAGGCGCCAGGAGATCCGACCGCCCAGCAGCATGTGCTGGAGTACGAGCCAGACGAAGACGGTCAAACCGGTGCGAATCACGAACGTCGCAACTGAGCCCGCCGGCACTCCACGGAGGAGTCCGGCGAGCAGGGCGAGCAAGACGATCTGGGTAAGCAGGATCGTCAGCGCGACGACTCCGTTCAGCGTCCCACGTACGCTCCGCGGAAGGTCCCAGGCGGCTTCGTACGCACGCTGGAGTGCGCGGGACAGACTCAGGCCCGACAGCACGAGCAGGACCACGCCCAGGACAGTGAGCGCTCCCTCCGAGTCCGGGGGGCGGGAGAACAGCGTTTGTACGGCGCTCGCGGCGTCTCCCGACAGGTGGAACCGCTCGACCAACCGCCCGCCGACCCCGGCGCTGCTGCCGGCGGGATTCAAGGACGAGACGACGATGAGGAGCGGGATGAATGCCGTGAACGCCTGCGCGGCGACGACCAGGGCCAACGTCGTGCCGTTGATCGCGAGAAAGCGCTGCAAACATCGGCCAGGAAGCGTCTGCTCGGCCCAGTCCCTGAGCTTGGCGATAACGCCCCTCACTTTGGGGATCGTCCCGCTGCCGGCTTTCGCGGGGGTCACCCGCTGTGGGCGACTTAATCGCTGCGCGGCGAAGCTCGCGCGCGGGCGTGCGCTAGGTGATTTGCCTGGTTCGGATCGCCAAGATCCGGGGACCGTACTAGCCTCAATAGGTCTTTTGGTCCGACTCGGCTAGGAGGGCCTGGCCGTGGTGCACACAGACAGTAGGCGCACGGAGCTTGAGGTGCTGTCGCAGACGATCGATACGAGCGTGCCGCATTCGTCGCGGGTTTACGACTATTGGCTTGGCGGCAAGGACAATTTCGCCGCCGACCGGGCGCTGGCTCACTCAATCATGGAGTGGGTGCCGATCATGCCTGCGAAGGTGCGAGCGAACCGCGCCTTCCTTGGCCGCGCCGTGCACTACATGGCGCGGGAGGAAGGGATCCGCCAGTTCCTCGACATCGGCGCGGGCCTGCCCACTGCGCGCAATACCCATGAGGTCGCCAGGGAGACGGTGCCAGACGC
>Ga0066388_100002178_pt1 | contig 11764 bp, 13 predicted proteins | sample PanSoiMetaGPlot6_FD_64539 | JGI IMG/M metagenome (GOLD analysis project Ga0066388, IMG submission 64539) | Tropical forest soil microbial communities from Panama analyzed to predict greenhouse gas emissions - Panama Soil - Plot 6 (Hybrid Assembly) | ecosystem: Environmental > Terrestrial >... | reverse complement strand
GATCATTGGGAGGATCGAAATGACCGGTAAAGTGCGTTTGTTCATGGTTGCGTCAGTGGCGTTTGGTGCGCTCGTCGGGAGCGCGCAGGCGCAGCAGGCGCCCCAATCACCCAACATGACGTTCTTCGTCACCAGCGGCGGGCCCGGCAAGGGCGCCGATCTCGGTGGTCTCGCGGGTGCGGATGCGCGCTGCCAGGAGCTCGGCGCCGCGGCCGGCGCCGGCAGCAAGACCTGGCGCGCCTATCTGAGCACCAACCAGGGTAACCAGGGCGGCCCGGTCAATGCGCGCGACCGCATCGGCAAGGGCCCCTGGCAGAACTTCAAAGGCACGGTGATCGCGACCAGCGTCGAGGACCTGCACAGCAACAACAACAAGCTCGGTGCCGAAAACTCGCTGACCGAGCGCGGCACCCAGGTGGCCGGCTTCGGCATGACGCCGAACTGGCATGACGTGCTGACCGGCTCGCAGATGGACGGGACCGCCTGGCCCGGCAACATGAACCTCACCTGCAACAACTGGTCGAGCAGCACCTTCGGCAGCGCCTCGGTGGGGCATATCGATCGGCGCGGCGGGGCAGACACCGTGTTCCAGCGCTCCTGGAACTCGGCGCATATGTCGCGCAGCTGCAGCCAGCCCGACCTGATCGCCACCGGCGGCAACGGTCTGTTCTACTGCTTCGCGCAGTAGGTCGGAGCCAGTCTTGCCAATTACGCGGTTGCGGGTAGCGAAACGACATCGCTGCCCGCGACCATAACTGTCGTAACCATGCCGCACTGGAACAGTACGGTTTACCGGCTCGGAACGAGCCTTGTTGTGGAGGATCCAATGAAGAATGCTACGCGTTTGGGTGTGCTCGCCTCGGCGGCACTGATGGCCCTGTCATTGAGCGGAAGCGGACAGGCGCAGCAGAATAATATGACCTTCTTCGTCAGCAGCGTCGGCTCCGGCAAGGGCGGCGATCTCGGCGGGCTCGCGGGCGCTGACGCGCACTGCCAGCAGCTCGCACAGGCGGCAGGCGCCGGCGGCAAGACCTGGCGCGCTTATCTCAGCACCAACCAGGCCACGCAGGGCGGCGCCGTCAACGCGCGCGACCGCATCGGCAACGGTCCATGGCAGAACGCCAAAGGTGCTGTGATCGCGACCAGCGTCGCCGATCTGCACAGCGCCAACAACAAGCTTGGCCGGGCCACGGCGGTCGACGAGAAGGGCCAGCCTGTCAAGATGCGCGGCGACACGCCGAACCAGCACGACATCCTGACCGGCTCCGACCTCGAAGGCAAAGCCTTCCCGGGCAACCTCAACCTGACCTGCAACAACTGGACCAGCAGCACCTTCGGCAGCGCCATGCTTGGCCACGTCGATCGTGAAGGCATCGCCGACACCGTCTACCAGAAGTCCTGGGTGTCGTCGCACATGTCGCGCAGCTGCAGCCAGCCTGATCTCGTCGCCACCGGCGGTGCCGGCCTGATCTACTGCTTCGCGCAGTAACCGGCGCGAACGCGGATACCATGGCGGCGGCAACCGCACGGGCTGCTGTCCGCCAGCGACGTGTTGGCGACTTGTCGCAACAAAGGCTTGTCGCAACGACGTCGCACCACGACGGTACCGCTTAACGACACTACGGCCTGACGGCTCGTAACGAGCCAATAAGGAGTGGAGAATACACAATGAAGAAATCGATACGTTTAAGCGTGCTCGCCTCGGCGGCACTGATGGCTTTGTCCTTGAGCGGAAGCGGGCAGGCGCAGCAGAACAACATGACGTTCTTCATCACCAGCGCCGGCCCCGGCAAGGGTGCCGACCTGGGTGGGCTTGCGGGCGCTGATGCGCACTGCCAGCAGCTGGCGCAGGCGGTGGGCGCAGGCGGCAAGACCTGGCGCGCTTATCTCAGCACCAACCAGGGCGCGCAGGGCGGTCCGGTCAATGCGCGCGACCGCATCGGCAACGGCCCGTGGCAGAACGCCAAAGGCGCGGTGATTGCCACCAGCGTCGCCGATCTGCACAGCGCCAACAACAAGATCGGCCGCGCGACCGCGCTCAACGAGAAAGGCGAGCCGATCAAGATGCGGGGCGAGACGCCCAACATGCATGACATCATGACTGGTTCGGATATGGAGGGGAAAGCGTTCCCCGGCAATCTCAACCTGACCTGCAACAACTGGACCAGCAGCACGTTCGGCAGCGCGATGCTTGGCCACGTCGACCGCGAGGGCAATCCGCCTCCGACCCAGTACAACACGTCCTGGGTCGCGGCCCATATGTCGCGCAGCTGCAGCCAGCCGGATCTCGTCGCCACCGGCGGCAACGGTCTGTTCTACTGCTTCGCGCAGTAACGTCAGGAGCTAAACCGCCCGCGGTCATGTGGCGCGGCGAAATCGAGTAACGGCCCGCGCGGGACGATCCCGCGCGGGTTGATCTGTTTGTGGGTGCCGTAATAGTGGGTCTTGATGTGATCCATGCTCACGGTCGCGGCGACGCCGGGCACCTGATAGAGCTCGCGCAGATAGTTCGACAAGTTCGGGTAGTCGATGATGCGGCGCAGGTTGCATTTGAAGTGGCTGTAGTAGACCGCATCGAACCGAATGAGCGTCGTGAATAGCCGCCAGTCCGCCTCGGTGATGGCCGCGCCCGCGAGATAGCGCTGGCGCGAGAGCCGTTCCTCGATCGCATCGAGCGTCGCGAACAGACTTGCGAAAGCTTCGTCATAGGCCGCTTGCGTGGTCGCGAAGCCTGCGCGATAGACGCCATTGTTGACGCTTGCGTAGACGAGCTCGTTGATGCGGTCGATCTCGGCACGCAGCGGCTGCGGATAGTAGTCAGCCGTCACGTTGGTGAAGCGGCCGAACGCATCGTTGAGCATCCGGATGATCTCTGCCGATTCGTTGTTGACGATGATGCGTCGCTCTTTGTCCCACAGCACCGGCACGGTGACACGGCCCGTGAACTGCGGCTCGGCGAGGAGATAAATCTCGGCGAGCTCCGCCTTGCCGTTGGCGGTGTCCGGCGTCGCCCCCGGAAAGCCATCGAACCTCCAACCATGCGGGCCATGGAGCGGCGCAACCACCGACATCGACACGACCTCTTCGAGGCCTTTGAGCATCCGCATGATCACGGTGCGATGCGCCCAGGGGCAGGCCAGTGCGACGTAAAGGTGATAGCGCCCGCGCGCGGCCGGAAAGCCACCGTTGCCGCTCGGCCCGGCTTCTCCGTCCGTGGTGATCCAGCTCCGGTAGCGCGTGGTCGGGCGAATGAAGTGCCCGTCCTGCGTGCGGTCCACATGATCTTCGTCTTGCCAATGTCCGTCGACCAGAAGTCCCATCGCGCGCTCCAGGGTTTTGCCCCGGTCATGTAGGCATGAAAAATCAGAACGAACACAGCTGGTGTAGATTGGTTTGAGTGGCGCATGTCCTTGTCGGAAAACCGGTACCCACTTTTCCGGGACATGCGCTAGGCGCGGTGCGATTGTAGGTTAAGTACAAGGCCCCAAATCGCCATTGACGGGTGTGGCGGCCTGTCGCAGGCTAGGTCCGGGGATGACGCGTGAGCGAGGAGGGATCCCTGCAGCATCGGAATGGGTTCGTCCGGCGCAGGAGCGTGCGGCCATGAGCGTCATGGCTGCGCGGGGCGCGGCAGCTGGTGCACGTGGCAACGTCTCCTTGGCGTTGACCTTGGGGCTTGCGCTGTTTCTGCTGGTCAACGCCTTTGCGATCAACAAGCTGCTGCCGCTCGTTTCGCCTGAGTACTACAGCGAAACCGTGCTCAATCATTCCACCGATGTGCTGCACGCGGAGGGCTGCGACGATTCCTGGGGGATCATGGCCTACGCGCTGCAATATGCGCAGGCGCCGCACACGACGCCGCTCTATACCGAGATTTTCTTCAATCAGAGGCTCAAGTTCCAGTACCCGCCGTCATCGTTGTTCGCAATCGCCGGCATGCTCCGGATCGCGGGTCCCGATCTGGTGCGGACCAACGAATGTCTCGATTATGAGCTGGCCTCCCTTAACGACGTGCTCGGCTGGGTTTTCATTCTGATGTCGGCGCTCTCGGCGGCCTTCCTGCTGGAGCGTGGATTGCGGCAGACGCTGCTGGCGCCGTCGTCCAATGCGCTCATCGCGGCGCGCGCGCTGCTCTTGCTCGGTTTTGCGCTCACGTTCTATCCAATCGTGAAGGGGTTCACGCTCGGCCAGATCCAGATCTGGCTCAACGGGCTGTTTGCCTTGTCGCTCGTGTGCTGGGCTACCGGGTGGAAGGCGTCGAGCGGAGTGCTGATCGGCCTGATGTGCCTGGTCAAGCCGCACTATGGTCTGTTCGTCTTATGGGCCGCGCTGCGGCGCGAGTGGCGTTTCACCTTTGCCTGCGTGGCAGCCGGCGTGGTGGGACTTGCCGCTTCGATCGCCACCTTCGGCTGGACCGACAATCTTGATTATCTGCAGGTGTTCTGGTTCCTGTCGCAACACGGCGAAGTCTATTATCCGAACCAGTCGTTCAACGGTTTGTTCAACCGGGTGATGACGCTCATCGATCCGGACAACTACGACAGCATTGGCTTCGACGACCACGGCTTCCCGCCGTTCAACCCATGGATCTATGCCGGCACCCTCGCAACGTCGCTCGCCCTGCTCTCGGCGGCAATATTCCGGCGTGGCAACGAGGGTGATCGCGACCGCGTGTTCGATTTCTGCACCATGGGGCTGAGCGTCACCATGGCGTCGCCGATCGCCTGGGAGCACCATTACGGCATTCTGTTTCCAATCTTTGCCGTCCTGCTCGCGAGCGTGATCGGCAACCGCACGCGCCTGATCCTGCTGGCCATCAGTTACGTGGTGATCAGTAATTTCTTTCCAGTCACCAACCTCCTGGCGGCGACCGTCTTCAACGTGGTGCAGTCCTATCTGTTGTTTGCGGCGCTTGTGGTTCTTGCGCTCTTGCATACAGCCCGGCCGGGCTGGCAGCTCCGCAACTGGCGGTTCTGGCGTGCACGGATCGGTGAGCCGGCTCTCAAGCCACAATAGACCTGCGCGCTGCCAAGTGCTAAGCGCATGTCCCGCCCGTCCAGCACGAGCCGATTCCGGCGTTTTGACCACGAGCCGATGACCGATCTTTCCCTCACCATCCGGGCGGAAACCGCGGGCGATGCGCTCGCCATCGAGCGGCTGCATGAGCGCACCTTCGGTCCCGGCCGCTATGCCAAGACCGCCTATCGCATCCGCGAGGGCCATGATCATGCCCTGGAGCTTTCGTTCACGGCGCATGTCGGCACACTGCTTATTGGCTCGGTGCGGCTCACCCCGGTGCGCGTCGGCGAGGTCAAGGCGCTGCTGCTCGGCCCGCTCACGGTCGAGCCGCCGTTCCGCGACCGCGGCATCGGGCAGGTGCTGATCGAGCGCGCGCTCGCGGAGGCAAAAGCAAAGGGCCATCGCCTGGTGCTGCTGGTCGGCGATGAGCCCTATTACGGCAAGTGCGGCTTCAAGCGCGTTCCGCGCGGGCGCGCGAGCATGCCGGGCCCCGTCGATCCGGCGCGGCTATTGGTGTGCGAGCTCGTCGAGGGGGCATTCGAAGGCGTGTCCGGCCCGATCCGCCCGGAGTGGGACGGTGCCTGAGTATGCGGCGCTGATCAGTATCGTTAATGCCCTAGTCGGAGAATGACTTTGACCGCCACAATTACCGGCGCTAAGCGTGGTGCACCCGGGTTATCATCGAGGAACTCCGCCGTGAAAGCCATCAGCGCCATCCTCGTCGCCATATCGCTTGTCGCGATGTCGCTCGGCACGGCTGCGCCCGCATCGTCACAGAAGCTCGACCTGACGAAGGTGACCTGCAAGCAGTTCCTCGACTCGGGCGAGCGCACCATGAGCATGATCCTGATGTGGCTCACGGGATTCTTCACCGACGAAGACGACACCCCAATCGTCGACTTCGACAAGCTCAAGACCGACGCCAACAAGATCGGCGATTACTGCCGCAAGAACCCAAACACCGCTCTGATGACTGCGGCTGAAGAGATCCTGCAGTAGGCGCGCGCGCTTCAGAATGCGCCGAGGCTGAGAATGCCGTCTTTGGGATCGAGCCCGGCCATGACGCGCTTGCCAATAAGCTCGCGCAGCGTTTCCGATGTGCCGCCACCCAGCGTTCCGTAGCGGGCGCCACGATAGAAGCGCGACACGGCATATTCGTCAGTGAAGCCATAGCCGCCATGCACCTGGATTGCTTCGCTGGTGACGCGCAGCGCCATCTCATTGCAGAACAGCTTGGCGATCGCGGCGAGGTGCGGGTCCGGGAACGGATTGGCGGTGGCGCAGGCGCGATAGAGGATGCTGCGGCCGGTCTCGATCTCCTTGTACATCTCGGCAAGCTTCCAGCGCATGCCCTGGAATTCGCCAATCGGCCGGCCGAAGGCCTCGCGCGCCCGCGCATAGCGCACGGCTTCCTCGAAGGCGCCTTCGGCGAGCCCGAGCGAAATGCTCGGATTGAGGCAGCGCTGGGTATTGAACGCAGTAAGGAGTCGCACGAAGCCGTCGTCGCGCACGACCAGATTCTCGATCGGTAGCTCGCAATCCTCGAAGCGGACCTCATGCAGGTTCTCGCCGCCCATGGTGTGGAACGTGCCACTCACGCTGAAACCGGGCGTATCCTTCTCGACCAGCACACAGCCGATGCCGGCGCGCCCAGGCTCTCTATTGATCCGCGTGAACACCACGAACATCTGGGCTTCGTCGGCGCGGCTGATCAGCGTCTTGACGCCATTGAGCCGCAGCCGGTCACCGACGATGTCGGCGTTGGTCTTGTAGCTCGCGACATCGGTGCCGGCGTCGGGCTCGGTCATGCAGATGGCGAGGATGCAGTCGCCGGCGACGACGGCCGGCAGGATGCGGCGGCGGATCGGCTCGGGCGCGTAAGTCGCGATGATGCGCGTCTGCACGCCGACCTCGCCGAGCACCGCCATGGCGGTGACGTAGCAGCCTTTCGCGATCTCCTCGAGCACGAGCGCGGTGTCGAGCACCGGCAATCCGAGGCCGCCATACTCTTCCGGCACCGCCATCCCGAGCACGCCGAGCCTGGCGAGCGCACGCAGGTTCTCCCAAGGGAACGTGCCGTCCATGTATTTGAGCGCGCGTGGCTTGAACTCGTTCTGGGTGATCTCACGCACGGTCTGCACGAACCGGCGCTGCTCGTCCGACAGGCTCAGCTGCACGCTAGTGCCCCGTTTCCGAAGTTCGTCATACATCTCAGCATACTCTGACACGAACTTCGGAAACAAAGGGGCATTAGCAACTCTATGGCTCTAGTGCCGCTTTCGATTTGAAGTTCCTAGCCGAGGTTGCCGCAGGTGGTGTAGGAACTTCAAATCGGCGGCACTAGCTCTCCCTTTGCCTTACCGGCGCCCGTCGCCACCGCGTCGACGAGATCGCGAATGCGCGTGAACACCTGCGCGCCGGCCCCGGCGAGCGCGGTGGTCTTCGACGCGATCGTGCCAGTATCGCCCGCGATGATCGCCCCAGCATGGCCCATGGTGACACCCTCGCGCACAGTGCGCCCCGCAATGAGAGCATAGACCGGCTTGGCGCAGCGCAAGGCACGCATGGCCGCGGCGAGCTCTTCCTCTTCGGAACCACCGATCTCGCCGATCACCACAATGCCACGGGTGTGCGGGTCGGTCAGCATGAACGGCAGGATGTCGGCGAAGCGCGTTCCCTTGACCGGATCGCCGCCGACACCGACCCACAAGCTTTGTCCAAGCCCGCGGCCGACCAGCCGGTGGCACACTTCATACGACAGCGTGCCGCTCTTGGCCATGATCCCGAGCGGGCCGGGATGAAGCGACACGTCGGGCAGGAAGCCGAGCTTGAGCTTTCCGGGGATGGCGAGGCCCGGCGTCGATGGCCCTACCCAGCGCGCGCCGGCTGATCGCACGATCTCGAGCGCTGCAACGGCATCGCGGACCGGCATGCCTTCGGCGATGGTGACGATGAGCTTGATGCCGGCCGTGACCGCGTCGCGAATGGCGTCGAGAACGGACAGGGGCGGGACCATCGCGACGCTCGCGACCGCGCCGGTCGCGGCGACTGCTTCGATGCAAGTCTTGAAAACCGGAACGCCGTCGATTTTGTCGCTGTCGCTCCTGGGTGAGACGCCGCCGACGATGCGCGTGCCATAGGCGCGCATGAGCTGTGCGTGGCGGCGCCCGGTGCGCCCGGTCATGCCCTGCACGATGGTCGCGACCTCCGGGGCGACGAACGGCACGGTGGACGACACTTGGACCGCCGCGGTCATGGCCGCGGCCCATTAAACGGGGCGAGCGCAAGCCCAATCGCCCGATCGAGATCGGGCTCGACCCGCAACGGATTGCCGGCAGCGGCAAAGACCGCAATCGCTTCGTCGTAGCCGTTGCCGATCAGCCGCGCCGTCACCGGCACGCGCAGCTCGGGCACCGCCTTCAAGGCCTCGACCAGGAGCTTCGCGACCTCGCCCAGATGCGTGATGCCAGCAAAGAAGTTGATCAGCACTGAGCCCACTTTTGGCCCCGCCGCGATCCACTGGAACACGTGAACGAGCCGCGCCGGATCGCCGCGCAGCTCGCCGGTGCGGATGTCGCAGAAATTGAAGGCGCAATGGCCGCGCTCGGCCAGCTCATCAAGCATCTGCATGCTCAAGCCCGCACCGGTCGTAACGAGCCCAATCTCGCCGTCGGCATCGACCACGACGAAGTCGAAGCCGTGGTCGAGCTTGAGTGAGGTCTCGGGATAGGCCTCGGCACGACGATGGATGAGATCGCGCAGGCGCGGCTGACGGACGAGCGCGTTGTCGTCGATGGCGAGCTTCAGATCGCCCGCGGTCCACGCGCCATTGGGGCGCACGAACAGCGGATTGACCTCAAGCAGCGTCGCCTCGAATGCAAAGAACTCGGCGATCAGCCGCTCGGCGGCGCCGACAAATGTGTCACGCACGGGGCTCGCCATGGTGCCGGACAATTGGTGCGCCGCCTCGATCACCTCACGCTCCTTGAACGCAACATCGGCCGAGAGCACGCGCCCGGCATGCGCTTCGATATCGACGCCGCCCTGCGAAGACAGGAGCACGCGCAGCCGCCCCTGCGTGGCATCGAGCGAGACGCTCAAATAGCACTCCATGCCCTCGATGCACTGCTCGACCAGGCAGGCGCGCACCGCCTGGCCCTTTATCGTGCGGCCGAGGAGCTCGCCCAGGCTCTGACGCAATTCCGCGGCGGTCTCGGCCCGCCTGATGCCGCCCGCTTTTCCGCGCCCGCCGACGGCGATCTGGGCTTTCACCATCCAGGGTGCGGCGAGCGTGGCAGGCGGCTCGGCGTCGACTGTGGTAGCGAGCATGCCCACGGGGACGGGGACGCCCTCGGCGGCGAGCAGTTCTTTGGCATCATGCTCGAGCAACATCATGATGCGGCGGCTTTCTGGGAGAACCGTAGGGTAGGAAAAAGGTGGTGGCACTGCGTTTCTGAGTGTCAAATCCTATCGTGCGCCGTGCCCACGCGATACAATTTCACGCATGTTGTATGGACGCGTGCGCACCCGCCTGCGCTGACGCTTCGGCGGGCGAGTGTGTAAACCCGACATAGCCGAAGGCGACGGTGGGCACGGCGCACGAGAGGCCTTGCCACAACAAGGGCCATGCCAGCGCCCACAGCCCGCCAAAGACGGGCGTAAATGCCCTTTATCGCCCACCCTACGCTACCGACGTTTTAGGGCTGGGCGGCGTTTCCGCGCTCGGGGCGCGCTCGCTTATGTGCTCGCGATGACCGCGCTACACCATGCGCGAGGCTTCCGCTTCGGTCGGAATCCGCCCGTCCGGCGTGAGCCGATCGACGAACTCCGGCAGATTTTGCGACAAGCCTTGGAGCAACTCGTCGTGGCTCATGCCGGTCTGTCTGGCGAGCGCATCGAGCTCTTCACTCCCGAGGGCTTTTTTCAGATCGGACGGTCCTATCTGCTGGTTCGGCCCGCGGTCGACCCAGGATTGGGCTGCTCGTCCTTGCCCGCTGTTCGTCAAATCGTTGATCAAACTGCCAAGACCGCCGCTCAGCACGCTGCCCGCGGCAGCACCGCCGAAGAGCGATCCCAGCCCGCCGGGCAGAGGAGTGCTGCCGCCTGGCCTCGCGTTGCTTGGTCCACCACCGAACAAGCCGCCAAGAATGTCTGCCAGACCACCCCCACCGGGATTTCCCGCCGGGATGGTACCGGTGGAAGGACTGGGCATGGGTCGTGCCTGACCGCCAGGAGCGCCAGGAGCGCCAGGAGCGCCAGGTTGACCGCCAAAGTGCTTGGCGGCCTTGAATGCGAGCAGTCCCAGAAGAGCCATGGTGATGGGTGACATGCCGCCGCTTGAGGGAGCGTTGCCGGTGGGCTGGCGCTGACCGCGCGGGCCGTTGAGCATGCCGGTGAGAATGTCCTGAAGTCCCATTGTTTACCTCCTTGGTCAGCGCCGTGGTGGCCACGTGCTGGGATCGGCGGATGTGCCAGGATCGGGAATGGCGCGGTGTACGACCAGCCTGTTCCAGATGAACAGGACGATGAGCGCACCCAGCGTTGCGGCGATGAAGCCGGCGCCCTGGTCGTACCGATACCAGCCGATCGTCTGGCCGATAAACGTGGCGAGAAAAGCGCCTGCGATTCCAAGCAGCGTAGTGAGAATGAAGCCACCCGGGTTGTTCGCCCCCGGCGAAAGCACTCGCGCAATGATGCCGGCAACGAAGCCGACCACGATGATCCAGATGAGGCCTGACATGAGAACCTCCCTCAGCCCTTAAGCCGCTTGTTGCATTCGCTGTAATAGCCGCCGCCCTTTTCGATCCACTTCAACCCGCCATTGCGATCGTTGGCCTTGTTCGCGTTGTATTGATCAAGACACGTCTGCATGCGGGCCTTGCCAGCTGGTTCCTTCGAATGTTTCGGAGAAATCGCCGATGGAAAAGTTGCGGTCCCAGACGAGCCGATGCCTGTCGTTTGGGGGCGGGCTGTCTCCGGGGCACTGCGGCCCTTAGCAGCAGCGGTGGGATCGGTGGCCGGCGCGCCAGCGGAGGTCGGGGATGCTGTCGGACCGCATTCCGCCTTGCGGAAGTCGTTCCATTTCATTCCCTTCGATGTGCCGGCCGATTGTGCAGCCTTGTACTTCGCGCTGCACTCTTTCATCGTTAGAGCACTTGCGGACGATATCGCCACGACCGGAAGTGCAGCGACCAACGTTGCCGCCCAAGGTATGTTCAAGCGCGTCAGCATGGAACTCTCCCTTTGATTGACCTCTCCTGCGGTGCGCATTCAACCGGCTCGGCGATGTGGCTAACGCCGCCACGCTTGGGCGGTTCCTGCGTCCCTCATGCCGGGTCGGTGACGATCAGAGTCAGATCAAAATCAAATGGAGGTCAGGCTTTTGGAAATTGCACTCAAGTGCATTGCGCGATCCCAAAGGTGTAGCCCGGCTCACCTTGCGCAGCGTGAAGCCCCGCGGGTGCAAGGTGCTGGCGTTCGCTACGGAGGATTACTTTCGGATTAGGACATAACGACATAAGCATTTCTTTATATTCTTGTTGACAAGGAATGGGCGTGCGCCCATGGTGAGAGTTGTCGAGGTTCTCCGGAGATCTTTGCGCTTCGGAGCCAAGAGGGAAGCCGGTGAGACGGATCATGCGATCGCGACAAAGCCGGCGCTGTACCCCCAACTGTGAGCGGTGAGCCAACGTCCATTCAGCGCCACTGGGCGTGAGCCCGGGAAGGCCCGACCGAAGCGACGACC
>Ga0066388_100002177_pt1 | contig 11764 bp, 9 predicted proteins | sample PanSoiMetaGPlot6_FD_64539 | JGI IMG/M metagenome (GOLD analysis project Ga0066388, IMG submission 64539) | Tropical forest soil microbial communities from Panama analyzed to predict greenhouse gas emissions - Panama Soil - Plot 6 (Hybrid Assembly) | ecosystem: Environmental > Terrestrial > Soil... | reverse complement strand
AAGGCCAAAATATTTTATGCTCCGGGCGGCTCTCCAACAGGCACTTGGCGTCAGCAAAACCGCAAGTCGCAAGCACCAGGGGCGAAACAATTGAAGCGTAAATGCACGCCAAAATCGGAAGTATTACGTACTTTCCAGTGGGTGCTGTCGAGGACCTTGCCCGACCCGTGGCTGGGGAATGCATCAAGGTTCTTGGCATACTTGCACTTTATGGACGTTCGTTTCGGATGTCCACGTCGCGCTGCCGTGCGGGGGTAGCGAAATCGGCTTCAGCGGGCGATGGCGTGACTGCGCGGTGTACTTGATCCATTTTGATTGCGCGTCGTCGTGACAGCCGATGCAAGGTCTTCGGCTCGCCGCCGAGCGCCCCTTGACTAATCGCGCACGTGTTCTTTAGCGGGTGGCTTTCGTGAACGCGCTGCCGCAGTTCATTGGACGATGTCCGCCTGCTCGAATTCTTTCGTTTGGAGAATGATGCGCCGATGCGCGCCAATCACCCAACGCTGGCGCGTCCGCATGCCTCGGTGAAAGTCAGATGCGCTGGCCGTGCCCGTTCAGTCGACCGCAACGGCGGTCGGTCGGCCCGCAACAGAGCTGCGCAGGCCCGTGTCGATGACCCCTTCCGCCAGCAGCTTGTTAATGTGGGCGATCCGCTGATAGCGGGGCCCTTCGAACTCCTCGAGCTGCAGGCCGCTGGCGGTGTAAGCGGCGTAGAGTTGCTCGGCTCCCTTACGTGCGTCCCACTGCGGCGAAAAGGCTGGCAGCACACGGCGGATCTTGTCGCAGTTCACGCGATAGTTGCGGGTATCCGGACCGGCCCCCGGTGCAAACTCAATATCACATCCCGGAACCACGCTGGCAACGATCTCCGCGAGATCGCGGATCCGGTAGTTGTGCGCCGTCTGGCCGACATTGAACGCCTGGTTGTTGACGGCGTCCAACGGGGCTTCGAGCGCCGCAAGGAAGGCACGGGAGATATCCTCGATGTGCACGATAGGCCGCCACGGCGTGCCATCTGATTTAAGGTGAATGTGGCCCGTGGTGACCGCCCAGGCGACGAGATTGTTGAGGACGATGTCAAAGCGCATGCGCGGCGAAACGCCATAGGCGGTCGCGGGGCGCAGGTAGGTGGGTGCAAATGTCTGGTCGGCAAGGTTGGCGAGTTCGATTTCGGCCTTAACCTTGGCGGCGCCATAAGGCGTGACGGGCGCTAACGGGGCGCTCTCATCGAGCACGTCGTCTCCCGATCCCGCCCCATAGTTGCTGCACGAGGAAGCAAACAGGAACCGCGGCACACCAGCCTTCTTGGCGAGGACCGCGGTGCGCAGCACCGCCTCGTGGTTGATCTCGTAGGTGATGCGAGGGTTGAGATTGCCGAGCGGGTCATTGGAGAGAGCCGCCAAATGGACGATGGCGTCGAATCCCTCAAGGTCACGCGCGTCAATGTCGCGGGTGTCCTTTTCGAGCATCGGCACGTCAATGATGTCGCCGCCGGCGGCATACGTACAACGCCGGTACAAATCACTATCATAGCCGACAACCTCGTGCCCCGCCGCACGCAGCATCGGCGTCATTACCGCACCAATATATCCTTTGTGCCCCGTCACAAGCACCCGCATGCTTCAGTCTCCTCCAATATCATTTTGATTCGCGGGGCGCCTTTAGTGAGTTGAGGCCCCTCCGCCATGTCCATCGTTAGCCGTATAGCTTGCGCCCCTCGATACTGCAACGGCTAACCCCTTGGTTTCGCCAATTGAGCTCCCAGAACCCGCGACATGCGCCGCGTTTCCTCGTGATCCCCGCCTCACATCCCATCGGAGAGAAACCCATCTTCCCGCACCATCAAGCACGCAACCAATTGCCAAACACCTCGCGGATGCAGTGCTTGACCGCCGACATTCGCCAGCAAGCTAAGTAAGAAGCACTTTTCGCGCAAAAAAAGCTTCCGCGTAGTGTTCTGGCGCGCGGCACTCCATGCCGCGCAGCCTAGCCAGCCCGCGAAACGTCTCCACGTCGAACCAGTGCTTGGAGCGTTGGCTTCCAAAATGTGTCATCAGCAGGTTCGTCTTGCGCTCCAGGATGCTTGAAGTCAGCGGCACGTACAAGTTCGGTTGACCTAGATCGCCGTCCCATTTGGGAATCTCGTATTCGAGGATCAAGTGATCGCGAAACGTGTTCCACGTATGCCTGCAGACTTCACGATGATCTTGGTGCGCATCATCCCGTCGGTGAGTGAGAATGAGGTCTGGATCTATCCGCGTCTTGAGGCGCTCGAACCAACCCTTGATCTCTTCGCCCTGGGAGGGAAAAAAACCGTCTTTGAACTGCGCCACCTCGACCCGCGAGCTGGCGGGGTGGAGGAAGTCGTGAGCCGACTTTCGCGCCTCATCCTCTCGAGGGCCTATTCCACTCAGCACGCACCACAACACATCAAGGCGGTAGCCTTGGGCAATCCACGCCAGCAGCGTCCCGCCAGCACCAATCTCGATATCGTCGGAATGAGCCCCCAGGCACAAAATGGTCCGTCGATCCGCGGCCTGGCCGAGCCCCAGCGACTTCATGGCTGAGCCTCACCCCCCTCTTGTGTCCCTACTCGCCAGGGCATGGTCCCCTTCTCAACCATGTCTTCCAAAAACTGCTTGTCCCGTAGGGTGTCCATCGCCCGCCAAAAGCCCTCGTACTTGTAGGCGAAGAGTTCACCCGCCTGGATCATACGGTTGAACGGCTCCATGACCAGTTCCTCGCCCTGATGGATGAATTCGAAAATCTTGTTGTGAAAGACGAAATATCCCCCATTGATCCATATCTCCGCTTCTTTGCTGGAGCGGAGGCGGCTGACGGCGCCATCATTATTAAACTCCGCCAAATGAAAGTTGAATGGTGGACGAACAGCGATGAAACCGCCGGCTTTGCCGCTTTTCTTCAAACAGTCAATCATGTCCGGCAGCGGCGCGTCGGTAAGCCCATCACTGTAGTTGGCAAGAAAGAATTCCTCATTCTTAAGCAAATGCCTGACCGCCAAAAGCCGCTCGCCAATGTTGCGCCAAATCCCGGTATCCACCAGCGTGATCCGCCAATCCGGCGGATTGGCTCCGAGCACTTCCACATTCTTACCGAAATCAGAAATGACGAAATCCCCATGCGTCGATGGCTTGAAATTAAGAAAATAATCCTTTATCACGTTAGCCTTATAGCCAAGACACAGAATAAAATCTCGATGCCCGTGCTGACTGTAGTACTGCATAATGTGCAAGAGCATCGGATGCGGTCCAACCGGAATCATCGGCTTTGGAATGCTTTCAGAATAGTCGCGAATTCGCGTTCCCAGACCGCCGCAGAACAGAACAACTTTCATGTGGTTAGACCCGCCTTGAGAATCTTCGACGACAGCATTTTGACGAGGGCCCACGTCTTGCACCCACGCCACACCTAGCCCAAAGATCGGCAATACACACAAACTGCAAACGATCTTCCGAGCCAACTGGCGTAACGATTTGATCGAAGCCGCGGACGGTGAAAAGCCATGCAAGCCTTGCGCGCTGCAATGTCTTGCCACTCCCCCCAAGTCAAGCCAATACCCCACCTCGTCTTCTACAATAGCGGGGGTGTTCTAGGTAGCGGCGATCGCCGCTATAGCCAATGAGCGCTTTGTCGCCGTTTGCGTGCCCTTCAGTCCTCCCGCTCGTGCCGGGCTTTACCCGTCTAGAACGCAAACAATGCCTGATGTTCTGCGTCGCTTGTGCGCATCAGGATGTCGGCGGTCAAATGCGCTCGACTGAAGGGGACGCGTTCCTGGCCCCTGATCGCACAACCCTGGGTAGACCCTGCCCGTGGCGATCCCACATCAAGGGAAAACATAGAGAAAACAGCACGTTAACGATGGACCGCATGGAGCCGACCCAACCAACGGGAGAACACCAGGTTGGAACCGCGGTTGATTGGCGCTATGCCGTGGTTCATTGTTGTTGGGCGAGGCAGCGGATCTGGACCTCGCCGGTTCAAAATCGGGGTGAGACTGAGACCAGCGGGGGGTGGGCGTGATTTTTACCGAGACCAAACTTAAGGGTGCCTTCATCATCGACTTGGATCGAAAAGAGGATCCACGGGGCTTCTTTGCCCGCGCCTTCTGTCAGGAGGAGTTCAGGGCACACGGCCTGAAGGCGCTGATCGCGCAGGCCAACGTAGCGTACAATCGCAAGAAGGGTACGATTCGTGGCATGCACTTCCAGTATCCACCTGCAGCCGAGACCAAACTCGTTCGGTGCACCCGTGGCGCCATCCTCGATATCATCGTCGACTTACGTCCGGAAAGTGCCACTTACCTGCAGCATGTCGCCGTGGAACTAAATGAGGCTAATCAGAGGGCGCTCTATGTTCCCGAACGTTTTGCGCACGGCTACCAAGCTTTGCGCGACGAGACCGACACCAGCTATCAGGTCGGCGAGTTCTATGCACCCAGTGCTGAAGGTGGGCTCATGTACAATGAACCGCGCCTGGGTCTCAATTGGCCGCTGCCAGTAAGCGTTGTGTCGGACAAGGACTCGAAGTTCCAACCACTCGATCAGATAGAAGACGAGCTTAAGCGTCGCATGCACAAAGCGTGACGAATTGGCCTACGACCTTCGCAAACAATATCAACCTTCCGAACCACTAGGGATCCAACATGTTGCTGGTCGATCGCGCACTGAACGAGCGGCAGAAGCAGGGCAATCCTATCCGTGTGGGTATCGTCGGTGCCGGCTTCATGAGCCAGGGTCTGACGAATCAGATTGCACATAGCACCCCTGGTATGCGGGTCGTGGCGGTGTCTAATCGCAAGCCCGCCCGAGCGCTCGAGGTTCTGGGCTATTCGGGCTTCAACGACGCTCGCCTTGTGAATAGCCAATCCGCGTTCGACTCGGAGATCGAGGCTGGTCGGGCGGCGGCAACTGAGGACGCGTTGCTAGTGGCGCGGTCGGATCATGTTGATGTGGTCGTCGATGCAACGGGCTCGGTCGAATTCGGAGCCCACGTTGTCCTCGAAGCTTTCAAGCACGGCAAGGACGTTGTTTTGATGAATGCTGAGATCGATGCGACCATCGGACCGATCTTGCAACTTTACGCGCGAAAATATGGTGTGATCCTCTCGGCCTGCGAGGGGGATGAACCGGGCGTGCAGATGAACCTGTATCGCTGGGTGAAAGGTCTAGGCCTGGTCCCGCGCGTCATTGGCAATATCAAGGGTCTTCAGGATCCCTATCGGAATCCGACCACGCAGAAGGGTTTTGCCGAACGCTGGGGACAGAACCCGGCGATGGTCACAAGCTTTGCCGATGGATCGAAGATCAGTTTCGAGCAGGCGATCGTGGCCAATGCCACGGGATTCAAGGTGCAGTCACGGGGCATGTCGCGCGGGCGTGAATATCGCGGCGACGTTATGAAGATAGGTGAACTCTACGACATCGATCGCTTGCGTGAGGTCGGGGGGGTTGTCGACTATGTAGTGGGCACACCATTGACCAAAGTCTACGTGCTGGCGGAGCACACCGATCCAAAGCAGCGCCATTATCTCAATCTTTACAAAATGGGTGAAGGCCCCCTCTATTCGTTCTTCACGCCCTACCACCTCGTCCACTTTGAGGTGCCCAACGCGATTGCGCGGGTGGTGTTGTTCCGTGACGAGGTTGCCCCGCCGCTCGGCGGACCGGTCGTGGAGGTCTGCGCCGTAGCCAAGCGTGATCTCAAAGAAGGTGAGGTGCTCGATGAACCAGGCATGTACATGACCTACGGCGAGGCGGTAAACGTCGAGGAGATGAGTGGTCGCCGGTATTTGCCCGAAGGACTGGTCGGGGGATGCAAGCTCAGGCGTGACATTCGCAAAGATGCTGTGCTTGCTTATGACGATGTCGAACTCCCACCAAATCGTCTCGCAGATAGATTGCGCGCCGAACAATACCAGCATTTCCGCGGCGAAGCATGGCTGCACGATCTCCTTTGTGCTCCAGTCCAGTAGGTCTTGTTAGTCGCAATAGGAACGGTTCGACGGTTCGATCACTTCGCAAGCGGCGCTGCCAATGGCGATTGCACACAATCGCGAGCCCAAAGGCGATGGCTTCGAAGCAAGGCATGCTCGAGTAGTCTGGAGGTTGAGGTTCTGCGGGCGTTCCCGGGGCCCGGCAGCTGGCAGGTCCACCGAACCCAGGCTGGTTCACGCGCCGAACACGATGCCATAAACCATCATACCGTTAGCAACGGCCCACACTCGACGTCTCGGGCCGCGCAAGCCTCGGACGCTGCACACCGGCGGATCGTTGCAGTCCGATAGCAGTACTGAAGCAGACGAACAATGTTCTATCGCGTCGCGCTCGAGGCAAATCGGCCCAAGTATCCACCGGCGCCGGATGGGCTTGTCATTCATGCCGTTGGCGATATCCACGGGCGCGCCGATTTGCTCGATCAAGCTCATGGCTTGATTGACAACGACAAGCTCACTTTCGGAGCCGACCAGAACCTAGAGATCTACTTGGGCGACTATATAGACCGTGGCCCCGATTCAGCCGTCGTGATATCTCGTCTCATTGAACGATCTAGCCGGACCTCCACAATATTCCTGCGAGGAAACCATGAGCAGCTACTGCTGGATTTTCTCGATGGAAAAGATTGCTGGCGCGAATGGAGCAGAGTCGGCTGCATCCCAACCTGCTTGTCTTATGGGATAAGCCCGCACCTTCTCTTTCCGCAGGTTTCAGCCGATAAGGTACGCCAAGCCCTCCGAAAAAGTGTGCCTCCGGAGCATGTCCGCTTCTATGCGGACACCGGCTCCTACTGCAGTATCGAGCCATATTTGTTCGTTCACGCAGGTATCAGACCTGGCATCAACATTGAAGAGCAAAATCCGGCCGATTTGCTCAATATCCGGCAAACCTTTCTGGAATTCGAGGGAGATTTTGGACATATCGTGGTACATGGCCACACGCCGGTCGAGGTTCCCGACCTGCGTAAGCACCGAATCAATATTGATACGGGTGCTTTTGCGACCAACCGGCTTACGTGTTTGCGGATAGACTGCGACGGTGCTCGAATTTTAACTCCATTCCGATCCCGGTAGCGGCCATTTTTTAGCGAAGCTGCGACTCCTTTCAAACCAATCTGGTGCACCTAAATATCTGTGGTCCACCTGCCGCGGTTAGCGCCGACGCCACCGGCGCTCATTCCTTGACCGGTCCTTGCGCGAGGACGTAATATTCTGGTCTTGAGGAGATGCACATTACCGCGATCGCGAGGAGATCCACGGAATTTTGCTCGTGTCGGCGAGCAGTCGGCGTGGGTCGCAGCTGTATCCACTGTTGCGGGATCATCCTAGGAAACGAGTTTTAAGAGGGGGGGCATGGCCGAGCGTGAGCTATACCGAGGCGACCTCGTTGAGGTAAGAAGCCCAAAGGAGATCCTGGCTACCCTTGATGCACAGGGACGGTGCGAGGGCCTTCCCTTCATGCCCGAGATGATCCCGTTTTGCGGCCGTCGCTTCACCGTCTGGCGGCGCGCGGATAAGGTCTGTGACACCGTGGACTACAGCGGTAGCCGGCGGTTGCGCAACGGTGTGATTCTTGGGGACCTCCGCTGTGATGGCATGGCGCATGACGGCTGCCAAGCTGAGTGCCGCATCTTCTGGAAGGCGGCGTGGCTGAGGCGCGTTTCTGATGAAAGGGGGTCTTCGCTCGCCTTCCCGCCAGAGGACGTCGCAGCCCTGCGCACGCGTACTGAGGCATATACCCGCTCGTCGAGCGAGTCAGAGCAGGAACCTACTTACCGTTGTCAGAACACCGATTTGCCAAAGTGTACGGAGTTTCTCAGCGTCTGGGACCCGCGGCCATATATCAATGAGTATGCGTCGGGTAACGTCTCACTCGGGCACTTTCTGACGGTGACTTCGCGCGCAGCAGTGACCGAGCCGATGCGCAAGCTGGGGTTGGTTCCGGAAATCCACCTGCCGGGCACCGCCAATAAGGACGACAAATTTCCAGCGCTCGACCTCCAGCCGGGCGAATGGGTCAAGGTGAAGTCGAAGGAGGAAATCGCTTCTACCCTCACTCCGGACGGCAGGAGCCTCGGAATGTGGTTCGACCGGGAGATGTTGCCCTATTGTGGCAAGGTCTATCGGGTGCGGCAGCGCATCTCGCGCTTCATTCATGAGCGTAACGGCCGGATGCTGACACCCAAGACCGCGCCGGTCACCCTTGAGGGCGTGGTATGCTCGGGCGATCACAGCATCTGCCGCTGGTTCTGCCCCCGGGAAATCTACCCCTACTGGCGCGAATTCTGGCTAGTGAGGGTGCCTCCCCCGGTAAAACAAGCGCCCTAAAAGCCTCCCTTACAGGACGGCCCGAGGTCTCCCATTTCGCCTCACGTCGGAGCTGTCGGGTCCCCGACAGGATTTCGCTGAAGTCGTAAATCGGCAGAAGATTCGTTATGATGCGCCGCGACCGACTCCCGATTGTGATCGAGCCTATCCACTCTCCACCGCAACAGTGGGTCGCCCTTGGACTGGACGGACGGATGGGATTCCTGAACGATTGCATGCAACGGGCACCTTTCGGCGGCGCGCATCGTCATCACGCCCAAACGTGCGCTGATACGAGCATCAAGCCAGCCGCGCACCACGAGCGCCGAACTCATCGGAGGTATGGGCTTGCAAGCTGAGGTATTGCTGCTGTCGCAGCGCCGGATAGCCAATCTGGTCGCATACTGCCTCGCCTACGAGTTCGAGGACACGTTTGCGGCCGTTACCGGCGCCCAGCGTATCGACACGACCGATTTTCCAGGCCTGGAGCTGTCACGGCGCGCCTACAAGCTCGCGCGCATGGCTTGCGGGTCGCCGAAGCTTGCACGTCGCATTGCGCCCTACCCGCGCAATAAGGTGACCTTGGAACGCAACTTCGAGCTCTTTTTTCCGGTCTTCAGCCACACCTACGAATTGTATTCGCTTGAGACCATTCCCAATTGGCGCCAGCGCTGCCGCAAGGCCGCGTGCTTTATCTCCGAGGTCTGGTCGGATATGCTGCCAACATATCTCTTGGAGCTGTTATCGCCGTTTGACCACATCTTTGTTGGACTCCGCCATTGCGTTCAAGACGTGGCACGTCTCACCGGTCGACCATGCAGTTATCTTCCGCTCGCAGCCGATGTGCTGCGTTTTACGCCCGCGTCGATCAATCAATCGCGCCCGATCTATGTCTGCAATATTGGACGGCGCTCACCTGTCACGCATCAGGCACTGCTTGAGGAGGCGCAACGACACCAGCGCTTCTACTATTACGATACCGTAGCTGCGAGTGGCGCCGATCTAAAGCAGCGCACGTTTCGCGTTGACAGCCCGCAAGAACATCGCCGCATGCTGGCGACAATACTCAAACACAGTTGCTATTACATCGTCAATCGCAGCCATATCAACTCACCCAAGTTCACGGCTGGTCGTGATGAAATTTCAGCGCGGTTCTATGAGGGTGCCGCGGCAGGTGCGGTAATGATCGGCGAGGCGCCGCGCACTGAGGAATTTAATCGGCAATTCGAATGGCAGGATGCGGTCATTCATCTCCCATTCGATTCCCCCGATGTTGGAAGCATCCTCGCGAACCTAAATAGCGACCCTGAACGGCTGCGAGCGATTCGACGCAACAACACTCGAGAGGCTGCACTCAGACACGACTGGCTGCATCGCATTCGGTTTGTATTCGACGCACTCGGCCTGGAGCCCACCGAGCAGATGCGGTCGCGCGAGCAACAGCTGGAAGCGATCGCGTTACAGGCTTAGCTCACCGACTTGAATTCACGAGCTCAATACGGCGCGCCTTGTATCATTGCCCCTGGCAGCCTCCTGCCGCCCCAATCGGGCCATCGATCCGATCGGTGGGCGCCCGTGCACCCAGGCCGGGTGCAACGTCGTGTGTCGAGAATGCGGCAGCAACAACGACGGCCAAAGGAAATCGCGGCCCTCTGGGCGCATTTTCGTGCACCGAGCGCTGGCCTGGTATGCCAGCCGGCCGAGGCTGCGCAATGGTGTTGCGACGCCGCAATGATTAGAAGCGGTTTGGCAATGCAAATGCTAAGTGTGAAGTTGGGTGGGACCTGGGGATCAAGCCAACACCGCGAACCCAACTTGCAATTGCAGCGGTGGCTCGCAACTATGGAATAGTTAATGAGCGTCTACTTCTTCAACGATCATTCGATCGAAACCGACCACGGACGGCGTTCTTTGCGCGCCGGCGCGGTGATCATCGGCTCGCGCGTCATCATCATTTCAATTCAGCTTGTCACGCTTCTCGTCTTGACGCGACTTCTATCGCCTGAGGACTACGGTCTGGTCGGCATGGTAACTGCGATCACCGTGTTTGCGCCGCTCCTCGTAAGTCTCGGGACACCAGACGCTGTGATCCAACGCGGCCAAATCACCGAGAAGGAAATCAGCGCGCTGTTCTGGATCAGCCTAGCACTTGGCTGCAGTGTTGCGCTGTTGATGGCTGCGTGTGGCCCACTGATTGCCCGGTTCTACGGTGAGCCGAGATTGACGTTGATTGCGGGCATCTCCGCACTGACGTTCATAGCAAGCGCATTGTCATGCCAGCACACCACTCTCTTGCGGAGAGCAATGAAATTCAAGGACTTGGCCGCGGTCGAGGTCGGCGCAAATCTGCTAAGTGGGGCTGGCGCAATCGTGATGGCCTGCTACGGACTTGAATACTGGGCCCTGGTGCTCCGACCGTTGATGCTGTCGTCGTTCATTACCATCGGGGTTTGGTTTCGTTGCCGCTGGGTGCCCGGCCAGCCAGTAATGTCGGCTGGCACAAAGCAGATGTTGCGCCAGGGTCTGCAGAGCGCCGGCTTTTCGATCACGGACTATGTCGCAGGTTCAGCCGACCGGATCGCAGTCGGCTACCGAAGTGGTGCAGGTCCTCTCGGTTATTACCAGAATGCGATGTTTATCTATGAAAATCTACTTGCCCTGGTGGTCACGCCCGTGCACGGAGTCGCAGTTGCCAGCCTTTGCAGGGCGCAAGACAACCTGAACGAGCTTCGCCGGCTTTGGCGAAAAGCGCTGTCAACGCTTGAGTTCTACGCCATGCCGGCATTCGGTATTCTGGCGGTGACCGGTCAAGATGTCGTTGTCGTGTTGTTCGGAAGCAAATGGGCACAGGCGGGCACCCTGATCAGTATCCTCGCCCTGCGTGGCATTCCGCACGCGGTCGAGCGCACGCTGGGTTGGCTCCACGTTGCGGCTGGCAGGACCGACCGTTGGATGCGATGGGGGCTCATTGCCATGGTCGCACAAGTGGTGGCGATCATGAGTGGCCTGCCTTACGGCCCAACCGGGGTGAGCATTGCGCTCGTTGTGTCCACGTTTGTTCTTTTCGTGCCTGCAATTGTCTACGCCGGGCGCCCTCTCGGGATTGGCATGAGCGATTTGATTGCGGTCGTTTGGCGCCCGCTGTTGGCATCCTTATTAGCAGCGGCCGTCGGCTTCACTTTGCGGTTCACACTTCTCACGGACATGTCCGCCATTGTCAGAAGCGCCGCTTTGATTTTGGCCTATTTGACGACATATCTCCTTATCATTGTTGGATTGCTTCGGGAGCGCATGCCTATGCAGGTCGTCCTTGCTCTAGCGCGGGACGCCCTGCCCGGCCGATTCGCGCGGCATTTGCCGGCCTGGTGCTTTCCCGACGGGCGCGGCTAGCGAATCCCGAACGGAGCATTGGAGCTGCCGAACCCCTGCTCGATGTGACGCGGG
>Ga0066388_100002176_pt1 | contig 11769 bp, 12 predicted proteins | sample PanSoiMetaGPlot6_FD_64539 | JGI IMG/M metagenome (GOLD analysis project Ga0066388, IMG submission 64539) | Tropical forest soil microbial communities from Panama analyzed to predict greenhouse gas emissions - Panama Soil - Plot 6 (Hybrid Assembly) | ecosystem: Environmental > Terrestrial >... | reverse complement strand
AGGTGGCTTGTGCTGAGGCCGGGAGGCGGCTTGAGTAACTCTCCGCGATGTCGAAAAGCGGGAGAGCCGGATGCTATCGACCGGGAGGCGATCGGTGGTTGACGTAGCGTTGCAGGGTTCCGGCATTTCGGCCGTTCATTTCGACCGGGCCAAGGTTCTGCAGCGCCTGCGAATGGGCGACGTGGTATTTCGCCACCTGACCCGCGCCGCCGCCATTACCGTCCTTGTCATCCTCGGCGGCATTATCGTTTCGCTGATTTGGGGATCGTTGCCGGCCCTGCGCACTTTCGGCGTGAGCTTTCTCTACGAAGAAGTTTGGAATCCCGTCACCGAGAAATTCGGCGCCATCGCTCCGATCTACGGCACCGTCGTAACATCGTTTATTGCAATGCTGATTGCCGTTCCGGTCGGCCTGTTCATTGCAATGTTCCTTACCGAGCTCTGCCCGATGTGGTTGCGCCGTCCCATCGGCATAGCCATCGAACTGCTCGCCGGCATTCCCAGCATCATTTACGGCATCTGGGGCCTGTTCGTGTTTGCACCGTTCCTGCAGCAGACGCTGCAGCCATTCCTCATCTCGTTGTTTGGCCAAATACCGGTGCTGTCGACCCTGTTCGCGGGCCCGCCGTACGGTATCGGTGTTTTCACGGCCGGACTGATCCTCGCCATCATGGTTCTGCCTTTCATCACCTCCATTTCGCGCGATGTGTTCGAGGCGGTGCCGCCCGTCCTGAAGGAGGCGGCCTACGGGCTCGGCTGCACGACCTGGGAAGTCGCGCGCTACGTGGTCTTGCCCTATACGCGTGTTGGCGTGATCGGTGGCATCATGCTTGGGCTCGGCCGCGCGCTCGGCGAAACCATGGCGGTCACCTTCGTGATCGGCAATGCGCACCGCATCTCGGGATCGTTGCTGGCGCCCGGCACCACAATTTCCGCCACCATTGCCAATGAGTTCACCGAGGCAGTCGGCGACCTCTACACCTCGGCATTGATCGCGCTTGGTCTGATCCTGTTCGTCATTACCTTCATCGTGCTGGCTATTGCGAGGCTGCTATTGCTGCGACTCAACGCGCGGGTTGGAGGTTGATCATGAATGCATCATCTTCCCCGCTCTACGCAAAGCGCCGCCGCCGTAACGTCATCACCATTGCTCTTGCCTATGGGGCGACAGGTTTTGGTTTGAGCTGGCTGGTGGTTATTCTCGCGGTACTGCTTTGGGAAGGCTTCAGCGGCCTGTCGCTCGCCGTATTCACCGAAATGACGCCGCCGCCCGGTTCCGCCGGCGGCCTGCTCAATCCGATCGCCGGCAGCCTTGTGATGACGGTGATCGCGGTGCTGATCGGGACGCCGCTCGGTATCCTCGCGGGCACCTACATGGCCGAATACGGGCGCTACGATCGGTTGACCACAATCGTGCGTTTCATCAACGACATTTTGCTGAGCGCGCCTTCGATCGTGGTCGGCCTGTTTATCTACGAGGTTATGGTCGCTCAGATGGGTCATTTTTCCGGTTGGGCCGGCGCGGTGTCGTTGGCGGTGATCGTGGTGCCAGTGGTGGTGCGAACAACCGAGGACATGCTCGTTCTGGTGCCCGACACGTTGCGCGAGGCCGCCGCCTCTATAGGTCTGCCGCGGTCACTGATGATCCGGCGGGTTGCCTATCGCGCCGCGCGCGCCGGTATGATTACCGGCGTGCTGCTGGCGGTGGCGCGCATCTCCGGAGAGACCGCGCCGCTCTTGTTTACCGCGCTCAATAACCAGTTCTGGAGTCTCAATCTGAACGCCCCCGTCGCCAGCCTGCCGGTCGTGATCTTCCAGTTCGCGCTCAGTCCCTACCGGGATTGGCAGAAGCTCGCCTGGACCGGCGCGCTGATCATCACGCTGGCGGTGCTTGCGTTGAGCATCATCGCCCGAATCCTCGCCGCCCAGAGAAAAACGTCATGAGCGTTGCAGCCTTCACCGTTCCGAACGTCACCCACACGTTGTCCAAGGACGAGAACCTCAGGGAGAAGATCTCCATCCGGGATCTCGATTTCTTCTATGGCGATCACCGCGCCCTGAAGAACATCAACGTGTCGCTCTACCAGGGCAAGGTGACCGCCTTCATCGGGCCGTCCGGATGCGGCAAGTCTACGCTGCTGCGCATTCTGAACCGGATGTATGACCTCTACCCCAATCAGCGGGCCAGCGGTCATGTACGGCTCGATGACGAGGATATTCTCTTGCCGTCGCAGGACCTCAATCTGTTGCGCGCCAAAGTTGGCATGGTGTTCCAGAAACCGACTCCTTTCCCGATGACGATCTTCGAGAACATCGCTTTCGGCATCCGCTTGTATGAGCGGCTGTCGAAATCGGAAGTCGAAGACCGGGTGAAGCAGGCGCTCGAACGCGCCGCGCTCTGGGATGAAGTAAAAGACAAGCTGGGCGCAAACGGGCTATCGCTCTCGGGCGGGCAGCAGCAGCGCCTTTGCATCGCGCGTACGGTGGCGGTGCGTCCGGAAGTGATCCTGTTCGATGAGCCCTGTTCGGCGCTCGACCCCATTTCAACGGCGAAGATCGAGGAATTGATCGACGAACTCAAGGACGACTACTCGATCGCCATCGTCACACACAACATGCAGCAAGCCGCACGGGTGTCCGACTTTACGGCCTTCATGTATCTCGGCGAGTTGGTTGAATTTGGCGAAACCACCCGGATTTTCACCGCTCCGAGCGATCGCCGTACCCAGGACTACATCACGGGCCGCTTCGGCTAGAACATGACCAGGTAAAGAACGGATCTGCCCCTGCGGGAGAGGATCGAGAGATGACGACAACGCTGACTGACCATACGATGAAGGCTTTCGATTCCGACCTTCAGGATCTCGCGCGAATGGTCGCCGAGATGGGCGGCCTGGCCGAGAAGCAGGTCGCGGATTCGGTCGACGCGCTCGCCAAGCGCGACACGGCATTGGCGCAGCGCGTGTCGGCAGCGGACGCAAATATCGATGCCTTGCAGCGTGAGATCGAGGAAAAGTCCGTGCTCACGATCGCCCGGCGTCAACCGATGGCCGTCGACCTTCGCGATGTCGTCGGCGCGTTGCGGCTCGCCAATGATCTGGAACGTATCGGCGATCTCGCCAAGAACATCGCCAAGCGGGTGATTGCGCTCAATGGCGAATTCCCGCCGCCGAAGCTGATCCGCGGCGTCGAGCACATGGCCGATCTCGTGCTCGAACAGATGAAAACGGTTCTCGATGCCTACGCCCGTCGGGACATCAACAAGGCCATGGCGGTGTGGCGTGGCGACGAGGAAATCGATGCGGTTTGTACCTCGGTGTTTCGCGAATTGTTGACCTACATGATGGAAGACCCGCGCAATATTACTTTCTGCATCCATCTGATGTTCTGTGCCAAGAACATCGAACGCATGGGCGATCACGCCACAAACATTGCCGAATCGGTCCACTACATTATCGAAGGGCGCCCTATTGCCGACCAGCGGCCGAAAGGCGACACCACCACCATCGCGGCGACCCAGCATGGCCGGCGGTAGACCGCTATGAGCGCACGCATCCTGATCGTCGAAGACGAAGAGCCGTTGACTATGCTCCTCCGCTACAATCTTGAGGCGGAGGGCTATGAGGTCGAAACCTCCGCCCGGGGCGACGAGGCTGATACGCGCCTGAAGGAAAGCGCGCCGGATCTTATCGTGCTCGACTGGATGTTGCCCGGTCTGTCCGGAATTGAGCTTTGCCGCCGCCTGCGCGCGCGGCCCGAGACCCGCCAGTTGCCGATCATCATGCTGACCGCGCGCGGCGAGGAAAGCGAGAAGGTTCGCGGGCTCGCCACAGGCGCGGACGACTATATCGTCAAGCCGTTTTCGGTGCCGGAATTGCTGGCACGCGTGCGGGCGCTGCTGCGCCGCGCCAATCCGGAACGGGTCGCCACGGTGCTGAGCATTGGCGATATCGAGCTCGACCGCGAAAAGAAAAGAGTGTCGCGCAATGGCCGCCCGGTCGATCTGGGACCGACCGAATATCGCCTGCTCGAATTCCTGATGGAACGGCCGGGCCGGGTGTTCTCCCGCGAGCAGTTGCTCGACGGTGTCTGGGGTTCGGACATCTATATCGACGAACGAACGGTCGACGTCCACGTCGGGCGGCTGCGCAAAGCGATCAATCGCGGCCACATGGCCGACCCCATCCGCACGGTGCGTGGTGCCGGCTATGCGCTCGATGACCGTTTCGGCCGGATGAACTGAAGCACCGCCCAGACCTGTTCTCTACGAAGCGATGCGCGTTCCTTTCGTGCATCGCGCCGCTGGGTGGTGCCTCGCGCTACGGCAATCTGATTACTGGCAAGCTCATGGCGCCTGGAAAAAGCATACTGTCAATTATCGACCGTATCGCGGGATGGCTGCTTCTGATCGGCGCTTTGTTGCACGGTTATGGTTCCTACCTTGCCTATCCGTCCCTGAGCGCGAATTTGGTGTGGGCTTGGTCAGGTAGCGTGGCTGCGCTCCTTTTGGCTGCCATCAATCTCCTGCGGGTTAGTCGCCCGGACGATCGTCCGCTGGCCTGGGTCAGTTTTGCAGGCTGCCTGCTCTGGATCGGCATCGTTTTCGCTTTTGCCGCGACTTTGCCCAATCCGGTCGACCCGCGGCCGCTCTATCATCTCATTGTCACCCTCGTTTTGGCTGCGTTGAGTCTGCGAACGGCGTTGAGACTTGAGACGGTTTGATCGCTCAGCGTGCAAAAATCCGAATCCCTGACGAATAACAACCAAACAAATTTTGAAAATCGACCGCCTTTTGGCATTGACATTTGGTAAGTCAAGACTTACGGTAAGTCATGGCTTACGGAAATGCGCTTGCGGCTTTGGCCGATCCGACCCGGCGGAAAGTGTTCGAGCGGCTGAAAAAAGGCCCCCGGGCGGTCAGCGAGGTGGCGCATGGCTTGCCAGTCAGCCGGCCAGCCGTGTCGCAACATCTCAAGGCGCTAAAGGAGGCAGGTCTGGTGGCAGACCGTCCAGAAGGAACGCGCCGGGTCTATTACATAGACCCGCATGGGCTCGGTGACCTGCGCAAGTGGTTGGATCAGTTCTGGGATGATGCGCTCGCGGCGTTCCAGACGGAAGTTGAACGTGGCGCGAGTGATGAAAAGGGTAAAGCCAAATGACAACAGCCGTCAAAATCGCGCCGGTGCGCAAGAGTATTCGTGTCAATGTCAGTGTGGCGCGTGCCTTCGATATCTTTACATCGGGTATTGGTCGGTGGTGGCCGCACGACAAGGGTATCGGAAAAAAGCCGATGACACCCACCATTGAAACGCATCTTGGCGGTCGATGGTACGAGCTGGCGGAAGACGGAACGCAAACGAATATCGGAAAGATCATTGTTTGGGAGCCGCCAACGCGGTTCGTGGTGACTTGGGACATCAATAGCCAGTGGAAGTCTGACACAACGGTCAGCTCAGAGGTTGAAGTCAAATTCATCCCTGATGGAGCGAATGCTACACGCGTCGAACTCGAACACCGCAAATTTGAACAGATGGGTGCGGAGCCGGGCGAAGTCATGCGTCAGTCTGTCGACGGAGGCTGGCCGGGCATGCTCGAGCGGTTCAAGAGCGAAGCCGAGGCTGCATGAGCGAACCTGCGATCGCCTGAACTCGGCTGCACAGTCGTGAGTGCGGTGATGACGAGGATTGGACCAAACCACTACCTCAGCGTCGCAAGGACGCTGCAAAACCAGACTCGCGCTGTGTACGGCGACGTGCTTGGAGCGAGCGTCAAAACGCTGCGAGAGGATTTCGACGTCTTCACGTTTGCGGACAATTCGCAGATCGGCGTCTTCTACGTCGATCCGAACCTGGCGCTCACTCCGGCACAACACATGAGTGCGATGTGGCTTGAATTCCGGGTCGACAACGAAACAGCGATCGGTGCCGGACTACAGAAACTTGGGTTGCGGCCGTTCGATCACTTCAACACGGAGCCCCGGTATTTCCAGGCGCCTGGCGGCCAAGTCCTTGGCATCACGCGTAACGCGCCTTCATGAGGCTGTGACTGACCGGCCATAAAGCATCCGCCGCTTGCCATCCTGGCCCGGCCTGAGGCGCGCTCGAGGCACCCCCGCTGCTGCGTCTTGACGCTCGCTTGGCCGCCATCCGCTCGGGGGAACTCAACCGGCTCAAATACACGACTAAGTGATGATTGACGAATATTGATATTTATCACTACTCATAGCAGTATAGTTGGATCGGAGGTCTCTCATGTCACGCCAGACCACTTTCTCCAATTTTTACAAAGGCTTGCTCATTTTGCCGGTCGCTGTGACTTTGGCCGCCTGCGATCCCAGCACCGCCCAGCAGTCGCCGCCCGCCCGACCTGTACTGGTAGCCACCGTCCATTTTGAGCCTTTGGTTGCCGATCGGAGCTTCGTGGGGACCGTCCGCCCGCGGATCGAGAGTGACCTCGGCTTCCGGGTCGCCGGCAAGGTTGCCAAGCGTCTGGTCGAGGTCGGCACACGGGTCGAGACAGGTCAGCCGCTCGCGCTACTGGACGAGGTCGACCTCAGTCTTCAGGCAGAGCAAGCTGAGGCCGAACTCAGCGCCGCAACGGGCGTCCAGGCCCAGGCGATCGCCGCTGAATCGCGCACGAGGGAGCTGCGGCAGAAGGGCTGGTCCACCGATGCCCAATTCGACCAGGCCAAGGCCAGCGCCGACGAAGCGCGCGCACGACTCAATCGTGCCCAACGCGCAGTCGAGCTGACGAGGAACAGTCTCTCCTATGCCAAGCTTGTGGCCGACGCCCCTGGGGTTGTCACCGCGACCTTGATTGAACCTGGTCAGGTCGTCGCCGCAGGCCAGGCGGCCATCCGGGTTGCACGGCTTGCCGAAAAGGAGGTCGTGGTCGCGATTCCGGAAGCGCTGCTGACGCGCGCAAAAACGGGCAACGCACAGGTCTCGATCTGGTCCGAGCCCGGCAAACGTTATGTGGCCAAACTACGCGAACTGGCACCTTCCGCCGATCCGACGACGCGGACCTATCTCGCCAAGTTCTCGATGCCCGGTGCCGGTGATGAAGTGCACCTTGGCATGACCGCGACATTGATCTTGTCCGATTCGGCAAGTGAGCGTGCCGCCCGGCTTCCACTCTCGGCTCTGTTTGATCAAGGCGAGGGGCCGTCGCTCTATGTCGTGGACGCCAAGGCCGGCGCAATCACGCTCAAGCGTGTCAGCGTCAAATCCTACGAACGCAATGATGTTTTGATCAGCGATGGCGTACCAGAAGGCACAGAGGTGGTCGCCCTCGGCGTGCAAAAACTTGATCCCGCGCAGAAAGTCAGGGTGGTCTCTTCGCTGTCGTTCTGACGATGTCACCGAAGGTTTTGGATCGCGAAAGGAAATGCCATGCGTCGTTTTAATCTTTCCGCCTGGGCGGTTGCACATCCCGCGCTGATCCTTTTCCTGATCGTGATGTTCGGGATCGCAGGCCTGTTTTCCTACCGAAATCTAGGACGCGCCGAAGATCCATCATTCACCATCAAAGTCGTGGTGGTCACCGCGATGTGGCCGGGAGCCACTGCCGCCGAGATGCAGGCGCAAGTCGCCGATCCGATCGAGAAGAAGCTTCAGGAGCTGCCCTATTTTGACAAGGTCACGACCTACACCAAGCCGGCCTTTACGGCGATGCAGGTCGCCTTCAAGGACAACACGCCAGCGCGTGACGTGCCGGAGTTGTTCTATCAGCTGCGAAAGAAAGTGAGCGACATCAAAGACGATCTGCCCGCGGGCGTGGTTGGCCCGTCATTCAACGACGAATACGGCGACGTCGATTCAATCCTCTATATGCTCACGGCCAGGGGCGCCGACTACGCCCAATTGAAAAAAGTCGCCGAGGGCCTCCGGCAGCGCCTGCTCAAGGTCAAGAATGTCACGAAAGTCAACCTGTACGGCACGCAGGACGAAAAGATCTACGTCGAGTTTTCCAATGCCAAGCTTGCGACGCTCGGCATTACAACCGACCAGATATTCCAGTCGCTTGCACGGCAGAATGCGGTGGTGCCGGCAGGCACCGTGGACTCGACGGCGCAGCGCGTTCCGCTGCGCGTCACCGGCGCCCTCGACGGCGTCAGGACTGTGGCCGAAACCCCGGTTGAGGCGAACGGCCGCGTATTTCGTCTTGGCGATATTGCGACGGTAAACCATGGCTATGTCGACCCGCCGGATTTTCAAGTGCGGCAGGAAGGCAAGCCCGCCATCGGGATCGGAGTCGTGATGGCAAAAGGCGCAAATATCCTCGAGCTTGGTCCCTCCGTCAGCAGGGCCACCACCGAATTCATGGCGGCAGTGCCTCAGGGTTTCGACCTTGAGCAGATTGCCGATCAGCCCGCCGTTGTCGATCACGCGGTTAGTGAGTTTGTCGATTCCTTCATCGAGGCGCTGGCGATCGTGCTGTTCGTCAGCTTCCTCGCGCTCGGCTGGCGCACCGGCATTGTTGTTGCGCTATCCGTGCCGCTTGTCCTTGCCATCGTGTTCATTGTCATGAATGCCATGGGGCTCGACCTTCACCGCATCACGCTCGGTGCATTGATCATAGCCCTTGGCCTCCTTGTCGATGACGCCATCATCGCTGTCGAGATGATGGTGGTGAAGATGGAGCAGGGGTGGGACCGGGTGCGGGCGGCATCCTTCGCATGGGAATCCACCGCCTTCCCGATGCTGACAGGCACGTTGGTCACAGCGGCCGGCTTCCTGCCGATCGGTTTTGCCAATTCTTCCGTCGGTGAATATGCCGGCGGAATCTTCTGGGTCGTCGCCATTTCCCTGGTGGCTTCTTGGGTGGTGGCCGTTCTTTTCACCCCGTATATCGGCGTGAAGCTGCTCGGCAGTTTCGGACGGCGCGGTTCGAAACACGATCCTCACGCGATCTACGAGACCCGGACTTATCGCGCATTGCGCCGGGTGATCGAATGGTGCGTCGAGCGGCGCCTGGTGGTGGTGCTGGCGACTGCCGGCGTCTTTGTGCTTTCGATTGTGGGCTTTGGCCACGTACAGCAGCAATTCTTTCCACTGTCGGAGCGGCCCGAACTGTTCTTCCAGCTCCGCCTCCCTGAGGGCACGGCATTCGGTACAACCCTGGAGTCGGTCAAGAAGGCCGAATCCCTGCTCGAGGGCGATCATGACATTTCAACCTACACGGCCTATGTCGGCCGCGGTTCGCCGCGGTTCTGGCTTGGGCTCAATCCACAACTGCCTAATGAATCGTTCGCCGAGATCGTTATCCTGTCAAAGAACGTCGACGCTCGTGAGCGGATCAAGGCGCGGCTCGAGAAGGCCGTCGCGGATGGCGCGCTTTCAGAGGCACGCGTGCGTGTTGACCGCTTCAATTTCGGGCCGCCGGTCGGCTTCCCCGTGCAATTTCGTGTGATCGGGCCCGACACAAAAAAGGTTCGCGATATCGCCTACCGCGTACGCGAGGTGATGCGCGCCAACAACCAGGTCATCGATCCGCATCTCGATTGGAACGAGCAATCGCCGTACCTGAAACTCGTCGTTGATCAGGACCGTGTGCGCGCGTTGGGAATGACGCCGCAGGATATCTCCAAGTCGCTGAGCATGCTGCTTTCAGGTGTGCCGGTGACTACGGTGCGCGACGGCATCGAGAAAGTCGAAGTTGTGGCGCGCGCCGTCCCTGCCGAGCGGCTTGACCTCGCGCATATTGGCGACCTGTCGCTCTATGCGCGAAACGGTGTTGCCGTGCCGTTGTCGCAGATCGCAAAGGTTGAGTATGCGCACGAGGAGCCGATCCTCTGGCGCATCAATCGCGACATGGCGATAACCGTGCGGGCTGATGTTGTGGACGGCGTGCAGCCACCAGATGTCACCAACGCCATCTGGCCGAAGCTCAAATCTATCCGCGACAGTCTCGAACCTGCCTATCGGATCGAGATCGGCGGCGCCATCGAGGAATCGCAGAAGGGCAATGCTTCGATCTTCGTGCTGTTTCCGGTGATGATCGCCGCGATGCTCGCGCTGCTTATGGTTCAGCTGCAGAGCTTTTCACGGCTTGCCCTGGTCTTCCTGACTGCGCCCCTCGGCATCATTGGAGCTTCGCTGGCCCTCAATGTTGCCAGCCAGCCGTTCGGCTTCGTGGCGTTGCTTGGTTTGATCGCCCTGGCTGGGATGATCATGCGCAACGCGGTCATTCTCGTCGACCAGATCGAATCGGATGTGAGCCATGGCCTCAGCCGCCGCGAAGCGATCGTCGAAGCAACAGTCAGGCGGGCGCGGCCCGTCGTCCTGACGGCCATGGCGGCAATCCTCGCCATGATTCCCCTGTCACGCTCGGCATTCTGGGGACCGATGGCCATCACCATCATGGGCGGACTGTTCGTTGCAACATTCCTGACACTGCTATTCCTGCCCAGTCTCTACGCTTTATGGTATCGTAAGCGACTGGACGAGCAGGGGGCCGTCGACGAATCGGCCGGCAGTTACCAAGGCTCGCACTCGGCCCCTGTTGCTAGGCTCGCGGCAATAGCCAAATGACAAAGATTGAGGCGAAAAAAAATAAATGAACGCAGTAATTGACCAGGTTGAACCAGACGTCCGGGAAAGGATTCTTGTTACGGCCGAGCGCCTGTTTCGTGAAATTGGCTACCAGAAGACGACAGTCGCCGATATCGCCAAGGCTCTGCAGATGAGTCCTGCGAACGTCTATCGTTTCTTCGACTCCAAGAAATCGATCAATGCCGGCGTGGCGCGTCGGCTGATGGGTCAGGTTGAGGAGGCTTCACAGGCCATTGCTGCGCGGCGCGGTGACGCCGCCAGGCTGCTGCGAGAATTGCTGACGACGATCCATCGGATGAATTCGGACCGTTACGTCGGTGATTCCAAGATGCACGACATGGTCGCCGTCGCCATGGAAGAGAATTGGGATGTTTGTATAGCGCACATGGAATGCATAACCAAAGTGATCGCAACGGTAATCGCATCGGGTGTTGCTTCTGGCGAGTTTCATGTGAAGGATGTCGAGCTCGCTGCCATGTGCACGTGCAGTGCGATGGTCAAATTTTTCCATCCGCAATTGATTGCTGAATCCGCCAATAAACCTGGTCCAACGCTCGATCAGATGATCGACTTCGTGGTCGCATCGTTGAGTTGCGACAACTAGAGCAGCAGGATGGCCGGCGCAGGGGGTTCGGGGATGCGGCAAAAAAAAATGATATTTGTTGTGCTCGGAATATTGGCATGGCCAGCCATTGCGTCGGCCCAGCAGCCGCCACGGCCTTCAAAACCGAAATCACCGGGCGAGATCGCTCAGGCGAGCAGAGCTATTGCCGAAAAAAACGAGAGTTGTCGGCGCCAGGCGCGAGAACAGAAGCTCACCTTTCTAAAACGCCGGCAGTTCGTACGAAACTGCGTGAAAAACCAAAAATGACGAATGTTATCGGGGCCTGGCGAGAGTCATAGACTCGTCGTTTTACTTTTTTCCGGCTGTCAAAAAACGGGTTCACCTTCCGCGGTGATTCGGCGGAGGCCACTTCATGTCCGGGCGCTTGCGCTCCGGCAGCGCGATGACGCGCCGCCGGTTACTGACAACTCTTGCCTCGGCAGCGGCAACAACTGTAACCACCAGTCTCAAAGCACCCGCGCTCAGTCGGTCAGCGCAACGACCCATTGTTACGCACGGAGTGCAGTCGGGCGACATATCAACCGACTCGGGGATGGTTTGGTCACGCACAGATCGGCCAGCACGCATGCTGATCGAGGCGGCGACGACCGA
>Ga0066388_100002175_pt1 | contig 11771 bp, 7 predicted proteins | sample PanSoiMetaGPlot6_FD_64539 | JGI IMG/M metagenome (GOLD analysis project Ga0066388, IMG submission 64539) | Tropical forest soil microbial communities from Panama analyzed to predict greenhouse gas emissions - Panama Soil - Plot 6 (Hybrid Assembly) | ecosystem: Environmental > Terrestrial > Soil... | reverse complement strand
CGCGTTCCAAGTTTCCATCGCTCTGCATCGTACGGTGGCTCCGCCCGCGGGAACTACGCCGGGTCACTGCCCGCGGGCGGCGATACCGTCTCGCGCGTGCCACTCGTCGGACCACCTCTGCAGCATCACCTCGATCCGGCCGACCTCCTTGGTGTCGGCCTGAAGAGCGCTCCGGACGATGTTGCACTGCTCTCCAACCGGCGCCGGGTGACGTGGCGCGAGCTCGACGACGAGAGCCGCCTGCTCGCGGCCGGCTACCGCCAGCTTGGCCTGCGCCCCGGCGACCGGCTGGCGTCGCTCATGCCGAACTGCATCGATCTGGTGGTGCACTACCTGGCCTGTCTTCGATCTGGTCTGGTCGTGACACCGCTCAACTATCGCTACACCCATCGCGAGATCGACCACGCACTCGACGTCTGCGGTGCCTCGGCCCTGCTCGCTCATGCGGAACGCCGAGCTGACGTCGAGGCCAGTTCTCTCGCATCGGATCTGCCACTCGGCGTGATCAGCTATGCGGGTGCCGGTGAGACGGCGCGCTTCGAGGAGCTCGTCTCCAGACCGGAACCCGATGTGGAGATAGGCGACGTGGCGCCGTCCTCTCCGGCAGTGATCTTCTTCACTTCGGGGAGCACAGGCCCCGCCAAAGGCGTGACCCACACGCACGAGACGCTCGGGGCTCTCTTCTCGACCGCTGCGCAGATGCTGGAGCTCGGTCCTGAGGACGTGTTCCTGCCCGGGTCGTCCATCTCGCACATCGCGGGATTCAGCTTCACTCTCACGTCGCTCGGCGTCGGCGCGCAGGCCCTCGTCGCGCACAGTTTCGACGCGCACGAGCTGATTCCCCTCCTCCGCACGGCAAGACCGACCGTGATGAGCATGCTCCCGGCCGCGCTGACCGCGTTGGTACGCGATCACGACCTCACCGGTGACGACTTCTCGTCGCTGCGGCTTGTCCGGTGCGCCGCCGACAAGGTCCCCGCTGAGCTCGATCGCGAGATGATGGCGCTGGCGCACAAACAGATCGACGAGGGTTGGGGCATGACCGAGATCGGCTTCGGTGCGCTCACACCTCCCGGGCGACCGGTCAAGGAGGGATCCGTGGGCGAGCCGACGCCGGGGTTCACGCTGTCGTTGCGCGACGAGGACGGTGTCGAGGTCGGCACGGGTGAGGTCGGGAGAGTGTGGGTTCAGTCTCGCAGCCGAACCGTCGGCTATTGGCAAGCACCCGAGGCGACCGCCGAGGCGATCCAGGATGACTGGCTGGACACGGGCGACCTCATGCGGTTCGACGACGACGGCTGCCTGTGGTTCTTCGGACGCAAGAAACAGATCATCGTGCACGACGGCTCGAACATCAGCCCCCAGGAGGTCGAGAACGCGCTGGCCGAGCACCCGAGCGTCGCGCTTGCCGGCGCAGTTGGCGTGCACCATGACGTTCACGGAGAGAACGTGCGCGCCTACGTCGTGATCGAGGAGGGCCACGAGCGACCGTCGTCCGCGGATCTCATCGTGTTCGCACGCGAGCGGATCGGATACCGGGCTCCGGAGGAGGTCGTCTTCCTCGAGGAGATGCCGCTGACGCCCTCCGGCAAGGTCGACAGGACGAACCTCAAGGGGATGGCGGAGGACCACCTCGACGCCGAGCGCCGCCACTGACGCTGCTCCGCGGTCGACCCAAGCTCCCCGCTTGATCCACGGATGAACTTCAGGAATGGAGGACGATCTTTCCGGGAATGTTTCCCGCTTGCTTCGACGCGAACGCTTCGGGCCCTTCGGCGAGCGGACGGACCGCACCGACCACGGGCCGGAGTTGGCCGGCGTCCATCTTGGCGGCGAGCTCGGAGAGCATGGCGCCGTTGGCTTCGACGACGAAGTACGCGGCGCCGGCATCCTTGCGTGCTTCGGGGCGGGCGGCGGGGTCCTCCACGACCGAGACGACCGTGCCCCCTGCCCGGACGAGGGGCCACGCGCGTCCCAAGACGTCGCCGCCGACGAGGTCGAAGACCAGGTCGACACCCGTGGCGGCCGTGGCGACGGAAGCCTGGTCGGCGTCGATGAACTCGTGGGCGCCGAGCTCCAGCACGAGGTCCCGCGCCGGCGAGCGCGCCGAGGCGAGCACGATTGCGTCGGCCGCCCGAGCGAGTTGAATCGCCGCAGTACCCACGCCGCCGCCGGCACCCTGGATCAGCACGGTCTGTCCGGGTGCGAGGCCCCCATGCGTGAACAGCGCCTGCATCGAGGTCAGTGCGGGCATGGCGCACGCGGCGGCCTCGACATCAGTGAACCCGGCGGGCTTGGCTGCCAAGTTGCGAGCTTCGACTGCGACGTACTCGGCGAGGGTGCCGTCCCGATACCAGTCCGTGATCCCGAAGACGGCATCACCGACGTACCATCCCGCTGTCCCGTCACCGAGCGCGGCAACTGTTCCGCAGACCTCGTGGCCCGGGATCACCGGCGTCCGGTCCCGGCCCGCCCGGTCCACCCAGGTCGATGACCACGAGAGCTCGGTCGGCGTGAAGCTCGCGGCGCCGACGCGCACGAGGACGTCACCGATGCCGGGCTCGGGAACTGCCGCGGGCTCATAGATCAGGGCTTCCGGTCCGGCCCGGGCGTGAATCCGAAGCGCGTGCATGGAATCACTCACTCGCAAGCCTCCACGCGTACGGAGCAGCTCTGCGCGGGTGTAGCACCCACCAAGCGACGTGTCGAAGGACTGGCCTTCCATGACGCGTTAACAACCGCGGGCGACCTGCGGTGAGAGGGATCGCCAGTCATGCGGCTCGGTGCAACAGGTAGGCCGTCGCCGTCGCTACCGCCGCCTCGACGAGGCGCTCCTTCCGACACGCTGATGGTCTTGCCCACTGTCCCGTCAGTGGGACAGAGTCGGCACCATGAACAGGGCAGACGCATGGCGTGACAAGGGCAAGTACTTCTCGTGGAGGCCGCGGAGTGGAGCTGCGGCCGAGGTGCAGGTCTTCACGTCGAGCTCGGTGACGCAGCCGCGCCGCCGCTCGTGCTCGTCCATGGCTTCCCAACGAGCAGCATCGATTGGTTCGAGATCGCAGAGCGGCTCAGCGACCGCTACCGGGTCTGTGCGATGGACTCCCGGGTTTCGGCTTCTCCGACAAGCCACTCGGCTGGGGTTACAGCCTCATGCGCGACGCCGAGGTGCTCGAGTACTACGTGGCGGACGTGCTGAGCCTCGAGTCGATGATCTTGTACGCGCACGACCGTGGTTCCAGCGTCGCGATGATCCACACGACCAGCGTCGAATCGCGCGTGAACGTCGAGCACCTGTTCCTCACGAACGCCAACATCTTCCTGCCGATGTCGAACCTGACTGAGGTCCAGCGCGTGATGCTCGACCCGGAGACAGGCCCGCCGGCGCTGGCTCAGGCGACGCCGGAGCAGCTCGCCGAGGGCATGGGCCGGGCTACGTACACACCACCGCGCGGCGCCGACGACCCCGAGGTCCAAGCGCTGACTGCGATCTTCTCGCACGGCGAGGGCCTCAAGGTCCTCCACGAGACGATCCAGTACCTGGTCGAGCGCTCGCAGGACGAGGCCTCGTGGCTGAATGCGCTCGCCGCGTTGGAGGTTCCGACGACGTTCATCTGGGGGGTCTACGACACGGTCTCGCCGCCCCGGGTCGTGAGCTACGTCTGGAACGAGTACATGATGAAGAAGCCGGGCCGGAACTCGCTGTACTTCATCCCTGACGCGAACCACTACCTCCAGAACGACCAGCCCGACTCGCTCGTCGAGACATTCCTGCACGCCCTCGAGGCGCCGGAAGACAGCCCCCCAGGAGCGATCGCGCAGAGACTGGCATCGCCGCTGCTGGTCGACCGCTCGCGATCGGAACTCCCGCGAGCCGCCGACCTCCTGAAGAACCCGGCGTGACCGGCGAATAACGGCCAGCGGCTGATTTCCCGATCGAGCGCGAGTCTTCGGTCACGCATCGTCAACTGGCTCAACCGGCGCCGCTACCGCCACCTCGACGAGGCGCTGCTCCCGGCCGGCGATCTCACATGGCGCCAACGGCGCCGCGCGCACAGCCGTGCGGTTCCGAGCGCTTGACATGGCCTCATGGCCCGGAGTCAAGCTGGTGTTCCCGCACTCCAGCGATGAGGATCACATCGAGTAGGGGGAGAGCAGTGAGCGCAGATCGATCTGCTCCGTTCTTTCCGCAAGCGGCTCGTTTGCCTGCGTTGGACCGCAGGATCGAGCTGGCGAAGGCGGACGCGGTTGACGACGCACTAGAGCTGATCAGGCGTGTTGCGGCCGAGAACGGAGTTAGCGATTGGGATCCGCTAAGCGTTGAGGAGGAGATGTGCGAACTCGTCGACCGCGTCAGCGTCCGCGTCGTTGCCCTGGTGGGGGGCACCGCCGAAGGATCTGGGCCAGTGTCCCAACCGACCGACGACGTGCAGCAGCTCAGGAGCTACTCCCGCTGGGCCAGCTATCGCGCATGCCGCTCCTGCCGAGAAGCGGTTGCGAGGGGCTGTCAACGCGCGGAGCTCCCGCACGCCGCCTGCGCGACGGCAATGGATGTGGAGGAGTTGCTCCGGTCGATCGCTAACAGTGGAGATGGACAGCTCTAGCCGGAGGCGCGATCGGCGTGGACACTCTCCATCCACCCGGCGTGTGTGCCGTGGTACGGCCGCCCTTCACGGTCGCCGCCGGGATGAGCGAGCGGGTATCAGCACGCGCCTGCCTTCGAGCTGGACGGGGGACGCCATAAGACCGGCGAACTAGCAAACCGCGAGTCATCGGTTTAGACAACAAAACCTGGTCACTTGCGACAACACACAGCCGTCTTCGACGCCGAGCACGCCACGACCTGCTCGGGGTCGGCATCCGGTTGCGGGGATCGGAGGGACCGACCAGGCGGGGCTGGCCTGCGGTCGCGCAGACCGCGAGTCATTCAGCGTGCTGAATTGCTGATGGGGCGCACCTGGGTCGTGCTGACTCGCGATTCATTCAGCGTGCTGAATTGCCGATGGGCGCGCGGGTGTGCAGACCGCGAGTCATTCAGCGTGCTGAATGCGATGGGTCGCGCCGGGATCGTTTGACCGCGAGTCATTCAGCTTGCTGAAAGTGCCGATGCCGCGTCCGGGTCGTGCGGACCGCGCGTCATTCTGAGCACCGAAGTGCCGCTTCCGGTGTAGTTCGGCCATTCGCCATCGCCGCGCCCATATGCGAAGCGAGCCCCAAAAGGGAAGGCGGCTGTACCGCCGGCGATTGAAACGACGCTGAGGGAAGGAGAAAGTGTCTGAAGGGCCATTGTGATCGCGGGGCGGCCCCGCGGACGATCGGCAGCGATGATCGATCAGCGACTTGCTGCGGCACATGCATCGGAAGCGTCGAAGCGACGTTGGGACGAGCTACTCATGGTCCCTTCATGTGCCACGGGTACCGTCCCGAATCGGACGCCACGGGGGGGGTAGGCATGAGCGTCCGCCAAGGGGTGCCCCGCTCGACGCCGCGAGCGCCGTCGAGCGACGACGACTCCCCGGACGGGGACATCTCCCCGCGCTCGTCGGGTGCCGCACCGACATCACCTGACCTTGCCAACACATCACCAGGCTTCTCGTGGCGTTTGGGCGAATGGATCGGCAACATCTTCCGTCCGAGCCCTCGCGCGGGCTCTCCATCGACCGTGCGGCGACGGTGGCAGCTCGCCATCGACTGGGTTCTGGCCCGCCTTCGCACGACGCCTGGCCTGCTCCGAGTTCTCTCCGTCGCTCTGATCGCTGTCGTGGCGATGATGGCGGTGGTCGACTTTCGGGCCGCTGAAGCGCGGAAGAACGCATCCGATGCGGTCGGCGTCGAGAGCGAGCCGCTGCTCGTGCGCGCGCAAGCGATCTACTCGGCGTTGGCCGACGCGGACGCGACCGCGACGAACACCTTCCTCGCCGGCGGCTTAGAACCCAACGATCAGCGCGAGCGCTACTTAGCTGATCTTCGCTCGGCATCCCACGACCTCACCGTCGCGACTCGCGAAATCGGTGGCTCGGGCGAAGCAGCCCGTTCGGCGACGCTCATCAGCCGCGACCTGCCCCTCTACGGCGGTTCCGTCGAGGCCGCAAGGGCAAACAATCGACAGAACCTTCCCGTAGGCGCGGCGTATCTGCGCCAGGCGTCAACGCTCATGCAGCGGGATCTCCTCCCTGCCGCGGACCGCTTGTACGGCGTCGAGGCGCGCCGGCTCGAAGACGAATATCTCTCTGCCGGGTCAGGGTCGGACGTCGCGGCGGTAGTAGCCATCACGCTGGCCGCGTTGGCGGTGCTGGTCGGGACGCAGCTGTTCCTCATGCGTCGCACCAACCGGATCCTCAATGTCCCGCTCGTGGCAGCTTCAGTGCTCGTCGTCGTCTTGGGCGCTTCAGTGGTCACCAGCTTTCTCGTCGAGCAGCACCGGCTCGAAGCAGCACGGCACCCGGCTTCGGACCTCGTCGGCGCGCTCTCGAGCGCTCGCGTGCTCGCCCTGCGCGCGGAAAGCGATGACAGCCTCGCTCTCGTCGCGCGTGGAAGCGGTGACCAGTACCGGACTGACTTCGATGCCACCGTCCGGAAACTCGGTGGGCGATCTGGGATGAGTGGATCGCTCGGGGCCGCGACGACACTGGCGCGGAGTAGTGACACGAGCGATGTTGTCGCCCAGGCGCGCAAGGGTTACCGGGACTATCTCGATGTGCACGGCCGAATCAACCAACTTCAGGATTCCGGGCAGTTCGATGAGGCTGTTGCACGAGCAACAGGAAGGAGCGACGGCGACGAGCTGCCGACGTTGACGCGATTCGACAAGTCGCTGCGCCAGGCAATCAGCCAAAGCGAAGCGCAGTTCCGCTCCGAGTCCAGTGGAGCTCGGAACGTGCTTCGCTTCCTGGCGATCGCGGTCCCAGTCCTGGCGATCGCGTGTGGCGCCCTGGTCCTGTACGGCCTTCAGCAACGGATCAACGAGTACCCGTGATGAGACTTCGCGGCCCGATCGTCGCGGTCATAGCGCTCACCATGACGGCATTGGGCGCCGCGGCGTGTTCGACGGCACACGACCGCGCCGCGCCGGACCATCTGGGTGGTCGGTCGGCAACTCCAGCGGCTACTACCACCACCGCGAAGCCGAACGCGGACTGCGGAGACGCCACAGCGAGTCTCCGACCGCAAGCTCCCCTGCCATCGCCGAGCCAGATGCCGGGCGATACCTACATGCGCACGATCCAGGAGCGCGGCTCGCTCGTCGTGGGTGTGGACCAGAACACGCTGCTGTTGGGAGCGCGCGATCCCGTCGACGGGCAGATCAAGGGCTTCGAGATCGACCTCGCCCGACAGATCGCCAAGGCGATCTTCGGTGACGAAAACCGCGTGGAGCTCAAAGCCATCTCGTCGGCTCAGCGGCTTCCGTTCGTGCAGAACCAGACCATCGATCTCGCCGTTGACGCCGTCACGGTGAACTGCGCACGCCTCCAGCAGGTGACATTTTCGACCGTCTACTACGACGCGAGCCAGAAGGTCCTCGTGCCCACCGATTCCACCGCTACGCAGCTTCAGGATCTCGCCGGTCAAAAGGTGTGCGCCACGAAGGGCTCGACTTCGCTCGAATTCATCCGCCAGTACCCGTCGACTCCGCCGTTGGTGCCGTACCCCGTCGACCTGCGGTCCGACTGCCTCGTGGTGCTGCAGGAGGGAAAGGTCGACGCGATCTCCAGCGACGACGCCATCCTGGCAGGCTTCCAGGCGCAGGACCCGTACACGAAGATCGTCGGGCCTCCGTTGACGGACGAGCCGTACGGGATAGCGATCAACCAAGACCATCCGGAGTTCGTCCGGTTCGTGAACGGTGTGCTCGACGGAATGCGCGCTGATGGGACCTGGAGTGCCATCTACGCGAAGTGGCTGAGCCCCGTCTTCGGCACGTCGCCTCCGCCCCCGGACCCGCATTACAGGGACTGACGGTGTTGCTCGCCGACCTGGATGAGACACGCAACCGCCTGCGCCAAGACACCGACACGATGGCGACTGCGCTGATGGCCGCCGAGGCTGACCCGAACCGAGCCGTACTCGAACAGACACCGCTCACAGGGCAGACGGCAGCGAGCTGGACCGAAGCCCGCACAGCGCTCGGGCGGTTGTGGATGTGGTTCACGCATCTGCAGGACACGCTGACGCGCGCCGATGAGCTTCGAGGCAAGCGGTGGAAGCCCGATCGCAGACGAGTAGAGGAACTCGAGAGTCTGCTGACCGGCCCCTCGATCGCGTTGACGATCGATGAAGCCCCCGCCAGTCGGTCTGACGACGTCAGCGCGGGAACCGACTCCATTCTGTACACGGCGGCAGAACTCCTGGACGTGATGTCGACGACGCTCGAACAGGTCCGGGGTGTGCTGCACGGCGTCGGGGCGGCCTGGAGCGGTCTCTTGCCTCGGATCGACGGATTGCAATCGGAGCTGGGCGGAATAGAAGGAACCGCCGAGTCCCTCGGCGACTCGGATCGGGGGGACATTGAGAGCGTCCGCCGGCGCGTCCTGGAGATGGCGACACGCCTCCTCGGCGACCCATTGGTGGTCCAGGAACATGATGTCGACGAGCTCGAGTCTGCAATTCACGCGGTGCATGACGAGTACGAACGGGTCGCAGCCCTTCGGAATCGCATCGACGACGAGCTGAACCGCACCCGGGTCTTGCTGAACGAGGTGGAGGAAAGCGTCACGGATTGCTTCGAAGCGCAAACCGAAGCGAGGCGCAAAATCGCGGGTGCCGAACTGCCGTCTCTCCCAACTGTGGACCGGTCCCTCAACCGTCAGTTGAATCAGATCACCGACCTCGTAGCCCGAGGTCAGTGGCGCGATGTCGCCCGCGACGTGGCGGACGTACAGATGCGGGCACAGACCCTGCTCACAGAAGCGCGGCGCATCGCCGAGGAGAGTCGTGCCCCGATCAAAACACGCAACCAGCTGCGTGGCCGGCTCGATGCGTATCGAGCTAAAGCGCAACGCATCGGGCGTCTCGAAGACAGCAAGGCAACCCGCGCCTACGACCGCGCGCATCGCGCCTTGTACACGGCACCGACCGACTTGGTCACCGCAACCGAGCTCGTCGAGCAATACCAGGACATCGTGAGCCCATCGGCTCGACCCCGCGAGGTACCCCGATGAAGTGCGAGCGCACAGGCTGTTCAGGAACGATCGTCGACGGCTATTGCAACGAATGCGGCATGGCGCCCTCAGCCGACGCGCGTTCGCGGGCGGAAACCGGGCCCAGCGCGAGCTCCGCGGCAAGGTCAGGAGCATCGAGCTCGGGCGTCACGAGTACACCCACGACCGCGACGGCATCGGCCGGTACGCGCCGAACTGGCCAGACCCGGCCAACTCGTCGGAGCAATCTGGGCGCCGGGCTCGTCGACATACCTCCGATCGCCCAGCGCGACCCGGCAGAAGCGATCATCCTCGAACCGCAGGTACCCGAGAAGCGACGGTTCTGCGCCGGCTGTGACGAACCTGTCGGACGTTCGCGAGGAGGGCGGCCCGGCCGCACCGAGGGGTTCTGCCCGAAGTGCCGCCATCCGTTCTCCTTCACACCCAAGCTCTCAACCGGCGACCTGGTCGGGAACCAGTACGAGGTCGCGGGGTGCCTGGCGCACGGCGGCCTCGGCTGGATCTACCTCGCCCGGGACCACAAGGTCGAGGACAGGTGGGTGGTCCTGAAGGGCCTCCTGGACTCGGACGACGAGAGCGCGAAAGCCGTCGCCCTCGCCGAACGCCGGTCTCTCGCCGAAGTCGAACATCCGAACATCGTCAAGATCATCAACTTCGTCGAACACGACGGCGCCGGCTACATCGTCATGGAGTACGTCGGCGGTTCCTCCTTGAAAAACATGCTGAAGCAGCGACGCGAGGGGAACGCCGGCAACGCCGATCCGCTCCCAGTCGACGAAGGGATCGCGTACACCCTCGAGGTGTTGTCCGCGTTCGGCTATCTGCACAACGCCGGCTTGCTCTTTTGCGACCTGAAGCCCGACAACGTCATCCAGACCGGCGATGCGATCAAGCTGATCGATCTCGGCTCGGTCCGACGAGTCGACGACCAGGTCAGTCCCGTGTACGGGACCGTGGGCTATCAAGCCCCTGAAATCGGTGAGCTCGGCGCGTCGGTCCGGTCCGATCTCTTCACGGTGGCGCGGATGCTGGCGACGCTCACGATCGATTTCAAGGGCTACCAGGGTCGCTACAAGTACGCGCTCCCACCGCAGCGGTCCATTCCTGCATTCGAGCGGTTCGACTCGCTGTACCGGTTCTTGGTGAAGGGGACGGCACCAGATCCGGACGCCAGGTTCCAGTCTGCGGGGGAAATGGCGGAGCAGCTGCTCGGCATCCTGCGCCAAGTGGTTGCCGCGCGGGACGGCACGCCACGACCTGCGGCCAGCACGTTATTCACCGGCGATCTTCGCGCTCGCCCCGATGCGCCGGACTGGAAGCTCCTGCCGATTCCGCTGATCGCGGCCGACAATCCGGCGGCCGGGTTCCTCCTGACCGTGAACATGAGCGACCCCCAGGATGTGGTGTCGCTCCTCCGGGAAGCTCCCCTCGCGAGCGTCGAGATCGATCTCTCGTTGGCCCGTGCCCTCCTCGAGGTCGAGGACTTCGAAGGTGTCGACCAGGTGTTGAACGAGGTCGCGAATCGCGACCCGTGGGAATGGCGCGTGTCGTGGTACCGCGGTCTCAGCGAGCTGGCCCAGGCGCGGGCAGACGGTGCGGTGGCGCACTTCGATGTCGTGTACCGCGAGGTTCCCGGTGAGCTTGCCCCGAAGTTGGCGCTCGGCGTCGCCCATGAGTGCAGCGGGAAGTACGCGGCTGCCGCGAGGTGGTACGACGTGGTCTCGCGTACGGACCCCGGATTCACAACCGCCGTGTTCGGTCTGGCTCGGTGTCGGCTGGAGGCCGACGACCGGACCGAGGCGGTCGAGGCGTATCAGCGGATCCCGGAGGCGTCCGCTTCGCATGTCGACGCTCAGATCGGTGCGACGCGGGCGCTCCTGGACCTCGACGGTGACGGGCAGCCCGGCATGGCCGACCTCTCAACAGCGTGCGCAACGGTTGCCCGATTGCCGCTCGATGCCCAGCAGCGCGCGGAACTGACGCGCGACATCCTGACGTGTGCACTCGACCTGCTCGATGCCGACGCCGTTCCCGCCGATCCCGATGTCACCGTGATGGGCGAGCCGTTGACGGAGTCGGGCCTCCGATCGGGACTCGAACGCGCATATCGATCCCTCGCTCGGCTCGCGCCAACACGCGATGAGCGGATCCGGCTGGTCGACCTCGCCAACGAGGAACGACCGAGGACCCTCGTATGAGCAGCATCGTGTTGTCGTGCCCCACTTGCGGCGCGACAGCGGAACCCGAAGATCAGTACTGCGAAGCGTGCGGGTGCTGTCTCGGTGCCCTAGCGCCCGCCGCGCCGTCGGCTGATCGACATCGCGTCGAAGCGGACCTCGGCGTGGCCGCCGGGATCAGCGATCGCGGCCGCCATCACCGCCGCAACGAGGACGCGTTTCGACTGGAGTCCGTGGGCGACGCCATCGTCGCAGTCGTCTGTGACGGCGTATCGACCTCGACCGCGCCCGAGATGGCATCACAGCGAGCCGTCGACGCCGCCGCCCGGGTTCTCGTCGTCGAGACCGAGGGCGAGTACGAGAGCGCGCCGACGGTCACCACGAGGGCAGTCCGGGCCGCGACCGAGTCGGTGCGCGCACTCCCATGGTCGCCCGC
>Ga0066388_100002174_pt1 | contig 11772 bp, 10 predicted proteins | sample PanSoiMetaGPlot6_FD_64539 | JGI IMG/M metagenome (GOLD analysis project Ga0066388, IMG submission 64539) | Tropical forest soil microbial communities from Panama analyzed to predict greenhouse gas emissions - Panama Soil - Plot 6 (Hybrid Assembly) | ecosystem: Environmental > Terrestrial >... | reverse complement strand
CTCGTCGAGGCTTTCGACTTTCTGCAGTTCGTCATCAACGCGCACGGCGGTCGCGCTTTGCCTTTCAGCACGACCGGACTCAGCGTGCGGATCAAAGCGGGCATGAAACAATTCGACCACGCCGGCGGCAATGCCAGCATGTTTCACGAGAGTCGCCCACATGTAATCCTGCGAATAAGAAACGCGGATCTGGCGCAGGAAACGAGACAGCGTGCGGATCAACGCCACGTCACGCCAGGCAAGGCCGCCGGTGAGCGTAAGTGCGTTGTAACCGTCGTTCTCGGCCACGCCCCGCATGACCATCAGGAATGCGGCTTCGAGACGCGCCTTACCGCCGTCGAGCTCGATCATCTCACCGTCGGCGCGTTCCAGCAGCATGTCGTGGAACCAGACGCCGGCGCGGCCCCGCGGTTGGATGTGGTAGGTGCGCTCGTCCACCACTCGGAAGCCCATATTTTCCAGCACCGGAACACGTTCCGAGAGCGGCAATGGGCGCGCGAAGCTCCAGACCTTGAGCCCGACGGCACGTTGCTCCTCTTCCAGGCGGTGATGAAAATCCACGCCGAGCGGCCGCTGTTCCGACAAGCTCTCGATCAGCCGGATGTCGCCGGCCGCAACCGCAGGAGCATAGCTTTCGTGATACCCTTCCGAGAACGCGTCACGATAGCGATTGAACAAGGCGCGCGCTTTTTCCGGGGGATTGACGAGAGCCAGCGCCTGGTTGAGGCCATCGCTCCAGGTGCGGATGATCGCTGCAACCTCACGTTCGAGCGTCGCTCGCTCTATGTCGGGTGTTGCACCGCCGTATCGACCGATGATGAAATGCACCCGGACAAGCGGGCCCTCATCCGGGAAAAACGGATAGAAGGCCGAAACACGTCCGATGAACGCATTTGCCAGGTAGGCGCCGATCCGAGCCCGGATATGGCTGTCGTATCTTTCGCGCGGCACGAACACCAGCACCGACACAAAACGATCGAAGCGGTCGGCTCTCGCGAGCACGCGCACACGTGGACGCTCCTCGAGCTGGAGAATTGCAAGCGCAAACTGATAGAGCGTATCCTCATCGATCTGGAACAATTCGTCGCGTGGATAGTGTTCCAACAGGTTTGCCAACGCTTTTCCGGAATGACTGCTGCGGTTGAAGCCGGCGCGCTCTTCGACCGCAGCAATTTTCCGCCGAAGGTAGGGAATACTGTGGGCGGAACGTGTGTAAGCGGTTGAAGTGAACAATCCGATGATGCGGTGTTCGCCGATGAGAGTCCCCGTGGCATCAAACCGCTTCACTCCCACATAGTCGAGATAGACCCGCCGATGCACGCGCGAATGTATGTTGGCCTTGGCGACGATCAGCGGACGCGGCTCCTTCAAAAACGCCATGATTTCCGGTGTGATCTCAAGGAGCTCGCTGCCGCGTCTGAGCACTCTCAACTCACGCGAACGCATGATGCCAAGCGCACTGTCAAAGTCCGGTTCAAGTGTCTGCCCGCTCACTCGATAATCGCGCGCGCCAAGGAAAGTGAAATTGTCGGCTGATAGCCATTGCAGAAATTGAATCGCTTCGGCGACTTCATCGACTCGCAGCGGCGGCGGATTGGCTTTCAGGTCTGCGACAATGCCATTGACCCGATCCTGCATTGCGCGCCAGTCCTGCACCGCAATTCGAACTTCCCCAAGCACCGCTTGCAGCGCGCGCTCCAGCTCCCCGCATACCGCTTCGTCGGCAATCGGCGTCAGATGAATATGAATAAAGCTCTCGCGCGCGCCTTCCGCTGCGGTGGCTGTATCAAGTGCGGTGAGTTTGCCGCCGTTACGCCGCACACTGAACATGGGATGTGCAACCAGACTCACATCGAGGCGGTGATCCGAAATCTCGCCCATTACCGAATCGACAAGGAACGGCATATCGTCGTTGATGATCTCGACGACTGATAGCGACGTGCGGTCCCCCGAGGCGGTGAGCGGCACGGTCTCGCATCGGATTTTGGGCGTCCCCGGCGAGCGCTCAGCGATGAAATCGTAGGCGCGTCGCGCCAGCGCGGCGAGATCATCGGCGCCATATTGGATCAAATCCTCCGGCACCACACGGCCGTAGAGCTGAGTGATAAATGTTTTCGGAATATCGGCGCGTTGCCGGGCAAGCGTTGCGGCGGCTTGTTCGATCACAATGCGGGCGGCGTTTTCTTCCGCGGTGCCCGGATGCTCGACGGCCATGGAACCTCGTGCACTTGCCATTTGTGCAATGATCTTTCCGACAACCGGTTCCCCCCTTTTCGGAATCCTGCGTGAGAGGGAATCGGTCGAGGCAGGCTGGAAGTTTTCACATTCTGCGCAGGCGCGTCGAGAGCACACACTGTTTGTGACGCGGCTTTGACAGATGTGCGAGGGGTAGGGCGACTCGGCGTTAACCTGCTGAAACAAAAGGTGAAACCCTGGTTGCCGGCTCGTATCGCTCACACCCATAACATTGTAATCTGGCGCCGGGCGCGCATCGAAACAGGGGATGGTAGATGTCCAAGGCCGACAGGACTGTCAAAACCGCGGGCAAGGCGGTTGCAAAACTTCACAAAGACAAGCCCGTGCTGCACGCGATCAAGGGTGGCAAATCCGCGCCCGCGAAATCCTCCCTGGGCAAGCCCGCAGCCGGCAAGCCCGTCCCGGCGGTGGCTGACGACGTCCCGGTTATCAGCCTCAACCTTGAAGCGGCAAAACTCTCGCCGGCGATGGCAGCCTATTTCAAAAAGTGCCAGGACAAGCTCGGCTTCGTGCCAAACGTGCTCGTCGCCTATGCGTTCGACATGACTAAGCTCGAAGCATTTGTCGCGATGTACAATGACCTCATGTTGGGCGACTCCGGCCTCTCCAAGCTCGAACGCGAAATGATTGCGGTTGTCGTGTCATCGCAAAATCGCTGTTATTACTGTCTGACAGCCCACGGCGCGGCGGTGCGGCAATATTCGGGAAATCCGCTCCTCGGCGAGCATCTTGTAATGAACTATCGCGTCGCGCGGCTGAACAAACGCCAGCGCGCCATGCTTGACTTTGCCGTCAAGCTCACAGCCTCGCCCTGGAGCATAGAAGAGGGTGACCGGGAGCGCCTGCGACGCGTCGGCTTCACGGACCGCGATATCTGGGACATTTCGGCCGTAGCCGGTTTCTTCAACATGTCGAACCGCGTGGCATCTGCCACCGATATGCGACCGAACACTGCCTATCACGGGCAAGCCCGCTGAGACCTCGCCAACCGCTCATTCCCGCGAAAGCGGGAATCCAGCTAATACTGTCCGGGCTGAGCTAGGTGCATCTGGGTCTCCGCTTCCGCGGGGACGAGTGGAAGGAAGCTGATGGCTCGACTACTTTCTAGTTTCATTGGCTTCATCGTCTTCGTCGTCAGCACCACTGCGACAGGGCAAGTCGCGCCGATGTCGCGTTCGCCGGCAATTGCGCCGGCGCAGACCATCTTCTCCCGCAACGGGGTTGTTGTCGCCCAGGAACACCGTGCGGCGCGCATCGGTGTTGAGATTCTCGACCGCGGTGGCAACGCGGTAGATGCTGCTGTAGCAGTTGGTTTTGCGCTTGCGGTCACCTACCCGCGCGCCGGCAATATCGGCGGCGGCGGTTTCATGGTCATCCACCTCGCTAAGATCGGAGAGGACGTCGCAATCGATTACCGCGAGACCGCACCGGCGGCAGTCAGTAGCACCATGTTTCTAGACGCCAGGGGCGAGCCCGACCCGAAGAAATCGCGCGACTCTGCCTTGTCCGTTGGCGTACCCGGCACCGTTGCGGGGCTTGCGCTGGCGCATGCGAAATATGGTTCGGGCAAATTATCGCTCGCTGACCTTATTGAGCCGGCGCTCACGCTTGCGCGCAATGGTGTAGAGATTGTCGACGACATCGCCGACACTTTGCCCCTTGCGCAATCGCGAATTGCGCGCTGGCAATCGAGCGCGCCGGTTTTTCTCAACAGTGACGGCACTGTACTCGCCCCCGGCCAGGACCTGTTGCAGCCCGATCTCGCGATCACGCTGCGCGCCATCGCGCACGATGGAGCACAGGGATTCTACGAAGGTCCGGTCGCAGAAAAGCTCGTTGCCAGCCTGCAGAAGGCTGGCGGCATCATGACCACCGATGATCTGAAAAAATACCGTGCAATCCTGCGCGCGCCGGTGCGCGGCAAGTATCGCGGATACGATATTGTCTCCATGCCGCCTCCTTCATCCGGCGGCGTGCACCTGATCGAAATGCTCAACATCCTCGAAGGCTACGATCTTGCGAAGCTCACCCGAGAACAATCGCTGCACGACATGATCGAGGCCATGAAGCGTGTCTATGCCGATCGTGCAACGTTTATGGGTGATCCTGACGCCGTGCGGATGCCGGTGGCCGGACTGATCTCAAAGGCATACGCCGCCTCCCTGCGTTCCCAGATTGGCGATCGCGCGACACCCTCAGCCAGCGTTCGTTCCGGTAACCCGTCCGACTTTGAAGGACGCAACACGACGCATTTTTCGGTAATCGACCGCGACGGCAATGCGGTGGCGAATACTTACACGCTGAATTTCTCGTATGGTCTTGGCCTTGTTGCTGAGGGCACCGGCGTGTTGCTCAACAACGAGCTCGATGATTTCACTGCGAAGCCCGGCGCAGCCAATGCCTATGGATTGATCGGCTACGATGCCAATCTGCCGGGGCCAGGCAAGCGCCCGCTGTCCTCGATGACGCCCACGATTGTTCTCAAGGACGGCAAGCCGTTCCTGATTACCGGCTCGCCCGGCGGCAGCCGTATCATGAGTACCGTGCTGCAGGTAATCGTGAATGCGATCGATTTTCACATGCCGATCGGCGACGCTGTGAGTGCGCCGCGCGTGCACCAGCAGTGGCAACCGGAGGAAGTCTCTGCCGAGCCGGGATTTGCTCCCGAAGTCCTCGAGGGCTTGGCGAAACGCGGCCACCAGATCGTGTCGACGCCACCGCAGACTTCGGCGAATTCAATCGAAGTCACGGCGGACGGTTACGTGGGTGCCGCCGATCGGCGCACGCGTGGCTCGCTGGCGGCGGGATATTGACAGACACTCTCGGACCTTCGGCAGTCTTCTCCCACACAGGCTTCGGCGGGCCGTCTTCGCTATCAAAGCTGACCTGACGATTGAAGCGCCCAAGGCACCAATTGAAGCGCCCAAGGCGCGAAGGCTGGAGCGGGCGAAGGGATTCGAACCCTCGACCCCGACCTTGGCAAGGTCGTGCTCTACCCCTGAGCTACACCCGCATCCGGTAGCCTTGGCCAATAAGTTGTATTGGCCGCCAACATCGTTCCTATAGCCAAAAGCCGAGCCTGAATGCAACCACGCCGGCTAGACGTCCCTGGCTACTTATGGTTCTGGCCTTTTCGCCACGGCCGCACATTGACCAACTCGCCCTGCCAGCGCGGATTTGGATTGCAGAAACCGCGGAACCCGGCGATCACCGTCCCCCGACATTCTTCGAACGTGCGATACTGACAGTCTTCGCTCAGATCGCTGCCAAAATTGAGCAGCGCGCACCACCGCCCTTCGGACGCCCGCACCGTGTCAGAGCTGGTCAGCTGGATTGCGGCCAAAAGGGTTGCCAGCAGGACAACACGCTTCATGTTTCACCTCTTCGGACTTTGCCTTTCTCCCCGCAAGCTACTGCTAGGCCTAGCGCCGCCAGCGCGATTTGGATCTCGGCGCGTAACCCGGCGGGTTCGCCGCCCGGCGTGGATTGAGATTGCAAAAACCACGGTTGCCAGCGAGCACATTAGGCCGGCATTCCTCGAACGAGCGATACCGGCAGTCTTCGTAGACCGAGCCGGTACCAATTGAGATAGCCGCGCACCAGGGACCCTCGCCGGCGCCCCCGGGCCTTGCGGAGAGCGATAGCGCGGCGCTGACGAGTGCCGCGGTCAGAGCGATACGACCTCCTCGGTTGTTCGGTAATACTAGCACAGGTGAAACCGGTATTATTTTGCGCAATGCCAAAAACGCCCTCCCAGCTGTTTGCCGTTCTTGATGACCTCGGCATTGCACATTCGACCGTCAAGCATCCACCCCTGTTCACGGTAGAGCAATCGCGAAGCCTTCGCGGACAAATTCCCGGCGGGCATACCAAGAACCTGTTTTTGCGCGACAAGAAATATTCAATTTACCTTGTGGTCGCGCTCGAGGACGCCGACATCGACCTCAAGGGCCTCCACCGGCGGCTCAGGGCCGATGGCCGATTTTCATTCGGTTCTGCCGATCTGTTGCGCGAGGTTCTCGGCGTCGACCCGGGCGCGGTGACGCCCTTTGGCGTCGTCAATGACACGGAAGGCCGCGTGACCGTGGTGCTCGATGCTGCCATGATGCAGCACGAGACGCTCAATTATCATCCGCTGGTCAATACAATGACCACGTCGATAAAACGTGACGATCTGGTGAAATTTCTTGAATCCACCGGCCATATGCCCCGAATTGAGCACGTTTCAGGCCGCGTCCCGAACATGCCTTGATGATTGCGTTAGCTTCCTGGATAACCATCTAAGCAGATAGGGATCTTTGAGGTTCAGGCCGACGCGGCCGATGTGGCGAGGAACTATGCTCGATGGCGGGGTGACGGCTGCCGAGGTGGTCAAGGACACGACCACGCAAGGCTTCATGAAAGATGTTATTGAGGAGTCCAAACGCCAGCCAGTGCTAGTGGATTTCTGGGCGCCTTGGTGCGGTCCCTGCAAGCAGCTTACACCGGTGCTGGAAAAATCGGTGAAGGCGGCCAAAGGTAAGGTCAAACTGGCGAAAATGAACATCGACGAGCATCCGGCAATTCCGGGCCAGATGGGCATTCAGTCGATCCCCGCGGTAATCGCTTTTTCAAACGGACAACCGGTCGACGGATTCATGGGCGCCTTGCCCGAAAGCCAGGTAGTCGCGTTTCTGGAGCGGATCACGAAAGGCGCCGTCGGCGCCGAAGAAAAGGATCTGCTCAAAGCGGCTGATACTGCGCTGGCTGAAGGCAATGCCGCCGGCGCCGCCGAAATCTACGCACAGCTGCTCGCCCAAGATAGCACCAACGTACTCGCGCTTGCCGGGCTCGCGCGCTGCTACGTCGAAACCGGCGCACTCGAACAGGCCAAGCAGACGCTTGCCCTTGTCCCCGAAGCTAAACGCGGCGACGCGGCAGTCGCCGCTGCTCGCGCAGCGCTTGAGGTTGCCGAACAGGCCAAGTCGCTCGGTCCGCTGACCGAACTCGAAGCAAAAATGCTTGCCGATCCGCAAAATCATCAAGCACGTTTCGATCTTGCCGTCGCGCTCAACGCGAAGGGCAAGCGCGAGGATGCGGTCAAACATCTAATCGAAATCGTCAAGCGGGACCGCAAATGGAACGATGATGGCGCCCGCAGGCAGCTTGTGCAGTTTTTCGAGGCGTGGGGTCCGACCGACCCGGGCACCGTAGACGGCCGCAAGCGCCTCTCGTCGATCTTGTTTTCGTAAACGTTTCGCTCTGGCGCATGCGCCGAGTGGTAGAGTGAAGCGCAGATGCCGATGAACGCTCAGTACCGTGGACCGATTGAATTGCCGGGGGTGATCCCGGTGTTCCCGCTGCCGGGCGCCCTGCTGTTGCCACGCGGGCAAATGCCGCTCAATATTTTCGAGCCGCGCTATATCGCGATGATCGACGACGCGCTTCGCGACGGACATCGCCTTATTGGCATGATTCAACCGGATGTTGCTCATGGTGGCGCTGCTCACAAACCGGCGCTGTACACGGTTGGCTGTGCAGGACGTATCACCCAGCTCGCCGAAAGCGGCGATGGCCGCTATCTGATCGAATTGACAGGGGTCGCCCGCTTTCGGGTCGAAGAGGAGCTCAAGGTCGCCACGCCATATCGTCAGTGCCGCGTTACCTACGCGCCGTTCGCTGATGATTTTATAGCGCGCAAGGGCGAGAGTGCTGTTGATCGCGCCGCTTTGCTGGTGGCGCTCACAGACTTTCTCAAGGCCAATGACCTGAAAGCCGATTGGGAGGGAATCGACAAGGCGCCAAATGAGGCGCTGGTCAATGCGCTGTCGATGATGTCGCCCTATGGCACAGCGGAAAAGCAGGCCTTGCTGGAAGCGCCCGATCTCAAAACACGCGCCGAGATTCTGATTGCTATCACCGAGATCGAGCTCGCCAAGAAGGACACTGAAGGCGAGCCGCAGTTGCAGTAATGAGCAAACGTCATGGCGGACTTGTCCCGGCCATTCATGTCTTTATTCTGGGGCCCGAAAATGTGGATGCCCGGCACAGGGCCGGGCATGACGAACAAGAGGCCCCATGTCCACTGTCCCGCCCACCGAACGGCCGCCAGATAGCGTCGATCCGAAATTGTTGGAAATCCTTGTGTGCCCGCTCACCAAGGGGCCGCTCGAATACGACGCCACCAAACAGGAGTTGATCTCGCGCAAGGCCAAGCTCGCCTACCCGATCCGCGACGGAATCCCGATCATGCTCCCTGAGGAAGCGCGTCGATTGGAGTGACGCTATTTTTGATAGCGTCATCATCCGCGAAAGCGGATGATCCAAGGAGTCACCAACCGGCCTATTTAGGCACCATCGGGGAATGCTGGAGGCCCCTGCCTGCGCGGGGCATGACAGTAAGTTAGGGAAGTAACTGCAATGATTAAAATCTGGGGCCGCAAGACCTCCTCTAACGTGCAAAAGGCAATGTGGGCGGTGGGTGAGCTCAAGCTCGAACATGAGCGCATCGACATCGGTGGCCCATTCGGCAAGAACAAGGAGCCCGCGTATCTCGCAATGAATCCAAACGGCCTCGTCCCTACGCTGGAGGAGGAAGATGGCTTTCTGCTGTGGGAATCCAATTCGGTCGTGCGTTATCTCGCCGGCAAATATGATAAGAGCGGCGTGCTCGAACCCCGGGATCCGAAGCAACGCGGCCTCGCCGGCCAGTGGATGGACTGGCAGCTGTCCGTGGCCGGACCGGCCATCACGCCGGCGTTCTGGGGACTGATCCGCACCCCGCCGGAAAAGCGCGACACTGCGGCGATCAAAGCCTCGCAGGAGAAGACAACCGACGCAATGAAGATCCTCGATGTACGGTTGGGCAAAAACCAGTACGTCGCCGGCCCGGCGTTTTCGTACGGAGATATCCCGGTCGGCATCATGTGTTATCGTTACGTGCAACTGGTACCTCAACGCCCGCCAACGCCGAACCTTGATCGCTGGTATGCCGCCATCTCATCGCGCCAGGCTTTCAAGGATCACGTCGCCAGCGTCCCGCTGACGTGAGCTTCATGGGCAAGGAAGGGCGCTGTCTCGGTTTGATCGGAGGACTTGGGCCGGACGCAACCGTCCATTATTACCGCGAACTGGTCGCCGCCTTTGAGAAGCATGATCGCGTGCTGCGACTGATGATTGCTCACGCCGAATACAATCGCGTCTACACCGCGGTAATCTCAAAGGACTACGATGGCCTCGCGCGCTACCTCGCCGGTCTGATTGCGAACATGGCCGCTGGGGGTGCCGAAGCCAGCGCCATTGTCGCGGTTACTCCGCACATTTGCGCCACGCAGCTTGCCGACGTCTCGCCGCTGCCGCTTATCAACATGCTCAACGAGGTACCGCAGGCAGTGCGTGCTCGCGGGCTGAAGCGCGTGGCCCTGTTGGGCACCCGTTTCACAATCGAAACAAGAATGTTCGGCTGCCTTGGTGATATCGAGGTCGTGATGCCGAGCGTGGATGAAATCGACAGGATCCATCAGGGTTATGTTGACTTCGTGACGGGTCGCGGATCGGATGCGCGCAGGGAAGAATTGCGCAAGCTCGCCCAGACTTTCGTCACGCGCGATCGCGCGCAGGCAGTGCTGATCGCAGGCACCGATCTTTCAACGGTCTTTACAGAAAGCAATGCCGGCTTCCCGTTGATTGACTGCGCGCGCGTCCATATCGACGCAATCGTACAGAGATTGCTGACCTAGTTTCGCACGTTCCCACGAAAGTGGCGGCTCACCTTGTGACCAGCATATCGAGAGCACGCTCTCGCAAAAATACGCAGCGCTGATACTCTTCCTTCTCGGTGACCACTTTCGAGACCGGAGATATAGCCTTGGCTGATATGGTCCGATATGACACCTGAGTCATTGCGCCATTCACGTATCGCACGGATCGGGTGCTCGCCAGCCACAGCGCGCTCGGCAACATCCATTGGCATGAGTGAGGCACCCTCAGCAACTTCCCTTCGAGCCCAGATATCGCGAAATACGATTTTTTTGGCTATAGTGCCTCGCCCTTTAAAAGTTTGGGCACGTCCCCCGTAAAACCGGCCGCCTCGCGGATGAACACACGCTTGAGCGCCGGCATGCGCTCGACCACCCCGAGGCCGACGTCGCGGACAAAACGTAAAATGTCCGAATGATTGGAGAACAGCCGGTTGAGCGCGTCAGTAGCGACTCCCATGGTCATGGTATCGAAGCGGCGCCAACGCTGATAACGCTCGAGCACATCGGGCCCACCGCAATCGAGTCCGAGGCGCGCAGCGTCGGCAATTGTTTCGGCCAGTGCCGCAACATCGCGCAGCCCCATATTGAGTCCCTGCCCGGCAATCGGATGGATGATGTGCGCGGCGTCACCGATAAGCGCCAGCCGTTCGCCAATGAACCTGCGCGCAGTGAAAAGCCCGAGTGGAAACGCGCGTCGCGGCCCGATCAGCTTCAGGTCGCCGAGATGCAAGCCGAAGCGCTTTTCCAATTCGGTGAGGAATTCATCATCTGACATTGCGATGATCCGTTCCGCTTCGCGCGTACCTTCGGTCCACACGATCGAGCAGCGCTTGCCGCTCAAGGGCAAGATCGCGAACGGCCCGGCTGGCAGGAAATGCTCCTCGGCTCGGCCGTTGTGATCGCGTTCGTGTGCGACCGTCGTGACGATTGCCGACTGATCGTAGTTCCAACCGTGAGTCGGGATACCGGCCTGCTCCCGGATCAACGAGCGGGCGCCGTCCGCTCCGACCAACAACCGGGCGGAAATCGTCTCACCGCCTGCGAGCGTGGCTTCAATCGTTCTGCCAGCATGTTCAAAGCCAGCCACCGCGTCGCCACGCAACTCGACCCCAAGCTTTCTTGCCTTTTCAACCAGCGCGTCGACCAGATGCCGGTTTTCAATCATATGCGCAAACGGCTCCCCCTCTTCCACTTCGCCGCCGAAAGTTAGAAAGGTCGGCCGCACGACGTCGCCGAGCTTTGAGTCGGTCACCACCATGTCAAGGATGGGTTGGGCATCAGCCGCGACGGCTTCCCACACCTCAATCGCCTCGAACAGCCGGCGCGCTGCGGCCGCGATGGCGGAGGCGCGCGGGTCCTTCGATTTGGCCTGCGCCAAGGCCGGATCAACGACCGTCACGATGAATGTGCGTCCGAGCCCCTGGCGCAGCGCGATTGCCAGCGCCAGGCCGGCAAATCCGGCCCCACCGATCACCACTTCGGCCCGCTGATGCACCTTATCCATGTGCATTCCTTGTAAATCTCTGCCCAGCATAGCAGTTTGAGCACGTATTTTGACCTCCGCCGGGCCTTGCCTCATGTCCTCAGCCGTCCAGGATCTGCTCAATATTCTCAATCTCGAACCGCTGGAAGTGAACCTGTTCCGCGGCCGCTCGCCGCAGGTCGGCTGGCAGCGGGTATTTGGCGGTCAGGTGATCGGCCAGGCATTGGTAGCTGCGGTGCGTACCGTCGAAAGCCGGCCGCCGCACTCGCTGCATGCCTATTTTCTTCTGCCCGG
>Ga0066388_100002173_pt1 | contig 11772 bp, 11 predicted proteins | sample PanSoiMetaGPlot6_FD_64539 | JGI IMG/M metagenome (GOLD analysis project Ga0066388, IMG submission 64539) | Tropical forest soil microbial communities from Panama analyzed to predict greenhouse gas emissions - Panama Soil - Plot 6 (Hybrid Assembly) | ecosystem: Environmental > Terrestrial >... | reverse complement strand
ATCCATGATCGCCCAGGCGTGGCGCGGCTTTTGCGCCAACAGTGCCGGGCTCGCCGAGTTGCCGCCGGAGAGCGCCTCGTTGTGGAAGCGGCGGCCCTGCTGGTTGACCCAGATGTTGCCGGGCACCAGCCGGAAGACGAGCCCGCGGCGCTGCGCGGGATCGCGGTAGTCGGGCGTGGCGTAGACGTAGAACCAGATGTGATCCATGTGGGTAAGGTAGCCGCCGGCCTGGCGCACCAGCTTGTGGCCGCTGCCGGTCGAGCCGCGCCCGGATCCTTCCAGCACCTTGTCGTTGCGCAGGCTGGGATTGAACTCGAGCACCATGTCGAGGTTCGAGTTGAAGCCGCCGGTCGCGACGATGACCGACTTGGCGCTCACCGCCACCGGCTCGCCGGTCCTGACATTGCGGCCGCTGAGGCCGATGACGCGGCCGCCGTCGCACTTGAGCGCTGCGATTTCGGTCTCGCGGATGATCTCGCCGCCCTTGTTCTGGAAGCCGTCGATCAGCCGGGTCATCAGCCCCAGGCCATTGCGCTCGGTGCGGGTCCAGCGCAGCACCGAGTTGCCCTCCTGCACTTTCAGGTCGACCCATTTCGCGCCGAGGCCTTCGGCCCAGTGATAGAGGTCGTGCAGGGTGTGCTCGATGTAGTAACGGGCCCAGACCACGTCGGTCGACGGGCCGCCCCACGCGACCCAGTCCTTGAAGGCGAGGTCGGGCGTGTCGTCGATGCCGTTCGCCTTCTGCAGCGGCGACCCGACGATCAGGCAGCCGCCGCCGGAGATGATGGCGGCACCGCCGGGCTGCGCCGCCTGCTCGAAGGCGATGGCGCGCGCGCCGGCATCGCGCGCCTCGATGCCGGCGGCGATTCCCGCGGCGCCAGCGCCGACGATCGCCACGTCGGTCTCGTAGTGCATGACCCCTGCCATTGACGAAAGCTCCCCTCAACTGCGACCTTGCGCCCGCATGCGGCGGCGCCGAAATCTGCTACTTTGCTGCAGCGGACTTTGTCTCACTTTGCCCATCGTGGAATTGATTGCAATGCTCAAGATCGTGCTCGCCTTCGCCTGCCTCGCCGGTGTCGTCGCAACAAACGCCGCAGCGCAAGAGTTTCCGGCCAAGCCCGTCACCCTGATGATGCCCTATGCCGCGGGTGGTCCCGGGGACGCCATCACCCGCATTATCGGCGCCGGCATGGGCAAGGTGCTGGGCCGGCAGTTCATGGTCGAGAACACCGCCGGCGCCGGCGGCACCATCGGCACCGCCAAGGTCGCCGCCGCGCCGCCCGACGGCTACTCGCTGCTGGTGATGCACCTCGGCCACGCCGCCAATACCGCGCTCTATCCAAATCTTCGCTACGACGCGGTCGCCGATTTCGAGCCGATCGGGATGATCGTGGAGTCGCCGATGGCCTTCGTGGCGCGGAAGGATTTCCCCGCTGCCAATTTCAAGGATTTCGTGGCTTACGTGAAAGCGGGCAAGGAGAAGGTGACGTTCGGGCATGCCGGCGTCGGCTCCGCCTCGCACCTGTGCGGGCTGCTGTTCTTCAGCGCGATCGAGACCACCGTCACGACCATTCCCTACAAGGGCACCGGACCCGCGCTCAACGATCTGGTTGGCGGCCAGTTCGACTTCATGTGCGACCAGACGCTGAACGTGCTGCAGCCGGCCAGTGCCGGCTTAATCAAGGCCTACGCCGTGACCACGCCGGCGCGGATCGCGGTCGCGCCGGACCTTCCGACCGCGACGGAGGCGGGATTGCCCGGCTTCCAGACCGCGGTCTGGTTCGCCATGTATGCGCCCAAGGGCACGCCGAAGCCCGTCATCGACAAGCTATCCGCCGCATTGCAGGCGGCGCTGCAGGATCCCGAGGTGAAGGGCCGCTTCGCCGCGGCCGGCGCCGAGACGGTCTCGCCCGAGCGCGCCCAGCCCGAGGCGTTGCGCGCCCATCTCAAGGCGGAGATCGCCAAATGGGTGCCGCTCATCAAGAAGGCCGGCGTCTACGCGGAATAGCTCTCTTATAGCGCCAAGCCTTTCGTCTTGTAGATCGCCAGCGCCGCGGGCGCCGCGAGATGGCGGATGAACGCCTTGGCGGCCTCGCCCTGCTTGGCGCTGGCGGTGATACCCGCGGAATAAGTCGTGATCTGCTGCAATTCGGCCGGCAGCATGCCGATCACGTCGACCTCCGGGTTCGACATCAGCTCCGACACCTGCTGCAGCCCGATCTCGGCTTCGCCGCTCGACACCAGCACGCTGACCCGGCCGTTGGGGCCGCCGGCCGCGAGCTTGACCTTGGGTGTGACCTCGGCGGCGATGCCGAGCTTCTCGAACATCCGCATGACATGCGCGGCGGTGATGCCGCCGCCGGCGGGCGCGGTGTGGGCGATCGATTTTGCCGCCAGCAGCGCGCGCCTCAGCGCATCCGCCGAGGACACGTCGGGATGCGGGGCGCCCTTGCGCACGCAGATGCCGATGCCGGTGCGCGCGACGTCGGTGCGGCCGGGCAGCACCTTGCCCTGCTTGATCAGCTCGTCGAGCGCGCTGCTGTCGACCACGATGAGATCGGCCGCCTCGCCGCCGGTGAAGCGACGGGCGAGCCCGCCGGACGGGCCATAGACGATCCGCAGCACGTGGGCGTTCGCCTGCTCGAACGGCGGCGCCAGCTCGTCGACCGCGGCCTTCATCGCGGTGGTGATCATGGCGTCGATCTCCGCGGCCGGCGCCGCACCTGCAGCTGCCATCAGCGTTGCAACGATCGCGAACATACGCATGCAGTCCCTCCCATCATCCGGGATCGATTCCCTTTGCCTTGTACACTGCTGCCGCCGACGGCGCAGTCAGCACCTTGATCAGCGCATTGGCCGCCGCGGGCTCGCGCGCGCTCGTCGTCACGCCGGCGGAATAGATCGTGATCTGCTGCAGCTCCGCCGGCAACATGCCGATCACCTCCACCTCGGGATTCGACATCAGCTCCGACGCCTGCTGCAGCCCGATCTCGGCCTCGCCGCTCGACACCAGCACGCTGACGCGGCCGTTCGGGCCGCCGGCCGCAAGCCTGACCTTCGGCGTCACTTGCTCGGCAATTCCGAGCCGCTGGAACACGCCTTGGATGTGCGCCGCGGTGATGCTGCCGCCGGCGGGCGAGGCGTGGCCCACGCTCTTTGCCGCCAGCAGCGCTTGCTTGAGCGCCTGCGCCGACGACACGTCGGGTTTCGGCGTGCCCTTGCGCACGGCGATGCCGATGCCGACGCGCCCGAGGTCGCTGCGGCTCACGATCTTGCCAGCTCTGATCAGCGCATCGATCGCGGTGCTGTCGGTCAGGAACACGTCGACCGGCTCGCCGCGCTCGAAGCGCGGGATCAGCGCGCCCGACGGCGCATAGCTCGCGCGGATGCTGTGGCCGCTGGCGCGTTCGAACGGCGGCAGCAATTCATCGGTCGCCGCCTTGATCGCGGTCGAGATGAACGCGTTGATCTCGGCGGCCGCGGCCGGTGCGGTCGCGGCGAGCAGCGCGACGACGACAGCCGGCGTGCGCATGAGGTCCCTCCCATCACGACGTGAAAAACCTACCATACCCATCCGGTCCGGTGGCGGCTATGTTGCGGGAGGGAAGTGCCTTCAAGCTGCTCACATGATCTCCATGGATCGCCAAATTCTCAAATGGCTCGGACGGACGCCGGTGCAGACGTTCGTTCTGTGTCCGCTGGCGGTGGTCGGGTTCGAGCTTGTCATCCACCGCGGCGCGCTCACGATCGTGCCGTGGGGCGTGCCGCTGCTGGCGTGGGGCTACCTGCAGTACCTGCTGGTCGGCGGCTATCGGCTGCCGCTCGCCGGCGGCAGCCCCGGCATGGACGTGCCGCCGCAGCGGATCATCTCGCACGGGCCCTATCGCTTCACGCGCAACCCGATGTATCTCGGGCACCTCATCTTCCTGCTCGGAGTGGCGCTCACGTTCTGGTCGTGGTTCGCCTTGCTCCTGCTGGCCGGCCGCGCCTGGTGGTTTCATCGCCGTGTGTTGCAAGACGAGGCGCGGCTGACCAAGATCTTCGGCGCCGAGTACACGGCCTATCAGGCGCGCGTCAAACGCTGGATTCCCGGAATTCTTTGATCGAGTCCGTGTGCGCGGTGCAACTTCGCTGGCATATCGCGGCCGGTTGTGCCCTGCTGCGGTTGCAGTAACGTTGGGCGCAGCACAAGGGGAGGGGAACAGAGCACGGCGAGTGGCGCCCTTGTGCCTCCATTTCAGCGAAACAAACTCAAGACGAAAGCAACCCGATGAAGCCGCAGATGCATCTGGCGATCGACGTGTCGTGGACCCAGGTCGAGACCACCTGGCGCGAGCCGGGGGCGCGCGTCGGCCGCCACTATCCCGATGTCGGCCTGTTCGAGGACATCGCCCGCGTTGCCGAGCGCGGGCTCATCGATCTCATCTTCTTTGGTGACTCGACCGGCATTCCCAACACCTGGAAAGGCTCGATCGAGGACGCCGTGCGCTACGGCGTGGCCTGGCCGCGCATGGATATGAGTCCCTGGATCGTCGCCATGTCACGGGTGACGAAGCATGTCGGTTTTGGGCTCACCTATGCCACCACCTTCATGCATCCGTTCTACGTCGCGCGCCTGCTCAACTCGCTCGACCACATCACCAACGGCCGCATCGCTTTCAACGTCATCACCTCGCAGCGCAAGGCCGACGCGCAGAACTACGGTTTCGACGAGCTGATGGAGCATGGCCAACGCTATGACCGCATGGACGAGTTCATGGATGTCTGCCAGGCGCTGTGGAAAAGCGTCGAGCCGGACGCGTTCGAATGGGATCGCGAGACCGGCCGCGTCGCCGATCCGGCCAAAGTGCGCGCCATCAACCACGTCGGCAAGTTCTTCAAGGTGAAGGGGCCACTGAGCGTGCCGCCATCGCCGCAGATCGTGCCGGTGCTGATCCAGGCCGGCGGCTCGCCGCGCGGCACGCGCACTGCCGCGCGTTTCGTCGATCACATCTTCGGTGCCAGAAAGCCGATCCCGGCGATGGCGAAGCAGCGCGCCGAGGTCGACGCGGCCCTTACCGCCGAAGGCCGCGAGCCAGCGAAGATCGGCATCATCTGGTCGACCCAGGTCATGGTCGGCGAGACCGAGGCTGAAGCCAAGCGCATGCGCGAGCGGCTGATCGACCGCGTGCCGCGCGAGGCGGTCGGGGTCTGGCTCTCGCACAACACCGGCTTCGACATGTCGACCTTGCCGCCGAAGTTCACGCTACGCGAATTGCAGGAGCGCATCGTCGCCGCCAACGCCTCGCCGGTCGGTTTCGTCCAGCAACTTGCCGCCACGCTCGGCAACGACGGCGAGATCACGCTCGAGGATTTCATGCAGCACGGGCTGCGCACTGCCACCAGCTATGCCACCACCGTCGCCGGCACTGCCGCACAGATCGCCGATGACCTCGAGGAGCGCTTCGAAGGCTCCGGCGGCCGCGGCGGCTTCATGCTGCGCCATTCGCAGGCCGAGCAGATCGAGGCGCTGCACAACATCGTCGATCTGCTGGTGCCGGAGCTGCAGCGTCGCGGCCGCTTTCGCACGGCCTATACCGGACGCACCCTGCGCGAGAACCTCGCGACGTGAACCTCGCGCAAGAATCCGCCTGAATATCGGATCACAGTGCTTTCAGCCGTTCGCGCACCAGCGCGATGTGGTTGCGCAGCAGGTACATCATGCTCCCATAGGCGATCGGAATTCTGAGGTGGTTGGCCTGCTTCTCGAGCTGGTCGAGCCGCGCCAGCATGCTGCCGCCGTCGATGCCCTTGCCGTTGGTGCCGATCTCGTCCTCCAGGAATCTCAGCTCCCCGTAAAGGCGCGAAATCTTCGCCCGCATCACCCAGTCGTACGTAGCCGGCAAGAACCGCGCCAGCGGGTACACCACGGCGAGGATCGGGATCACTAGAAACAGGAGTCGGCCGACCAGCGACGCCATCCAGAACGGCAGATAGTGATCGAGGAGCGGCGGCCCCGATTTGTAGAATTGCAGAGCCTCCCTGCTCAGCGGCAGGTCGATGCTTTCGCCCGCCGGGAACCGGCCGGGGCGCTGAAAGATTCCCGCGCGCGAATGGAGCTGCGTCGCGGCATTCAGCAGCAGGTATTGGATCGCCGCGTGCAGATCCTTGCGCACCACCAGGCTCGCCTTGGGAGCGAACATGATCACGTCCGCCGGCGGCCGATGTTTGCCGAGATCGCCGACGCCTGCCGGCAGGACCACCCTGCTCAGGTACGGATAGAGCGCGACATAGGCGTCGGCGCGGGGAAAGCTCGCCAGCTCGACCCGGTCGTCGACGATCAGCCGCTGCACCACCGGCGCCTCCCACGATGTCACGATGAAGGCCGCATCGATCTCGCCCGCCAGCAGCTGCTCGCCGGCCGCCTCGGGGCTGAGCCCGAGCAGGGTCACATCGTCGATCCCGTTGCGTTTGAGCAGCTCGAGCGAGAGCGCGCGCGTGCCGCTCCCCTCCGGGCCGATCGACACTCTGCGGCCGCGCAGGCCATCGGCGGTGATGCCCGGCAGCCCGCTGCGATAGAAGACCCACAGCGGCTCGTAGAACAACGTTCCAAGCGACTCGAGGTCCGGCGCCTCGTCCTCGTTGACGCTGCCGCTCTGGACGAAGGCGACGTCGACGCCGGAGTGCGGGTCGCGCAGCAGCGCCAGGTTCTCCAACGCCCCGGCCGTCACCACCAGCCTGACCTGCACGCCGTCGCGCGCCAGCGCGGCCTGGTAGCGCTTGCCGGCCTCGTAGTAGGTGCCGCCCTCGGGCCCGGTCGCCATGACGATGGCGCGCGGCGGCATGGTGGCCAGCAACAGGATGGCCACGCCGAGGATCGCAACCGCGGTCGCGGCGATCGTGACCAGATGCCAGTTTGCGCGCAGGAATTCCTTGATGCCCAATTCCTTGCTGACCATGCCCGTCCCCGCGTCAATGCTGCTCTTCCGCACGCCCTGCCTGGTCGTGTACGGTCGTCCGCAAAGCGGTCGGCCGAGCCCCGGCAGCACATTTAATATACGGAGAGGACACCCCATGCGACTTCCACGCCGACGTTTTCTGCGGCTCGCCGCCGGCGCCGTTGCGCTTCCGGCCGCGTCGCGGCTCGCGCGCGCGCAAGCCTATCCCGCGCGGCCCGTGCGGGTGATCGTCGGGCAGGCCGCCGGCAGCTCGTCGGACATCACCGCGCGGCTGGTCGGGCAGTGGGTGTCGGAACGGCTCGGCCAGCAGTTCGTTGTCGAGGTGCGGCCCGGGGCCGCCGGCAATATCGCGACCGAGTCGGCGGTGAACGCACCGCCCGACGGCTACACGCTTCTGCTCGTGAACGCGCAGAACACCATCAACAATGCGCTCTACGAGAAGCTCAACTTCAATTTTCTGCGCGACATCGTGCCGGTGGTCGGCATCGACCGCGTGCCGCTGGTGATGGAGGTCAATCCGTCGTTTCCGGCGAAGACCGTTCCCGAATTCATCGCATATGCCAAGGCCAATCCGGGCAAGATCAACATGGCCTCCGCCGGCATCGGCGGGCCGCAGCACGTCGCCGGCGAGCTGTTCAAGTTCATGGCCGGCGTCAACCTCGTGCACGTGCCGTACCGCGGCTCGACGCCGGCGCTGACCGATCTGCTCGCCGGGCAGGTGCAGGTGATGTTCGACGTCACGCCGTCGTCGGTGCCGCACATCAAGTCGGGCAAGCTGCGGCCGCTGGCGGTGAGCACGACGACGCGCCTGGACGTGCTGCCCGACGTGCCGGTGCTGGCCGACTTTCTGCCCGGCTATGAAGCGACCGCGTGGATCGGCTTCGGCGTGCCGAAGAACACGCCGCCCGCGATCGTCGACACGCTCAACAAGGCCTTCAATGGGGCGCTCGCCGATCCCACGATCAAGGCGCGCCTCGCCGAGCTCGGTGCCCTGCCGATGCCGCCGAACTCGCCCGCCGAGTTCGCCCAGCACATCGCCGCAGACGCCGACAAGTGGGCGAAGGTGATCAAGGCCTCCGGCATCAAGCCGGAGTAGGGGCGTCGCCAGACTCGTTGGAACATGCGATGACCAAGGACGCAGCCGACCAGCAGCAAGCGGATCAGCCCCCGGCGATCCCGCGCCAGCGCGGCGAGATCAGCTGGCCCTACGACCGCATCGAGATCATCGCCGACGGCATCGTGCACGCCGCCGGCATCACCTTGGGACTGATCGGCACCATCGCGATCATCGTGGTGGCGATCAGAGCGAAAGGCATCGAGATCGCGCCGATCGTGATTTACGTGATCGGCTTGGTCGCCATGCTCGGCCTGTCGGCTGCCTATAATCTGTGGCCGATCTCGCCGACCAAATGGATCCTGCGCCGCTTCGATCACTCGGCGATCTATCTGCTGATCGCCAGCACCTACACGCCGTTCCTGGCGCTGCTCAAGTCAGGTATCGCGGCGGGACTCAGCATCGGCGTCTGGGTGAGCGCCGCCGCCGGCATGGCGCTCAAGCTCCTGCTTCCTGGCCGCTTCGACGGTCTCGCCGTCGTGCTTTGTCTGGTGCTCGGCTGGAGCGGGGTGCTCGCATATGACTCATTTGCATCCGCGCTGCCGCCCGCCAGCCTGTGGCTGCTCGCGATCGGCGGCGTGCTTTACTCGCTCGGAACGATCTTCCACGTCTGTCAACGGCTGCGCTTTCACAATGCCATCTGGCACGCTTTCGTGCTGATCGGCGCGAGCTGCCACTACTCCGCGGTCGTCGCCAGCCTGGTGTCAGCCTAGCGCTGCTGGAACCAAACGGCGGCTGAACCAAACGATCGCTCTCGCGTTTCCCCCATGTCATGATCCGGTGGAGCGCATGAGCAGGTTCCCAATTCTCACGTTGTTGATCGTCGGTGGCCTCGTCGGAGCGGGCCTCGCCTACGCCCTGGCTCTTGCTCCCGATGGAACCGTGCCCGCGGCATCGCCGCCGATCGCCGTACCTGACGCGCTCGCCACCGACGAAACCATCGGCTATCGGTAGAGCCGCAGGTTCCGCGTTTGCACGATGCCTGATTGATCGCGCGCAGAACCAAGGCCATCGAGGTCTCAACTAGAACCACGGCCGAAAGCCGTAGGACGGCTGATAGGCAAAGTCGGACCGCGGATCGCGCTGCTCGCGAACGTATCGGCGCGGACGCGGATTTGTCGGCGCCTCCCTCCGCCTTGTCTCCCGCTTCGCTTCGTGCTTCGCTTCGTCCTTGGGCGCCGCGTTCACTGTGCTCTCCGCGACCTGCGGCACCGGCACTGTCGCCACAGCCAGCCCATCCGTCAGCGGCGGCAGGATCGCCGGGCCTGGCGATCCTGCATGGGTGAGCACCGTGCCCGGCGGCGGTTTGTAGGCGGCCAGTCCCTGGTTCTCGATCACCTTCGGCTGCAACACAAACCACAGCACGGCGGCAAAGCAGCAGCCGACTCCCGCATAGATCGCCAGATGCATCGCGAGCGCAGCCGCCACACCACTGTTCTGATATCGCGCCCTCGACATGAGTCCGCAACGCGAGGCAACTCAGGTTGTTCCCAAGTCAGGTTTGTTCCGGAAAACTGGGATGACGCATCGCGTCGAATCGCTGTGTCGGGATTGCGACACGACAAGTTGAAACAACAGCCCTGTCCCGCCGCAGCGGGCGGGACAGGGCTTCGACGCTCGTCTCAATCTGATGTTGCGAGCGACCTCTTAACGCTCGCCACCGCGTGTGCCGGCGCTCGGCGCATTCATGCTGCCGCCGCCGGCGCCCTGGGCTGAACCGCCGCTCGGCGCGGCTGCGCCGGGCGAGCCGCCGCGTCCGGTCGTGCCGCCTTCGATACGGGCGCCGCCGCTGCGTTCCGTGCCGACCCGCGCATTGCCTTGCGCGCCGCCTTGTGCGCCGACGCGTCCGCGCTGCTCCTGAACGCCCACGCGTCCGCGCTCCTGGACGCCGACACGGCCGCGCTCCTCGATGGCGCCGCTGCCGCGACCGACGGTCCGGCCGCGCTCTTCCACGCCGACACTGCCGCGCCGTTCGATCCGGCCGCGCTCCTCGACGCCGATGCGGCCACGCTCACGGAACTCGCCGCCCGCTGCGCGCCAGCCGTGCCAGCCGGCAGGGCCGCCCCATCCAAGGCCAACCCGCAGACGATAGCCGCACCAGTAGAAGCCCGGGCCGCGCCACCCGTCGTCGTACCAGCAGTATTCGCGGCCAGCGTAGCGATACTGGACGTGGTCGATCACGGACTGGTCGCCGGCAGCCGCTTTGAATCCTTGCGGCGAAATCGGTGCGGCTTGCGACACGGCGATCGGCAGGGCCGTGATCAGGACCGCTGCCGGCAGGATTGCTGAACACATACGTCTCATTGGAAGGCACCTCCTTGTTCTTGACGCTCAGGGGGAACGTCGCAGCGTTGCTTTGGTTCGCGAGCGTGCGATCAAACAAACGCGGATGAATGGATGTTCACGCGCTGTGCGTGGTGCGGTGCCGCACGCCGGTTCCCGCGACGATCAGGCTTGCGCTCCGGCGCACGCATGGCGCGATCAGCCGGGAGGTCGATCCGTTGCCGGTGATCGATCCTGAGATCCTATCGATGCCGCAGACTGTGACGGCCATCACAGAATCATTGAATACCGCGCAATGAAAGGAACGACCCGGCAAACGGGACGTGCGGGAGCCTTGCGGTCGCAGAGTTCCGTCGCGCGGGGATCCGAATTGAGCAAGCGCGTGCGTGTTGCAGCAAAGGCTTTCAAGAGCTGAAACGGCGGCGTTGCAATACTTCCGGCACGATGGCGGCAGCCTGCGGGCGGATCCGAGGGGTCGGAGAGAGCCATGATCGACGGGCTGTTCCGCACCTATCGGCCTGAACTGCACGACATGCGTGGCCCCGGTTCCAAGTGGCACGCCAAGCACGGCGTCCGCATCGGTCAGACGGTATTCGTCGACGGCGGCTGCCGCGGCGCGATCGCTGCGCCTGCCCGGCGAACAATCAAGTTGCAAGATCGAAGGGCGAAATGGAAACGGGCCTCACCCATGCTGCAAATACTCACGCTCGTCCTCGCCATGCTGGTCAACCCGGCGACCGCCGCCAGAACCGAGACGTCGTATTGTGGCCGATATCTTGCGGCCGCGCGGCTCCGCTGGGCGCCAACGCTGACTAATCCGCTGATCGGGTTTTCCTGTGCAAGCGAGCCGGCCAGGCTGGAGCAGGTTGTCACGCGTGCGCCGGGCCCGCCCGATATGGTGAGAAAAGGCGACCAACAGGAGCCTTATCTCCCGAGGCAGCAGGCATCCACCGGGCTCAAGCGAATATCTGTCTCGACCTCGCAGCCAAGTCTCGCACAGTTCTGGGTCACTGCGTGTCTTATTGAATTGGTGCTGGAGCTGCTGAACCGCGACGACCGAGATCGGTTGATCATCCGGAGGCCAATCCGTCGTTGATCAAACACTGTCTCTGGCGCCAGGGACTGATCGTATCTGCGGAGTGCGGCTTGCCGCTAACATCGGTATCCGTTGAGATTCGGTAGGATCCTTGCCCGCATGCTCGGGACCTTGCCCGGTCCGGTTACGGCGTATTTGAGCCGTCTACTGTGTCTGTTCCACGGCCGCTTTCCGGGGGGATCCGGACATCAGTCAGCGCCGTCCCGAGGACCGAGTTTGACCCGGGGCCGACCTCGCAGCCGCAGACAGCGGCTGGGTGGTTGCAAAATCGCCCCCCACTACCTCCTGACTAGCCCGCGAGTGGATATACTGTTGTACGCGGTCCAAGCCTGTAGGGG
>Ga0066388_100002172_pt1 | contig 11772 bp, 6 predicted proteins | sample PanSoiMetaGPlot6_FD_64539 | JGI IMG/M metagenome (GOLD analysis project Ga0066388, IMG submission 64539) | Tropical forest soil microbial communities from Panama analyzed to predict greenhouse gas emissions - Panama Soil - Plot 6 (Hybrid Assembly) | ecosystem: Environmental > Terrestrial > Soil... | reverse complement strand
AAGGTGGTGGCGGTGCCCAGGTTGACCACGATGAGCGGCTTGCCGTAGAGCGTGATGCCGCCCACGATGTCGCACAGGCGATCGGCGCCGACCTCGCTCGGCGCATCGACCTGAAGCGGCACCGCATCGCTGCGGCCCGGCTCGACCGTGAAGGGCGAGATCCCGAAATACGCTTCGGACATCGCCTCCAACACCTGCTGCACGGGCGGCACCACGTTCGAGATGGCGACGCCCGTCAGGCGCGGCCGGTCTATGCCGCGGGTCGCGAGGAGCGTCTGAATGAAGACGCCGTACTCGTCGGCCGTCTGCTCCCGGCGGGTGGTGAGGCGCCACGACACGAGCAGGCGCGCACCGTCGAAGACGCCGATCTTGGTGTTGGTGTTTCCCACCTCAATGACGAGCAGCATCGGCGGCCTCCATGGTCACCTCGCCCGTGAGGATCCTCATCGTCTCGCCGCTGTCCGTCCGGATCACCAGCGCGCCGTCGTCGGCAAGGTCGACGACCACGCCAACCCGGCCGTCGCCCGCCCTCACCTTTCGCCCGATGCTATACGCGCGCTCGAGCCAGGCCTCCCGGAGACCCGGCAGGCCCGTGGTGAGGAAGCGCTCGTACCAGTCGTCGAGGGCTTCCAGCACCGATCGCCTCGTCTCCCCGAGCCCGCTCACGCCGCCCGTCTCCATGCGCACCGAGGTGGCGAGGGTCCGCCACGCATCGGCGAAGAAGGCCTGGTTGACGTTCAACCCGATACCCAGGATGACGTGGGCCAGAGTATCCGGCCCCGAGGTGGCGGCTTCCGGCAATATCCCGCAGATCTTCCGCTCGCCCACGAGGACGTCGTTGGGCCAGCGGATCCGGGCCCGTAGCCCCGCCAACGAGCGCAGCGCGTCGACGACCGCGATGCCTGCCACGAGAGACAGCCGCGGGGCCTCCTCCGGCCGCCCGGGCGGCCGCAGAATCACGGACATGAGCAGACTTTCCCCTGCCGCGTCGACCCAGCAGCGGCCGCGCCGGCCCCGGCCGCCGGTCTGGTGCGCCGCCGTGACCACCGTGCCTTCCGGCGCGCCTCCGACGGCCATGCGGGCGGCGACGATCTGGGTCGACTCGACGGTGCCCAGCTCGTGGATGGTGTGACCGAGGCGCCGCGAGGGGTCGCGCAGGCTCACTGGAGCCCTGAGAGGCTCGCGCTGAGCTTGGTCAGGATCTGCTGCTGCTCCTCGAGGCGCCCGCGCTCGCGCGACACCACCTCGGCCGGCGCCCGCTCCACGAAGTCGGGCCGGCTCAACTTGCCCTCGAGGAAGGCGATCTCCTTGCGCGCGCGCTCGATCTCTTTGGCGAGACGCCCGCGCTCCGCCCCCACGTCGACCACGCCGGCCAGATGCACGTAGACGTCGATGCCCGAGGCGACCACGTGGGCCGACTGGGCCGGCCGCACCGCTTCGGGCGCCACGGTGACGCGGGCGCGGGCGAGGGCGCCGATGAGCGGCGTGGCCGCCGTCAGCGGCGCCGCCGCCTCGGGCGAAGGGCGGACGGTGACCTCGAGCTCGACGGCGGGAGAGATCCGGCTCTCGCTGCGCGCGGTTCGGATCGCGGTCACCACCTCGACGACCGGCGCCATCTCCCGTTCCGCCTCCGGATCGCGGCCCTTGCGGCCGGCCTTGGGAAAGGGCGCGATCATGATGGAATCGCCTTCTTTCGCCTTCGCGCGGGGCAACCGCTGCCAGATGTCCTCCGAGAGGAATGGCATGAACGGATGGAGCAGCCGGAGGATCGCCTCCAGCGTCTCCACCAGGGTGCGCTGGGTCACGGCGCGTCTAGCCTTGTCCTCCGTTTGATACAGGCTCCGCTTGGCGATCTCGACGTACCAGTCGCAGAACTCGCTCCAGAGGAACTGGTAGACGGCCATGGCGGCGTCGTTGAAGCGGAAGGTGTCGAGCGCCTTCCTCACGGCGGCCGTGGTGGCGGTGAGACGGCTCGTGATCCACCGGTCTGCGATCGATAGCTGGCTCTTGCGGGCGAGCGCGGGATCGTAGCCTTCGAGGTTCGTCAGCACGAAGCGCGACGCGTTCCAGATCTTGTTGGCGAAGTTCCGGTAACCCTCGATGCGCTCGTCGCTGATCCGGATGTCGCGCCCGAGGCCGGCCAGGGCCGCCAGCGTGAACCGGAAGGCGTCCGTGCCGAACTTCTCCATCACCACCACGGGGTCGGCCACGTTGCCCTTGGACTTCGACATCTTCTGCCCTTCGGCATCGCGGACGATCGCATGCAGGTACACGTCGCGGAACGGCACGTCACCCATCACATGCATGCCCAGCATGATCATGCGCGCGACCCAGAAGAAGAGGATGTCAGGTCCGGTGATCAGGACGTCGGTCGGGTAGAACGTCTTCAGGTCGGCCGTCTCCTCCGGCCAGCCCAGGGTCGAGAAGGGCCAGAGACCTGAGGAGAACCACGTGTCGAGCACGTCGGGGTCGCGACGCAGCGGGCCCGCGCACTTCGGGCACTCGGTGAGGTCCGTGCGCGACACGTGCACGCTACCGTCCGCGTCGCAGTACCACGCCGGGATCCGATGACCCCACCAGAGCTGGCGCGAGATGGTCCAGGGCCGGATGTTCTCCATCCAGTGGTAGTAGGTCTTGGTCCAGAGCCGCGGGTGAATCTTGATGCGGCGGGTCCGCACGGCCTTGAGCGCGACCTCGGCGAGCGGCTGCACGTTGACGTACCACTGCCGCGAGATGAGCGGCTCCACCACGGTCTTGCAGCGATAGCAGACTCCGACCGTGTGCCGGTAGGGCTCGATGCGCTCGATCAGCCCCAGCGCCTGCATGTCCTCCACGATCTGCTTGCGCGCCTCGAAGCGGTCGAGCCCGGCATACTTGCCGGCCTCCGCCGTCATGCGGCCATCGAAGCCGATGACGGTGCGGATGGGCAGCTTGTGGCGGCGCCCGATCTCGAAGTCGACGGGGTCGTGCCCCGGCGTGACCTTGATGACGCCCGTGCCGAACTTCGGATCCACCACGCTGTCCGCAAGCACCTTGAGCGTGATGGTGCCGTCCACCGACGGCACCTCCAGCGTCTTGCCGACATACTTCTTGTAGCGCTTGTCCTTCGGATGCACGGCCACTGCCGTGTCGCCCAGCTTGGTTTCCGGGCGCACCGTGCCGAGCGTGAGCGGGCCGTACTTGATGTACACGAACTCGCCGTCGCGCTCCTCGCGCTCCACCTCGAGATCCGACAGCACGGTCTGGCAGCGCGGGCACCAGTTGACGATGTAGTCGTCCTGGTAGATCAGCCCTTCTTCCCAGAGTCGGACGAACATCTCGCGCACGGCCCGGCTCAGCCCCGCGTCCATGGTGAACCGCTCGCGCGACCAGTCGCACGAGGCGCCGAGCCGCTTGAGCTGCCGGATGATCGTGCCGCCCGACTCTTCCTTCCACTTCCAGGCCATGTCGAGGAAGGCTTCGCGGCCGATGTCGTGCCGCGTCGTCTCCTCGGCGGCGAGCTGTCGCTCCAGGATCACGTGCACGGCGATCGAGGCGTGGTCCGTGCCCGGCACCCACAGCGCGTTGAAGCCGTCCATCCGCTTGTAGCGGATGAGGATGTCCTGCAGCGTGTTGTTGAGGGCATGACCCCAGTGGAGCGAGCCCGTGACGTTGGGTGGCGGGATGACGATGCAGTACGGCTTCTTCGGGGATGCCGCGTCGGCGTGGAAGAGACCGCGCTCCTCCCACACTTGGTACCAGTGGGACTCGACGCGGCCCGGGTCGTAGCGGTCCGCGATGTCAGTCATGATGATCCATACTCTGCTGAGCCTGAAGCAACGTCATTCCTCTATACATAACACGGCATTTCTCTAGAAGAACCCGTTACTCCAGCACGGCCGCCGCACCCGTCAGCCGCCACCCCATGCGGCTTCGCCCCCACCAGAGCGACCATGGCGAGCGGACGCCCGATGGCAGCATCACGGCCGCCGCGACGACGACTGTGCCGGGCGTGTCGGGATTCTGAGCGTCGCAAGCCGCCTCCGCCACCAGACCCTTGGGCAAGCGCGAGCGGACGGCTGCATCAGGCACCAGCTCTACCAGCGTCCTGCCATCGCCGGCCGCGAGGGCGGCAAAGAAGCGAGTGGCCGAGCGCTGGAGCTCGCGGTGCCAGCCGTCGAAGACCTGGCGTCCGGTGAGGAGCAATCCGCCACCTGGCCCGCGACGATAGCGGTCCTCCTGCTCCGTCTGTCCTTCGCACCCCGGCTTCCACCCAGGATAGCGGAGCTCGCGCCGGAGCGTGATGCGTCCCGCGCCCACCTCCGCGAACGAGACCCAGAGCCCGTCGGAATACTGGTCCACGCTTCGCCACGCAGGCGTGAGCGTCCCCCCGCGCATGCGCCAGAGCTCGAGCCGGAGCGGCCAGCTCCGCGGTCCCGCGTCGCCCGACCACGCGAGCAGGAACTCGACGCCGCCGCCCGAGGGAGCGCTCCACCGATACACCTCCGGCACGCCGCCTTCGCGCCATGCGCGCAGGAGTCCCACCGTTCCGCGCGCCGCACGATAGAGCCGAACCGAGTTTCCCACGCCCCGTGCCGACAGCCGGAACCGGCCCACGAGAAGCCCATCGCCAAGATCCTGAATGGTCAGGGACGCGCCGCCCCACGCGTCCGTGAACGACTCGAGGCGCTCGCGGATGAAAGCTACCGACGCATACGGGCCGCCCGCCTTCAGGCTGTCGAGCACCTCGTCGTCGAGGAGAGCGTCGATCTCGCCCTGGACGTCGGGATCGAGGGCGCGGCCCGTGTCCTCGACTTCCGCAAGGCGCGCCCGCGCGATCTCGCGGAAGCGCTCGAGCCGATCGCTGGCCGGCGCCGCCCCTGCGGGCGCAAGGGATCCCGCGAGGAGGAGGCCCCAGAGGAGAGCCAGGATGACCATGCGGCTATCGTACAATGGGAGAAGATGGTCAAGATCCTCGACCGGTACATGATCAAGGAGGTCGGGCCGCCCTTCGCGCTCGCGGTGGGCGTGCTCACCTTCTTCCTCGTCATCGACCGTGTCTACCAGCTGACCGACCTCGTCATCACCAAGAGCGTGCCCTTCCACCTCGTGCTGGGCCTCCTCGTCTACATGCTGCCCGGCGTGCTCGCGCTCACGGTGCCCATGGCGCTGCTGGTCGCCGTCCTCCTGGCCGGGGGCCGGCTGGCCGGCGACCTCGAGGTGGCAGCCTGCAAGGCCTCGGGAGTGAGCCCGCTCCGGCTCTTCAGGCCGGTCTTCGTCGTCGCGCTCGCGGTGAGCGCCGCGGTGGCCGTGCTGACGCTGGTCGTGGCGCCCGCCGCCAGCGGCGCGTTCCAGAACCAGCTCTTCCGCATTCTCCAGACCAAGGCGACCACGGGCATCAAGGAGCGCACGTTCAGCGCCTCCTTCAGCCAGATGGTCATGTACGTGGACGACATCAGCGCCTCGCAGGTCGCGCTGCGCGGGCTCCTCGTCTCCGACGAGCGCGATCCCAAGCTCTCGCGCATCATCGTGGCGCGCGAGGGCCGTCTCTTCTCCGACGCCAAGGCCCGCCGCGTGACGATGCGCTTCATCGACGGCAGCGTCAGCGAGACGGACACGGGCGACGCGCGGCGCTTCCGCCTGACCGGCTTCACGCTCTACGACCTCAACCTGCCCCTCGACAGCCCGCAGCGCACCGCCGAGCGCATCGAGAAGCCCGAGAAGGAGATGAGCCTGCGCGTGCTGCGTGAGACCATCGAGGATCTCCGGCGCCAGAACCAGATCGTCACGCCGCTCCAGATCGAGATGCACAAGCGCTTCTCGCTCCCCGTGGCCGCGATCGTCTTCGTGCTCGTGAGCTTCCCGCTGGGGATCCGGACCCACCGGGGCGGCCGGACTCTCGCGCTCGGCTCGAGCCTCGCCATCGTGGTGGCGTACTACGTCATGCACACGTTCCTCGAAGGCATGGGGCTACGGGGCAGCCTGCCTGTGGCGGTGGCCATGTGGCTGCCGAATCTGATCTTCGCCTTGACGGGCCTGATCCTGCTGTGGGCCGTCACCGAAGGACTGCCGCCCTCGTGGGGCCAGCTCGTGTGGCGGCTGTGGGCCGCCCTGCAACGCACGCTCCGGAACCTCATCCCGAAGCGCACCCCGGCGGACCCGGATCGGGTCGTGATCGGGCGGGCCCGCGGGCCGCGAGCGTCGACCTACATCATCGACCGCTATCTCATCGGCCAGTACCTGACGTTCATCGGCATCGGCTTGGGCGTCGCCTCGGTGCTCATCCTCGTCGTCGACCTCATCCAGTACCTCGACCGCTTCCTCCGGACCAAGCCGCCGTTCATCTACATCCTGCAGCACCTCTTCTATCGCCTGCCGGGCTCGCTGTACGACGGCCTGCCCATCATCGTGCTGATCTCGACCGTCCTCCTCTTCCTGACCCTGACCCAGCAGCGGGAGCTCGACGCGCTCAAGGCCGCCGGCATCAGCCTCTACCGGGCCAGCCTACCCATCCTGCTCGTGGCCCTCGGCATCAGCGTGGTCTCCGGCCTCCTGCAGGAGACGGTCCTCCCAGGGCTCAACGCGCGCGCGGAAGAGGTCGACAGGGTCAAGATTCGGGGCAACCAGCCCCGACACCTCCAGCGCCAGACGCAGATCTGGTATCGCTCGTCAGACACCCGCTTCCTCCGCATGGAGCTCCTCGATCCCATCGAGCGCTCGCTCGACGGCTTGCTCGTGGTGGACATCAATCAGCAGTTCCGGCTGGTGGACCGGCTCGACGCGAGCAAGGCGCAGTGGACCGAAGGCGGATGGACGCTGCGGGACGGTGTCTTCCGGCAGATGGGCCCGGGCAATCGCGTGGCCATGGACGTTTTCTCCGAGCGCCGCGTGGCCATGCCGGAGCAGATCAACGACCTCATCCAGGTGCAGAAGGCGCCCGAGACGATGAGCTTCCGCGAACTCCGCCTCTACGTGGCACGGCTGGCCGAGAGCGGGCACCACGTAGGCAAGTATCTCGTCCAGCTCGACTCGAAGCTGTCGTTCCCGCTGGTGCACGTGATCATGGCCGTGGTGGCCATTCCCTTCGCGCTGGTCTCACCGCGTGGCGGCGGCCGCGGGGTGGGCATCGCGGTGGCCATCCTGATCTCGGTGGGCTACTGGGTCGTGCACTCGGTGGCCATCGCCTTCGCCAAGGCCGAGCTGCTGCCCCCGATGCTCGGCGCCTGGACGGCCAACATCGTCTTCGCGGGCATCGGCGCCACGCTTTTCCTCCGCGCCCGCACCTAGGACAACGATCAGGGTCTGGAGCCGACGCGGCCGGGCGCCCGGCTATCGGAGCTCGCGGAGCTGACGCAGGGTTTCTTCTAGTTGCTTCTGGGCCTGGCCGTAGGCCGCCCAGTCACTGCGCCGGAGTGCTTCCTGTCCCTTCTGCCATGCATCCCAGGCCCGCTGCGCCAGTGGGCTCATCGCCGAGGCGCTCACCGCATCCCGCTTCGCGCCGTCCGCCGCCCGAGGTTCGCCGCTCTCCTCCCCCCGGATGCGCCCGCCGAAAATGCGCTGCAGCGACTGCTCGAGGGTCGGCTCCATGGCGATCTGGTTGCCGAAGGCGACGATCACGCGGCGGAGCTCCGGCAGCGCGCCCTGCTCGGCCGAGAGGTAGATCGGCTGGACGTAGATCAGCGAATCCTCGATCGGGATGGCCAGCAGCGAACCCCGGAGCACCCTCGATCCCTGCTGGTTCCACAGGGAGAACTGGGCAGAGATGACGGGATCCTGATTCACGCGGGCGTCGATCTGCCGCGGGCCGTACACGAGCTTCTGCTTGGGAAACGTGTAGACGATGAGGCCGCCGTAGTTGGGGGCGTCCGACCGCGCCGCCATGATCGCGATCATGTTGTCGCGACGGGCCGGGTTGAAGCCCGAGAGGAGGACGAATTCCTCGGCCTTCCCGCCCGGCAGCCGCATGATGGTGAAGTAGGGCTCCATCTCCCGGTCGCGCCCCTCGAGCGTCAGGCGCGGGATCGTCCACAGGTCTTCCTTGTTGTAGAAGACCTGCGGGTCCTGCATGTGGTACGTCCCGTACATTCGCGCCTGCAGGCTGAACAGATCCTCGGGATAGCGGACGTGGGCCCGGAGGTCCGCGGGCATCTTGTCGAGCGGCGTGAAGAGGCCGGGGAAGGCGCCGGCCCACGCACGGATCAGCGGGTCCTTGGCGTCGACCAGGTAGAACACTATCTTCCCGTCGTAGGCGTCCACCGTCACCTTGACCGAGTTGCGGATGTAGTTGAGACCACGCTCGGGCTGGGCATAGGGATAGCGGTCCGTCGTGGTGTAGGCGTCGAGCATCCAGACGAGACGGCCCTCCCCGGTCACCACGAGGTAGGGATCCCGATCGAAGCGCAGGAACGGCGCCGCCTCGCGCACCCGCTCGGCCACGCGGCGATACATCATCAGGCGGCTCTCGGAGGTCAGGTCGTCCGAGAGGAGGATCTTGATCTCGCCGAAGCGCATGGCGAAGGCCAGCTTCCGCCCGAACCCACTGAGCGGCACCCCGCCCTGCCCCGTGTAGCGCGAGTAGACGTTCTGGTCGCCCGCCGGATAGTCGAGCTCTTGCGACCGCGTGCGGACGATCACGTACTCGTTGCTAAGCTCGCCGTAATAGAGCTCCGCGCGCGTGATCTTCGGGAAGCCGCCGGAGACCACCGGGGGGATGTCTTTCACGAAAAGATCCGGCAGCCCTTCGGGCGTGACGCGGTTGACCGGCCCGCCCACGAGGCCGAAGCCGTGCGTGAACGTCAGGTGCTCGTTGATCCACACGCGGCTCGGGAGGTGCTGGTAGGACAGCTCGCGGGCCGAGAGCATGATCTGCCGGAGCTCGTCGTTGATCGTGTACCGGTCGACGTCCACGTCGGCGAACTTGAAGTACGTGCGGATCTCCTGGAGCTGGCCGAAGGTCGTCAGGAGCGGGCGGTGATCCCAGAGCCGGATGTTCTTGATGGTGAGTCGATTCCTCTCGAGCGTGGCGGCCGTCAGTCGCTCCTCCGCGGCGAAGTCCTGCTCCTTGACCACGTCCAGGCCGTAGGCCTGGCGGGTCATGCGGATGTTGTGCTCGATGTACGGCCGCTCGGCCACGAGCTCGTTCGGGATGACCTGAAACCTCTGGAGGAGCGCCGGCCACACCCCGAGCCCGCCGGCCCAGGCCACTCCGAGCACCACGAGACCCGCCACGAGGAAGCCCCACCCGGGCCGTGTGATCTGAAACAGGCAGGCGGCCGCGCAGAGCAGGGCGAGCGCCGTGAGGGCGCCCAGTACGGGCAGGGTTGCGTGCACGTCCGTGTACGAGGCGCCGAAGACCACCCCGCGCGGGGAGTAAACCAGCTCATAGCGATCCAGCCAGAAGCCCAGGGCGCGCAGCATCAGGAGGAGAGCGCCCAGCGCGAGGAGGTGGGTGCGCGCGCCCGCGGCGAGGCGCGGACCCTGGGCGGTCAGGACCAGGCTGCGGAGGAGCACGTAGGTCGCGACGCTCAAGAGCAGGGTGCCGATGACCATCGTCATTGCGCCGCCGTAGAGGAAGCGCCAGAGCGGCAGCTCGAACACGAAGAAGGAAATGTCGCGGCCGAACAGCGGGTCGGAGGCCCCGAACGGGGTCCGGTTGAGGAAGACCAGCACCATCTCCCATGACGCGCTGGCCCGGAGCCCGGACAAGATGCCGATCACCGCGATCACGGGCACGAGGAGCCGCCGGATCAGGGGCTCCAGCACGGCGCGTCCGGGCAGGCCTAGCTGGTCGTCGAGCTCCCAGAGGACATCTGGAGCCGCGGTGCGCGCGGCTAGCCAGAGATTGCCGTAGACGAAGAGGAACACGGCGCCGCCTACGCCCAGCAGGAGCCATCCGCGGAGCGACAGGACGGTGGTGAAGACTTCGGCGAAGCCGACCTCGTTGAACCAGAGCCAGTCGGTGTAGAGCGGCACCGCCTGGCCGGCGCCGCCCACGACGAGCAGAGCGATCAGCAGCCAGAAGCCGAGCCGGGGAGGGCGCCGTCCGTTCGCCACCGCGATCCTCCACCTCCCGGGGGGCCGTGCTCCGGGAGCATCAACGTCCGTCCGAGGGCGGCTTAGGTCCCGTGAGTCCAGGAGGAGAGGTATTCCTCCTGGGCGGGGGTGAGCTGGTCGATCTGGACGTCCATCGACGCGAGCTTGAGCCGCGCGATCTCGAGATCGATGTCCCGCGGCACGACGTACACCTTCTTCTCGAGGCTCTTGCCGTGCTTCACCATGTATTCCGCCGAGAGGGCCTGATTGGCGAAGCTCATGTCCATCACGACGGCGGGATGCCCTTCGGCTGCGGCGAGATTGATGAGCCGCCCCTCGCCCAGCACGTAGATCCGCCGGCCCCCGCGCAGGCTGTACTCCTCCACGAACGGCCGCACCGTCCGCCGCGACTGCGCGAGCTTGCCGAGCGCCTCGAGATCGATCTCCACGTTGAAGTGACCGGAGTTGGCCACGATCGCGCCGTCCTTCATGGAGACGAAATGCTCCTGGCGGATCACCGCCATGTTGCCGGTCACGGTGACGAAGACGTCTCCGACTTCCGCCGCCTTCGACATGGGCATGACCTGGTACCCGTCCATCACCGCCTCGAGGGCGCGCATGGGCGCCGTCTCGGTGACGATGACGTGCGAGCCCATCCCGTGCGCGCGCGCCGCCACCCCGCGCCCGCACATGCCGTAGCCCGCCACCACCACCGTCTTCCCCGCGAGCAGCGTGTTGGTGGCGCGCAGGATCCCGTCCACGGTGGACTGGCCGGTGCCGTAGCGGTTGTCGAAGAGATGCTTGGTGTCGGCGTCGTTGACCGCGATCACGGGGAACGCCAAGACCCCGTCCTTCTGCATGGCGCGCAGGCGGATCACGCCGGTCGTCGTCTCCTCGGTGCCGCCGATGACGTTCTTGAGCAGGCTCGTGCCGGCATTGTGCTCACCGTGGAGCTGGGAGATCAGATCCGCGCCGTCGTCCATGGTCACCTGGGGGCCCATCTTGAGCACGGCCTCGAGGTGGCTGTAGTAGCGCTTGTTGTCCTCTCCCTTCTGCGCGAACACGGGGATGCCGAACTCCTTCACGAGCGCCGCCGCGGTGTCGTCCTGGGTCGAGAGCGGGTTGGAGGCGCACAGCGCCACCTGGGCCCCGCCCGCCTTGAGCGTGATCATGAGCACGGCGGTCTCCGTGGTCACGTGCAGGCACGCGCCCAGGCGCACCCCCTTGAGCGGCTGCTCCTTCGCGAAGCGCTCCCGCACCTGCCGCAGCACTGGCATCGACTGCTCGGCCCACTCGATCTTGAGCTTCCCCGCCTCCGCCAGCGACAGGTCCTTGACATCGTGATCAGCCATCATTCGTCCTTTCGTCGCCGCGCATCAGCCGATGCCGGCTCCGGTCACAGTCAGGCCCCACGCCGGCCCTCAGAGCCGGCCGCGGGGCCCGGTAATCGCTCGTCGCCTAGACGCCCGCGTCGTCTCGCAGGTCCTTCACTCGATCCGTGCGCTCCCAGCTGAACTCTGGCTCGGTCCGGCCGAAATGGCCGTAGGCCGCCGTCTTCTTGTAGATCGGGCGCCGGAGATCGAGATACTTGATGATGCCCGCGGGCGTGAAATCGAAGTGGCGGCGGATCATCTGCTCCAGCTTCGCCGTAGGCACCTTCCCCGTGCCGTGGGTGTCGACCATGATCGACACCGGCTCCGCCACGCCGATGGCATATGCCACCTGCACCTGCGCCCGCTCGGCGAGGCCCGCCGCCACGAT
>Ga0066388_100002171_pt1 | contig 11773 bp, 10 predicted proteins | sample PanSoiMetaGPlot6_FD_64539 | JGI IMG/M metagenome (GOLD analysis project Ga0066388, IMG submission 64539) | Tropical forest soil microbial communities from Panama analyzed to predict greenhouse gas emissions - Panama Soil - Plot 6 (Hybrid Assembly) | ecosystem: Environmental > Terrestrial >... | reverse complement strand
CGCTGCCGCCGGAGCACGGTGCCGAGGTTCGCGCGCGCGACCGGGTCGCCGGGCCGCAGCTCGAGCGCCTCGCGAAACGCCTGTTCCGCGCGCACGAGATCACCCAGCCGCTCGAACGCGAGGCCGAGGTTGACGTGGACGCGGGCGAAGTCGGGGCGCAGGCGCGCGGCCTCGGCGAACGCCGTCGCGGCCTCGCCGTAACGCGACTGCTCGAACAGGACGGCTCCGAGTTCGGCGTGCACGGTGGCGAGATCGGGACGTAGCGCGACGGCGTCGCGCAGAACCGACTCCGCGTCGGCGCTCCGGCGCTGTCGACGCAGCACCAGCGCGAGATCGAGCCGCGCCTTGACGTCGTCGGGGCGCATCTCGACGGCCTGGCGATACGCCACTTCAGCGTCGGGATACCGCCCCTGCCGTGCCAACACACCCGCGCGCCGATACAGCGCGTCGAAATCACCCACACGCGCATTGTACCGACGGACGCGGCGACGCGACCATTCGCCGTGTCGAGTGCGGACTTGGCGAGCGACGAAGGGGGGCCAAGGCCCCCCTCGGCTGTTAGTTGGGGAGTGCGAGCAGGTTGGAGTGGATGAGATCGTACCGGGCGGCCTCGGGGCTCACCCATCGGTCGAGGATGTCACCGCACGCGCAGACGACCCAGACCCGGTAGCCGCTCGACGTCGGCGGTTGCGCCCGTCCGGTCACCTCGCCGCACGGGCGATGAGCTTCGATGAACTTCTGGATGTCGTCAAAGACTCCCATGAGGGGCCTCCCGCGTGGGAGTGGAGCAAGGGCGGTGCCGCCGTTCGGACCGCGCAGAATCGGCGTGCCAGGGCGCAAAGCGCGGGTTCGCGCGCTCTCCGCGGCGAGCGACAACGGGTCACAGAGAACGAGAATGCTGTGACCGTGGCCTCGCGTGCGGGATTGTAAGTTCGGCTCGGCGTTGCGCGTTCGTTCAGCGGACGCGCGCGAGACGCCGCAATGGTGTTCCCGTGAGGCGGGTCAAGATCCACTCGCGGCGCAGTCGCGCGCCGAGCGCGCGGTAGAAGGCGATCGAGGGCCTGTTCCAGTCGAGCACGGCCCATTCCATGCGGCCGCAGCCGCGGCGCATGGCGACGCGGGCGAGCGCGGCGAGCAGCGCGCGGCCGGCGCCGCGACCACGCTCCGCGGGCTGCACGAACAGGTCTTCGAGGTAGAGCGTGGGGCGGGCCATGAACGTGGAGTACGTGAAGAAGTAGAGCGCGAAGCCGATGGCCTCGCCGTCGCGCTCACAGATCAGCGTCTCGAAGTAGCGCCGAGCGCCGAAGCCGTCGCGACGGATCCGAGCGAGCGTCGCCTCGCACTCGTGGGCCAGCCGCTCGTACTCCGCGAGCCCGCGAATGAGGCGCACGATGGTCGGCACGTCGCGCCGCGTGCCCGCTCGCACTCGCAGGGCGGGCGCTCGTCCACCATCGGCGACGCGGCGTGTCCGGCGGCGGCCGGACGCGCCACCTATGCGTCGACGGCGATGTTCCACAGGATCGTCGCGGGAAACTTCAGCACGCCGCGGACCTGCTTGCGGTACGCGGTCGGCTGAGTGTACTGCCCCCATGGCACGTACGGGACCTCGTCGTACGCCACCGTCTGGATCCGCTCGGCGATCTGCTTGCGACGCGCGGGGTCGCTGGCACGCATCCATTCGGCGCGGAGCCGCTCGAGCTCCGGGATGCACGGCCAGCCGAACCATGCCTTGTCGCAGCCGCCCGACAGACCGGTGTTCACGGCCGGCGTCATCACGTCGGCCGAGATCCAGTTCGCGGGCATGAGATTCCATCCACCGTTCGCGGGTGGATCCTTCTTGCCTCGACGCGCGATGACGGTGGCCCAGTCCTGAGACTGCAGATCGACGGCCGCACCGATCTTCTGCAGGAGCTCCTGCGTGACGAGAGCCGCGCCATGGAGGTTCGGGTTGTCGACGGGATCGAGCAGCACGATGGGCCGGCCGTCGTAACCGCCGTCGCGCAGGAGCTGACGCGCGCGCTCAGGATCCGGTTTGCGCGGCGCCCCCGCCGCCGTCTCGTACGGCATCCCGCCGCACATGAAGTACGCCGGACACACCCGGTAATACTTCGGCTGTCCGACGATGGCGTGCAGATACGCCTCCTGGTCCACCATCGCCACCAGCGCCTGTCGCGCCTTTTTCGTGTTGAACGGCGGATGGAGATGATTCGGGCGTAGCCAGCCCTGGTTACCGATCGGGTTCTTGACCATGATCTCGATGCGGGGATTCTTCTCCAGCCGCACGGCGAAGTCGGGTGGCGGGATGTCCCACCAGTCGATCTCCCCCGCCTCGAGCGCTGCGCTCGCCGTCGCGGAATCCGGGATGTACTTCGCGACGACGCGGTCCACGTACACGCGCTTGCCGCCGGCCGCGCCGTTCGGCGGGTCGTTGCGCGGCACGTAATCCGCGTTCCGCTCGTAGACGACCTGGTTGCCGGGCTGCCAGTCGCCGCGGACGAACTTGTACGGCCCTGAGCCGATGGGCTCCTTGACCTGCTCGTTGGGATCCGTCGCGGCCAGGCGCGCGGGCATGATGAACGGCACGTTGCTGGACGGCTTGCCGAGTGCCTCCAGCACGAGGCCGAACGGCTCGGCCAGCTCCAGCGCGAATGTCTTGCGATCCACGGTCACGAGCTTGGCCGTCGACGCCATCAGGAGCTTGCCCAGCGAGTCCTTTTTGCCCCACCGCCCGATCGACACGACGCAGTCCTCGGCGGTGACCGGCTGGCCGTCGTGGAACTTGAGCCCGTCGCGCAGTGTGAAGCGATACTTCATGCCGTCGGGGCTCACCGTGTGGCTCGCGACCATCTGCGGTCGCACCTGGTAGCTCGCGTCCGTGGCGAACAGCGTGTCGTAGATCATGTAGGCGTGGTCGCGGGTCACGTACGCCGTGGTCCAGATGGGGTCCAGCACCTTGAGATCCGCGATCGGAATGAACCGCAGCGTCCCGCCGCGCCTCGGCGTCTGCGCGAACGCCGGGATTGCGAGCGCGGCCGCGGCGGTGGACGCGCCGGCGAGGAATCGTCGTCGGCTGATGGCGACCATTGTGATGTCCTCTCTGCTCAGGTCAGATCCGTTTCCAGCGGCGGCAGCGACGGCGGCGAGTACTCGTCGGCGGAACGACGTCGCCAGTCCCATTCGGGCACGGTCGCCCACAGACGCTCGGCCTCGCGCTGCGCATCGGCCAGGAGCCGGCGTTCGTCGATGCCAACGACGCGGCCGCCCTCCACCACCACGCGGCCATCCACCCACACTTGCTCGACGTCGTCGCCGGTGCCGCACTGCACGAGCGCCCGGATCGGATCGCGGTACGGCCCGATCCGCAGCTTCGCGAAGTCCAGGATCACGACGTCAGCCTTCGCGCCCGGCGCGAGCTGCCCGAGGTCATCGCGACCGAGCGCGCGGGCGCCGCCGAGCGTGGCCGCGCTGAACACGTCGGCGGCGGTCGCCACGGTGAAGTCGTGCTCGACGATTTTGCACACGAGCGACGCCCAGCGCATCTCGCTGATGAGATCGCGCGGATACGTGTCAGTCCCGAGCCCCACGTTGATGCCCGCGGCGCGGTAGCGATGGAACGATTCGAGCGCGTTGCCACGCCGTGCAAAGACGAGTGGGCAGTGCGCGACCGACGTGCCGGAGGCGGCGAGCAGCTCCAGATCGCGGCCCTGAGGAAGCGCGGCGAGGTGGTGCGCCGTGCTGATGATGCAGTGGCCCAGGATGGCGTCGCGACCGAGCAGGCCCGTCTCGGCCAGCAACTCGACGGGCGTCAGCCCGTGGCGTCGGAGCATCTCGTGGAACTCCAGGAGATTCTGACCGGCGTGAATCTCGATCCCGACGGCGAGCTCGTCGGCCGCCTTGCGCGTGGCCCGGAGCAGCTCGGGGCTGCACGTGTCCACCTGCAGCGGGAAGAGCATCCCGCGGACCCGACCGCCGTGGGCGCCGTGATGGCGCTCGATGAACCGTCGCGCGCGCTCGAGGCCGCGGAGACCGTCGTCCTCGTCCCACTCGTAGACGAGCTGACCGGCACCGCCGATTCGATACGTCGCCGACTTGTAGCCGGGCGTGAGGTACGCACGGATCCCGATCTCGCCGGCGGTCGCAACCAACGCGTCGTCGGCCGCGCCCATCTCCACCACCGTGGTGCAGCCGTTGCGCAGCATCTCCACCAGCGCGAAGCGGCCGCCGAGCACACGGTCGGCGCGCTGATCGAGGCCGGGCACGCCGGGCGGCGCGGCGTTGTAGTTGAGGAAGCCGTTCTGGAAGAAGTCGCGGCGACCGACGTCGGCGATGAGGCGGCCACCGGCCTCGGTCGTGGCGTGGCAGTGGATGTTGACGAGGCCGGGGATGACGAGCTTGCCGGCGGCGTCGACGCGACGGTCGACGGGTCCGTCGTGACGGCGTCCCACGAACGCGACACGGTCGTCTTCGATCAGCAGGGCACCGCCCCGCAGAAGGCGATGGCCTCCGTCGTGACAGGCGACGATGTCGCCGCCCTCGATGAGCGTCCTCATGCTGCCCCCCTCCCAGACTCGTCCGCGCATCTTCGCACACGCGGCCGGCTCTTGTGCACCCGGCCGCGATCTCGGATGATGCCGCGACATGAGCATCACGATCATCCGGAACGCGACGGTCGTCACCGGCGACGCCGGGCGCACCGTTCATCACGACGGCGCCGTCGCCGTGGATGCCGACCGCATCGTGGCCGTGGGGCCGAGCGGCGACGTCGAGCGGCGAGTCTCGGCCGCCGAGACGGTCGACGGTCGCGGCAAGGCCGTCTTCCCCGGCTTCGTCAACTGTCACACGCATCTGTGGTTCACGGTGGCCCGCGGCATCCAGGAAGACTTCGGATTCCCGTCTACGCTCCGCTTCCCCACCACCGTGCAGGCGATGCTCAGCGTCGAGGAGAATCGGGTCTTCGCGCTGCTGGGCGCGCTGGAAGCGATCCGCTCGGGTACCACCGCGCTGTTCGAGATCGGCTATCGCGTGCCCGACTACGCGGACGCCGTGGCCGCGACCGGCCTTCGCGTGACGTTCGGTCAGTCGACGAGTGATCTGGAGCCCGACGGAATCGCCGACGGCCGGTTCGTCTTCTCGCCGGCTCGCGGCGAGAAGACGCTCGGGGCCGTCGCCGACGTCATCTCACGCTGGCACGGTGCCGAGGGCGGCCGCATCACATGCGCGGTCGCCGCGCACGCCCCGGAGGCGTGCTCCCCCGAGAACCTGCGCCAGGCCCGGGCGCTCGCCGAGCGTCACGACATCGGGACCACGATCCACCTGAACCAGAGTCGCTGGGAGGTCGAGTCGGTCGTCCGCGTGCGCGGCGTGCGGCCGACGGAGTACGTCTTCGAGCACGGCTTTCTGTCGTCTCGCCTGGTGGCCGCTCACTGTCGGTTCATGGCACCGTCGGAGGTCGCGCTCCTCGGCGGCAGCGGCGCGGCCGTCTCTCACAACGCCGCCATGGCCGCGCGGCGCGCGGCCGCACCGCCGATTCAGGAGCTAGCGGCGGCGGGCGCGACGATCGCAGTGGGTACCGACAACATGGCCGAGGACATGGTGGAAGCGACGCGCACCGCGCTCTTCATGGAGCGCGTGCGGCTCGCCGACGCCATGCGCCCGCAGCCCGAGGACGTGCTGGAGTGGGCGACGCGGAACGGGGCGCGAGCACTCGGTCTGCGCGACGTGGGGTCACTCGAGGTTGGGCGGAAGGCCGACCTCATCGTCGTGGACACGCGGCGCGCCCACCTCGTGCCCACGCTGCGGATCGTCTCCGCGTTCGTCCACAACGGGCAGGCCGCCGACGTGGAGTCGGTCATGGTGGACGGCCGATGGGTGATGCGCGACGGCCGCGTGCTGACCATCGACGCCGACGACGTCATGCGCCGCGCCGAGGACATTGGCCGCCGCGTGTGGCGGCAGCTCGTCGAGCGGTATCCCGACGTCCCCTTTCCCATCCGATTACCGTAGTCGCGAAGAAGGAGACTCGACATGTCCGTTCGACTCGTGGTGACGATCACGGCGGCGCCCGGCAAGGGCACTGAGCTGGCGCAAGCCTACAAGGGCCGCTGTGCGGAGGTCATGAAAGAGCCGGGCTGCGAGCAGTTCGAGGTGTTCCAGAGCGTCGTGAATCCCGACCGACTGGCGCTGCTCGAGCGCTGGGCCGACCAGGCCTCGCTCGACGTGCACGCCAAGCTGAACGCGACGCGCCCGCCGCTCCGGCCCGACCTCCGCGTCGGCAGCGGCGAGCGCGAGGACTACACCTATAACCGAACGCGCTAGCGGCTATTCCACCTGCCAGTCCTGATACCAGGTGGACTCGGCGCCGACGCCCTCGCGCGCGACCGACACGTCGATCAGGTACGGCCGGTTGTCGCGACCGATCGCCTCCAGACCGCGCTGGAGCGCCGGCCCGAGCTCCTTCGTACTCGTGACGCTCTCGCCCTCGACGCCCTGCGATCGCGCGAGCCCGACGTAATCCACCGCGGGCGCGCTCAGCCACAGCCCGGGATACTTGTCCTCACGGAACATCTTGGCGTCCGGCATGTCCTTGTGCCAGTTGTGACGGACGACCTGGTAGCTCTCGTTGTTCGACACGATGGTGAGGATGGCGGTGTTGTAGCGGGCCATGCTCCAGAAGCCGGCGGCGCTGTAGGTCAAGGCACCGTCGCCCAGGTGGAGAACGACGGGCCGCTCCCGGCCGACGGCGATCTTGGCGCCGATGGCCGCGCCCACGCCAAAGCCGAGCGAGCCGCCGCCGCTGCGCGTCCACGTCATCCCGCCGTGTCCGAACGGCAGGAGCGTCGTGCGCGCCGTCGAGCTCTCCTGGACCATCACGGTGTTCCTGGGCAGTGCCTCAGCGAGCTGGGCCTCGAGCACGCTCGGATGCGGCAGCGGGTCGTGCTCGTGCTCGCGCACCAGGCTCTCCTCGCGCTCGATGAGCAGCTTGGCGAAGGCACGCACCTTCGCGCGCTGACGCGCCGCGCCGGCGAGGCGGTCGCCGGAGCGCTTCACCGCCTGGGTCAGCTGCCCGAGCGTCTCGCGCACCTCGCACTGCACCGCGACGTCGAGCGGGTAGTGACGGCCCATCAAGAGCGGGTTCGGACCGATCTGGAGGATCGTCGCCTCGGCCACACCGCCGTGCACGCCCTGGCAGCCGACCAGGAAGATCAGATCGGGCGTGAGGCCCGTGACCTTGGCGAAGTCCTTGGGCACGGGATAGCTCCCGCAGAACAGCGGGTGCCGCGTGGGGAAGTTGACGAAGATCTGCCGCGTGGTGAAGACAGGCGCTTCCAGCGCCTCGGCCAGTGCCACCGCCTCCGCCTGCGCGCCCTCGCGCCAGACGTCGTCGCCGAACATGAGGACGGGGCAACGGGCATCGACGAGGCGGCGAGCGATGGCGTCGATCGTCTTCGCGCGGGCCGGACCCGGCCGCTCGATCGTGTACCCCGCGTCCTCGCCGATCTGGGCCTCGAGCCCCTCCCTGTTGAGTAGCTCGGCGCTGATCGAGAGGTAGACCGGTCCCGTCGGCGGCGTCGTCGCCTCCCGCAGCGCCCGGATCGTGGCCTGGGAAATCGCCTTCGGATTCGCGTGGACCGTATAGGCGCAGCGCGCCTCCTTGGTGATCGGACGCATCGACTCGGCCTGGGTCAGGCCGGGAAAGGGAGCCAGCCCCCGATAATCCTGCAGCTCGGAGGCCCAGTCGCCGGCGACGACCAGCAGCGACGAGCCCGCGACCTGCGCGTTGAAGAGCTGGCCCGCGAGCTGGTACGAGCCGCCCATGACGTGAGCGATGACGACGCCGACCTTGCCGCTGATCCGGTGATAGCCGTCGGCCATCGCCGCCACCAGCCCTTCGTGCTTGCCGACCACGAGCCGCTGGTCGCCGTCCTCGAGGAGTGCTGCGAAGATTCCCGTCTCGGCGGAGCCCGGGTTCGTGAAGAGATACTCCACCCCCGCGTCCTTCAGGGTCTGGATGAGCAGCATGCCGCCGGTGCCGGTGATGGTCTTTCGCATCGCCTTCCTCCTCGGGGCGTGTCGCCGCGCGATACTATCGTCGCGGCGCCACTATAACAGGAGGCCGACGCCGATGGACGCCGCGCAGTTCCTTCTGCTTCGCCACGAGCCCCTGCACGGGATGATGACCGACCGGCTGCTCGCCGACGTGAGCGAGGCGCAGCTCCGCGCACGCCCGCACGGCCAGAACTCGCTCGCGTGGCTCCTGTGGCACGTCGCGCGCGGCGAGGACATCGGGGTGAATGCGTTCGCGTACGACCGGCCCCAGGTGTACGACACGGACGGATGGAGCGAGCGCATCGGCGCCGGGCGCCGGGAGCTCGGCACCTCGATGACGAGCGCGGAGGTCGACGACCTCACCGCGCGCGTCGACGTGGCAGCGCTCCGGGCGTACTGGCGCGCGGTCGGCGATCGAACGCTCGAGATCCTGGGCGGCGAGGGATCGCGTGGATGGGACCACGCCGTCGAGCCCGCCCGCATGCGACGGATCATCCGCGAGTCCGGCGACTACGGTCCGCACGTCGACACGAACCGCGTGGAGACCTTCTACGCGTGCATGACGCGGGGCTGGGCCATCGCGCATCTCGCGCTCTCGCACAGCTTTGGCCACTTCGGCGAGGCGACGGTCGTCCGCGGGATGCTCGGGCACCCGAACGTCTAGCCCTTAACGCTCCCCGCGGTGAGACCCTCGACCATGTACTTCTGCAGGTAGATGTAGACGCCGATCACGGGCAGCGTGGTGAGCACCGCGCCGGCCATGAGAAATCCCCAGCCGTAGACGTCGCCGGTGATGAAGCTCGACAGCCCGACCGGCAGCGTCCGCAGCTTCACGTTCGTGATGAAGACCAGCGCGTAGAGGAACTCGTTCCACGCCTGCGTGAATGCGTAGAGCGAGGCGGCGAGCACGCCGGGCGCGGCCAGCGGCAGGATCACGCGGCGGAAGGCGCCGAAGCGCGTGGCGCCGTCGATCATGGCGGCCTCCTCGAGCTCGACGGGTATCGACTCGAAATAGCCCATGAGCAGCCACGTCACGAACGGCACCGTGAACGACGGATACGCGGCGATCAGCCCGGCCAGGCTGTCCGCGAGCCCGAAGGTCCGGATCTGGGCGTAGAGCGGAATGAACAGGATGGAAGGCGGCACGAGGTACGTGATCAGCACCGCACTCGACATGAACGCGCGCCCGAGGAATCTCAGCCGGGCCAGGGCGTAGGCGCCGAGCGTTCCGATGGCCGTGGCCACGAGCGTGCTCGACACGGCGACGAACGCGCTGTTGCCGAACCAGACGGCGAAGTCCGTCTTCGTCAGGAGCTGCACATAGTTTTCGAGGACGGCGGGCCGGGGCCAGAACATCGAGACGAGGCTCCGCATCTGGTCCTCGTTCTTGAACGAGGTGACGATCATCCAGTAGAACGGGAACAGCACCAGCAGGAGCAGCCCGCCGAGCACACCGTAGGCCAGCCCCGTCTGCGCGCCCGTCACCGCCGGCTTGCTCATCGCGCATCACCTTCGGTCATTTCACGCTCGGCTCGCGCCGCGACGTCGCTCACCTCGCACTACCACGGCGCATGTAGCGCGCGAGCAGGATGATGACGAGGGCGAGCGGCGGCAGCATGTACAGCGCGACCGCGATGGCGTCGCCGAGTCGCTGGGCGCCGAAGGCCATCTCGTACGTGAAGACCGGCAGCACCATGGTCGCGCCCCCGGGGCCCCCCTTGGTCAGGATGTAGACGATGGCGAAGTCGTTGAAGGTCCAGATCGTCGAGAGCAGCACCACGATGATGAGGATGTTTCTGAGGCCGGGCAGGGTCACATGGTGGAAGCGCTGCAGCACGCTCGCGCCGTCCACCGCGGCGGCCTCGTAGAGGTCGGCGGGAATGGCCTTCATGCCGGCCAGAAAGGAGATCCCGAAGAACGGAAAGCCGCGCCAGATGTTCACGAAGACCACTGACGCCATCGCCGTCCCCGGCTCGGAGAGCCACCCCACGCCCTGCGGCATCACGCGGAACACCTTGACCAGCAAATAGTTCAGGACGCCGAGGCTGCCGTCGTAGATCCACAGAAAGTTGAGTGCGGTCACGACGGTCGGCGCGACCCACGGCACGAGCAGGATGCCCGTGAACACACTCCGAAAGCGGATGGGCGACGTCAGCACGAGCGCCATGGCCATACCGAGGACGAGCTTCACCGCGACCGAGCCGAACGTGAAGATCGCGGAGTTGCCGACCGCGCGCTGGAAGAAGCCGTCGTGCGCCAGCCGGACGTAGTTCTCGAAGCCGACGAAGACGGGGGGCATGCCGACGAACTTGCGGGTCATGCTCAGATACACCGCGTAACCGAACGGATAGGCGACGAGGGCCAGCACCAGCGTCACGATCGGCAGGACGAACAGGAAGCCCAGGCGCCAGTCAGCGCCGAGCACGCGCGCGAGCCGCCACGCGCGTGCGCTCGGCCGCACATCGAGCGTCGTCTTCGCAGGCAGCGGTCGCGCGATGCTCACGCCGGCGGTCAGCCGCGGCTACGGAACTTGTGGATCTCCTCGACGCGCGCGTGCGCTTCCTTCAGCGCCGCCTCGGGCGAGAGCCCAGCCGTGACCACGCGACCGGCCATGTCGCACAGCACGTACTGCGCCTGCACCTCGATGGCCGCCGGCGTGATCGGTCCCGGATAGCCGGGCCACACGGATCTCAGGATGTTCTCTTTCATACCCTCGAAGTTCGGGTCGGTCTTCCAGTACGGGTTGTCCGCGCGCGACTTGTACACGGGCCCGGCCTGACCGACGGAGACCTTCATGAACTCCTCGAAGTGCTTCTCGTCTTCCACCCAGCGGATCATGTCCTCGGCCAGCTCGTGGTATTTCGACTTCTGGAAGATCCCCCAGTTGTACGCCCCGACGAAGGTGAACGAGCCCGCCGGCCCGCCAGGGGTGAGGATGACCGCGGTCTTGTCGGCGAGTGGGTGCTTCTTCTTCACCATCGCGTAGTAGAGGCTCGCGCCGTTGTTGGTGCAGACGAGCTTGCCGGCCATGTACGCCTCGTTGTTCGAGACGTCCGTCCAGCCCATCACGCCGGGCGGCTGGACCTTGTGCTTCTGGATGGTGTCGACACAGAACTTCAGTGCCTCCAGGTTCTGCTTCATGAATGTCGTGGCGAGCGCGGGCTTGCCGTCCTTGTCCCAGGCCGACCCGCCGTAGTCCCACAGGATGTTCTGCATGAACCCGTTGCCATCGTCGCAGCGGTTCAGCGTCTGGCCGAATCCCCAGAGGTCCTTCGACGGATCCTGGCACTTCTTGGCCACGTCGAGGACGTCCGGGTCGTAGACCTTCGGCATCTTGAGACCCTTCTCGGAGACGACGTCCTTGCGGATGTGCAGCCCGCCGCCGAAGGCCTGATGCGCGATGCCGAAGTACTGCCCGTTGACCTGGACCACGCGGTCCGCATACGGCAGCAACCCGCCGCGCGCCCCCGCGAGGTCCTTGGCGAGCTTGGTCACGTCGCGAAGCGCGGCCCGGTAGCGCATGGGGCCCTGGTAGTTCATTTCCGCGACGTCGGGCGGGTTGCCGGCCTCGATGGCGGCGACGAACTTCTGCTCACGGTCGCCGAAGGTCGCCCAGTCGAACTCGACGTCGACCTTGCGCTCCTTCGCCCATGTCTCGACCTGCCTGGCCAGGATGTCGTTGCAATCGGTGACGAAGCTCTTGAAGAGCCAGACGCGCATCTTGGGC
>Ga0066388_100002170_pt1 | contig 11778 bp, 9 predicted proteins | sample PanSoiMetaGPlot6_FD_64539 | JGI IMG/M metagenome (GOLD analysis project Ga0066388, IMG submission 64539) | Tropical forest soil microbial communities from Panama analyzed to predict greenhouse gas emissions - Panama Soil - Plot 6 (Hybrid Assembly) | ecosystem: Environmental > Terrestrial > Soil... | reverse complement strand
CGCGCGTAGCGGCCGTCAGCCCCGCTCGAAGCGGAACAGCGCGGATGCGTTTCCTGACGTGATCTTGCGCCGGTCCTCTTCGGGAACCCCGGCGAAGATCCGATCCAGGAATTCGCGCGACTTCGGCCAGGTCGATTCCGCGTGCGGGAAATCGTTGCCCCAGAGCATGTTGTCCACGCCGATGATGTCGCGGAACCGGAGGCCGTAGTCGTCCTCCATGAACTCCACGAACATGTTTCGGCGCCAGTAGTCACTGGGAAGCATGCCGTCTCGAGACTTCCAGGTTCTGATGGTCGGCCGCTCGCGATATGTGAAGTCCATCTGCTTGAGCCAGTGGGGGACCCACGCAGTCTCGTGCTCGACCGACCCGATCTTCAAGCGGGGATAGCGCTCGAAGACGCCCGCGAAGATGAGCGCGGTGAGCGAGTAGCGGATCCAGTAGTCGCTATTGGCCAGGCCAGCGGCGGTCAGCTGATTGATGTCGATGGTGAATTCACACCCGGGCACTCCGCCGCGCGGGGTCGCGACGTGCATGAGTAACGGAAGGTCGAGCTCCTGCGCCGTCCACCAGAGCCGGTCGTACACCGGATGTCGATAGGGCCGATCGGACAGCGGATACACCGGGATGAAGGCGCCGGCCAGCCCCAGGTCCGCACAGCGGTCGAGTTCTCGAGACGCTTCGTCGACGTCGTCAACGTTCAGCATGCCGATCCCCCTGAGGCGGTCTGGGACGGCCTTGCAGAAATCGGCGATCCAGTCGTTGTAGGCCCGACAGAGGGCGGACAGAAGCGCGCTGTCCGGAATGCGATACCAGAAGAGGCCCTGGCTCGGCTGCAAGCAGGCGGCCCACACGCCGTCGGCTTCCAGCTCTTCGAGCATGGCGTGGGGCTCGTAGGCAGCCTTTCTGACGTCTTCCCAGACGCCCAGAAAGTCGATCGACGACGGATCTTCGAACCGCTTACCGGCCTGGATCACCGATCCGACGGTGCCAACCCGGGTCCCGTCGAAATACCAGGCGTCGTACTCCCGGCCCGCGCGCGTACGATGCCGTTCCATGCGCGGCGCACGGCTGCGGAATTTCGGCTCGATGCGGGTGTCGTACAAATCCGGTGGCTCGACGATGTGCGAATCGGCCGAGATCAGCTTGTACGCGGTCATGTCAGGCCTCCTGAAAAGAAGCTTCCTCGAGGTACTTCGGCACGCCCACCTCCGCGCTCGGCTCAGGCGCCCGGAATTGTGCGCGCGGGTACCGTCGCCGTCAACCAGGGGCCCGGCGACGCGGCGCTCGCCTTCGACTATGATCGCCCTCGAACACCGCACTGGGTGGTGGCCATGGGGGACTGGTACGAGAAGCAGACGCTGGGACTCCTCCCCGAGCGTGCGGCTTGGCGGTGGGGTCCGCGTGAGGCCCTCGCCTTCCAGGGAGCGCGCTGGACTTTTGCCGAACTCGATATGCGCGTCAACGCCGTCGCGAAGGGGCTGCTCGCGCTCGGCATCGCCCCCGGCGACAAGGTCGCTCTCTGGATGGTCAATCGTCCCGAGTGGATCGACGCCATGTTCGCGGTCATGAAGATCGGCGCCGTGCTCGTTCCCGTGAACACACGCTTTCGCACCGATGACATGGCGTATGTCCTTGGTCAGTCGGACGCCGCGGCCGTGATCCTCGGCGCGCGCTCGGGACCGATCGACTATCTCGCCCTGATGCGAGAGGCGGTGCCCGGGCTGGGGGTGCGCCCCGACCCGCGCTTCCCCTACCTCCGTCGCGTCGTCGTGCTCTCGGACCGAGCCCACGCGGACACCGTCGGATGGTACGAGATGCTGGAGGACGGCCGGCGTGTCAACGCCGACATTCTCCGGACGCGCGCCGGTGAGGTCGATCCCGAACAGACCGCTTTCATCTTCTACACGTCCGGGACCACCGGCTTCCCCAAGGGCGCCCTGCACAACCATCGCATGGTCAGAAACACCTGGGATCACGCCGACCGCATGGGCATCACCGTTAACGACGTGATCCTCATGTATCTGCCGCTCTTTCACGCCTTCGGTTTCGTCGAGGGCCCGCTCATGTCGATGATCAGGGGCGCCCGCGAGGTCCTCACCGAGACCTTCGACGCCGATCAGTCCCTCGATCTCATTGCGAGCGAAAAGGCGACGATTATCCACGGGTTCGATACGCACTACAAAGAGCTGGTCGACGCCCAGGAGAGAAAGCCCCGCGACGTGTCGAGCGTGCGTACCGGCATCTGCGGCACCGGCATGTCGAGCTCCATTCCGATCGCACGGCGGGCCCGACAGACCTTCGGCAATCTCATGACGGGCTTCGGGATGAGCGAGGTCGGTATCGGAGTCACCTTCTCCTTCCTCGACTCCACGGAAGAGCAGTGCGTGGCGGCCAACGGCTACCCCGGCGCCGGCTACGAGGTGCGGATCGTCGATCCCACGACCGGGCTCGACCAACCCACGGCGGTGCCGGGAGAGATTCTCGTCCGCGGCTACATGGTGACGCAGGGCTACTACAAGCGACCAGAGGAGACGGCGCGCGCCATCGACAAAGACGGATGGTTTCACACGGGTGACATGGGCCTCATGCGCGCAGATGGTCACATGCGGTTCGTCGGCCGCTATAAGGACATGCTCAAGATCGGCGGGGAGAATGTCGATCCCATGGAGGTCGAGGCCTTTCTGATGGGCCATCCCGCCATCGACGTGGCGGCGGTGGTCGGGCTGCCCGATGCGCGCCTCTCAGAGGTGGCGGTGGCCTTCGTGCAGCTCGCGCCCGGCTGCAAGCTGACCGAGCGGGAGTTGATCGAGCACTGCCGCGGCCGTGTGGCGAGCTTCAAGATCCCTCGCCACGTTGCATTCGTCGACGCGTTTCCGATGACCAGCTCTGGCAAGATCCAGAAGGTCAAGCTCCGCGAGCGCGCCCGGACCGAGTGGATCGAGACGTAAGCAAGGAGGTCGACCATGACCAAGAGCGGATCAATCCTGGTGGGGACCATTGGCCAAGGCGTCATGACGAGCCCCGACGACGGCGAGAGCTGGACGCGGGCTAGCGTCCGCCAGGGCATGCATTCCGACTGCATCGTGCGAGCGCTGACCTCCAGCAACCGAGCTCCGGACGTCGTGTATGCGGGAACCGACCGCGGCCTCTACCGCAGCGATGACGGCGGCGGGCAATGGCGCCTGCTCGACACGCCGATGTCGGGCTCGATGGTGTGGAGCATCGCCATCGATCCCGTGGATCCGAGTGTGATGTTCGTCGGTACCGGCACGCCCAGCGTGCCTGGCATCTATCGCTCGCGCGACGGAGCAAAGAGCTGGAAGCGGCTCCCGGTCGCGATCGCCGAGAACTGCCCGAATGTCGGCATCCCGCGGCCGACCGGGATCGCCATCGATCCCGCGGATCATCGGCACGTGTGGGTCGGGCTCGAGGTCGACGGCGTCCGCCACAGCTCCGACGGGGGCGAAACGTGGACCGATGTTAATGGGCAGATTCCCAACAAGGACGTGCACAACGTGCTGGTCGTCGCCGGCCCTCCTAAGGCGGTGTTCACCGTGGTCAACGACGACGTGTGGCGCAGCCTCGACGACGGAAAGACGTGGCATGCTGCGCACGCGCGCGAGGTCTTTCCCTGGCATTACCCCCGCGGCATCGCGGCGAAGCCCGACGACTCGCGCACCGTATTTCTGACTCTCGGCGATTCCACGCCGGGTCGCGTAGGAACGGTGATGCGCTCGAAGGACGCCGGCGCCACTTGGTCGAGTCTTGGGTTACCGACCCAGCCGAACTCCGCCGTGTGGACGGTAAGCCTTTCCGCCGCGGCGCCCGACACCGTCTTCGCAGCCAGCCGCTACGGCTATCTGTACCGCAGTGACGACGGCGGTGACTCGTGGCGAAAACTCTGGAGGGAGTTCGGCGAAGTTTCGTCGATCCTCTGGGTCCCACGATAAGGCGGTGGCGATGAAAAGCGCCACGCGCGCGCTCGACGCCGACATCGCATTGAACACCTGTTCTGCTTCAAGCGCGTAAGCGAGTGGAGCTGCCGGAGGAACGCATTCGGCCGACGTAAACTGTCTTACGCGCTGAGGTCAGTGCGCGCCAGGCTTGCGAAAGACGACTTCCCGAACGCCCGACCTCAGTAGGACCGAATCGACCAGATCGAGATCAGCGAACAACCTCAAGATGTCACGGTTCTCCAGCACGCGCTGACGGCAGCAGGCGCCCGGTGAGAAGCGGAAACGAAGATGGGTCCCGTGCTCGATGAGATACCGGGTATAGCGAGCTTCGCCAAGTTTGCCGGCCCCGAAAAACGCGAGGAGCGCCCCTCCGGGCCTGAGCGTTTGGATCAGGGCGGCCGCGAGCACATTCGCGGCCGCCGGAACGAGGTAATCGAACACGTCCCAGCACAGCACGGCGTCGATGCTCTCGCCGAACTCTGCGAAACGCCCATCAAGAAACTCCGGGAGTCGATGGAGCGCGGCCTCATTCGCGTAACGGTCGAGGTCGGCATACAAGTCCTTCACGTGAATCTTGCAGCCAAACCGCTCCCCGAGAAACGTGATGTTCGAGCCGATCGCGGGTCCGAGCTCGAGCACCTGCGCTCCCGGTCGCGACGACAAGAGCACGAGGAACCTCGCGAGCGTCCTGCTAGCTACGACATCACCGGACGCGCCGACGCTCAATCGGCTCCAACGCTGACGGGCGCACCGCTCGGCATCGGCGTCTTTCCATCGTGCTTGAAGCCATCGACCGTCCCATCAGTGGCCGCCGACACGTCCTGGGGCCGCATGTCGATGCTGCCTCGGAACTTCGCCCCGTCAGCGATTGCTACGCGCGGCGCGACGACGTCTCCTTCAACCGATCCATTCTCGCGGATGTCCACCTTCTCGTACGCGGTCAGGTTACCCGTCACCTGCCCCACCACGACGATCGATTTTGCGACAACGTGCGCGTGGACGTGCGCGCTCGGTCCGACCGTTAGAACATGGTCCCGCAGCTGAATCCGGCCTTCGACCTGGCCTTCAATCGTGAGATCCTCACAGCCACTGACGTCGCCCTTGATGACGATGCTCTTCCCAATGCTCACCGAGTCTTCTCGCATGAGACGGCGTCCTTCGGATCTCTGATCGGCTCCATCGGACACCATTGACGGCTGTGACTCCACCGGCGACGGGGTCACGGGAGCGGTCGCGAGTCGTGGGTTTTCATCGCGTTTCCACATCGCTGATACCTCCATGCGGACGGACTCCGGCGGAGTGGATCCGAGTTGCGGATTATTGCGAACGAAGCACAAACGCGTTCGGGGCTCGCCGTAACTCTCCTCCCTATCCGTCGAGCGGCGTTGGCGTCGGCCGGAACCTATGCCGGCTGCCAAAGGTCTGTCAAGTCGCTTTATTGACGCTCCGGTTTCCTGGCGAGGAGCCGCTCGACCTCGGCCTCGGTCATGAGGCTCGTGGCACTATTGATATGGAATCGCGTCGACATCTGACTCCCCAGCGCCTCGGAGCGCGACTGTTTCACCGATCAAGCCAGGCAGCCATCAATCTCCCTCCGTAGTCGTAGCCGAGATTTGGCCCATAGTTCTTCAGCGCCCCGTCCCAGACGGCGATGTACACCGCCGAAGGCAACTGGACGTAGTACTGCTGCGTCGCGAGGTAGCGTTGGATCTCGGCGACGATTTCCCGGCGTTTGGGCACGTCGAAAGTTCGCCGCTGACGCACGAGGAGATCGGTAACAACCGGATCGTTGACATGGCTTTGATTCTTTTGCTCGCCTGGATAGTGCATGCCGTATAGGAAACTGTCGGGCTCCAGGTAAGGTGTTTGCGGTCCATACGTCATCGAATCAAACTGGCCGAAGTAGCAGGTGGCGATAAAAGCTCCGTACTCTTTGGTGTCGAGCGTGGCATCGACGCCCACATTCTTCAGATACTTGAGAACAAGCTGGGCAGCGTCGACGAGGGTGGTCGAGCCGTATGTGGCGAAGCACAACGAGGCCGGAAAGCCTTTGGGATAACCTGCAGCGGCTAACAGGCGGCGCGCTTCGATTGGGTCATACTTGAGATAGCGAGCGCCCTCGCCCAGCTGAGTCTCAGGTACCGCCCAATCTCTGAGCGCGGCGGGGAAAGCCGGATTGATGACACCGACGCCTTCCAGCACGGCGTCGATAGCCTCCTTGCGGTCGATGGCGAGCGAGACCGCGCGACGCACGCGGGCATCGTTGAATGGCGGGCGGTCGGTACGCATGGAAATGTGTGTCTCGACGTTGGAGACAAACTCCGCCGTCTTGAGGTTCGGCCGGCGCCGCTGAAGCGTGTCTTTGATCTGAAGCCAGTCCGTACGGTTGACGGTGCCCGGGAACTCCCAGCCCAAATCGTAGCGGCCTGCGAGGAATGCGGAAATACGCGAGGCATTATCCTCGTCGACCACAATCTCGACGCGGTCGATGTACGGGAACCCCGTCCTGAAGTAGGCGGGGTGGCGGATCAGGGTGAGCCCGACGTTCTGGCGGTAGCTAGCCAGCATCCACGGGCCCGTGCCTACGACGGACTCCGCCTTTTTGAGGTCACCAAACTTTTCGATGCATTCTCGCGCGATGATCGGCATGGAAATCGGATTCGCGAGCACGTCGAGAAACCAGGCGAACGGCTCCTTCAGGATGAACTTGACCGTGTAGCGGTCGACGACTTCCACTTTGTCGACGGCGCGAAGCATATAGGCGCTGGGATTGCCCTTGACGGTGAGAAACCGTTCCACCGAGTAGTGCACGTCCTCGGCGGTCAGTTCGCGCCCGTTCACCGGCGGCTTGTTGTGCCATCGCACGCCACGGTGGAGCTTGAAGATCCACGTCGTCTCGTTCGGTTGGGACCATGACTCAGCCAGATCGGCTTCGATGGCAAACGTACCCGGAACAACCGAGGGCCCGGCCTTGTGCTTGACGAGGCGGCTGTGCGTAAACGTCAGCGGAATGTTCACTCGATACGCCGTACTCAACATGGGGTCGAAGAACGGAGGATCCCAGCCGCGAATCGTGAGAGAGCCGCCGCGTTTCGGCGTCTGAGCTTGTGTCAGTGAGGGTGCGAGGGTCGTCCCTGCGACCGCGACGCTACAGAGAGCGAGGAGTTCGCGGCGACTCAGATGCATAGGCAACCTCCCTACCGCACTGATCCGTGCCGAAGCTTATACTGCCATCTCCCTGCTGCGGGGGTTCGCGTGCTATCTCCGACTCGATGACCTGATCCGCTCGCAGCAGGAGCGACGATGGGATCGTGAGGCCGAGCGCCTTGGCGGTCTTCAGACTGTCCACTCGACTGGCAGCGACAGCGGGCCCCGGAACGTTACGTTGGGCGCGAAGCGAAGCGGGGGGCCGATTGAGAGTCGCAAACTCGGTAGGTGCGCGGAGATCACTTCCAGGGCGACGCAAGCTTGCAGCCTCGCAAGCGGAGCGCCGAGGCAGAGGTGCGGCCCAGCTCCGAAGGAAAGGTGCTCTTTCGCATTGGGCCGTCGGATGTCCAGCCGGTCGGGATCAGCGAAGACCACGGGATCACGGTTAGCCGAGCCAAGCATTAACAGCAAATCGGCACCGGCAGGCACGGCAACGGTCCCCATCACGACCTCTCGCGTTGTTCGGCGACGCCAGGCGACCACTGAGCTGTCGAGGCGTAATATCTCCTCGACCGCATTCGGGATGAGGGACCGATCCAGGCAGATTGCCTCCCAGGCGGAGCGGTCGGCAAGCAGCCTACGAAACACATTGCCGAGAAGGCCAGTAGTTGTTTCGTGTCCAGCGAAGAGGAGATTGAGGACGACGGTGGCTGCTTGCTGCAGCGTGAGACCCATGCCGTCCGCATCTCTGGCGTGGACGAGATCGCTCGTGAAATCGGCGCGAGGTTCCTTCTGTCGAGCCGCGACTAGCTCTGCGGCGAAGCGCCAGAATGCGGCCATCCCTTCGGCCGCTTGGATCTGCACCGCATCAGTCGGACGGCCATAGACGAAGAGGATGCGATTCCAAGAGCCTGCCTTGACGCGAGGCACTTCCTCATCGGGAACCCCGAGGATGCGAAAGAGCACAAGCGCTGGAACCTCCCAGGCGAGATCTCTCACCATGTCGGCCCGGCCGTCGCGGAAACGCTCAGTGCAGAAGCGCGTGACGAGATCGCGAACGAAACGCTCCATTTCCGCCACACGCTTCGGGGTGAATGCAACGTTGACCAGCTTGCGCACGCGGGTGTGTGCCGGCGGATCTGCGTTGGTCAGCGTCGGCACCGCGCGAAAGCCGCCGTCCTCGAGGGCCCTCGCCGCCATCGGACAAGGCGGACGAAATGGAGAATTTGCGTTCGCGGCAGAAAACAGCGCGGGCGTCCGCAAAATGTGTCGGATGTCCTGATATCTCGTCACAATCCAGTGGTCGGTCGCCTCAGAGTAGAAGACGGGTGCGGCCTCCCGCGCCTGAGCTAGGAAGGGATAGGGATCGGCCAGGTAGGCATCGTCCAACGGGTCGAACTCGACCCCGAAAGATCGGGAAGAAGCATCTGCGTCAACATCCATGGCTGCGACTCCTAGTTCCCAACCCAGTGACGAAAGCGCGGCGGTTCATTCAATCACCTGATCGGCCCGCAGCAGCAGCGACGGCAGAAGCACCACGGCAACATCAGACCTCGATCGCTATGGTAACCGCGCGCGTCATCTCTATTGGGAGGGCAGTCCCTTGATGTAACGCGCGATGTTGCGGATTTCATCGTCGTCGATGAGGCCCTTCCACGGCGTCATCGCCGTTCCAGGACGGCCGTTGCGAACGACGCGGAGGAAGTCGTCCTCCATGCCCTTGAACGCTCGCAGATTCGCGGCAGCCGGAGTGCCGTTCGCGTCGGTGCCGTGGCATTGCGAACACTGCGTCAGATACGTTGATCGTGCCGAGCGAAGCTCCGCGCTCAACGGCGCCGTCTCAGACGCTGGTGGCGGAGGGGCTTGCGCGAGGATAATTCCGTAGCGCGAGAGGATGTCCGGGACAGTCTTGTCGCGTAGTATCTGGAGCGCTCGGTCGACGGCGTCCTTGAGCTCCGCATCTGTCTTGCGGACGGCGGCACCGATGGGCAGCTCACGCGGCGGGTCCCTGAGGGCGAGCGTCCCAAAGCCGGGACTCTTTCTCAGGAACGGCCCCGCGAACACCGATTCCACGACGATGGCGTCCACCTCGGTGCCGACGAGTGCGGCGAAGAGCTCCTCCGGCTTCAGATAGACCTTGCGGTTCCACCCGCGCTCGTAGGCAAGCTGGTCGCTGAGCGTCATCGCCTGCACGCCAACGAGCTTGCCCTGCACCCCTTCGATCGATGCCACCCCGCCGACGGTTGGGGCGACGACGACCTGCGTCATGACGTAGTACGGCGCCGTGAAGAGCAGTCGTGGCTTATCGTCCGTGTACCGGCTAGTCACCGGTACACCCATCAAGAGGTCGCAGCGGCCTTCGTAGAGCTGGCGGAGCGCGGCGATCTCGCGCGTGGTCGGAAACCAGTGGACGCTGAGCTCGGCTCCAATAGCATCCGCGATCGCGCGTGCGATCTCGACCTCGAAGCCTGGCTCCGTCGCGTGCTGGCTTGAAAACGGCAGATTCGAGGGGTCCGCGCATAGCCGGATCCTTCGAGCCTCACCGCTGCCGCTCGTGGTCGCGACCAGGACCATCGCGACCACGAACGCGAAGGCGGTCAGTCCGCGAGCCCGAACACCACGATAATGTCGCTGTAGTTCACGCGGGCCGCATCCGCCCACTTCGGCTCCTTCCCGAACCAGACTTGCGACCGCAACGTCCCGCCGGCGGCCACAGCGATGTACTGCTTGCCGTCGACCGCGTAGCTGATGATGCCGCCCGACTGCGGCGTGCCGAGATTGAACGACCACAGCTCCTTGCCGTCCTTCGCATCCACCGCGACCACGTTGCCCTCCGCGGTGCCCTGGAACACGAGGTTGCCGGCGGTGGACAGCGTGTGGCTGATGAGCGGGGTTCGATTCGACCACTCCCAGACGACCTTGTTCTGGTTCACGTCGAACGCCCGCAGGACTCCGGCCTGCTCCGCCCGGCTGAAGTGCTCGGCCGTCACGCCGGTGAAGAGCTGGCCGCGCTTGTAGGTGAGATCGGCCACGTAGGCGTACCGCATGCAGAATTCGTTCGCCGGAATGTACAGGTAGCCGGTCTTCGGATTGAAGACCTTTGGCTGCCACCCCGTCCCGCCAAGCAGCGACGGGCACACCTCGACGGGCGGGCCGCCCATCGTTGGTCGGCGACCCGGATTTTCGGTGCTCTTGCCCGTCGTCGGATCCGGACCGCCCCAGTTCAGCGACTTGATGAACGGGACCGCGGACAGGAATTTCCCGTTGAGGCGGTCCAGCGTGTAGACGTAGCCGAGCTTGTTGGCCTGGACCACCGCCTTGTGGGTCTGTCCGTTGCGCACCACGTCGATGATGTGATGCTCGGCGGTCGTGTCGTAGTCCCACGCATCGTTCGCCAGATACTGGAAGTGCCACTTCAGCTTGCCCGTGTCTAGGTCGAGCGCGACGGCGGACATGGTGTAGAGGTTGTCGCCCTTGCGCATGTCGGCGATCCAGGGCGCCGGGTTGCCGGTCCCGAAGTACAGCAAATTCGTCGTGGGATCGTAAGTGCCCGCGTGCCACACTGCGCCGCCGCCGATCTTCCATGTGTCCGCGGGCCAGGTCTCGCTCCCGGGCTCCCCGGCGGCGGGAATCGAGTACCACCGCCACCGGCTCTTGCCCGTCTCGGCGTCGAACGCCTCGATGAAGCCCCGGGGCCCCATCTCGCCGGGTCCCGCGATGCCGATCACGATCTTGCCTTTGGCGATCAGCGGCGCGGCCGACATGAAGTAGCCGTCGCTATAGTCGGCGATCTTCGTCTCCCACGCCTGCTTGCCGGTCTTCGCGTCGAGAGCGACGAGGTGCGCATCCAGCGTCCCGAAGATGACCTTGTCCTTATAGAGGGCAACACCGCGGTTGTGCGGAATAACACGGGCGAGCGCGCCGACATCCTCGGGGATCCTGCGGTCGTGCTTCCAGACCAGGGCGCCTGTCACCGCGTTCACAGCCTGCACGCGGTTGAGCGAGATCGAGGTGGACGTCGTGAACATCACGCCGTCGTTCACGACCGGCGTCGTTTGCTGATCGCCGAGCGTGCCGCCGGCGAAAATCCACTTCGGCACCAGTTTCTTGACGTTGGCGGCGTTGACCTGATCGAGCGGACTGTAGCGCCATCCGGAGTACGTTCTGTTGTACATGAGCCAGTTGGCGGCATCACCATCCGCCTTGAGCAGGCGGTCGTCGGTCACGTCCCGCCAATCCGCGGCGGGTGCCGATGTCGGCACGAGCGAGAGGAGAGCGAGCACGACGAAGACGAATCGCGCGAATGGGCTCATAGCTTCTCCGTGGTGTCACTGCTGGTGGAGTGGTCGATGGCTGTCGCCGGAGCCTCACCGCCCCCCGCGATCGGCGAGCCGGAATGCCAGGGACGTTCGCGGAACGATGTCAATGGCCTTGACGGCGAATTTCGGTGGCCGTCTTGAATCTCAGCCGTCGCTTGGAGATGACACGATCGATTCTGCTTCCGTGTCATGCGCGAACCCTGGGACAGACCTTGAGGTACACCATGAGCAGGACAACGGAGATCACGACCGCCGATGCCGGGCCGAGCGTCATCCGGGGCCCCCGTCACGTCGCAATGGAACACCGGGAAGGTAGGCTTGCACGGCTGAAGAGTCAAGCGCGCCGCAGGCGATT
>Ga0066388_100002169_pt1 | contig 11779 bp, 10 predicted proteins | sample PanSoiMetaGPlot6_FD_64539 | JGI IMG/M metagenome (GOLD analysis project Ga0066388, IMG submission 64539) | Tropical forest soil microbial communities from Panama analyzed to predict greenhouse gas emissions - Panama Soil - Plot 6 (Hybrid Assembly) | ecosystem: Environmental > Terrestrial >... | reverse complement strand
AGGTCGGCCTCGTGCAGTTCTCCGACATCGCCGCGTTCGTGGCAGACGGCGCCGTCTTGCGCAGCGGCGAGAAGGTCGCTGCCGACCTCGTGGTGCTGGCGACCGGCTACAAGGGGCTGGAGGAGCTGGTAGGCAAGCTGTTCGGCGATGCCGTGGCTGGGCGCGTCGGCCCGATCTGGGGCTTCGGCGAAGGCCTGGAGCTGCGTAATATGTTCAAGCGCACGGAGCAGCCCGGCCTCTGGTTCATCGCCGGCAGCCTGGCCCAGTGCCGCATCTACTCGAAGTATCTCGCCCTTCAGATCAAGGCCTGCGAAACCGGGCTGTTGCCATAGCTCCCGCCCGTTAAGTGTCATCCCGGGCCTTGTGCCCGGGATCCATCTATCAACTTGCACCGACTCGCAGCGGCTGGTTGGATCCGGGCAACAAGTGCCGGGATGACAACCTCTCTCGGGTGCTGCCGGTGCACCGCGCTCCGTATCGTCCAAACGTGGACGCAGTTTCTCGCTCCCGTTCCTACCGCATTTCGCGCTACCATCCTCCAGCTCCGCAGAGAGAGGCCAAAACGGGAGGACGCACCATGACTACCACGCGCAGGGATATGCTCCGGACCACGGCGGGCGCCTTGGCCGGAATTGCTTTTGTCGGCTGCGACCTGCTCACCGCGCGCGCCCAGGTCCGGCGGCGTGAAGTCGCCGTCAACGGCAGACGGGCAAAGACCGTCGACGTGCACGCGCACTGCGCCGTGCCCGCCGCCCTGGCGCTGATGAACCTGAAGCTCGCAGGTCCATCGCTGCGAACGGATCTCGACACGGACTCCGGGACGGAGATTGCGACCAGGCTCCGCGCCATGGACGAGCAGGGCATCGACATCGAGGCGCTGAGCATCAACCCCAACTGGTACCGTACGGACCGCGATGTCGCCGCTGAAGTCATCAGGATCCAGAACGAGAAGCTCGCCGCGGTGTGCGCCGCTCACCCGGATCGGTTCGTCGCCTTTGCAAGCGTCGCGTTGCAGTTCCCGGATCTTGCCGCACAGCAGCTCGAGGAGGGGGTGAAGAAGTATGGCCTGCGCGGAGCCGCCATCGGCGGCAACGTCGCCGGCGACGAAATCAGCAATCCCAGATTCAACCCCTTCTGGGCCAAGGTTCAGGAGCTGGGCGTCGTGGTGTTCATCCACCCGCAGGGCGACGGTGCCACGAGCCAGCTTCAACATCGGTTCAAGGGCAACGGCTACCTCGGCAACGTGATCGGCAACCCGCTGGAGACCACCATCGCGCTCTCGCACCTGATCTTCGAGGGCACGCTCGACAGGTATCCGGGGCTTAAGATCATCGCAGCGCATGCGGGCGGCTATCTGCCGTCGTATGCCGGCCGCTCCGACCACGGCTGCCAGACCCGCCCGGACCTCTGCCCCGGGGGCACGCACGGGCCGATCCAGAGGAGGCCATCGGAATACCTGCGCCAGCTCTACTACGACACGATGGTCTTCAACCCGGAAGGCGTGCGCCATCTTGTAGCCCAGGTGGGAGTCGGGCAGTTGATGGTCGGCACCGACTATCCCTATCCCTGGACGCGGACCGCGGTCGACCTGATCCTCGAGACGCCGGGACTGAGCGACGATGACAGGATCGCCATTCTGGGAGGCACTGCGGCGCGCCTCCTGGGCATCCAGTCATAGGTGCGGATGCGCGAGGCGGCAGGTTGATACCCGCCAGATCGGCCGATTGACGAGGCCGCCTCGGCTCCCAACAATGCCACCATGACCAGCCAGGTCTTCGACCATATCGTCATCGGCGCCGGCGGCATGGGTTCGGCGGCCATCTACGAGCTCGCCAGGCGCGGGCGGCGCGTGCTCGGGCTGGAGCAGTTCTCCATCCCGCACGAGCTTGGGTCGTCGGCAGGCGTCACCCGCATCTTCCGTTTCGCCTACTTCGAGCACCCGAGCTACGTGCCCCTCATGCGCCTGTCGTTTGGACGCTGGCAGAAGCTGGAGCGCGACTTCGGCGAGCGGCTGCTCACCGTGACCGGCGGCCTCGATATCGGCCTGGCCTCGGGGCGCGTCGTCAGCGGCGCCAAGGAGGCCTGCCGGCTGCACGGGCTCACGCACGAGGTGCTGCGCGCAAGCGAGGTCGAGCGGCGCCATCCGGCCTGGCGCCTTCCTGGCGAGTTCGAGGCGGTCTATCAGCCCGAGGCCGGCTTCCTCCCCGCGGACCGGGCCATCGCTGCGCATGTGACCGTGGCCCGCAAGCTCGACGCCGACGTGCGCGAGAACGAGCCCGTGCTGCGCTGGGAGGCCGCCGGCGACCGTGTCGAAGTGGAGACCGTGGCAGGCCGCTACGAGGCGGGCTCGCTCATCCTCGCTGCCGGCGCCTGGACCTCCAAGCTTCTACCGCGTCTTACGCCGCTGGCGGTTCCGCAGCGGCAGGTGGTGGGCTGGTTCAAGACCACGAGCGCGCAATTTTCGCCTGAAGTCTTTCCGGTCTTCATCCTCGACTGCCCCGAGAGGAGCAACTTCTACGGCTTTCCGGAGCGCGCCGGCGGCGAGGGCTTCAAGGTCGGCAAGTTCCACCATCGCGAAGAGGATGTCGACCCGGACGCCATCGACCGGCGCATCACCCCCGCGGACGAGGCAGTACTGACCTGGATCGAACGCTATCTTTCGGTGCCGATGGGGCCGCCGGTGGGGTTCAAGACCTGCATGTTCGTGAACTCGCCGGACGGCCAGTTCATCGTCGACACGCTGCCCGAGCAGCGCAATGTCGCCGTCGCCGCCGGCTTCTCCGGGCACGGCTACAAGTTCTGCTCCGGCATCGGCGAAATTCTCGCCGATCTCGCCACGGACGGCACGACGCGGCACGACATCGGCTTGTTCAGGCTCTCACGGCCTGCGCTCACGACCGCGGCTTGACAGGATCTGACCCCTCGGGCGGCTGCGATTTCCGGCGCATGAAGGTGTCCTTGATGACCCGGCCGGCGTTGGCGGCCTGCGACCACAGCGTCGACCAGGCCGGCGCGTTCCTGATGTCGCTCAGCGTGCGCAACAGTCGGGCGCGTTGCGCATCGGGCACCAGGTCGATGATCTTCGCCCACAGGGCGTCGATGTTGTAGGGCGGGGCCGCACCGTTGGCGCGAACCGGAACGATCTCCGCGGCGCCAAAGCCAAGCTCCTCCGCGGCGGCCTCCATGGCGCCCAGGATCGCCTGCGACTTGGCCCGCGAGGCCTGGGTCAGGTCATAGGGCGGCTCCCATTCAGTGAAGGGGCGCAGGGCGTCGATGTGGGTCAGCGCCAGGAGCATGGGCGGGTGCCGCCGGTTGGGCTCGCCGGCGAAATGCTCCCGGAGCGCTGCCAGCGCCTGCCGGTCGAGCTCGCGTGCAGCGCGGCTGGCGGAGGAAACCCAGAGCACCATGTCGACGTTGGCGGCATTGCGGATCAGTGCGTCGAACCCGCCGCTACCGGCCAGACCCGGGCTGTCGATCAGCAGCGCCGCCGGCAGACCCTCGTGCGTGAGCTTGTACGCGGTGAACCGCGGGGTCGCCGGCAAGGCATCGACCCGGGCTTCGACCGCATTGGCCAACGCGTTGACCAGGCTTGACTTGCCGGCGCCGGTCTGCCCCGCCACCAGGATGCGCAGGGGCTCGGCGTCCCTCGACTCGGCCTGGGCCAGGTCTGCGCGCGAGGCCGCGGTAACGTGCGCGCTCAACTCCGCCGCGGTGACCCGGAGATTGCCGCCGTAGAGGTCGATGGCGGCCCGGCAGACCTCCCTGACAAAGGCGCTGGCGAGACGCTGCGTGACGTGCTGGCGCCCCATGTCGACCACCTGCCGCGTCATTCGCTCCCTCACCTCCTGGGTCGCGGCCGAGAGCGGGTTGATCAGCCGCATGACGCGCCACAGGTCGAAGCCCTTCTCGGCGAGCTGCAGGGCGCCGCGCCAGCGGTAGAGCCACATCAGCTGCGCGACCGTGATGCGGTCGCCCAGCGGAAACGTGCGGATGACGAAGGACCGCATCCCGCTGCTGGCGCGCTCGATCACCGCCAGGGCCTCGGGGACGGTGAATTGCAGTAGCGGGTCGGTACGCTCCGGGTGCAGGCGCCGGGCTACCAACTCCACGGTCTCGAGCGCGAGGCTCTGAGCGGCATCGCGGCTGGACAGACGCTGCGGCTCCACGGTCGACGCGAACGCCAGGACATCCTGCCAGGCTTCGTCCTGGCGCGGCGTCCAGGCCTGATCGCCCGCGGCTTCCGCCACCTCTCCTGGCTGCGCCTCGCGCGCAGGCGCCGCGCGGGTGAGCAGGCGCCTCGCGACCAGGAAGATTGCGGCGACGACCGTGCAGCTGGCCGCCGCCCAGTAGATCACCAGGCCGTGCTGCCACAGCCACAGCCCTCCAAACGGGATGAGGCTTGCGGTCGGTATCAGCAGGGCCGCAACCAGCAGCATGAGCTGCAACGTGCGCGTCGGCTTCGGCGCGGCCTTGGGCCTGGGTGGTCGGCTCACGGCTGTCCCCCTGCTGCTGGCGCCCGCCAGGCGCGCTCCGCCGCCATGCCGAAGGCGCCGCGCAGGGCCTCGCCATAGACTTCGGCGAGGTGGTCGGCCGCACGCCCGCGCCGCCGCTGCGTCAGATAGTAGCTCGCGGCCCTGCCGATGGCATAGGTCGCCGCGAAGCTGGCGGCCGCGGCCGTGGCGGCGCCGACCGTCTGCCCGTAGACGGGGACCAGCTTCACCAGCTGCCTGATGCCGAACGTCGAGGCGGTGCGCAGCAGCGTCCCGGCCCCGAGCGCGGCGACGAACTCGGCATAGCTGCGCCGGTCCCACTGCATGCCGTGCAACTTCGCCACCTGGCGCAGCATGGCGGCCTGCAGCACCGGCACCGTCACCACGCCGGCGATAGGGAGGGCGTCGCTGGCGCCGGCGGCGACAGAATATCCCAGGATGTGGGCGTTTACGGAGCGCGCATCGGTCTCAGCGCCCGCACCCGGCAGCTCCGTCAAGGCGGCCCTGACAGCGGCCGGAGCTGCGGCAACGAGCGCAGCGGTCAGCGCCTCGCGCCCATAGTCCGGCGGCTCGAGGCCATCCCCCGGCTGGGTGAAGTCGATGGCCGCGAAGGTTGGCGGCGCGCGGCCGGGTATCTTGCCAAACAGCGTCCGCTGGTGCTCGAGGGCCCTCGCCAGCAGCCCGGGCACGGCCGATCCGGCGAGGCCATCCGCAAACGGATAGGGGAGCATATGGCCCGCACCTGGCGCGTACCCCTCGTGCAGGCAGGTCTGCGCCACGACCACCGGCCAATCCGTGTACCGCTGCCGCGCTGCGTGCACGGCTTCGACCACGGCACCCTGCTCGGCATCGAGCGCCTTCACGACGGCGAGCACCAGGTGGGCGCGGTCCTCGCAGAACGCCATATCCTCCGCGGGGTCGTAAGCGGCCTCGCCGAGGCCGCGGGTGTCGAGGAAACGGATGATCGGCGCCTCGGCGGGAAAGTCGAAGATGCGCGCGGTCCTGGTGCAGGCGCGAAGGCCCGCGCCAATCTCGGCATCGCTCGCCTTCGTGAGGGTGCGGATGATCGAGGTCTTTCCGCTCTGCACCTTGCCGATGAGCCACACCAGAGGCGCAAGCGTGCGCGCCCTGTCGGCGACGGCGGCGGTCGTGGCAGCGTCGCTCATCTCGTGTCCATAATCTTTAGCCCCTCGCCACGCGTCTTAAGGCGATGAACGCCCATCGCGCCGTCATAGTTGCGGCCAAGCCACGGTGGGCGATCCGCCCACGGCCCCAGTGCGCCGGCGCTTGTTGAGGGACCCGGCAGGAATGAACCGTCAACATCGGAGCCGTCGCAACCCAATTCGAGGCGGAGCCTCACAATAAAATGGTCCCTCAACAGGGAAACGGCAATCGGCATGCAGCAAAACACGACCGGCGCGAGCGGATTGCGATTCGCAGCGAAGCCGCCGCCGCTCCATGGATTGCCGTTCCAGCCTTGCCCGGCAATCACTTCGTGAGGATCAGCTTGCCGCTTGCGGTGATGCGCAGGCGGTACTCCTGCCCGTTGTGCTCCAGAATGGCCTCGCGCTCGCCCGCCATGAGATCGCTCACCTTGAGGCGCCGCGGGCCCGTAGCCGGCAGCGCAGGCGGTCTATCCTCTCGATCGTCTGGTCCTGGCATGTAGAGGCGGCTCTTCGCTGCGGGTATTGCGCTCGGACTTTGCCGCGCCGCGGACGGCGGTTTGATATTGTTGACTCCTTATGTCAACAAATTGGATCTTTGCAAGCCCCTTCGGTCAGGTTCCAGGTCTCAGGTTTCAGCGGGGCAAGCTTGGAGATCTGCGAGCCCGGCGAACATGGTACTAACGCCTTGAAACCTAGAACCTAAACCTGAAACCTGACCCCTGAAACCCGGAGCCCCGCCAATGTTCATCGCCATGAACCGATTCAAGGTCCTGAAGGACGCCAGCGCCGAGTTCGAGAACACCTGGTTCAGCCGCGAAAGCCATCTGCATGAGGTGCCGGGGTTCGTGGCGTTCCACCTGCTCAAGGGGCCGGAGCGGGAGGACCACGTGCTCTACGCCTCGCATACCACGTGGCGCAGCTACGCCGACTTCGAGGCCTGGACCAGGTCGGAGGCCTTCCGCAAGGCGCACGCCAGGGCCGGCGGCAGCAAGCCCACCACCCTGGGCCGCCCCGAATTCGAGGGCTTCCAGGCAATCCAGGAAGTCGGCGCCGACGGCACCGTCCGCCGCCCCGCCACGGAATGACGAGCAACCAACCCGCCACCCCGGAAGTCGAGCCCCGCGCAGGCCGGGGCCGACGTGCCGGGTGGGGTTGCGGAGGGGTACGCCTCATGGACCCCCCGCCTGCGGGACTGGCCGGCGCGATCGCCGTGGCGAGGCCGTGCGCTGCGAAGATACAGGTCGGATAGGATGCCGGCAGCCCCCGGTTGACGTGAGGGCGCCAAAGCAGACATGCCTTAGGGGTGTCGGCAGAGGTACCTGAAAATGTCCCAGACCCCGTTCAGCAAGTCATTCCCGGTCTCCTGGGATCAGTTTCATCGCGATGCGCGTGCCCTCGCCTGGCGGCTGGCCGACAAGGGCCCGTTCGAGGCGATCGTCTGCATCACGCGGGGCGGGCTCGTTCCTGCGGCGATCGTGGCACGCGAGCTTGATCTGCGTGTCATCGAGACCGTCTGCGTGACCAGCTACCAGGGGCTGCAGCAGCGCAACCAGGGCGAGATCGAGGTGCTGAAGACCATTGCGGCCGCGATCAGAGCGATCGGCGACGGCACCGGCAAGGGCGTGCTTCTGATCGACGACCTCACGGACACCGGCAAGACGGCCAAGGTGGTGCGGGAAATGCTGCCTGGCGCGCACTTCGCGACGGTGTACGCCAAGCCGATGGGCGCTCCGCTGTGCGATACCTTCGTCACGGAGGTCTCGCAGGATACCTGGATCAACTTCCCATGGGACCTCGATCTGCAGTACGCGCAGCCGATCAAGGAACGCTCACGAGGCACGCCGCAGGAATAGCAGCCACACCTCAGCGCGCGCCCCCGACACGTCGCGAACACAACCCTCAGGTGCGGCTCCTGCAGGCACGCTGACCTGATCGTCCAGACCGGCTGGAAATCGCCCGCAACATCAGCGCTTTCACACTGCTGCCGCGCCGGTCGTGCACTTGACTTCCCGCCCCTCGCTGTTACGGTCGCCACCGGTTTGTGGGCGTCTTTTTGGCGGGTCTTTGCATTGCCGCGACGACCCACGGCGCGCGAGGGGGATGCGAGCAGACGTGGCCACGCCGGTGGCGATTGGCCCGGGGGTGCAGTTGCGTTACACGAGAGGGTAAGATGCTGTCGTTTGAGTGGCTGATTGATCCCATTACGCCTCAGACTTTCTTCGACGAGTATTATGAGCGCAAGCCGCTGCTGATCAGGGGGAAAGACCCGGCGAAATTCGCCTCGCTGCTCAGTCTCGAAGTCATCGACCGGTACCTAGCGGGCACGGTGCCGTGCTATCCGGACGTGTTCCTCGTCGACGCAACGCGTGAGCTGAAGCCCGAGGACTATTCCTTCCCGGACTCCGGCGGGAGGCTTGACCTCCCGCGCGCCTACCAGCTGTTCGACTCCGGGTCCACCATCTCGCTGAGCCAGCTGCACGATCGCATCCCGGAGCTCGCCGCGCTTTGCCGTTCCGCGGAGCAGACCTTCAGCAGCCACTTCCAGACCAACATCTATCTCTCGCCGCGCAATGCGCAGGGCTTCAAGATACATTTCGATAGCCACGACGTTTTCGCGCTGCAGGTCGCCGGATCGAAGCATTGGACGCTGTATGAGAACGGAGAGTCTGGGGTGGAGCTTCCCTTGCAGGGGCAGGGCTTCGACCCTGAGAAGCACAGCCCAGGCCCCGTAGCGAGCGAGCTGACGATCAATGCCGGCGATGTGCTTTATTGCCCGCGGGGAGTGTTTCACGCGGCGCGCTCGACCGAAGAGATATCGCTGCACATCACGCTTGGGCTGATGGGCAAAACCTGGGCCGACGTCATGATCGAGGCGATCTCCGAGGCATGCCTGGCGTCCCCCGCGTTTCGCAAGCATGTGCCGGTCGGCTTCGCCAATTCCAGACTCGACATGCGCGAGGCCGAAGCCACATTCGCGGCGCTGATCGAAACATTCGCCCGCAGTGCCAAGCTCGCTCCGATCCTCGAGCGGTTCAGGGAGAGCTTCGTGACCTCGCGCCGGCCCGATTTCCAAGGGTGCCTGCAGGAGCTGGACACTGCCCCGCAAGTCTCGGCCGACAGCCGGCTCGTTGCCAAGCCGCACCTCATCTACCTCCAGCAGGAAGACGGCGATAAGCTTGTCATTCTCTTCGGAACGACACAGATCAGCCTCCCCTTGTTCACGCGGGAAGCGGTGCAGTTTGCCCTGAGCGGGGAGGTGTTCGCGGTCTCTGATCTGCCTGGCGGGCTCGATGAGACCGGCAAGATTGTGCTAGCACGCCGCCTGATCAAGGAGGGGCTGCTGGTCAGGTCGACCAACGGGGCCGCGCTCAACGGCGGCACATACCCGAAGGCCCCTGTCGCATCGGCCATGGCTGCAAGCGGGGTGAATGCACCAGCCGAATAGCCGGGCGGCTGGAATGTTGCTGGCGGCCCGTCATCCCGCCCTGATAAACTTGATTTGAGTACGTGCGTGGCTGGTGGCTGTGCTACCAGCCCGGCGGGGCTTCCCGGAGCTGAATGGCGCCAACTCTGACATTGGGTGAAGGTGCGTGAGCCTGGACGCCAGCCTGCCGCCAGAACAGGCCTTACAGAAGTTCGAGCACCCGGACTGGACTGCGGCGCGCGAGCGCCGCGCAATCGTCGCGCTCGAACGGCTCGATACGCTGTGGATCAACACCGGAACGCTCTGCAATATCACCTGTCAGAACTGCTACATCGAGTCGAGCCCCAGCAACGACCGGCTCGCCTACATCACCCGAAAAGAAGCCAGCGCCTTTTACGATGAGATCCTGACCCTCGGGCTGGGCACCCGTGAAATCGGCTTCACTGGCGGCGAGCCGTTCATGAACCCGCAAATACTGGGTTTGGTGGAGGACGCACTGGCGCGCGGCTTCGAGGCCTTGGTGCTGACCAATGGCATGCAGCCGATGCAGCGCCCCAAGGTCAAAGCCGGGCTGCTCGACCTCAACGGGCGCTTCGGCAAGCAGCTGACATTGCGGGTGAGCCTCGATCACCATGGCCCGGCACTCCACGAGACTGAACGGGGGCCGGGAACCTGGATCAAGGCTGTCGCGGGCCTGAACTGGCTCACTCGGAACGGCTTCAGGACGGCGATTGCCGGGCGCACATGCTGGGATGAGAGCGAAGCGGAAGCTCGGGCTGGCTATGCGCATCTCATCTCCCGCCATGGCTGGAGCATCGATGCAGCGAATCCGGCGGGGCTCATGCTGCTGCCCGAGATGGACGGCAAACGCGACGTGCCGGAGATCACGACACGGTGCTGGGCCGTCCTGCACAAGAACCCCGGCGACATGATGTGTGCGTCGAGCCGAATGGTCGTCAAGCGAAAGGGGGCGGCTCGGCCGACGGTGGTCCCCTGCACGCTCATTCCCTACGATCCGCAGTTCGACATGGGATCGACGCTGGCGCAGGCGAGCAAAGTCAACGGGGGCATGTTCCGCGCCGGGGCGGTCAAGCTGTGCCACCCCCACTGCTCCAAATTTTGCGTCCTCGGCGGCGGCAGCTGCTCGTAGCCCGCTCTCTCGCCTGGAACGGTCAGGAGCCGCAATCCTGGAGTTTGTCTGGCTTTGTCCGGCCGCTGCGGCCGCGAGCTATGAAGGCTGCCCCTTAAGCAGCGCGTCGCGAATCTCCTTCAGATAGACCTCGCTCGGCGACGGTGCGGGTGGCGCCTTTGGCGCCTGCGTCTCCATGCGCTTTCTCAGCTCGTTGATGGCCTTTACCAGCATGAACACCGCGGCGGCGACAATGAGAAAGCTGATGACGTTATTGAAGAAGGTGCCGACATTCATCGTCACCGCCTCCTGACCGGTTGAAGCCGACCTGAGCGGGATCCTGATGTCCGAAAAGTCGACGCCACCCAGCAAGAGCCCGATCGGGGGCATGATCACATCCTTCACCAGCGACTGTACGATGGTGCCGAACGCGCCGCCAATGATGATGCCAACCGCCATGTCGACCACGTTGCCCCGGAGCGCGAACTCCTTGAACTCGTTGAGAATGGCCATGGTTTCCTCTCCTCTTTCTCCGGAAGATATCCTGAATCGGCAACATTCCGTCAGCAAACCAGCACCTTAACTAATGGCAATCAACCGCACGCGGCATTGGACAGAACAACCGCCATCGGGCAAAATCCCACTTTAGCATCGTCCGCGGTGCAAGTTGTTGAACGCTTGGCGTTTTTGCACGCCGCGGCAGGGTAGCCATGATCGAGGGCTGGATCGTCATAGCGCTTGCGCTCGGCTATGTGAGCGGTTTGTTTGCCCTCGCCTGGTACGCTGACCGAAACTTCCGCTCCCGCAAGAGCGGCGGCGGCAGGCCAATCATCTATGCCCTCTCGCTGGCCGTCTATTGCACCTCCTGGACGTTCTTCGGCAGCGTCGGCTTATCCGCCACCACGGGCTATGACTTCCTTGCCGTCTACCTCGGGCCGGCGCTGCTGTTCCTTTTCGGCTGGCGCTTCCTGTTGCGCATCGTGCGGCTGGCCAAGAGTCAGAACATCACCTCGGTCGCCGACTTTCTGGCCGCACGATACGGCAAGAGCCAAGCCGTCGGTGCGATCGTTACAATCATCGCCGTAGCCGGCACGCTCCCTTACATTGCCCTGCAACTCAAAGCGGTTGCGCTTTCCGTGACCGCGCTCTTGGGCGCGCCGTCGCTGCGGCTGTTCCATCTGCATACCGACACGGCACTGGTCATTGCACTCGTCATGGCTGCTTTCGCCGTCCTGTTTGGGACGCGCCACATCGACGCGACAGAGCACCAGGAGGGCCTTATCGTCGCCGTCGCCGCCGAATCGCTCGTAAAGTTGGCTGCCTTTCTGACGGTTGGGTTCTTTGTCGTCTTCTCGGTGTTCGGCGGCTTTGGCGGCTTCGTCGAGCAAATCGTCAAGAACGCCGCGGTGGAGCGCGTATTCGCCAACGGGGTCGACGGTGGCTTCTGGGTCACCGTCACCTTTCTCAGCCTCGTTTGCATCGTCTTGCTGCCGCGCCAGTTCCACGTGACGGTGGTGGAGAACAATTCCGAGAACGAGGTGCGCCGCGCCGCCTGGCTGTTTCCCGTCTA
>Ga0066388_100002168_pt1 | contig 11780 bp, 8 predicted proteins | sample PanSoiMetaGPlot6_FD_64539 | JGI IMG/M metagenome (GOLD analysis project Ga0066388, IMG submission 64539) | Tropical forest soil microbial communities from Panama analyzed to predict greenhouse gas emissions - Panama Soil - Plot 6 (Hybrid Assembly) | ecosystem: Environmental > Terrestrial > Soil... | reverse complement strand
CTGGTAGGTGCCCCTTCCACCCGCGCGGTCATGTTCTCGCAAACACGATCATCGCAGGTCAACAGGGCACCTACCGCCAACCAACCCCCCGTGTCACCGCACTACTCGCGGATTCGGGTCAGAGGAAGGCTGGTTTCGGGCAATGATCAGTGCCAGACACGATCCCGGCTGTTAGCGTCTGCGGTAGTGGAGGGAGTGATGGCATGGGGCGCAATCGGGGATTCACGGCGGCGCTTGTCCAGATCCAGCGAGAAGCTGATCGGCAGGCGCGGGCGCGGGCGGCTGCGGCAACGAGAGCTGCCCGGGAGGCCGAGCGTGCGCGTCGGGCCTACGAGCGTTCGTTGGCTGCCGAAGCCAAGGAGCAGCTGCGACTCTATGTCGAGTCGCAGATGGCAGAAGTGGAGCTGCGTAACGAGGAGTTCGCGCAGGACGTCGCCCGACTGCAGACGCTGCTGGCCGACACGCTCGCGGTCGATGACTTCCTGGACTTCGAAGCCTTGAAACAGGCGGCGCCGAGACCTGCATTCTCACCGGGCCAGTTGGCCATGGCAGAGCCGGCTCCGGAGGCGGACGCCTACAAGCCACCCAAGCCGACCGGCCTGCGGGCTCGCTTGCCCGGGGCCAAGGAGAAGTACGAGGCGCTGTGGGAGCAGGGCCGTCAGGCTTATGAGGCGGCTGTCGCAGCGCATGAGCAGCGCGAGGCGGAACGTCTCCGGCTGTTGGCGGCGGCCAGGGCGGAGCATGCGAAGAGGATCGCCGAGCTAGACGCGCGCCTCGCGGCGCAGCATGCTGAGGTAGATGCATTCAAAGCCGATTTCAATGCCGGGAGGCCGGATGCGGTGACCCAATACTTTGCTTTAGTGCTGGAGGCCAGCAGCTATCCGGAAGGGTTTCCGCAGAGTTTCCGGCTGGCGTATGTGCCGGAGTCTCATCAGCTCGTCGTTGAGTACGAGCTCCCCCCGTACGACCGGGTGCCGGCGGTCGGTGCGTATAAGTACGTGAAGTCGGGCGACAAGATCACTGAGACACTTCGGCCGGCGACACAGCGCAAATCGCTGTACAAGTCAGTAGTCGCCCAGGTGACGGTCCGGACACTGCATGAGCTGTTCGAAGCTGATCGAGGAGGACTAATCGAGACCATCGTGTTCAACGGACACGTGGAAACGGTCAATGCTGCGACCGGCCGGACAGAACGGCCCTGCCTGGTGACCCTCCGCACAACCCGAGACGTGTTCTTAGACCGCGACTTCAGCAGGGTCGATCCTGAGGCCTGCCTGCTCGATCTGTCGGCTAGTCTCTCGAAAAGTCCTGCGGAACTGGTTCCCGTCCGACCGGTATTGGACTTCAACATGGTTGACCCTCGCTTCGTCGAGGAAGCGGACGTACTGTCCGGCCTCGATCAGCGACCAAACCTGATGGAGCTAAAACCCGGCGAGTTTGAGTCGCTGATAACGAATCTGTTTACGAAGATGGGTCTAGAATCGCGCATGACGCAACCATCACGTGACGGTGGCGTGGACTGCGTCGCATTCGACAACCAGGCGATCTTCGGAGGTAAGGTCATAATCCAAGCCAAACGTTATAAGAACACGGTGCCAGTCAGCGCGGTACGCGACCTATTCGGCAGCGTCCATAATGAAGGTGCCTCCAAAGGCATACTGGTTACCACTTCAGGCTTCGGCAAGGCGTCGTTCGAGTTCGCCAAGGACAAGCCGCTAGAACTGCTGTCGGGTACCAACCTGCTGTATCTGCTCAAGGAACACGCCGGCGTGGACGCCAAGATCGAGCCGCCCGAACACTGGGTCGAGCCCAGGCACGACACTGGCCCGACGCACTGGGACGAGCCCACGCCTACTGACTCTTAGCCTGTCGGACGTTGAACGTCGATCACGAGTTCGCCTCCTACAAGGCGGGTCAACGGGCGACCCAGTTGACCAGTGGCCGTGGCAACTCCAAGCTGCGATTGTCTCTGAAGATGAGATACCCTCAGCTTGTCAGTTTAGGGTCGCTCCATACTCCGACTCTTTCCGGACCCGGACAATCGTATGGATTACTGTCGGCAGGTGGCTCAATGCCGGGCGCTAGACGACTGACCCCTCGTACGGACACGTCCACCATCTGAGGTTGTCCGATTCCAACGCTTGGAATTACCTTGATCTGCTTGGTGTCCGCTAGCACATAGAATGTAAGCGGTTGTGTCTCCTGAGAGTCATCCGTCATGCCAGCGGTGGCCTGGAAGCGGGCGTAGCGTCCGCCGAGCACATAGTCCTGTTGGGTAGAGACGCACCACGTACCTTGAGCGCTGACTGCCCTGCTATATGACCGGCCCTTGACCTGCACGGTAACTGTCCGCCACACTTCTTTGTCGGCAGCGACGGGCTGCATGTCGACGAGCCAGGTTGTCCGGGGACTCGGGGGTTCTGGACTAGTCGAGGCAGAAGTAAAAGGAGCGATGGAAGGCGATTGGGGTAGCGTAGACGTCGTGGGTGGATTGGCGCTCGCAGAGTTGCCGCCGATCCCCACCACCCCACTGGCACCTTGGTCGGCAAGGAGCACGACGAGCAACAGCACCGGAATTCCTGGGCGAGTTGCACGTCCCAGCCGCGGGCTGACGCAGTCACACCTATGCAGATGCGTCTGCTCGTGGTCGGCGGTCGCGGTGCCGGCACCCCGCCGGTGGCCCGGCGGCTGGCCGCCGAGACACTCGGCACCGGCCTACTGGTCACCGCCGTGGTCGGCTCCGGGATCGACGCCGGCCGGCGGCCTCAAGCAGAATAAGATCATCCCGGCCGCTCTGGGAAACGGCCCAATAGGTCATCGACATAGGTCATCGACCTGGTCGTTTTTCGGGCCGATCACCACCGTGCCATAGCCGGCGGTATCCCGTAATGTCATCGCAGCCAGCAGCGAGATCTACGACGACCGCATCGTCGTGGCGGTGCGGGTGTCACATCGGCGGGATGTCATCGAAACCGACGCCGCCGTGTACTGGGCTGACCTTGCGGCCCGGCACTGCTCACCGGATCGGCTGTCCCTTGTCGTCGATGAAGAGGTCGGGGACCGATTTGCCGAACGCCTTCGCTAGCGGCCACAGGCTCGTGGTGTTCATTCCGTGCTTGCCGCGCTCCACCTTGCCTAGAAAGGTCCGGTCCATGCCAATTGCGTCGGCGAGCTGTTCCTGGCTCCACCCGTGGGCAGTGCGCAGCCACTTGATCCGTCGCCCGAATGCCTTGCGGTGCCTGATGTCGGCTGCGCTGGTGGCGTCATCATCGTGGTGATCCATGGGAAGAGACGCTAGAGACTCTGCCTGAGTCATTCTACAGCAACACTACATCTATTAGATGTAGTGTTGCTCTATCATGCACCTTCTCTGGTTCTGCGGTAGCCAATCGAAGCGGTGACTACCAGCTTCCCGGCTGCTCGCCCCGCGTCAACTTGGGAAGCCGGCGGTGTGGAAGGTGTTGGGGCTGGCCGGCATCGTCGGGGTCGCCGCGACCGGAGCCGTGGTCGCGTGGGCCGAACGCCGCCGCCGCGCCTACACCCCAGACGAAGTCCGGGCCCCCGAGTGTACGCCCGACACGCCGAAACGACCCAACCCTCCCCCCGGATCGTGCAGCAGCAACCGGACCGGCCTCGCTAGCACGTCCAGCCAGCGGGGTGGCCTTGCCGGCGGAAAGCGCGGGCCAAGGTCACTCGTCGCGCTGGCCGTGAGTGACTCGCGGGCCCGACGTTCGAGGTGGCAGTTGGGTCGAGTACTGGTGTACGGGAGGGCTAGGCGGGGATGGGGGGTTGGACGGGGCCGCCGATCACCTCGGTGGTGGTCTGGACGGTGCTGCCGTGTGCGGTCAGCCAGTCCAGCAGGGCGTCGAAGTTGGCTTGGGTGATCGAGTAGGGGTCGCAGCGGTCGCAGATGTGGTGCATGACGATCTGTACCATCCCGCCGCCGTGCTGCTCCGCGCCCAGGACGTAGCCCTCGATCGTCTCCGGGGTGTCGGAGCTCTTCACGTTCGCTGGGGTGCGGGTGGCGTACGGGTCGGCCGGCGGGATCGTCTCGGCGAACACCCGTCGCTCGTCGACACCGGAGACGCCGCGGCCACTGTTGTAGCCGCACGCCTGCACGACCGCCTTCGAGCCGGCGTCGAACGAGCCGAACGGGTAGGCGAACGAGGTCGGCTGGAACCCGTGGTCGAATAGCGCGACCCGGTCGTCGCAGACCTGGTGCCGCGCGGGCGCTTCCTTGAGCTTCTTGATGTTGACGTGGTCGACGGTGTGCCCGGCGATCTCGTTCCCCGCCGCGTACAGGTCCTGCAGTTGCGTCCAGCTCAACCGGGTCGGGTCGCCGGCCGTGATCGGTCCACTGTTGACGAAGAACGTCGCGTGCATGCCGTGTGCGGTCAGCGAGGAGAGTGCCGGGTACTGGTCGGCGTAGCCGTCGTCGAACTGGAGTACCACGACCGTCGGCGTGGCGGCGGCGGCCGGGCTGGCCGGTCCGGCGAGCAGCCCGGTCGCGGTGAGCAGTGCGGCGGCGGTCGCCGCCACTCCTGGGCGCATGACGCCTCCCCTTCAGAAACAGCCTTTCAGAACAGCCCGGCGGCCTGCCGGGCGAACGCGAGCGGGCTGGTGGCGGTCAGGTCGATCGCCGGCTCGACGGTGGAGAAGGACTGCACGTCGTCCTTGAACTGCGCACCGCTTCCGTTGAACGGCGCGAACGCGTCCACCCCGTCCGCCGGGCAGGTCCGCATACCGGTCAGCAGGCCCCTGTAGACAGTCCCGTTCGGACCCTCCACGGCTGCTCCGGCCAGCACCGGCGGCGAACCGTCCAGCGACCCGACCAGGTTGGCGACCTGGTGGTGGATGCAGTGCGGGAACGTGCCGCCGTCGCCGACGATCAGCGAGGTGCCCCAGGCGTTCGCACCCAGGATGTTCGCCAGCCACCGGCCGCTGTAGTCGGCGTACTCCGTCGTGCCGGTGAGCTGGTCGTACTCGCTGGCCATCACCGACAGCCCGGCCCCGTGCGAGGTGGTGTCCCAGGTGGACCACGGGAAGCCGAACCCGAACGGGTCGGTCGCGGCCTGCGCCAGGGCGCCGTCCAGCTGCGCCTTCAGGTCCGCCAGCAGCGCGGCCTGGCTGGTCTCGAGCCCGGCCGGGTTGCCGGCCTGCCCGATCGCCCGGTGCAGCTCGTAGTGGCCGAAACCGGTGACGTCGTAGAGGTTCAGCGTGTCCGCGGCGTCGCCCGGCCCGGTGATGTACGCGTTCGCCCAGTGCGCGGCCTGGCCGAGGTAGTACGCCGGGTCGGTGTGCGGCAGGCCCGGCGGCAGCCCGCCGCTCGCGGTGGCCAGGTACAGCTCGGCCGCGCCGAGCTCCAGGTCGTCGCGCCACTCGGTCTCGGGGTAGAAGCTGAACGGCAGGTAGGTGAGCAGGTCACCGGTCGGCGCGGTGTCGGCGAGGTCGAAGACGTGCTGGCCGGAGCGCAGGCAACGGTCCGCGAGCGCCGGGTCGGTGGTCTTGAACACCTGGTAGCACAGGCCGAACGCGGCGGCCAGCCGCCCGGCCAGGTTCGGGCTGACCCGGGAGCCGGGTGGGCCGGCCCGGAAGACCGGCCGGTTGCGGATGTATCGGTACCGCGGGTCGGTGCCGCCATAGGTGTCGTCGGCCTGCGGCAGCCGCCAGATGTCATGGTCGCCGACGGTCCTCGAGTTGCCGACGCCGATGCCGACCTGGTAGTAGAGCGTACTGGTGGCGTCGTCCCACATCCGCAGCAGCCAGTCGGTGCCGAACCGCGCCTCCGCGGTCATGTTCGACGTCGCGGAGCCGGCGCCGAGGTAGGCCGGGAAGTCTCGGACGCCGGCCAGCAGCATGTCGACGGTGTAGCTCTCGGTCTGCACGCCCTTGATGTAGTCGCCGGCGTCGGACCAGGCGCCGGACGCGTCGACCCGCACCCCGAGCGGACTGAGGTCACCGGAGAACCGGCCGCTGGAGTTGGCGTTCGGGGTGAGGTAGGTCATCGCGGTCTGGTCGTTCAGGTGCCCGGGCGCGGTGCGCAGCGCGGACGGGACGAAGCTCGGCCCGTCCCGCTGGTCCTGGTAGTAGCGGACGGAGTTGGCCAGCGCTCCCGCATAGACGTTCGCGCCCGTGTCGATGTGGAACGTCGGCGAGGAGGCGGCGACCGGCCCGCTCACCGTGATCGTGTAGCTGCCCGCCGCGGTCACCGCGGTGAGGTCCAAGGCGTAGACGTTCGGGTAGGCCGTGCTCCACCTGCCGAGGTTGGCGCCGACCGGCGCGCTCAGCACGGTGGCCCCGGCCGCGGTCTGGACCGTGAACGTCGCCCCCGTCTCGGCGGCGCTGGACATCAAGTACGCCCGCTTCGACCCGGTGGCCGGATAGCCGACCTGGTTCACCCGCACGAACGCGCTGTCGGACGCCGGAGCCGACGACACTGGCGCCGCGGACGCGCCGACGGCCAGCGCGGCCACCGCGGCGGCGACCGCCACCGGGACCGCGACCCGCCTGCGCGAGGCTCCGGCTGCCTTCCGGTCATGACCCATCGCGGTCGCCCTCTTCCAGCTCTCGACGTCGGGAAGGAAAGGAAAGTTTCCTAACAGAGACGTGAGCTTAGGACGCTACGGTGATCCGGTCAATGCCATACGGCAAGACACAATAGCCCCAGACAGGTCAAATCATGGCTCGCCCGGGGGTGGGCTGGCCGTTTGGGCAGGTTCTCTCTCATTGCGACCAAGGAGCCGTCGCCGCTAGTTGATCTTTGGAAGCGACAACAGCTTCTCGAGCGCCGAGAGGGACGTGAGTCCGGCGGCGACGGGTCCCCCGTGTCAGCGGGACCGACGCGCGGGCACGCCACTCAGGCCGCGACACGCCGGCCAACTAGCTCGACAGCAGCAGGTCGCCTCCGCGAAGATGCAACTAGAGTTCATAGTAAAGCTGTTCGGCTTCTCGAGTGGGGGTAACGGATGTCATCAGGTGGTTCACAGCCCGAGCGAGGCGTCTTTTCCATCGGGTCCATCCAGACTGCCCGCATCGAAGGGACGACGGTCGGAGACCATACATCTGGACAGTTCGGCGGGGTCAGCCAAGCTGCCCTGGAGCCAGTACTCTTCTCGGTCACGGATCAGGACATCGCGGTTCCGCCGCGCTGTTCCCCGCTCGTCGAGCACCTCCTCGACAGGGCTGGCTCAGGCGGACTCGTCTTCCTCAGCAGGTACGGGCAACGCATCGCAGCAGTCGTACCAGCGGACATCGCCGAGTCGATCTTGGCGGATCCACCTGGGAAGGATGACGACGGTCCGGCAGGGAGGCCGAGCAGCACTGTAGCGGTCTGGGTGATGTGGCTGCGGCGCCACATGCGTGGCAGGCACGAGCCACCCGAGCCACCCGCGAGGGCGGAGCGACAATCACTCCTGCAGCGGGCGATCGTCGCCGGCGAGGTCCAGCCGCCCGAGGAGCCCGGCTGGCCGGACATCATCCCAGAGTTGACCGACCTGCCCAGCCTGACCGACGCCTTGATTGCCGTGCGGGAGCGGGAGCGGGAGCGGTGATTTACGTCGACAGCAGCGCCCTGCTGAAACTCGTCAAAGCAGAGAGGGAGACGAAGGCGCTACAAGCCTGGCGTGACTCGCTCCCGATCGAGCACGAGCTGCTTACGAGCATGGTAGCCCGCCCGGAGATCAGTCGGACGCTATGCCGTGCAGGCACCGATCGGGTGAACACCGACTCATTCGCCTACCGGGCGTTGACCGGCGTGCACCTTATCGCGGTCACTAACGATGTGCTCATCCGCGCGAGCAGCTACGAAATGCGGCGGCTGGGTACGCTCGATGCCATCCACCTCGCCACCGCCGACCGGTACCGGACCGAGCTGACCTACCTTGTGACCTACGACCAGGAGTTGGCTGCCGCCGCCGCGGATCTAGGTCTGGCGGTGCGCTCACCGTCCTGACCGGTCCACCGACAATGACAGGCCGTTGAAGGCTGTCGTGACTACCGCTCAGGTGCCGACTACGCTCGATGCCAGCAGCCCGACGGCGCTGGGTCGGCTGTGGACGCTGTACGGGCTTGGCCTGAGCGAGGAGGGGTCATGGCGCTGCGCCTGATCGAGGTCCGGCAGCCGCGTGAGCACGACCTGATCGGACAGAGGTTCATCATCGCCGGGTTCGGCACCGGGTTCGAAGCGACGATCTTGTGGCGGGTCCTGGGCGAGCATGGAGCGACCATAGGCGAAGGATCGGTTGTCGGCGGCGGATCGATGGGCGTTCTGGATGATTTCGGCCATGAGGTTGCCCTTGGTGGCGCACAGTTCCGGGGGGCCCACGTGCTTCTTCAGGTCTTTGGCGACGATCCCTCCGGTCAGCATTCGCCGGGCCTGGATCTCAACCAGATCCGGGTGACGCTCTTTACCGAGCTGCAGGGCTGGAAGCTCTACGAGGTGCGTAGCGGCGACAACTTGATCAAGATTGCGCGTGAGCAGGGCCAGCATACGACTGCCGACGACATATTCGAGGCAAACCGAGACAAGATTACCAACCCGAACGTGATCTACCCCGGCCAGGTCTTCCGAGTCCCACTGCTTCCCGGTTAGGTACGCCGGCTCTCCGTCCGGCGGTGTTGCCCTCGTCCCATCGACAACGGTGCCACGTTTGCCGCTGGCGGCGGGGTCGGCCGACGACGATCCCACCCTGGGTCAGGGCGGTCGCCCTGCGAGGACACTGGTCCAGTATGGATAGTCGTCGGCGGCCGGGCCGGCGACCTTCCCCGCACCAGCCGCGCCTGCCGCCGGGGAAGGGTGCGGCCGTTCTCGCCAGCGTTGACAGACGACGTGCTCACGGTCCACAACACCCGCCGGCTGGGCCGGCCGGTATCGCCCCGCTCGGCTGTCCCCCCTTGCTATGCCGGGGCTATGCGACTAGGCAGGAGCCGAACCAGTCCGCGACCCGCCCGCCACCCGGCAGTTGGCCGGCTCGACGAAGGAGCCCCATGACCACCGTGCCGCACCAGAAAACCTACTTCGCTGACCTCGCCGAGCTGTTCCGCACCTTTGCCGCCGACACCGACTCTATATACCGGTCCTGGGCCACCGCGGCCGTCCCCCACCTCGCCGACCAGCCCGGCAGCCGGGCCGTCGACCTTGGCTGCGGGCACGGGCGGTTCCTCGACCTGCTCGCCGACCGGCACGCCGAGGTCCTCGGCGTGGACATCGCCGAGGCCGGGATCGAGATAGCCCGCCGCGAGCACCGGCAGCCGAACATCCGGCTGCAGACCCGCAGCCTGCTCGACGTCACCCCCGAGACCGACGGCCGGTTCGACACCGTCTTCTCCGTCAACACCATCCACCATCTGCGTGCCCACGACGTCGTGCTGCCGCGCCTGCGGTCACTGCTCGTCCCAGGCGGGCACCTCGTCGTCGTCGAAATCGTCGACTCCGGCGGCTGGGACAGGGGCGTGGACTGGCACATCAAAGAGGCGTTCCTCGACGCCGAAAAGTCCTATCGCTACCGTTCCAAAGACCCCGACGTGGCTGCCGACGTCCTTCGACTGCGGCTGCACCCGGCCTGGCTGGAACACGTCACCACCAACATCCCGCTCACGCGCGAGCAGTTCCACGCCCAGTACGGCGCAGTCTTCCCCGGAGCAGAGTTCGCCGAACTCGACCCCGTCGTCGCCGCGGTCCACTGGCGCGCTCCGGCGTGAACGGGGCGCCCGGCTCGAGGCTGTAGGGTCGGCCGGGGCCGCCGCTCGTTCCGCTGGATCTCGCTGGCGCGCTGGCGTCGCGAACGCTGACGTGGAGTTCGCCGTTCGGGCCGGCGGGTGCGCCCGACAGTAACGTGCCGCCGGCGGCACGAGCGGCAGCAGATCGCTTCGCGGGAGGCTCCGTGGCCAGGCCGGCGGCGGTCGCGACTGGCCAGCTTCCGCCGCCGGCCTCATCGGGTGAAGGCTCAGCGTGGCTGCACGGTTGTCGTCTCGGTCGCCGTGTTGTCGGCGCGGTTTGTGTCGGGCTCGTTCGCGAGCACGCTGGCGGTGTTCGTGACCGTCCCGGCCCGCGACGGGCTGACAGCGATCGTCACGGTGGCGCTGCCGCCCGCGGCGAGTGAGCCGAGGTCGCACGTGAGCACGCCGTCGCTCTTTCCCTTTGTCTGGCGGGCACACGTGCCCTGGCTCGGGGTCGCGGAGAGGAAGGCCGCGTCGGGCAGCGTGTCGACGAGCGTCGTGCCGGTGGCGGCTGCCGGCCCGGCGTTGTGCACCGTGACCGTGTACGTGAGCTGGTTCCGCACTGTGACCGGGTCGGGGGAGTCGCTCATCACGACGGACAGGTCGGCCTGGGGCCGCATGTCCCGCGCGAATATGTCGTAGGCGAAGAAGGGCTGGGTCTCCGGCACGAAGGTCGAGGATCTCGATGCAAACGCGACGACCAGCCCGTCCGGCGTCATCGCCGGGTCGATGCTGTCGAGATCGCCCTCGGTTCCGTCGCTGGCGACGGAGGCGATCCGGGTCGTGCCCGCGGCGAGGTCGCGCACGTAGACGTTCTCCCGGAAGTTCGCCGGACCACCGAAGTTGGTCGACCGCGACACCAGCGCAACGAAACGGCCGTTCTCGCTGACGTCACCGGCGAACGTGCTGTCGTCGCCCTGCTGGCCGGCGTCGTTCACGCCCACGAGCGTGTATGCGCCGCTCGCGCGGTCCACCAGCCAGGCGTCCTCGAAGAAGCCGTTCGTGTCCGGTGTGACGAACGTGTTGTCCGCGGTGGTGAAAGTGAGGAAGCGTCCGTCGCTGCTGATGCCACCGGCCGTTCCGTGGTTGGTGACGAACGAGCCCGGGGAGCCCCGGTTGCTCGTGATCGCTGACGTTGTCCGGGTCTGCCGGTCGAAGAGGTACGCGTCGACGTCCTGGTTGTCCGTGTCGCCGGGAACGAGGTTGGACGCGAACGAGGTGAAGTAGACGAACCGGCCGCTGTTGTCGAGGTGTGGCGGGAACAACGACTGGCCGTTCGCATCGGACCCGTCGGGTGCTGCGGTGATCCGCTCCGTACTGCCGGTCTGGCGGTCGTGCACGAAGATGTCGGCAGTGAAGTTGGTGTCGGGAACCAGGTTGTCGGAGAACGATACGAAAGCAACGAACCTGCCGTCGCCGCTGATGCCGGGCTCTGTTGCTCCGGAATTCGCCTGGGCTCCGTCGCTCGCCACGCTGACCCGCTCGGTCGTGCCGGCCAGCCGGTCGCGCACGAACACGTCGGCGGTGTTGTTGGTGTCGCCCTTGACGAGGTTGGCTGCTTCCGAGTCGAAGGCCACATAGCGGCCGTCGGCGCTGATGGACGGCCCGCCCATCCCGTTGAGCAGCCCACTGCCGGCGTTGCCCTGGCGGCCGGCGGTCGAGACGCTGACTCGCTCGGTCGTGCCGGTCAGCCGGTCGCGCACGAAGACGTCCGAGTTCGCGTTGGTGTCCTCCGGCACGAGGTCGTCCGACAGCGATGCGAAGGCGACGTAGCGGCCGTCGGCGCTCACGGCCGGCTGCTGGCTGTCCTGGTTGCCCTGCACGCCGGTGCTGCTCACGCTGACCAGCTCGGTGAACCCCGGCGCGGGGAGGGCGGCGGCCGTGCCGGACAGGAGGAGGATGCCGGCCGCCGCCAGCGCCGTGACGCCGGTGCTGCGCGGCACGATCCTCGGCAAGGCCCTTGACACAGTGTCGCGGGGGCGCGGAAGTGACATGCAGGTTCTACGGGCGAACGCCGCCGAGGGATTCACCCATCCTCGTGCCTTGCCCCAGGGTGCCTTGTC
>Ga0066388_100002167_pt1 | contig 11784 bp, 9 predicted proteins | sample PanSoiMetaGPlot6_FD_64539 | JGI IMG/M metagenome (GOLD analysis project Ga0066388, IMG submission 64539) | Tropical forest soil microbial communities from Panama analyzed to predict greenhouse gas emissions - Panama Soil - Plot 6 (Hybrid Assembly) | ecosystem: Environmental > Terrestrial > Soil... | reverse complement strand
CGTCGGTGATCGAGCCGATGGAAGAGGCGATCAGCGGCGTCGCCGGGATCGACGAGCTGTCGGCGCGCATCAGCGAGGGCGGGGGCAACATCACGGTCCGCTTCGTCCTCGAGCGCGATCTGAACGACGCAGTCAACGACGTCCGCGAAAAAGTCGCCGGCGCGATCAAGAGCGTGCCGCCGGAATTGCTGCCGCCGGTGATTACCAAAGTCGACCCGGACGCCGATCCGGTGATGTCGCTGATGGTCTCGTCCGACGCGATGAGCCTGCGGACGCTGACCGAGCTGGCCGACAAGCAGATCTCACGTTCGATTCAGACGGTGAACGGCGTCGGCCAGGTGAGCATCGCCGGCAGCCGCTCCCGCGAGATCCATGTCGTCGTCGACATCGAGAAGCTGAATTCGTACGGGCTGTCGATCGCCCAGGTCCGCGATGCCGTCGTCAACGAGAACGTCGAGATTCCCGGCGGCGCGGTCGAACAAGGGAAGGGTCAGCTGCTGCTGCGGACGCTCGGCCGCATCGACGCGACCGAGGATTTCAACAACATCGTGGTCGCGACGAAGAACGGCACGCCGATCCGCGTGTCCGACGTCGGCTACGCCGAGGACAGCTACGAGCGGCCGACCTCGTCGGTCTGGTTCGGCGACAAGCCGGCGGTGCAGCTCGATATTCGCCGCGCGATGGGCGAGAACACCGTCGCGGTGGTCGAAGGCGTGCGTGCCAAGATGGTGCAAATCCAGCGCGCCCTGCCGAAAACGGTGACCCTCTCGTGGGTCCGCGACGACTCGAAGTTCATCTACGCGTCGGTCGCGTCGCTCGAGGAGCACCTGATCTTCGGCAGCCTGTTCGCCGCCGTGGTGGTGATGTGCTTCATCAGGAATTTCCGCGCGGTCATCATCGCCGCGCTCGCGATTCCGGCGTCGATCATCTCGTCGTTCACGCTGATGAACCTGATGGGGTTCACGCTGAACAACATGACGCTGCTCGGCATCACGCTGGCCGTCGGTATCGTCATCGACGACGCGATCGTCGTGCTCGAGAACATCTTCCGCTACATCGAAGAGGAGGACTGTTCCCCCTACGAAGCGGCGATCCAGGGCACCCGTGAGGTGGCCCTGGCGGTGATGGCGACGACGCTGTCGCTGGTGGTGATTTTCCTGCCGATCGCGTTCATGAACGGCTACGCGAAGCGGTTCATCAACCCGTTCGGCTGGACGATGGCATTCTCGATCATGGTGTCGATGCTGGTGAGCTTCACGCTCACGCCGATGCTGTCGTCGCGCTTTCTGAAGCTCGCCGACGCGGAAGCCGATCACAAGACCAAGGAGCACGGCTTCTTCCACTGGCTCGACCTCTGGTACGAGCGCCAGGTGAACTGGGCGCTGGATCATGCATGGTTCATCATCGGCGTCTCCACGGTGACATTCCTGTTGATGTTCCCGCTGAACCGGATGGTCGGACGCGAGTTCGTGCCGAACGAGGATATGGGCGAGTGGACCGCGCACATGGACTCACCGGAGGGCACCTCGCTCGAGGGGACGCAAGAGATCGCGTTCGGCGTGCTGAAGGAACTCGAAGGGATCGAAGGCGTGGCGGCGATCGAGCCGCTCGTCAACCCGGGCGGCAGCGGCGTCGCCGGTGGCGGCGGCGGCAGCAATGTCACGCACATCCATTTCAACTTCCAGGCGCTGCCAATCGATCAGCGCAAGCACACGCAGGCGGAAATCATCGCCGAGCTGCGCAAACGGCTGGCGCGGCACCCGGGTCTTCGGCCCAGCATCTCGCAGCGCAACGCCCTCGGCAGCGGTGAAGGCGCCGGCGGATACGCGATCTCCGCCAACATCCTCGGCCCGGATCTCAAGCAGCTGACCGACTACTCGATGAAGGCGCTCGAGGCGGCACAGCACACGCCGAGCATCGCCGAGCCGAAGCTGAGCCTGAGCGTGTCGAATCCGGAGATCCATATCGCGGTCGATCGTCGCCGCGCCGCCGATCTCGGCGTGCGGATGGCGACGGTGGGCAATACGCTGCGCCTGGCCGTGGCCGGCGACGATCAGATCTCGTTCTACAAGGAAGGGCAGGAACAGTACCCGGTGAAAATCCGGGTGCTCGAGAACCAGCGGCGTGACGCGCAGGAGATCGGCCGCCTGACGGTGCCGTCGATCAACGGCCCGGTGCGGATCGACAACCTCGCGCGGGTCGAGCGCGGCCTCGGTCCGAGCGCCCTGCAGCGATCGAATCGCCAGTTCACGGTGATGATGACCGCCGACGTGGCGGCCGGGCACGCGCTCGACGAGACGTCCGCCGACGTGCGCAGGCTGCTCGCCGGGCTGAACATGCCGCCGACGATGACGTTCCGCCTGCAGGGACAGTCGAAGATCCTCGACGAGACGACGGCGAACCTGATGCTGGCGATCGGGTTGGCGATGATCTTCGTCTACATGGTGCTGGCGTCACAGTTCGAGAGCTTCGTGCAGCCGATCGTCATCATGCTGGTGCTGCCGATCTCGGTGCCGTTCGCGCTGTTCACGCTGTGGGTGACGGGTCGCACGCTGAATCTGTGGAGCGCGCTCGGCATGCTGCTGCTCCTGGGCATCGTCAAGAAGAACTCGATTCTGCAGGTGGATTACGCGAACACGCTGCGCGCGCGCGGTATCCCGCTGCGGCAGGCGGTCGTCGAGGCCTGCCGCACGCGCCTCCGGCCGATTCTGATGACGACCTGCGCGATCATCGCCGGCCTGATCCCGACGGCGCTTGGTCTCGGCATCGGCGGCACCGGGCGTGCCGCGATCGCGATGACGATCATCGGCGGCCAGTCGCTGTGCCTGTTCTTGACGCTGCTGCTGGTGCCGGTCGCCTACGTGAAACTCGACGCGGTCGAGCAGACTGCACTGAACAGGGGTTGGCGCTCGCTGCTGGGAAGGATGAAGGCTCCGCGGCGGCCGCTGGAGCCAGCCGCCGCAGAGCCACCACACTGACGCCGTCGCTGACACTTGTCACTGACGCTGTCAATGGCTAATGGCTGATGGCTAATGGTTTGATGATTGCCATCGGCCATCGCCTTAGTCATCGACGGCTTCTCTTCCACGCGAGTCCGATGATTGACCGGTCTTGATCGCGCGGTAATCATGGCCTTCAGTTGCTGCGCTTCGTCGAGTTCCCACGCCACGGCATCCTCGGTGACGATCGACGTCGCGACTGCGAGACGGAGCCAGTAGATCGTCTCCCAGCTTTCTTTGCGCGAGACGGCGAGGCGAGCCAGAACGTCGGGTTTCGTCTGGCCGCCTTGTGATTCCGAGACGTTCGCGCCAATCGACGTGCCGCAGTCGAACAGTTGGTCGGCGATCTTGCGCGCCGCTCGACCGCCGTTCCGGAGTCCGTCGCACAATTTCACGATTCGAACCGCAAACTGGAAGGACCGCTCCGAGATAATCCGTGATGGCATGGCGGCATCAGGATCCAAAACAAGGGCCATACGGATTCACTGGGGTTTTCGGTCTGCGTTCGAGAAACGTGGCAGAATCTGCAAAATTGTTCGAGGCTTCCGATTGAACCATCAGCCATCAGCCATCAGCCATGACAAGGATAACTGTCGCCGTCACCGTCACTGTCACTGTTACTGTCCTTGCCGTTGCCGCTCTCGGACTGTATGCGCAGACGGCCGATCCGACGCTCGCACGCATCAGGAGTGAAGGCACCGAGCGCTCGCAGGCGGCTGCGGTGTTCGATTACCTGACGATCAACATCGGTCCACGGCTGACGGCGTCGCCGGCGCACAAGCGCGCCGTCGAGTGGACGCGCGAGCGGCTCGCCTCGTATGGACTGTCGAACGTCCACGTCGAGCCGTGGAAGTTCGGCCGCGGCTGGGAACTGCAGAAGCTGACGATCGAGATGATCGAGCCGCGCTACCTGCCGCTCATCGGCTACGCCGACGGCTGGTCGGCGGCGACCAGCGGCGAAATCGCTGCCGCGCCCGTGCTGGTCGCGGGGAAATCGCCGGAAGAGATCGCGTCGATGGGCGCGCCGCTCAAGGGCGCCATCGTGCTCACCCAGCCGATGATGACGAACTTCGTTCGCAAGGACCGCCCGCAGCCGAGCGATTCGAACTACGAGCCGATGTCGGCCGCCTACGCGACCAGCGTCGGCAATCGGCCGCCGCGGCCGGGTGAAGAGACCCCGCAGCAGCGCGCGCAGCGCGCCACCAACGCGTTGAAGGCTGCAGGCGCCGCCGTGATCGTGAAGCCGAGCATCGGCGAGCACGGAACGGTGTTCGTCACCGGCCGCGACGGCGGCCCGGGCGCGGTGCCGTCGGTCACGATCAGCGGCGAGCAGTACAACATGATCCTGCGCTACCTACAGCAGAACGTGCCGGTGAAGCTGCGGGTCAACGTGCAATCGACGTTCTACGACGACGATGGCGGCAACGCTTACAACGTGGTCGCTGAATTGACCGGCACCGATCCGGCGCTGCGCGACGAGGTGGTGATGATCGGTGGCCACCTCGACTCGTGGCACACCGGCGTCGGCGCCACCGACAACGCCGACGGAGTCACCACGGTGATGGAGGCGATGCGGATCCTGAAAGCGACCGGGGCGCGGCCGCGCCGCACGATTCGCGTCGCGCTGTGGGGCGGCGAGGAGCAGGGACTGCTCGGCTCCAAGGCGTGGGTCGCCGAGCATCTGGCGGGCGACGCCAACAAAGCCGCGCGCGACAAGTTCGACGTCTACTTCAACATCGACAACGGCACCGGCGCGATCTACGGGTGGTACCTGCAGAACAAGGAAGAAGTCCGGCCGATCTTCGACAGCTGGCTGGAGCCGCTCAAGGCGATCGGCGCGCGGCGCAACATCATCGAACCGGTCGGGTCAACCGATCATCTGAGCTTCATCGACGCCGGGGTGCCCGGCTTCAACCCGATCCAGGACTACGGCAACTACGACATCCGCACGCACCACACCAACATGGACACGCCGGAGCGCGTCAACCTCGAGAACACGAAACAGGCGGCGATCGTGATGGCCACGTTCGCGTATCAAGCCGCGAACCTCGATCGCAAGCTGCCCCGATAAATCGGGCAGGTCTGGCAGGTCTGGCGGGGTCTGGCGGGTCGGGCAGGTCGCTTTCGCGGGACCACCCTGATGGCCGTCCCCTGCACGCCTCGGGCACGGCCTTCAGGCCGTGCCGCGAGCGTCGCGATTTGATCCGCGGACTACAAGCTCGCGAACTCCAGGATCTCCTGACCCATCAGCAGACACTCACCGGGCAGTTGCGCGTAGATGAAGCGCATGCGGTATTGCCCCTTGTAGATGTGCCCCCAGATCTCCAGCACGTCGAACCGCTGCGCGCGATCCGCCGGGTTGCGAATCGGCGCCAGCACCTTCACCGCTTTGTCGATCTCGATGCGGTCATCCGGTCCGAAATGAAACGTGAGCAGTTTCTTCGCCTGCTCGCCAGCCGCGCCGGCGCAGCGATGCGCGGCCTGCGCCGAGGTCGTCGCCGGCACCGCCAGCGCTACGGCGGCGAGCGCAAGTGCGAGCGCGAGTCCGCAGGCGAATGATGTCGTGCGCAATGTCGTCCCCCTGTGATGCCGCGACCGGTGCCCGGTCCTGCTGCTCAGGACCAGACTTCTTTGGTGAGACGGAGCCATTCGGTGCGATCGGCCAGCCCGATGAGGCCGCCGTTGATGGCCCGCGTCACCTTCCGGATGTCGTCCTGATCGGCGAAGGCGTTGCAGTTCTTGGACGACCACTCGGCGGCTGCCACCGCCAGACACCATTGCGAGCCGAGCACCTCGTCCGGCGACGCCACGAAATCGGGAGCGCCCGGATTCGTCGCTCGCACCGTCGTCGTCGCCTCGAGGTAGCTGTCCCTGCCGGTGAGCTGCAGCAGGCCGCGGCCGCGATAGGTGAACCCGTCGTTCGCGCCGACGTTTCCCATGCGGCCGCCGTAGACCTCGTTCCCCAGCTTCTGTTCGTTGTGGGCGAACAACGCCGGATCGAGAGGTCCGTCTGGCAGGAATCGCGAAGGCCAGACCTTGGGCAGGCGCGCGGCGCTGTAATTGAGGCTCTCGATCAGCAGCGTCAATCCGCCCGACTCGTGGAGGATCTGCGCCATGAAGTGCGCCAGGCGCAGCGGCGTGCTGCTGATGCCGTTGGCGTCGAGCACCGGCTGGCCGACCCGAAACGCTTCGCGATAGCTGGAGCGCGCGTTGGGCGCAAGGTGTTGAATCTGATCGAGCGTGATGGTGACTGGCATACGGTTCCTCGTGCGCGAGCCCGGTTCAGAATCGCTGGAGCACGAGCGTTGCCAGCTTCGTGATCTGGGTTTGCGCGTTGGCGCTCGTGGGAATACCGAGGCTGAACACCAGATTCTTTCGCCGTACGGTGACGGTCGCGAACGGCGGCCCGCCCGAGGTGCCACTGGGCGACCAGTGCGCTTCGTCTGCGCCGGCGACGTTGAGTGGTTTCAGTGCCGGCCCTTCGTCAATGGCGGTCTTGTACGTGGCCTTCGACTCGACGTCGTTCGATCCGGCGGGATAGAAGACGTCGAGCTCGATGCCGCCGGTCGCGGCGGACTTGCCCGCGTACACGCAGTAGACGCTGCCGCCGCCGTCCTGCACGTTGGCGGTCGGTTTCGCAGCGTTTGCGACGCCGGCGCTCTGGAAATCGGCGGGCGTCAATGCGCACATCGCCGCGCCCGATTTTGGGCTGATTGCCGCGCCGGCGCGCGCGTGCCGTCCGCTCGCCGCGGCGAAGAGGAATGCAATCGCGAAGACCAACCACGCTGCCAGCTGACGATTCATCACGTCCTCCCATCGCCGCGACCGCAGGCGCGGGCGCGCCGCTCCAGTCGCCGTCACTTGCGGGTGCGAATGCCGATCTCGGCGAACGCGTCGTTCACATCACAGTAGCGCCCGTGCGCCACAAGCGTGCTCTCGGCCTGGAAGTAGACCGGTGGCCATCCAGCCGAGCCGTCGGCGTTGTGCGCCACCTTGTATACGACAAACGTAACACTTGCCGAGTCAGCGAACGAGTGGCCAAACTCGCGCTCGCCGACGGCGACGGTGATGGGCTCACCGGGCGACGCCGTCCGGCGGACAATGGCGATGCCACGCAGCTGACAATCCGCTCCCCACGTGGTTCTCAGCGAATCTTCGGTCCGTGCCTTCTCGTTGAAGAACGGAACCAGCTCCCACGGCAAGTCGGTGGCGGTGGTGTGACGGTAAAAAGTCGCGAGGTCGTATCCGTGCGCATCGGCATTGTCCCGCCACGCAAGAAACACCATGTCCTGGCGTCCGTCGCCGTCGATGTCGATCTCGTTGGCGCCGTTCCGGAGCGGGATCACCGTCCATCCCACGAATGTCGCCGGCGCCCGCGCGGAGCGCGCATCACCGCGCGCGCTCACCGCGATGACGATGCAGGCAGCGACCACCGCCGCTTTTCCGATGCCGATCATGACTCAGAGACCCGAAGAGTGAGTCTAACGCGTTCGGTGACGAGCGCCATCAGCGACAGGGCGGCCAGACGATCATGTATTGAACCGGACGAATCGATCGTCGACGGCATCGGCCTTCGAGTAGCTCACCGCGTGCACGAGGACGCCCGCCGGGTTCAACAGCCGGATTGTACCGCCCTTGTTGGAGAGCTGGGCGCCGTCGCCGGCCAGCCGGATCACGGCCGATCCGCCAGGCGCCAGCGTGACGTGCGCGATCGTATCAGTTCCGTTGTTCTTGTCGACGATGCGCCATCCGGTCAGATCGACCGCCGCGACCGTCGTGTTGCCGATCACCACGACCTCCCGCCGGGGATCGTCGCCGGCCGGGTTCACGAGCGCCCGCTCCACGTACACCGCAGGGAATGTCGGATTCGGATCGGTTGGGGTCGGCGCGGGCGGGGCGATGACTGGAGCTGACGACGCCGGAATCTCCTTCGACACGCCCGGGATCCGGTTGCCATGAGCGTCGGTCGGCAGAAATTGGGTCTTGAACCGGAAGAACAGGCCGGTCACGTGATCCGGGAATTTCAGAATCAGACCGCCGTCGTTGAACACGCCGTTGTCCTCGTCGTGGTCGTGCGGCGCATTGCCCTGGTTCATGTGGATGTCGTGCATCCCGTCCGTGGTGCCGAACTCGGTGTCGATGCCCGGCTTGGGCGCCGGATCGTGGAAGTGCGAGCCGAACGCGAACAGCTCGCCGCCGCTGGCTTTCAGATCGTTCAACTGCCGGCTCACGACATCCTGCAGGTCATCGTCGTTGCCCGGACCGGTTGGCGGCAGGGCGATGCCGGTCGTGAGGTCGAACAGCGGCGCGCGCGAATAGTCGAGGGCGTTCGACGCCGATCGCGCCTGCTGGTTCAGATCGGTGAGACCCGAAGGCACGCTACCGAGACGGTCGAGAATCGGATGGCTGAGCAGCGGATCGGCGCGATGGAAAATCACGAGCGACTTTGCCGGATCGCCCGAGCGCACGTTGACCGGAATGCGCCACGGTTTCCCGTGGCTGTCGATGACCCGGATTTGCAGGTGCGGTGACTTGCTGGAACCCGGCGCCGGATCCTCCCGCTTCCACCGATCCAGTCGCCCGCGGAGCAGACCATAGATGACTGCCACGGTTCATTCCTTTCGCAGGACGCCACTAGGGCGCTCCTTTTTGTAACGCCGTCGGCGGTCGAAAGGAACAGCGAAAGGGGAGCAGCCTGAAAGACGCTTTTCTCGACCTGTCAGGCCTGGTACGCGACCGATCCGCCGACGACGGTGCGGACGACCTTGATGTCCTTGATCTTGTCCGGCGCGACGGTGTGCAGGTCGTCCGCGAGCACGACGAAGTCGGCGAGCTTGCCGGGAGCGATCGATCCCTTGATCGTTTCTTCACGCGACGCATACGCGCCATTCAAGGTGTTGATGCGCAGCGCTTCGTCCACGGTGATGCGCTGGTTGGCGCCCCACGTCTCGCCGTTCCATCCGGTGCGCGTCACCATGCCCTGGATGCCCATCAGCGGGGCGAAGGGGCCGGGGCTGAAGTCCGAGCCGGCGGCGGCTGGAATGCCGGCATCGAGGAACGAGCGAAACGCCATGCAGCGCTTCATCAGTTCCTCGCCGTAGAAGTGGAACTTGTCGGTGTTGTAGTACGCGTACGACGTGAAGACGGCCGGCACCGTGCCCGTCGCCTTGAGCCGTTTCAGCAGGTCGTCGTTGATCAGCGTGCAGTGCGTGATCTTCGGCCGCGAGTCGGACCGGGGAAAGAGTTTCTGGGCGCGCTCTACCGCCTTCAACACCATGTCGATCGCGACGTCGCCGTTCGCGTGGCAGTTGGTCTGGATGCCGGCACGGTGGACGCGCTCGATCCACGCGTCGAGGTCGCCCTGCGTCTCGGTGACGTTGCCGCGGTAGGCCGGGTCCATGCCCGCATAGGGTCCGCTCATCGCCATCGTGCGCTCGGAGAACGAACCGTCGACCGTGTGCTCCGACGTCGCGCCGAGCCGGATCCACTCGTCGCCAAATCCGGTCGCGAGACCGCCGTTGATCATCGACTCCAGGACGGCGCCGTTCGACTCGTAGCTCACGCGGTGCAGCAGTTCGCCGCGCTCCCGGACCTGCTGCAGCGCGAGCAGGTTGCCACCCTCATGGTGCACGCTGGTCAGCCCGTAGCGGACGAATTGCTTGGAGATGAAGGCGAGCCCGTCGCGGTCGCGCTGGGCCCGCTGATCCGGCGTGAAGCTGGAACGGGTGCCGACGCGCGTGAAGACGCCGCGCGCACGATCGGTGACACGGCCGTTGAGGTCGCCGTTCTCGTCGCGATCGAACGTGCCGCCGGCGGGGTTCGGCGTCTTCGTGGTGACTCCGGCCATCTCCAGCGCCTTGGTGTTGTAGTACGAGGTGTGGCCGCCGCGGTGTTGCACGACGACCGGGTGCTCCTTCGACACCTCGTCGAGGTCGTGCACGTTCAGCTCGCGCTTGTCCTTCACCTTCGTGTCGTCGAAGAAATAGCCGTCCACCCAGGTGCCGGGCGGCGTCTCGCGCGCCTTGGCGCGCAGCTTGTCCACGATGCTCCGGATGGTGACGAACTCGACTTCGAACGGATTGCCGACGATCACTTCGTAGAGCAGCGTGCCGCCGGGCGCATGGTTGTGGCAGTCGATGAAGCCGGGTACGACCGTCATCTGCTGGGCGTCGTACAGCTGCGTGTTCTTGCCGGCGAGCGCTTTCATGTCCGGTGTACTGCCGACCGCCATGAACCGGCTCGCTTTCACGGCGAACGCTTCGGCGCGCGGCATCGCGGGATCGACGGTATAGACCTTGGCGTTGAAGACCACGACGTCGGCGTCCTGCGAGTCCGCGGCCGCCGCCGCGGCGCTGGACTGCCAGGGGACGGTTGCGAAACCGGCGATGCCGGCTCCGGTCAGTCCGACGAACTCTCTGCGGCTGCGGCGTCTGCTGGTCATGTTCCCGACCTCCGATGCGTCTCGGGTCGAGATTATAGCGAGAGGAGCCATTGGCGCGGCGTGCGGGCTGCGCCGAGACGTTCGAGCGCGGCCTTCGGCACGCGGCTCATTCTTTCGCGGCGACGTAGCTCTTTTTCGCGCGCGCCTTCATGCCGGCTGTCGTGACGCGGACTTCGACGCGGTGCGTCCGGCCGTCGCGCTTCGGCGGCGCAAAGCCGAGCAGATACTGACTGTGCAGCTCGTCGGCCACGGCGGCGAAGGCGCTGCCGAGGTCCTCGCCGTAGCGGATCTCGGTGTAGCCGCCGCCGGTTTCTTCGGCGACGCGCGCGAGACCGGGATCCGGGAGATCGGCGGTCAGCATCGCCTGGAGTCCGCCGCGACCGATCCCTGGCGTCATCGGCCGCGGGCCGCGGCTGCGCATGCCGACCGCGTAAATCATCACGTCCTGCCGCCGCGCGGTCTCGATGACTTCAGCCTGGCTGACCGGGCGTTCTTTGAAGCTGAAGGAGCCGGTGTCCTTGCCGTCGCTCAACACGAGGACGACGGCTCGCGTGTCGCTGGCGTCGAACGCGCCGATGGCTTGATCGAGCGCGCGCCACAACGGCGTCGGCGCGTCGGGCGCGATCGAGGGCGGCAGCTGCCGGAGGAGCTCCTGCGCGTCGCGCGTGAACTCGGGGCTGATCGTCACCTCGTGGCCGAACGCGCCGACCCGTGCCACATCCTGCGGCCCGAGCCGCGCGAAGAGCTGCGACGCGCCAGTTCGCAGCAGCGGCAGGTTTCCCTGCATGCTGCCGGAGACGTCGAGCATGACAATCAGTCGAACCGGCTGCGGTGTGTTGTCAAACTGCGTAATCGGCTGCGGCTTGCCTTCGTCGCGCAGCTCGAAGACCTCCCTGGTCAGCTTCGGCACGAGCCGGCCGTCGCGATCGGTGACCGTCGCGAACACGCGTACGACGTCGCTGCCGCCACGAAACACCGGCTGCTGTGCGCCCGTGTCGTGGATTGCCAGGACGAGCGCGATCGCTGCGACCGGCGCGGCGTGCGCGCGGATGCGGAATGCCTGAGTCATTGTCGCGACGCGCGCGCAGAGGGCACGGGCCGTCATCCGATCCAGTCTACTCGCGTTCGAACACGGCTCTGTGCATCCTGGTCCGCCGCAACGGACTTTAAACGCCTGAATCCAACCCGCGCCGGGAACCCAGCCGTGCGTCATACTGTGATCAGGAGCCTGCTGTGAGTGATCCGACCGAAGACTTCGCGGCGATGTTCGAGGCGTCGATCAAAGCGAAGCGTTTCGAAAAAGGACAGACGATCGAAGGAACCGTCGTCGCGATTGGCCCGGAA
>Ga0066388_100002166_pt1 | contig 11785 bp, 8 predicted proteins | sample PanSoiMetaGPlot6_FD_64539 | JGI IMG/M metagenome (GOLD analysis project Ga0066388, IMG submission 64539) | Tropical forest soil microbial communities from Panama analyzed to predict greenhouse gas emissions - Panama Soil - Plot 6 (Hybrid Assembly) | ecosystem: Environmental > Terrestrial > Soil... | reverse complement strand
TCCGCCTGCTCAACGCGCAGAAGGCGGCGATCGAGGAGCTCTTCCGCCGCGCCTGCCTGCCGGCCGGCGACCCGCTCCGTCAGGGACTTCCCGACCGCTGCGACAAGACCTGGTTCGTCAGCACGTTCTGCGGCGGCAACGGCGCGGATCGCAAGCCGGAGGATGGCATCTGGGAGTGCATCCAGACGTTCAACCTCTACGACCCGGCCACGCTGGTGGCATCGATCCCGAACCTGCGCGAGCACTTCTTCAGCCCGACGGTCGTCGAGGTGCACGGCGTGGAGCACTACGTCATCGGCGTCTCCGCGAAGGTGCACAACGTTCGCAACCCCGGCGAGCTCGCTCAGTTCATGAAGCAGATGCTGGTCGAGAGCCTCCAGATCAGCCAGGCCGAGCGCACGGCCGCCGTCGCCTGACGCCTCACATCATCCGAAACCACCTGGGACCTTCTTTGTTCACCACCACGCAACCGCGTGGTAGCGAGCACTGGAGGCTGAGGAGATTAGCAAATGAACCAATCCAAAGAACTCATCCTCGCCTTCGTCGACGCGCCGGATCCGGACAACTTCGTCCAGCTCCTGGCGCTTGCCCGCCTCAATCCCAACGCCGAGGTCGCGGTCATCCTCACCGGACGCCCGGTGCGCTTCAACGCCACCAAGGACCACAAGACGTGGGAGTGGGACTACGAGAGCTCTCACATGGCGCAGGAAGCGTCGGCGATGCGCGCCAAGAACTTCTTGAGGAACTTCGGTGTCTCGCTCGTGCAGGTCTACGACGGCGGCATCGCGCCCCGTACGCTCGTCCCGCACTGGGTGCACTTCGCGGAGTACTACAAGTTCGCGGACGTGGACCCGCTGGCCGCCATCCGCCACTCCGAGCTCGAAGCGCAGGAGGACCTGGTCAAGCGCATCCTCGCTCAGCCGGAAGGGTCGGTGCGCGTCGCCGTCGGCGGGCCGATGACCGGTCTGCGCCAGGTGATCGAGCGCTGCCCCGAGGTGGTATCGCGCTTCAAGGAAGTGCACTGCATGTTCGCCACCTGGGGCAACGTCGCGCTCATGGAGTTCGGCGACAAGCCGCGCGGCGCCGTGCAGTTCAACGTCGCCTGCGACCCGCTGTCGTCCAACTTCGTGCTCATGGGCCTCGACTGCCCGATCTACCTCATGCCCACGGAAGTGACCCGCGTGAAGGAGATCGGCTTCGTCAACGCCCAGAAGCTGCGTGAGGCGCTGCCCGACAACAAGGGCACGCGCGCGCTGTACACGCTGTACGCGCTCTGGTACGACGCGGCCGTCAAGCCGCGGCAGGACAAGAACCCCGACGAGCTGATCTTCATCCACGACGTGGTGGCGGCGCTCAGCCTCGACGAGACTCTGCGCAACTCCATCTACAAGGTCGTGCCCGTGGAGATCACGGCGGCTCCCTGCCTGCCCTCCAAGGCGGACATCGCCAACTGGGGCAAGGTCGAGATGAAGCAGCTCGCGGCCGCGTCCGCAACCCGGCCGCGCTTCGCTGCCGTCTCCCTCACCGAGGGCGGCGCAGCGAAGTACCTCGAGACGCTGAAGACGATCTGCGCCTGATCTGATCGCACCCCTGCCGGCGGCGACCGCTGCTGCCGGCAGGGAGTAAGGATTCTTTGGCATTGGCATATTGAGAAAACCAGACAGCCCGCCACGGAATCCGCACAGGATGCCGTAAGCGGACTCGTCTGATTTTCTCAATTGCTGAGACTACTATATCCAATAGCATCCTTCCAACGACTTTACTTATGAGGGCTAAAATCCCGGTTAGTGCCGAAGATATTCCATATCCGGGATGGGTTTTTCGCAAAAGCCATCCCAAAGATGGAATATCGGGATCGGTCAAGTTGAAAAAGCTTCTCGAAGTTTCTGCCAAGTGCGTCTATGCTGGAACTAACTGATACCAGCGAGCCAGGCATCCATGGCCAGGGACGATGTCGAAAAGAACACTGACGGTACCGTCGAGCAACGTGAGCAAAACCCGGCGTTATACGAGGCAGCTTACGAACCTCGCTATGACATATTTGGGCTGGGGCGCACGGAATCATACGATCATCGAGTAGTCTCACAGCTCGCCGAGTCGAAGATAAAAGATCCCGATCAACTGGCAAAGTTCCGTGCGGACATGGATCGCTTTGAGTCCCGCCTGGCCAGCCGCGACTTGGGATCGCTGGAAACGGATCTAGCGTACCGTGAGATTGAGCGATTGCTGGTGGCTGAGGGCGACAAGCCGCTATCAGCGGAGCGCAGACTGCAGCTCGCTCAGCAAGTAATGAGTCAGCTCGCAACGCCCACCTCAATCGACCAGGGCTATCACAACACCTGCAATGTCACCGCCGTAGAAGCGCGGACGTATACGAGACATCCTGCGCTCGCCGCGCAACTGGTGGCTGATGTCGCGCTGACAGGCGAGTATCATGCACAGGATGGCACCGTCGTCAAAGTCAGCCCGGAGAGCCTGCAACCCGATCGGGAAGCACAGCGGAACCCGCCGGCTTATGGTGAGAGAAGTTTTGCCAGTCAATTGTTCCAGGTCACCGCCATCAATATTCACTGGGCAAAATACAACGCCCTGTGGACTCCTCCATCGCAGCTACGTTACGAGCAACGTACGCCGGACCCGACGGCGAATCCGCCGGACACTGGCGAGCGCCTCGTCGACTACTCCAAGGATCCACCGAAGCTAAATGCCAACGAACCACACCTCTACGATTCGGCTATCGTGAAATTGAGCTGCGCTATCACCGGCGAATCCGAGCACGACGACATCTTCCTTGTGCATCAGGAAAAGGAACTGGGCAGCCGAAGCGGATTGACTCTCATTGCCTCCGAGGCAGATCTCGAGAAACGATTGGGCAAGGTCGCAACAGATGGCAACCTTCCGATCATAGTAAGCGTGAATACCCGCTTCGAGCCCTTCCGATCGGACAGTGCCAAGGGCAGGCCTGGTGGCACAGGTGGTGCGCATGTCGTAACGATTACTCAGTATTACCCCGGTCCCCCTGCCAGAGTCGGAATCGACAATCAGTGGGGTGAAAAGGCCGATCACCTCGGTGACAATGCCATTCTGATTCGCGATCTCTACCTCTCCATGCGACCGCCGGACAGCGCATAGTGGCTAGGAGATCTTGGCAGCGCTTCGATACGTTTTGCTCATCTGGGTAAGCTTGATGAGAGACACGAGTGTCTCGCAGACTGTCGACCATTGCCATCTTTACATGCCAATTTCCGTCATTGCACAATGGAAAAACACGCTGCGAAATTGCAGCGGAGAGTAGTTTCACCGCAGATTTTCATCAAGGAGACAAGCTATGTCGAAAAAGAAATTACGTAACGCAACCATTCCTTCCAAACCATTGACCAGTAAGCAGCTCAAGGGGATTGTCGGAGGAGGTAAGGTGCATGGCTCCTTGTCCTCGTAAAGGATAGATTTCGCCAAGCAAAGAAAACATTCTCCGGAAACTGGTAGTTCCGGGGATTGTTATTGGCTCCAATATCAACGCGATCGGTGCTTTTTCTGCTTGATGAAGTCGTATGAAATGATTTCCGGCAATCCAAACAGCATCCGGAACGGACTCGGAATCAGATTCTTCACGCCAATATGAATATGCTTGCTGTTGTCCTCGTCTTTGAATGCCGAGAATTCCTTGATTTCGAGCGGGAGGTCGAATGCAGTCGCATGCACAACCGCGACCAGACCATCGATGCTTTTCAAGGCCGGGTGCCCGTCACGTTCCGTTATCTCCATCGACAGATCACGTAGTCTAATCTCTTTCAACCGCGGTGCGAACCACCCACCGCTGCCGGGAAGCATAACGCGCTGCTCAACGGGGCTGCGGATGTCTACGAGCACGCGCTGTCCCTCCAGTGTTATTGCTGAGAGGTTGTGCACGATTTGGGCGGCTTGCGGCCCGGCCTTTTTCATAGCCTTTTGCTCGGCCTGCTCGAGATCTTCAATTAAGTCAGCACCATAACTGGTGCCCATGCCCAGCTCTAGCACTTGCGAGTCTTCGCGCTGGAATATGATTCTGTCGCTCTTGCGTGATACCTTCACGACACCGGCCAGCAAGTAATCCGTAATCGGTTTGACGTCGCGTCCGGAGAGCGCTTGCAAGAGGATCCTCATACCGCGCGTGCCTTGAGGCAATGGCGTTTTCCAGAACTCGGAAAACTCATCGGCGGCGCCCGCTGGAGCGCAGACGGCCATGCCACCAAATAAGATGGCTAACAGCAACGACCAGACTTTGTGTGTTGAGACCAAGAGTGGCTTCGCCCTAACAAGCCGTTGTAACCATTCTACAAATGCCCTGGTAAATGTTTAGTGAATTACGGGCCCAATTGCTCAACACCGCCATCCCGACCGCGCGGAATCAGTAGAGGCATCTCCGCTGGTTCAGCAGCTGAGATTCTTCAACTTCGGTATGACAGTCCCAGGGACGGGAGAATCCCATATGTGAATTGCATGCGCTGTGCGTACGGCAAAGTGTAGTAGACGAATCGAAAAAGAGGCGGCTTGAGGCAGCACTACTCTTCCCGAGCAGCATTGCCACAAGCGCCCCCTGACCACTTTCCTAGGGAAAGACCCCGTTACACCCCATCCATGTCGTCGAGAATGCCGTCGGCGATGCGCTCTGCCAGTGCCGCAATCGTGAAGGACGGGTTGCGTCCGAGCGCGGTCGGCACGACGGAGCCGTCGGCGATGTACAGACCCGGGTAGGCGAAGACACGCCCACACGAATCGACGACGCCGTTTTCGGGGCTATCGGCCATCGGGCAGCCGCCGAGCGGGTGCACCGTCGCCTGCTTGCCGAAGACCGACGAGAAGTTCGGCATGTACTTGCGTCCCTGCGCCTTGGCCAGTGCGGCCATGGCAGCATGGAGCTTCGCGAAGATGGGATCGTTGCCCAGCCCGCCCGGCCAGTCGAGGGTCAACTGGCCGAACATGTTGAGCTTGAGACGCCCCTGCGCGCTGTCGAGGCCATTGCCGCCCCAGATGACAATGTCCTTCGCCTGCCGCTTCTCCTCGGCGATATCGATCTTGCGCCCCATCATGACGCCGGCCAGGAAGCGCAGTCGCTCCGCGGTTCCCGCGCCGACGAAGCGGACGAACCACGGCGGGATCACCAGATCCTCGACCACGCAGTCGCCCATGTCGATCAGCCCGGTGATGGCCGGGCCGTTGTTGTAGTCGTCAGCTCCCTCCTTCTTCTCCTTGACCGCTGCGGCAGTGACATTGCCGTTGACGCTAAAGCGGCTGCCGAGTGCGGGTCCGAACTCGGGCAAGCGACCATGCGCCTTCATCTTGAGCAGAAACTCGGTCGTGCTCAGCGCTCCTGCGCAGAAGACCACTCGCGGCGCCTCGAGCATGTCCTTGTCGAGCACGCTGCCATCGAGCGCGTAGCGCGTGTAGAAGACCCGGTAACCGTCGTGAATCCGCTCCACAGCCGTCGCCTCGTGAAGCGGCCGCACCTCGGCGCCGATCGACTCGGCTTCGGCGAGGTAGGTCAGATCCACCTGATGCTTGGCGCCCTGCGGGCAACCGGCGTTGCAGCGGCCGCAGTAGTTGCAGCCCAGGCGCAGCGCCTTGCCGTGACCGAGCGAGTGCGGAGTGTTTTCGTCGCCGAAGTGGACGGCGGTCTGCGCCGCTTTCCACTGCTGTCCCTGCGCCTGCGCGGTGCGATGCAGCAGCTCGGCACGCTTGATCAGCCTGCCGTTTGCCAGATCGGGCACTCCCGGAATCCCAGGAACAAACGCGGGCTTGAGGTATGCGGCAGAACGGCGATAGTAAGATGCCAGAGACTGCAGGTCCATTCCCTTCGGCCAGCCCGACTCGAACACCGACTCCCCTGGCTTCACGACCACGTTGGACCAGACCAGAGATCCGCCGCCGACGCCCGTGCCGCTGAAGGTGAACAGATCCTTCATCATGCGCACCTGGTAGAGCCCCAGGCGTTGACGGCTTGGAAGCATCAGTTGCGGACCCCACAACAGGTGGGGGTCACCAGGCTCAGGAAAGACCGTAGCGTGGGGCTGGTCTTCACGCTCGGGCAGATTCTTTCCCCGCCAACGCCGCCCGCGCTCGAGAACACACACCCTCTTTCCAGCCTGGACCGCGCGGAGCGCGACCGTCCCACCCCCAAAGCCTGAACCAATCACAATCACATCGAACTTGCCGAGCATATTCCTACCCCTGGCTTTCTGCAAATTGCTAACAAGCAGCGACAGGGCCCAGCACCATGCTGCGACCCATCGGGCAACGCGACCTTGCCGCAGAGGCAGGTACGGACGCCGCAAGCGTTCTGATCAGGACAAACTCGTCGCAGCGGTGGGCTTCACCCGCCGCCGGGCGTGCGCGGCACGCCACTCGTTGTTCCACCCCGGACCGCAATCTAGCCAAATCCCTGAGACCCCAAAAGTCTCTCCATTACGGGAATTCGCGTTGCCAGCTAAATTTGCGGGCGCTCGGTTTGCCTGATCTCTTGTAGATTAAAAGGGAATTCGATCAAGAATAACCAATCATGCGGGACCGCTTCAACTAGCATTTTCGTTTTTGGGGCCAGAAAATCCTTTCAGCTTGATTGATTAACGGCGGGGACAATTGACAAGGGCCCGAAAGGACCGCTTTCAGCGGTTTATTGTTCAGACCAAAAGATTGCCAAGCTACGCTAGCAGCAGACAAAAAAGTCTCACCCGGGTTTCGAAATCTCGATCCTACGCTGCTGCTTGCTTCTGGAGTCGCGTCTTATCGTCGAGCCACTCATCGAAATTTCGGACGTTCTCGTGAGGGTTCTCGTGAGATTTCCCATCAGATAGCCGATCTGCGGCGCCAAACAGCAAATACTCGCCCTTGCCGTCTTTGCCAATCTCGACCTTCGGCAACACTGCTTCAGCCGGTCTGGCGTTGAGAAATGCGCACTGAGCTTTGTGCAGATCGTCCAGCCCGCCTCTCAGGCCCTCACTGATTGCATCAAATATGCCAAACCCGCCGTCTTTCGGACCGTCTTTCAGTCTGGGGGCTTCGCACAGTGCTGCTTGTTCGAGGTGACTCATAGGCTTGCTTGTTAGTAAGGTGGTCCCGTCCACATGGACTACTCTATTGGACCACGAAATTAGTGGAAGTCAAGAAGAATTTATTTTGCTATCTGGGCAAGTCCCAGTGATAGGGGAGAAGTTCGCCGAATTTGACGGACTTCAAAGAACCATCCGCGCTCTCAACGATGACGTCTACGTCCAACCCAAACTCGCATATGAATTGCCGGCATACTCCGCACGGCCAGCACTCGTAAGCCTTGGCACAAACAACCGCTATCGCCTTGAACTTTGTATGTCCCTCCGAAATAGCCTTCACCAGAGCGGTGCGTTCAGCACATATCGTGGCGCTGTAAGAGGCATTCTCGACGTTGCAGCCCGCGAACACTGTTCCATCTTCGGTGAGAACGGCGGACCCAACTTCGTAGTGACAATAAGGGGTGTATGAGCGGCCGAGAGCAGCACGCGCCGCCTCGATCAGGTCTCGATACTCCTCGTTTTCACCCACTCTGTTGTCTCCACAGGCCTGCTAAAAGCTGTAGGAGTTTATCAGGGCGCGCGCGAATTGTCATTGCCGCGGGCAAACGACGTCGCATGATTTTCGAGCAGACCCTTCTCGATCGCTATCAACACCGCTACATCTTTGTGCAGTCCTACTATTTCTGCGATTGGGGACTCGCGGCGTACAGCGAAAACGAGTGCGGGAGCGGGGGACCCGGCCCTTTATTCATCGCAAGATTCCGCCGAAATGGTTGCGGAATCAACGAAGCGAAAGAAATCTACAATGCCCTACCGACCTGGCTAAAGGCTCAAGCTTGAGTGGCAATGGTTTGCACTATATTGCTCAGCTCATGGGTGTAGCATAGTCTGAGACTGGGGCTGCAAATCTTGCGGTGACTGGGATTGAGGCTGCATCTGTTGAGGTTGCGCTTGAGCCTGTGTCTGCTCCAACCCAGCGCCGGCTGCCTGCGGTCCAGCCGTTTCTTTCGCCTTGCGCACCTTTTCGTTGCCCTGAGCCCGAATGCGCTGACCCCTCTGGACAACCTTCAATTTCTTGCGCTTCTCCCGGTCTTTCTCCTGCTGGTCTTCGGGCACGGCCACTACCCTCAGTTCGCGCAAGCCAGCGATGCACCGTTTCTGGAGATCGTCATTAGCTGCCTCCTGCTCAGATGCTGCTGATGCCTGCGTTGCCGAGGCTCCCGGCACCGGAGCCCCCACCGAAGCCGGCGATGACAGCGCCAGTCCCGCCTTGTATTGGACGATTGCCTCGTGAAGGTGTCCCTGCTTCATGTAGGCACGACCCAACTGATAGTGGGCTTCGGCGTCGTATGGATTCTCTTTGAGCCGCGTAAGCAGCCACGGCACCGCTTCGCCCCATCTGCCCTGCTCGACCAGATTGTCCATCCTGGCTTTGAATTGATCGCGAGCCAGACCCATGTCTTCAGTGGAAGGTGCAGGAAGCGCCGGTCCTCTGTAATTGACTTTCACTTGCCCAACCCTGAATGTGGCTCGCGGAAAGACGAATACCAATTGCGTATTGGGCACGTAGGAATAGAGCATTGTCACATTCGACCCGTACTCGTAAAACCTTCTCGCAGTCTTTCCGTACAGGTGCTGGACATCATCAAGCGTTACTGTGGAGTTGGGCAGGTGCATGGTGAATTGCGACTCCGCCATCTGCTCACGCTGGTGCTCCGTCTGCATGAGTTCGTACTTGAGTCCGCCTGCCGGACCGTACCAGTAGTACTGTTTGTCCGGCATCGCTCGCTGCGAGCGCTCATTGGCCGGCCTACCAATAAAATGCTGAAGATAATCCAGATTCATCAATTCCGGCTTGTGCGCCAGATTCGAGATGAATTCTTGTGTTTGATAATCCAGAGATGGCTTGCTTTCCGCCCCTGGCGACGCAAGAGCGATGAGAGCACAAACAGCAATAATAGCGAGGCGCACAATTCTTCCCAATTGGGCGGGATGTCTCAGGCGATCATTATATGGTCGCACCACCGGCAGTTGTCAATTGATTCAACCGTCGAACGACCCCAGTTGTGACATAGGTCCGACCACGCCCTCGAGTCAGATAGCGGCGGATCGAAGCACGTGCAGCCCTCCATGCTTCTTCATTCGAGCAGTTCGTAAGTGGGTAGCTGCTCGCACCGACTTTCAGGGTCAACACTGGCGCATCATCGCACTGCCAGTGGCAACCAGTTACCTCAACAGGACAGTTCAACTCGCGACTGACAGCCTGCAGTGAAGAATTCGAGGGATTGAGAAAAGTCTTCGCCAAACAGCGGCTATCGGTGCACACAAACAGGCGGTATTCCTGCCGCTGGTAGTGCTCGGTGGCAGTCCCGACCGCTTGCCAATACTTCTCTTTGTCCAGTGTGATGCCCTTCTTGACCCGATAACGCTCGATCAGGTCGTCAACATCTGCTGAGGTCACACTTCCATTTTTATGTATTACCAGCGAGAGTGCCGACCGGAAGACGTCCATTGAAAACCTTGTCTATTAAGTGGGTCGTGATCAATTGAGAACAGGTTGCAATTGCGATAGCAGTATACCGTCCGCTCAGTTTTATTGAGTATTATTTCCAACACTTCGGGATTTGGAGATAGTGCACAGGCAATCCGGAAGTCCGAAAAATTGGGCATTTCAGACGAACTGCCGTATATCCACCACGACATACGTGATTGTCATATTCATTGACAGCTACAGGGGCGCATTGTAAATTCAAGGCTTCGCAATTGAGAATTATTCGCAACTAGGACCACTTATTGCAAATGACTCTATTGTGAAGTCTTGGCATTATAGCCGTTCTCCTTACAACCTCGACAACACTGTTGACGCTCAGGTAGAACAGCTGGGAATCCGAAAGGGACCGGTCTTAATATAGATGGCAACCACAGAACAAATATTGAATCGCCTGTCCAGGCCGCTTAATCGCATAGGCACGTGGAGGCGAGATTCCGCGCATTCGAGCGGAGAGGCAAGCGTCGATCTGTTTGACGTAGTCGACGACCTGTCGGAAGTTGGTTCCTTGCTCGGCGATCTCGCCGGCTCTGTAACCGGCTCGGAAAGTGCTGAAGGGGCAAGCGACACTTACGACGCCTCCAGCGATTGGTTCCTCACCAATTTCGCGCTTTCCCTTCGCGCTCTCAAAGCCAGACACCGACGCCACCTCGATCTGGTTGAGCGGGCAGCCCGATGGGCTAGCGATGAAGATCTTCTGTCGTTGCTTGCCAGTACTCGCCGAGAATATCTATCTCTCAAGTCGGCGGTCCGCCAGGCTTACAAACAGGCAGGCACGATGTTGTGCGCAAACGACTGGCAGAGTCCGGTCTACGCCGCGTCAGTCCCATTTGCTCTTAATCGGCTTTCGCAAGGGATAGACGAGCACAGCCTGGACTACAAGCGCGACGGACATTTGGAAGCGCATGCATATGAAAAGCACTTCATCGAACAGTACGCTTCCCATCTGGGGTCTCAGCGGATGAAGGCCTACTTGACCAGCAGCGGAATGTCATCGGTCTCCACCGTGCTGCACTGGCTCAGCGGCGAACTCAACACCGGTCATGAATCGCTGGCCTTTCAACCGATGTATTTCGAGAACCTGCACCTGTCACGCTGCTTCTTTCCCAATATCGTACAAGTGGAGTCCAGATCCAAAGAAGACCTGCTCTCGTATCTACGCAGCAATAATCCTTCGGTTGTCTTGTGCGATGCTGTCGCCAATTGCGGCGAAGTCCTCTCGCACGATATCAGTACCATACTGCGATGGGCAGCAGAAGAAGCTCAGCAAGAAGTTTTCGTCGTAATCGACACGACATGCCAGCCCAGTGTGCTCTTGCCAATGGGCATGTTGAAGCGACTTCCCGAGCGCGTTTCGGTGATCCTTGTCGAAAGCCTGGCCAAGTACCACCAGTTTGGAATGGATTCGGTGACTGGTGGCGTGACCATGCTTCACACCTCCGATGCGAATCACGACAGCTTCCGCAAGACCCGCGCTCGCCTGGGCACCAACATCGCCGATGCCAGCGTCGGCGGTCTGCCGCGACCGGACAGAGACAAACTGACGACCCGCCTCAAGCGCCATTCGCGCAACACTCAAGTGATTGCGGAGCACCTCGAAGCTGAGATAAACGAGCAGATCGGAATCATCGAATCGCTTTCGTGGTTACATGACGGTGCGGAAGCAACGCCGTGGTTCCGCGGATCTACGTTTACGTTACGCCTGCACAAACCGTTTCGCTCGATCGATCAATATCGCGCGTTCGAGCACAGGGTGCTTGAATTGGCGCGCCGAAAGAACCTTCCCGTCGCGCTCAGCACGAGCTTTGGCTTCGATGTCTCTCGGCTCTACGTAACTGCTCCATCCACGCGCTTCGAAGATCCCTTCTTGAGAGTATCGGTAGGCACCGAGACACGGGCGGAAGTCGACACATTCATTGACGTCCTGCTCGCGGCCAGCAGCGATCTTGCACGCGAATGGGAATTCACGTCGACTCCTTCCGCCACTATGAACGTCATCCCGACCGAGCGCAGCGAGTGGAGGGATCTCACACGTTCACAGGCTGAGATTCCTCGTTTCACTCGGAATGACGGCTCCAAAGGTGTGGCGTCCGTAAAGGATTTCCAATCTGCCCCATTAGCGACAAGCGGCCGCGCCGGCAGCGTATATGCCGGTGACACTGCGCTCAAAGACTACCTCAATCCGGCTAACTATCCCCCGACTCCGTTAGTT
>Ga0066388_100002165_pt1 | contig 11786 bp, 6 predicted proteins | sample PanSoiMetaGPlot6_FD_64539 | JGI IMG/M metagenome (GOLD analysis project Ga0066388, IMG submission 64539) | Tropical forest soil microbial communities from Panama analyzed to predict greenhouse gas emissions - Panama Soil - Plot 6 (Hybrid Assembly) | ecosystem: Environmental > Terrestrial > Soil... | reverse complement strand
TTGCCAAAAATAAGAGAGGGCTCCTGCCAGTTGCAATGCAGGATCGCTTTTGCCGCTCTCCAGCGACCACGCCAGCGCGGTGCGCAGGTTGTCGTGTTCGGTGTCCACGCGCTCCAGCCACACCAATTGTTCTGCACTTCGCAACTTCGGCTCGGCTGTCTCTGCAAAGTGAATGAAAAACTCTAAGTGCCGAGCACGCACTTGTTCGGCTTCGCCCGACTCATATAACTTATCGCGCGCATATTGTCGGATCGTCTCGGGTAGCCGATAACGCGCCTCTTCTGTTTCATCTTCAACAGTAACTAAAGATTTATCCACGAGATGTGTGAGCAAGTCCAGCATATTATCATCGAGACCTTCACCACATACTGTCTGCGCGGCCTCAAACGACCAGCCTCCGGCAAAAACCGAGAGCCGTCGCAGGAATACACGCTCCGGATCGGATAATAAATTATGGCTCCAGTCAATCAGCGCAAACAATGTTTGATGACGTTCGAGTGCAGTGCGACTGCCACCGGTTAACAATCGAAAGCGATCATCCAAACGCGCCGCAATCTCTTCAGGAGGAAAGACTTTCGTACGCGCGGCGGCAAGTTCGAGAGCGAGTGGAATACCATCCAGCCTGCGACAGATATCGGTGATAGCCGACGCGTTCTTTTCCTTGAGACGGAAGGATGGGTGAGCTGCCATGGCACGATCGATAAAGAGGTGCACACAATCATTTTGCTCAAGTACGTTGAGATCCTGGAGTTGCTGGAGGTCTGGCAAGGGGAGGGATGGTACGCGATAGGAAGTCTCGCCCGTGATGCCGAGCGCCTCCCGGCTGGTGGCCAATATTTTCAAACGCGGCGCTGCGCGCAAGAGGCTATCCGCTAGCTTTGCACATGCTTCAATCAGATGCTCACAGTTATCCAAAATCAATAGCAAGTTTTTCGCACGTACATAATCCATGAGCGCGTCGAGGAGCGTACGTCCGGGTTGTTCACGGACACCCAGTGTTGCCGCTATCGTTTGCGTGACGAGTGTAGGATCGATCAGCGGCGCCAACTCAACAAGCCATACGCCCTCAGGAAACTCTTTCAATACCTCCACTGCAAGCTGTAAGGCTAAGCGTGTTTTGCCTGTCCCACCCGGTCCTGTGAGCGTCAGCAGATGAGTTGTCGTCAACAATTGCTTAATTTCTGATAGTTCATGTTCGCGTCCCACAAAACTCGTGAGTTGAATGGGAAGGTTGTTGGGGAAGACATCCAGCGCGCGCAGCGCGGGAAACTCCTTCTGCAAATCAGGCGCGATGACTTGAAAAACGTGTACCGGTTGCAGAATATCCTTGAATTTATGTTCGCCCAGGTCAAGCAGGCTTACTTCTTTTGGCAAATGGTCGTGCAACAAGTTTTCAGTGGCGTGCGATAACAATATTTGCCTACCGTGGCCCGCGGACATCAGTCGTTGGACGAGACTAATTGTGAGGTAGCCGTGATATTCTTCTCCCTGCGCTTCAGCTTCACCGGTGTGGAGTCCCATGCGCACTTGGACGGGAACTGCGCCCCAGTTTTCCGTTTGCAATTTTCGTTGAGCCTCGATTGCTGCATGGAGCCCATCATTCCCAGTGTGAAATGCCGCGCAAAAGCTATCCCCAACGACTTGAAAGACATACCCATTTTTGGCTTCGATTGTTTCACGCAAAATGGCATGATGTCTGGCGCGCAATGTTTCCCACTCTGCTGGATGTTCTTGTGCCATTTTGGTACTGCCTTCAATATCGGTGTATAAAAAGGTAACAGTACCTGTTGGACGCGGGTGCTTCGCAGGTTCGCGCGCCAATGACAGTTGATCGACTGATCGTACACCCCGCGCAACTTCCAGGAACAGCTCGCGCTGACTAGCTGGAATGCCCAGCACATCTGCCAACCGCTCCGCAATCTGCCGTGAGGGACGACGTTCATCGCTCTCGATCTTTTTGATCGCCGCGACGGAACAGCCTACTTTATCCGCCAGTGCCTGTTGAGTCAGGTCAAGCGCTTTACGCTGTCGGCGGATCCAATAGCCAAAGGAATTTGTGGTTTCCATCTGTCTGTTATCCCAAACACAACAAACTACTCACTTGCCACACTTAACCCATATTCGATGGCATCTTCCATCGTCAGCGTGCGGCCATGGGCCCACGCTCTGGTGAAAATCACCTTATCCATATTGAGGCGCAAATCGTTGACCTCGCGCTCGTATTCCACGCGCTCAAAGGAAGTCATGGAGATGCCGATGGTTTCCCGCAAAATTTCAGCGGCGCCGAAGAGGATCGCGGCGCGCTGATCTTCTTCCTGGGCTTTGGCAATCATGGCAAGGCATTCCAGCTCATGTGCGATCGCGGCGCGGAAACCCAGTCTTTGCCACTCCAAAAGTGTTACGCGATAAAGAACTTTGGCTTGTGCAAAATGACCTTGCTGCCGCTCGAGGTGCGCCAATTCACTGGTTACCCCATTGCCGTGATGTCTGTCCCTCAATTCGCTAAATAAAGGCAGGCAGGCTTCAAACCGAGAACGCGCTTCGGCATAGTTTCCCTGCTTTGTAGCTGAGGACCCCATATGAAATAAAGCCATCGCGAGATCCCAGCGAGCACCCGCTTCCCTAAGCAGTTGAAGCCCTTCTTCCGCGTAAGCTTGCGCAGCTTTGGGATCGCCATGAGTCACGACAATAGCGGATACCATATTGCGTAACGCCCGCGCCAGTAAGACCTTATCTCCCACCTCGCGTGCCAAAGTCAGGCCTTCCTCAGCCGCGCGATAGCTGCCTTCGGCATCGCCTACAAATGTTCTTGCATATCCAAGCGTAGAAAGAGCCTGCGCTAAGGTGGATTTCTCCCCAATTTGTCGTGACAAGCCGGTAGACTCTTCAAATATTTTTAAAGAGCCAACAAGATCTCCCACTCCAAAGCCCAGCGCCCCGAAAACATTCAAGGCTCTTGCTTGAAGAGAAATTCTTTGATCGGCTGCCTCTCCTTCCACTGGAGGAAGCTCCTGGAGGCGCGCAAGCGCCTCCAGGAGAAAACGACGACCTTCCACATGGTAGCCATGCCTGTTCCAGAACTGATCCAAGGCTGTTCCCAAACGCAACGCGCGGAGGATGTCATTCTGCGTTGCCCATTCCAGTGCAGCGCGCAGGTTGTCATATTCCATTTCGAGACGCGATAACCATTCCAGATCCTCTGGACCGTTGAGATGAGGTTGAGCGGCCTCCGCAAATTTGAGAAAGAAATCCATATGCCGAGCGCGCGCTTGTCGAGACTCACCCGCCTCCAGTAATTTCTCGACTGCATACTGACGGATCGTTTCCAATAAATGATAGCGCGTGGATCGTTCCTGCGTGTTTGTGTCGGCCATGACGAGCGATTTGTCCACCAGGTGTGTCAATAAGTTAAGAAAATCCAGACCCTCACTCCCCACCTCTTCGCGAAGGACCCCAGTGGGGCTCTCACCACGGGAGAGGGGAACACTGCAAACTGCTTCGGCAGCCTCAAACGTCCAACTACCGGCAAAGACAGAGAGATGGCGAAATAGCCTGCGCTCATCCTTGGAGAGTAAATCATAGCTCCAATCGATCAAGGCTCGCAAAGTCTGGTGACGCTCCAACGCGGCGCGACTCCCTCCCGTCAACAAGCTGAAACGATCATCCAGACGCGCCGCGATTTCCTCCGTTGAAAAAACCCGAAGGCGCGCGGCGGCTAGTTCCAAGGCGAGAGGGATTCCGTCGAGACGGCGGCAGATTTGGGCGACGTCTGACGCGTTCTCATTTGTGAGATCAAATTTCGGATCTGCAGCGGAGGCGCGTTCTACAAACAATCGAACGGATTCAGCCTCCATCAACGCTTCGCGCGTGACTTGGGCCGGGTCGGGCAAAGAAAGCGACGGTACCCGATAGGCCGTTTCGCCTGCAATGCCGAGCGCTTCGCGACTGCTGGCGATGATTTTCAATCGTGGACAAGAACGTAAAAGATGATCCGACAGTTTTGCACATCCCTCAATGAGATGCTCGCAATTGTCCAGGATCAATAATAATTGTTTCGCGCGCAGGTAATCGGTAACGACATTGAGGATCGGTCTGTTTGGCAGCTCGCGCAATCCAAATATCTCCGCGATGGTTGGAGGGATGAAAGAGGTATCGGTCAGCGGCGCCGATTCTGCCAACCAGATGCCGTCAGCGAAGGATGGCAACAGTTCTTCCGCCATCCGCAATGCGAGGCGGGTCTTGCCGGTGCCGCCCGGACCCGTCAATGTGAGCAAGCGCGTGTTCGAAAGAAGTCGTCTTACTTCGACCAACTCACGCTCGCGCCCGATGAAACTAGTCAGTTGAATGGGCAGGTTGTTAGGAAATGAATCCAATGTTTTGAGCGCAGGGAAATCCGCGGGCAAATCAGCAGTAACGACTTGATACAAGTGGATCAGGTTCAGCAGATCTTTGAGACGATGTTCACCCATATCGCGCAGGATCACCTCGGATGGCAGAAGCCCATTCAAAAGTTCGCGCGTCACTCCTGAGAGCAAAATTTGACCACCGTGCGCCGCGGACATGATGCGTTGTGCGAATGCAATCGTCGAATAACCGGAATAAGGCCTTTCGAGTGAACCTTCCGAGATGTTGACGACACCTGTGTGTAATCCCATGCGAACACAGATTGGCTTCATCTCACCCCAGGGCTCATCGCGCAGACGGCGCTGCGCATCCAGCGCCGTATTCAATGCATGGAGCGCATTGTCGAACGCGGCGCTACATGAATCTCCAACGATCTGAAAGACATGTCCATGATTCGATTCAATCGCCGCGCGCAGGATCGCATGATGACGCACCAGGGCATTCTGCATGGCTTCAGGCTGCATTTGAGAAAGCAATGTACTGCCTTCGATATCGGTAAAAAGGAAAGTGACCGTGCCAGAAGGCAGCGAAGGGTTTACAGATTCAGGTTTGTATTGATTGGAATGCGGAGCCAGCCAGGGCCCATCTTTTTCCATATCCCCTACGGGCGCGGCTTCCCAATTGCCGCGCGCGAACTTCAGAAATGACGCTCGTTGATTCGATGCGATGTGGAAGAGGTCTGCAAGTTGTTCGACGATTTGCTCGGAGGGGCGGCGCTGCTCGGCTTCGATTTTGCGTAACGCGCTCGTGGAGCAACTGATTTGTTGTGCGAGTTGTTCCTGCGTCAAGTCTAAAGCTTTTCTTTGGTGTCTGAGCCATTCACCGAAAGACGACAGTTCAGCCAATGTTACATCTCCTGCACTGTTTTCAACGCCAGATTAAGTGCCTCATCCAGCGACATTTTCTGCCCTTCCGCAAACGCGGACTCGAAAGCCCTGCTGCCAAGCTGTTCTCTAACAGCGATCAAGGCTTTGGTAATTTGCTCTTTTTCGTACGGAAGATTATCGATTCCGATTTTATCGATCATGGATTGTGCCCAACCAAGTAATTGCGCGGCATGTTCTGCATGTTGTGGAGATAACTGAAAGATGGCTGAAGCGATTCCCGCTAAGCAGAGGGAAATTTCGACCTTATCCTCCATTTCAATGAACGACAAACTTTCACGAAAAAAAGCCAAAGCTGAAGCGGGATTCCCTTCATAAAGGTGGAGGTAAGCAAGCTCTCTGGTGCAAGTTCCGATCCGTTGCCTCAGTCCACTATCTTTTGCAAGGAATAGTTCCTCTTCAAACAACTCGCTCGCCTGTCCATAATTTGCGTTTAGAACAGCGATTCGACCCAAGTATCCAAGAACCCAAATTGAATTAGGTTTGTCCGCAAAATTCCTGTAAATTGCCAGGGCTTCTTCAAGATATTTTTGGGCTCCATGATAGTCTCCCTGCAAATAAAATACCCAACCGATGTTTCCCAAACCACGGGCAATCCCGTAATAATCGCCGATTTCGCGAAACAATCTTATAGATTCGTTGGAGAATTCCAAGGCGCGGGAATAAGCTTTCTGGATTCTTGCCAGATATCCCCGAATTTCTGTCAGATTTGCTAAACCAATTCTGTCATTCACTTCCCAGGCCAAAGATAATCCTATGTCAAGCGCGTTTTCAGCAACAGTATTATCTTGACCGATCATGCAGAATCCCCAAAAACCATATGTCATGGCCAAGTGGTTTTTTTCTTTTTCCCCTGCGAGTTTTAAAATTTCAATTGCCTCCTCAATCATGGCTTGGGCCTGCTGTGCATCCCACTTTATGGGTCCAGCATACCAATACAATGTGGCAAAAGTGAGGGCTGTTGCGCGGAATCGTTTTTCTTTGGTCGTTGCAGGATGATTAATAATGCGTGTCAGTTTCTCATATGCTTCCTGAAACAGCGCACGACTCCACCAATAGAGCCAACCAAGTGCCTGGCCGATCTGCGTCGCCTCTTCCACCTGCCCTGTCTCAATCGCCCAATCCATTGCCTCGCGAATATTCTCGTATTCCTCATCCAGCTGCTTCAGAGCTGCAATTTGATTGGAGCCCTGTGTTTCCGTGCCTTTCATTTCTGCATACGTAAGGAAGTAGGTCAAATGTTCCTGGCGAATGGCTTCGATTTCACCTGATTCGAGCAGTTTCTCGCGCGCGTACTGGCGAATGGTCTCGAGAAATTTATAGCGTCCCGTGTTGTCCAAAAGAACGAGGGATTTCTCCACAAGTTTGGAAAGCAAATCCATGACTGCAAATGAATCAATGGTTTCACCCGCGCAAACGGCCTCCGCAGATTCGAGAGTCCACGCTCCGAGGAAGACAGCCAATCTTCGCAGAAGGATGCGCTCGGGTTCGGTCAGGAGGTGATAACTCCATTCAATGAGTGAACGAAGAGTCTGGTGACGAGGCAAAGCTGTACGCGAGCTCCCTGTCAATAGACGAAAGCGGTCATCAATATGAGAGGCGATTTGCTCCACAGGCATGGAGCGGATGCGCGCGGCAGCCAGCTCGATTGCCAGAGGAATACCGTCTAAACGCAAGCAGATTTGTGCGATGGAATAGGCGTTATCTTTTGTCAGACGGAAATTGGGAGAGACAAGCATGGCACGTTCCATAAATAACTGGATCGATTCGAATTTTGTCAATTCTTCAGGTGCTGTCGGCTGTTTGCTGCCCGGCGTGCTTAGGGGTGGAACGCTATAAATTTGTTCACCCAGGATGCCTAATGCTTCCCGGCTGGTGGCTAAAATTTTTACGTTCGGCGCAGCTTGCAGGATGGATTCGGCGAGGCGTGCACAGTCTTCTACCAGGTGTTCGCAATTATCAAGAATCAGCAGCAGGGATTTGGCACGCAAGTAATCTTTCAATGTCTCCAGCGCGGGGCGATCACGCTGCGCAGTGATTCCAAGCACAGCCATTGCAGTATGGACAATGAACGCGGCGTCGGTGATGGATGCCAGCTCAACCAACCATACACCATTCTGAAAATGTTCGAGCATTTCCGCACCTATTTGTAAAGCGAGGCGTGTCTTGCCTGTTCCACCTGGACCTGTGAGAGTGACAAGGCGATGTGGTTCTAGTTGCTCCTTGACTTCAGCAATCTCCTGCTCGCGTCCGATAAATGTTGTCAATTGCGCGGGCAGGTTGTTGGGGAAGGAATCAAGCGTTTTTAGCGGTGGAAAATCAGCGGGCAAATCAGGAGCAGTGACCTGATACAAATGGATGGGATGCAAAAAGTCTTTGAGACGGTGTTCACCCATATCGAGAAGTGTGACATCCGAAGGCAATTGCTCCCAAACAAGCTCCCGCGCCGTTTGCGATAGAAGAATCTGTCCCCCATAGGCCGCAGACATAATGCGTTGAGTCAATGCGATGGTGGCATAACCTAAATATGGAAATGCTTGTGAAGCAGCCTGCAATTGCGCTGCGCCCGTGTGAAGCCCCATGCGCACCTTGATAGGCGCTGGCGACCAGGCTTCCTTATGTAGCAAGTATTGTCCGTTGAGTGCAGCGTTCAACGCATCACTTGCGGAATGGAACGCGGCCGCAAATGAATCACCCACCACCTGAAAGGCATATCCATCCTGGGCTTGGATAGCTGTATGCAAAATCTCATGGTGTCGTGCGAGGAGGACAGGATTGGCCTCTGCGTGTTGTTGCGCGAGTTTTGTGCTCTCCTCGATGTCGGTGAAGAGGAAGGTGACAGTGCCGGATGGCGGTGAAGAGGGTTTGGATTCACGAGGCTGTGAGACACGCCATGACGCTTCTTCTTCCGTGGCCCCCGTCGGCGCGGCTTCCTGATCGCCGCGCGCGAATTTTAGAAATGACGCTCGTTGATCCGATGCGATGTGGAAGAGGTCTGCGAGTTGTTCGACGATTTGCTCGGAGGGGCGGCGCTGCTCGGCTTCGATTTTGCGTAACGCGCTGGTGGAGCAACTAATTCTTTGTGCGAGCTGTTCCTGCGTCAAGTCTAAAGCTTTTCGCTGACGTCTGAGCCATTCACCAAAAGACGACAGTTCGACCAACGTCTCTCCAAAATTTGTGTCGCTTTTTGTGTAACTGAGCGACACCTGCATTGAATGGATACCGGGTAAATTGGAAACGTCGAATGAAGTATACCATTTACAGGAACTGCGGGCAGTTTGGGTCATGTCCAGACTGGTAGAGCCTGGCAGACGCTTCAGTTCCAATGGCAAACAAAAGGATTAGCGATGTCTCAATACCAGCTTGCTCAGTTGAATATCGCCACCATGAAGGAGTCGAAAGAGTCTCCCCTTATGGCGGATTTTGTCGCCAATTTGGAACGTATTTACGCAATCGCAGAATGCTCGCCAGGATTCGTGTGGCGTTTGAACGATGAGCAGGAAGAGGCGGCGGGCATGCGCCTCTTCGGTGAAGGCATTTTGATCAATATGTCGGTCTGGGAAAATATCAAGGCGCTGCGCGAGTTCGTGTTCAAGTCTGTCCATCTTGAAGTGTTGCGAAGACGCTCGGAGTGGTTTGAAAGAATGTCCGAAGCCTATACCGTGCTATGGTGGATGCCAGAAGGCCAGCGTCCCACCGTTTTGGAGGCCAAGGAAAGACTCATACATTTGAGGCAGTACGGTCCTACAACTCATGCCTTTAACTTTCGCGAGGCTTTCGTTGTTCCTGACGTTTGAACCCAAAACAGTAACAAACTCACAAAGAAACCGAAAAGTGAAACTTATTGTGTTTGGAGCCAGCTGTTGGGTGAAGTCTCTCAATTGAGAAGGAGTTTAGCGAGTTATGAACACGGACGAGGCGATGAAAGTAGCCATTCTTGGCGGCTCCGGGAAAGCGGGCCGATTCCTGGTTAAACAGGTTTCTGAAGCTGGATATCAGATACGGTTGCTTCTGCGTAACCCCGAGAAACTCAAATTATCTTGGGAACGCATTGAATTTCTCCAGGGTGATGCTCGTGACTTTCCAGCGATCAAGTCTTTGCTTCAAGGATGCGACGCTGTACTGAGTACCCTCGGCCAGCCCAAAGGTGAAGCCCCCATCATCAGTATAGCCACTGGCCATGTTCTAACTGCTATGAGAGAGTTAGGCATTCGACGCTATATTCTGACCAGAGGCGCTTCTGTCGATGCGCCTGGTGATCACAAGGATTTTTATACGAAAATTCCCACAAAGCTCATACAGTGGACATTTCCTGCGTATTGGGCTGACTGGCAAAAGGAATTGGCCCTTCTTCTGGAGAGCGACGTGGAATGGACGCTCGTTCGTTTGCCCATTATTGTTGAAGAACCAGTGGCAGGCGACGTCAAGGTCAATCTCGAACGGCTACCGGGGAAGAAAATCAATGGTACAGCTTTGGCAAATTTTCTGGTTACGCAGCTTGCCGACAAACAGTATGTCAGGAAAGCGCCATTCATCGCCAATTGACAATCCAAGAATGAGCGCAAATGTCCCTGGTCGAATTAGCGACTCGTGCGCCAGCGATATCAGCCAGCGCCGGTTGAGTCAGGTCAAGCGTCTTGCGCTGGCGGCGGATCCAATAGCCAAAAGAATTTGTGGATTCCATTCGTTCATTAAAACGGAACACAGAAAATTGTGTACACCAATTTGTCTCCCTTATTGTATCCCCAAAGGAGACCATTAGAGTCCTCATTTTTGCTTTAATAAATCAACTGGTGTAGTTGGTTCAGACAGTAAAAGGAAGTTTCTCCCGTGCATCTAGGATTTTCTCCCATACCAATAGGAAACTCAGCCTCCACAAAACCAGAATGCGAATAGGAGACAACTCTCATGACATCCAAAAGCTTTTTACATAACATGAGAATGAAAAGGCCACAATAGAAAATTGAAAACTTTTCGTCCGAAGTGATCTTTTTAGGAATAAGGAGAAAAAATGATCCAGAAGGTAAAGAACCATAGGCCTGACAACATTGGTGATCATGCTATTGTCATTGGGGGCAGCATTGCGGGGCTAATGATGGCCCGAGTACTTGCCGATCACTTCGAGCGCGTGACCATTCTTGAGCGCGACGTCGCGCCATCGGAAACAGAGTTTCGTAAGGGTGCACCACAAGCGCGTCACCCGCATGGATTGCTCAAGGGCGGTGAGTTAGTCATGGAGAAACTTTTTCCTGGCTTGCGCGCGGAGTTGCTTGCCAAAGGCGCGCAGACTGCCAACTTTGGTTCCGAAGTGGAGTCGTTCGGGTTTGGACAATGGCGTCGCCGATATGAATCGACGCAGGTTGGCTTGGTGTGCAGCCGTCCCTTGCTGGAAACAGCCATTTATCGGCGTCTGAGCGCCAATTCGCAAATCACCATTTTGCATCAGACAGAGGTCCTGGGCTTGTGCGCGAATGCGGACAAAACGCGCGTCACTGGTGTCGAGTTCCGCGATCGTCAAACGCGACAGCTGAGCCGGCTGGAGGCGGATGTGGTGATCGATGCGAGCGGACGCGATTCCGATGCGCCCAAGTGGTTGACAGGATTGGGCTACGCTGCGCCCGCCGAAACCACCATAACCGCGAAAATCGGCTATGCCACACGCATCTACCAAATCCCTCCGAGCTTCACGGACACATGGAAGGCGATGATGATTCAACCTTCTATGCCAGACACGCACGGCGGCCTCTTGACGGTGTTGGAAGGCAATCGCTGGCATGTCACAATGATTGGTATGCGCGGCGATTATCCGCCGACCACGGGAGATGGCTACCTGGAATTTGCGCGCTCGCTGCCTAGCCTGCGCCTCTACGAGACGATCAAAGAGGCTCACCCCTTGACAGATGTCTATGGCTATCGGCGTGGTGAAAATCATTTGCGGCACTACGATAAGTTACCGCGCTATCTTGAAGGCTTCCTGGTCGGCGGCGACGCGGTGTGTAGCTTCAATCCTGTCTACGGGCAAGGTATGACCGTGGCAGCCTTGGGGAGCCTGGCGTTGGACGAATGTTTGCGAGAGCAGCGTCGTAGATACCATAACAGTGAAATCACAGGTCTAACGCAACGCTTCCAAGGACGTCTGATGAAGGTCATTGCGACGCCGTGGCAACTGGCAACGAATGCTGATCGGCGCTGGACTGTGGCCGAAAATCACATTCCACTCAACTTCCCAAAGCGCGTGATGCAAGGTTACCTCACGCGCCTATTGAGAGTAGCTGTGATCGACCCGATCGTCTCGGAAGTATTCTATGCAGTTCAACAGATGATCGCGCCCCCCACGAAGTTATTCAATCCAAAAATCGTTTGGCGCGTGCTGACCACACCACTGGCCCCTATCCCGACTCATACAGTCCTAGAGAAGACGGATCCACAGGAAGTGATGCCTAGCGAATATGCTTGAGCGGAGTTGGAAGCGACTGCCATTCAGGCGCACAGCCCATT
>Ga0066388_100002164_pt1 | contig 11788 bp, 15 predicted proteins | sample PanSoiMetaGPlot6_FD_64539 | JGI IMG/M metagenome (GOLD analysis project Ga0066388, IMG submission 64539) | Tropical forest soil microbial communities from Panama analyzed to predict greenhouse gas emissions - Panama Soil - Plot 6 (Hybrid Assembly) | ecosystem: Environmental > Terrestrial >... | reverse complement strand
CCGAGACGGTGGCGATCGCATCGACGGCGGCGTGAAACGCCGCCTCGTTCTGCTTCGACGGCTTGTTGAAGCCGCTGATCTTGCGCACGAATTGCAGCGACGCGTCGCGGATCTCCTGCTCCGTCACCGGCGGTTCGAAGTTGAAGAGTGTCCTGATGTTCCTGCACATGTGCTGTCCCTCGTACTCCCTCGCATCGTCGCGCTTCTCGCCGGCGTCTGCAACGACCGCGATCGCGACGCTCCTTGCAATGCTATGCACGGCTACTTGCGCTGCCGGACCGACAGGTTCCGCCACGACTCGATACACACGAACTGCATGTGCTGGGGCTGCGAGCGCGTCAGCGGACAGACGGTGAAGAGCGCCCAGAGCTCGGTGTCGAAGCCGTCCTTCTTCGCCGCCAGCGCGGGCGGAAGGACGTCCGCGTGCACGCCGAGCATGCGCTTCGAGCCCACCGGCCAGATGCGCGCGCTCGGAGCGCCGTTCCAAAACGAGAGCCGCCCGCGAACCTCGAAACACGGCGCAACGATGTCGGTGCGGGCGCGACACACATAGTCGCCGCCGGGACTCTCGCTGAGGCAGCGACCGATCCACCCATTCACCGACACCACCAGCGGCAGGAAGAGGATGATGATCGCGAGCCGCCGCAACGCTGCCTCGTTGGTCGCGCACCAGGTGAGTCATCGCCGCAGGAGCTTTTGCGCCTTGGCCTTGGCCGCGTCCGCATCCGTGTTCCTGCCCTGCGCGCTGTAGCTACTCATCAGCAGCCAGTACACGACCCCGACCTCGCGGCTGTCGGTGCCGAAATACTGCTGGGAGAGGGCCAGCGATTGCTTCAGGACCGGCTCGGCCCGCGCCGGCTGGCCGAGCAGATTCCAGCTGGCGCCGATCGAGTTGAGGGTCCGTACGTACGGAACACGCCCCGGTTGTCCTTGCTGTTGGTAGATTGCCCCGGCGCGCTCGAGCAGCGCGATGCTCTCCGCGCACCGATCGAGATTGCAGTACAGGTCGGCGAGCATCTCCAGAGCCGACGCAGTCTTCGGGCTGTTCGGCCCGTTGGCGATCTCCGTCACCTGCGCCAGCGGTTCCGCCGTGATCAGGGCGCCCTGGAAGTCGCCCGCCAACAGCTTGCGCTGCGTCTGTCCGGACAACAGCGAAACGAAGTCTGGATCGACGTGACCGGCGCGGGCATCGCGCATCTTGTCGTCGATCCACTGCTGCTCGGTCTCCTGATCCGAACCGGCCGGCTTGGCCGGTGCCTTCGCCGTTTGGCTGCACGCGCCGAGCAACGCCATGCCCATCAGCACCACGATTCGCCACATTCGGTTCACACCTCTCCTCCGGCTTTCGTCCGCCTCCGGCTCTGGCGAAGAAGGGCCCACCGTTCGTGATCCCGCCAGCGACCGCCGATCCTGAGATAGCACGGCGAGAAGTCTTCGCGAACGAATCCAAACCGCCGGGTAGTGGTTAGTTTCACTATTCAGGTTCGTGACGACGGCCTCTTCACCACAGACGACGCAGAGGCCGCAGAGGCATCGCAGAGCGCAGACATGCGACCAGTCGAGCGCGATCGAGGCAGCATTCGCGGGCGGATCTCGGCTTCTAGATCGTCACGCCTCGCTGATGGCAGCGATGCACGCCTCCCGTATGTGCCACAACGCCTCCGGAGTGAAGCGCGCCAGTTCGGGATGCTCGGACAACCATTCGGCCAGGAACGTGCGGTGGAAGGAGATCTTGTAGTCGCCGATCTGCTCCGGTCGGATGTCCTGCTCGATCAGAAAACGCTCGATGTCCTGGCGCGGCGCTACCCCCGAGCGGGTGATGTCCACCCGGTGACCGGCGAAGCGAAGATAGGTGTGCGCTTCCGGGATCGCCGCCAGCTGGTGGCGGTGGAGCACGGCGCCCACGCCCGGGGTGTTGGCTTCGCACATCTCGTAGATGCCCAGCGTGAGTCGGACGGGCGCCCCGACTTGCTCCGCCAACGCGGCCAACAGGGCGTGCTTCGTGCTGCAGGTCCCGCGACCCTCGGAGAGGACCAACAGGAAATCGGCGCGGTCGGCGTTGCGGCCGTAGGGAAGCGTATGCAGGTACCGGGCGGCTTCGCGCAGCGTCGCACAGCCGCGCGTGCGAAGTTGGAAGCCGAGCCCGCCCGACTCCGGAATCGGCACGTCTGGAAGGGCTGTCCAGGTGTCCATGCGCGAGAATTCTACCGTTCCGATTTCGCCCTCAGCCGCGCGGGCGGCAGCGGCGGCGGCTCATGACTGGCGGTGAGGAGCAACGGCACCGTCGTCGCGTCAGACCGTTTGGACATGCTTCTGCAGCACCTTCCAGGTGGTGGGATCGTTCCAGCCATTGCGCGCCCAGAACCGATTGCCGGCGATGTTGTCGGTGTAGACGAAGACGTTGCAGCGCGGGATGTGCGCGGCGGCGAGTCGCGCGAAGCAGTACTCGACCAGCCTGCGACCGATACCGGTGCGGCGCTGCGAGCTGTCTACGGCGAGATGATAGAGCGAGCCGCTGCGACCATTGTGGCCGCAGAGAACCGCGCCGACGACCCCTCCGTCCGGCGTGACGGCGAGCGCGCTGAAGCCCGGATTGCGCTGCAGGAACGCTTCGACGGCTTCCCGGCTGTCGGATTCGTTGAGCCCGAGCCCGTCGATGCTCCGCCACAGCTGCAATGCTCGATCATAGTCGGCTGCAGTGAAGGGACGGATCTCAACGGCAGTTGCAGTGCTCATTCAGCATCTCCGCGGCGCCATTCAGCCGCCTGCACCCAGGGCGCGCGTCGGGCGCCGGTGAAATCGAACGGCCGGCCGTGGCTCGGTTTCTACCATCCGCGGTACCGATGCAGAAGGCCACCGCCTATCGACCGCCCCTTCGGCAAGCACTCGATGACGCCTTACGCACCGCCGCCGGGAGGGATGATGAGCCAGCGTGGGACGCGGCGCGTATAGTGCACGTATTCCTCGCCGAAACGTTCTCGGAGCCCCGGTTCCTCCAACCAGATGATCTCGATCTGAATGAGCGCGGCGATGGCCACCGTGTAGAGAAACATCGCGAGACAACCGGAGCGCAGGAACCAGCCCATGAGGAAGGCCACATGGCCGACGTAGATCGGGTTCCGGGAATAGCGATACAGCCCCTCGGCCACCAGGCGTTTGGGCGGCTCGGTGACGAAGGGCGTGCCCTTGCCGATGCGCGCGAAGAGGCGCGAGCAATACAACCAGATCACCACCGCACCGAGCATCAGCGCGCTGCCGATCACCCGACCAGCTGGCACCTGCCAACGCGGCCAGTTCCAATCCGCGTTGAGCTGGATCATCCACAACGGACCGGCCACGAGCACGAGCAGCAGAACGAGGATGGCCGCGATCCTGCCGAAGGCCCTGTACCAGATCGACGGTTGGCCGGCGGACGCGCCGTCAGACTGCTCGCTCATACCAGCGGAGCAACGCCGGGTCGCCGCTAGGAGGCCCCGGGTGCGGAATCGATGAACTCCACGACTCCGCTGTCGAGCGAATACTCGGCTCCGACGACCATGAGCCCGTTCTTGTGAATCAACTGGTCGAGGACTTCCGATCCATTTTGCAGCTGCTTCACCGCGGTGCGGATGTTCGCTCGCACGGCCTGCTGCAGCAGCGCATCCCGGTCGTGCGCGAGACCGGTCGCCAGCAGCGCTTCGACCGCCGGCCGGACCCGCTCGACAATCGATCGAAGGTTGCGCGATTGGTCCTTCGACGGCCGCGCGAGTTCTTCCAGGGTCGCTACCACAGCGCCGCAGCGCGCGTGGCCCAGCACCACGACCAGTCGGGTGCCGAACCGCTCCGCGGCGAACTCGATGCTGCCGATCTGCGAGGGTGCGACGATGTTTCCGGCGACGCGGATGACAAACAGGTCGCCCAGGCCCTGGTCGAAGACGATCTCCACCGGCACCCGCGAATCGGAACAGCCGAGAATGATGGCGAACGGTTCCTGGCTCTCCGCCACCCCGAGCCGGCGCGCCTGGCTGGTCAGCGTGTTGCTCTGCTGGGCGCCGGACACGAATCGGCGGTTCCCCTCGCGCAGGCGTTCGATTGCTCGTTCGGCTGAAATCATCGGCGCGTGCTAGTGCGGCGGCGTCTCACGCAATTCGCAGCGCGGCTCAGTCCCGCGTCCTCAGTCGCCACCCCCTCATTGACGGCCAAGGACTTACACATCGATGCGGCAGAATGCACGAGCACCGAGCGGACTCAGCACCTGCGCCCGTCGGACCGACGTCGGGACGCGATCAATCCGGCATGCGCAGGGGCCGGTTGAGCTCGGTGCGATAGTTGGCCGGGTCTGCGGTCGCTTCCGGGCCGAGGACGTAGCACTCCCAGAGATCTCCGCGCGGGTTGTATCGGTTGGCCGCGACCCAGGCATCGAACTCACTCCAGGCGCCGTACAGGCCCTCGTAGGGTCCGCGATAGACCGTTCGGGCCACCGTAGCGGCGGCCAAGTGACCGGGCTTCACTCGCCCCTGCGGCACGACCGGCGTCGTTACGGGAACGCAAATGTTGAATTCAAAGACGGCCGGATCCATCCGCAAGTGATGGGCGAACCACGGCCCGGCCGGCGTTTTGCCCTGAGCGGCGACGGTCTCCATCACCTCGTTGATGCCGGGACCCATGACTTTCTGGATCTCGCGGCGCGGGACGGCGAGATGGATGAAGGCGGTCAGCTGGTCGGTGGTCTGCGTGATGTGTGGCGTTTCGAGCATCGTTTGTCCTCCTACTGGCTTCGCTTCGAGTCCAGGGCGCCCTCGGTTGACGGGCGCTTTGCCTGCCAGACAGTCGAACAAAGGGGCGCCCAGTCGACATTCCGACACGCACAAACTCGATGGTCGGCGCGTGGAACGCGGGCAACGCCGCAATCCGCGTCTAGCGGCGTGCGGAAAAGCGATCCGTGGCCGCGACCAGCGCTTCGCTCATGCCGGGGTCGGTAGAGGAATGACCCGCGCCACCGACGACAACCAGCTCGCTGCTCGGCCAGGCCTGGGCAAGCTCCCAGGCGGTGACGAGCGGGCTGCCGAGGTCCAGTCGGCCGTGGACCAAGATGCCGGGGATGCGTGCCAGCGTGCTCGCTCGCCGCAGCAGCACTCCGTCTTCGAGCCACGCGCTGTGGTGAAAGTAGTGTGTCACGATGCGCGCAAACGCGAGCTGAAACGCGGGTTGCAATCGGCGCGTTTCCGGGGCGGCGTCTGGGTCGACCGAAACCAGCGCGGCCTCCCACGCGCACCAGTCCTGCGCAGCCTTGGTGCGAATTGCAGGAGCAGGATCCTGCAGCAGGCGGTAGTACGCCGCAACCAGATCGCCGTCGCGCTCGGCGGCCGGGACACCAGCGCGAAAGCGTGCCCACTGCGCCGGGAAGAGCGGCGCCACGCCCCGATAGAGCCAATCGATCTCGGCGCGGCGGGTGGTGGTCACGGCCGCGAGGACGATTTCCGTGACGCGGTGCGGATGTCGCTCGGCATAGGCGAGCGCTAGCGTCGAGCCCCACGAACCGCCGAACAGCAACCATCTGTCGATCGACAGGTGGTCGCGAAGACGTTCGCTGTCGTTCAGCAGATGCTCGGTCGTATTGACCGAGAGATCGGTGGCGGGGTCACTGGCGTGTGGCGTACTGCGGCCGCACCCTCGCTGGTCGAACAGCACGACCCGGTACGCGGTGGGATCGAAGTAGCGACGCGTCTCCGTCGAACACCCCGAGCCGGGTCCACCGTGGAAGACGACCGCCGGTTTGCCGCTCGGGTTGCCGCAGATCTCCCAGTAGACGCGATTCCGATCGCCGACGTCCAGCATGCCGTGAGCGTACGGCTCGATCTCCGGATAGAGCACGGTCACATCGATTCACTCACCGGCATCGAAGACGAGGGATGACACGCGACGAGCCCGACGATGACACGCGACGAGCCCGACGCGGACTCTCGACACGTCGCATTCAGCTGCAGGCGCCGTTCGGCGGCTGACCGCTGGCATCGTCGGACGAGCGGTCGAGCGGCAGGATGAGCTCGACCGTGCTGCCGCGCCCCGCTTCGCAGTGCGCCCGGATGCTGCCGCCGTGCGCCTCGACGATGGCACGGCTGATCGCCAATCCCATACCGAGGCCGTGCGGCTTGGTGGTGAACATCGGGGTGAACATGCGATTGGCGATCTCGCGGCTGAACCCCGGCCCCGAGTCCCGCACGCTCAGGTGCACTGCCTTCGGCCCATTCCGCGCCTCCACCACGATCGTGCGCGCGTCCGTAGGCGCCGCAGCCAGTGCGTCGATGCTGTTGCGCACCAGGTTCAGGACGACCTGCTGGATCTGAATCGGGTCGACCCGCCGCATCGGTAGGTCCGGATCCAGATCGAAATCGATCGCGATACCCTGTCGCATCGCTTCCGGCTCGGCCAGGCGCACCGCCTCGACGAGCAGATCGGACAGCTTGACCCACTCGCGCTGCGGCTGCCGGGTGCGGAGAAACTCGCGCATGCGCCGCACGATCTCTCCCGCCCGAATGCCCTCGTAAGCGATGCGCTCGAGCGGCTCGCGCAAGTCCGGCGGTTCCGCCGTCTGCCGCTGCACGCGCTCGACGCAGCCCTTGGCGAAGTTGATGATCGCCTGCAGCGGCTGGTGCACCTCGTGTGCCAAGGTGGCGGCCATCTCGCTCATCGTGTTCACGCGCAGCAGATGCGCAAGCTGTTCCTGGCGCTGGCGGGCTTCCGTGACGTCGCGGACGATGGCTATGGCCTCGCGTTCCTGCAGCGGCCAGACACGCGCTTCGTACGTCCGCCAATCGGCTGGCAGCTGCAGCGCATACTCGATCGTGCGCGGCGCCCGATCTCGACATACCGCCGTCACGGCGTCGTCGATGAGCCCGGCCGGCGGATCGGGCAGCACCTGGCGAATCGTCTGGCCGAGGAAACTGTCCGGCGCGGTGAACGGCTGCCCCCGAGACGAACCGAGATAACCCAGGATCGTACCGGCCTCGTCCACCCGGAAGAACATGTCCGGCACCGCTGCGAAGACCGCCTCCAGTTCGGCGGTCTTGCGCGACAACGCGGCCTCGGCGTCTTTGCGTGCGGTGATGTCCTGTATGGTGTTGATCATGTACTGTGGCACGCCGTCGTCATCGCGCGTCAGCGATACGCCGACCGCCGCATGCAGCACCCGACCGTCCTTGCAGATCAGCCGCCGCTCGCGGTGGTAACTGGATATCTCCCCGCGCGCCAGCTGCTGCGCGTCCTCGTACGCTTGCGGGATGTCGTCCGGATGGAGGAAGCGATCGGCCGGCGGATCGATCAGCTCTTCGTCGTCGTAGCCGAGCATCGCGCGGAAGGCGCGATTGGTCCGCACCGTCGCCGGGTTCGCGCCGACGCGGATCAGCAGCATGCCGATCGGCGCAGCATCGAAGGCGTTGGCGAACCGTTCTTCACTATCCCGGAGTGCCGCCGCCGTCCGTTCATGCGCGACCTGCTCCGCGCGCAGTCGTTCCTCCGCGTCGACCTGGGCGGCGGGCAACCGATCGATGCTGGTCGCCTTCGTCGCCGTGGCGCGCCTGAACCGCAAGATCAGAAACGGAAGGACGGCGAGGGACAACTCGGCAACATCATGCGGCGCCAGGACCATGGTTGTTTCCTACGCTGGCGCGCGCCCTGCGGCAACGGCAAAGCCGGGTGCGCGGCGGACCGGCAACGTGCGCCTGCCGGATCTCTACCCCTCACGCATCGTGCGAAAGGATCAGGAAATCGAGCTGGTCGTCAGGGATTCCCTTTGCCTTGCCGTGTTCGATGACCGGCGCCCAGGTGGACCGGTCGGTGCGATCCACTTCGAAGCGAGCATCAGCGTAGACCACGATCATCTGGTTGTCGCGCCAGAAGTGCGCGTACCACCGCCACGGCTTCAGCTCGCGTTGTATGCGGTCGATGTCGGCGGCGTCGCACGAGATCCAGTAGATGTGCCACAGACTCATCGAGCCGTGGTCGTCGCTCAGCACCTGGTGTGGGGAGATCCACGCCTTCCACACCCGCAGCCGGTTGATCAACGTATGGTCACGCAGGCTCTCCCCTATCACGCACCCGTCGAAGTTTGCAGACCGGTCTTGCATCGGCGATCAGCGCTCCGATTTACGTCCCCAGGCGTGGAAGTAGAGGTGCGATACCACCAGCGTGGTGGGGTCGTCGAGATGGCGCCGCAAGTCGTCGGTGAGATCGGTGAACTCCGCGTCGTCGATGAAGCCCTCCCTGACGAGCCCGTCTGCTGACCGGCACCGGCCGGAGTCGGTGCACTGAATGTGCCCGCGTCATGCGCGGTCATGCAGCAGCCACGCGTAGCCTTGGCGCAGGATGTCGTGGCCGCCGCTCTCCAGCACGTCGCCGTGCGCGACGATGACGCGGTCGAAGTCCCAGGCGAGGATGCGCTCGAGGCTGGCGCGCGCGGCGCGGCGGTCGCGAATGAGCCACGGATCGAGCGTGGACGGACCGAGCCGCCCGTAGCTGCGCATGAGCTTCATGAGCAGGCGGGTCGGCGCCGCGGCGCTGGGGCCGAAGTTGAACGCCAGATCGCACAGGATCAGCGTACGGCTCGGCCGGTGGAAGAAGGTGACCTCGTTCTCGTACGGGCGCCCGCGAAAGAAGACCTGCTCGACCTCGCCTCTCCACTCCTCCGGCGCTTCGTCGTCGAGCACGGCCTCGAACACGAGATCGGGACGTTTGCGCTCCAGTCCTGGCGCCACCCACAGCCGCGCTCCGGGATAGGCACGGGCGACTCCGCCCGCGTACAGGTGATGGACGCGATTCGGCGCCACTGCAAAGCAGACGCGACCGAGCGCATCGAGCTCTGCCCGCAGCTGCGACTCGAGCTCGACCGGGGAATGCAACAAGAGCCGGCTGCCGGCCAAGCGCATCACCGTCATGCGCGTGCCCACCGGGAGGCCGTAGAACGTCTGTGGTCGGTCGACGACCCAGAGGTTCTCGGCGAGTTGCCGCAACGGACGGGGCATACCCATCATCTCGTGGAGAGCCGGGTGAACGACACGCAGCGCATCGCTCTGTTCCGCCGCCAGCTCCATGGTGACGGCCCTCGACGCGGACCGTCAGTCACGGTCGGGCGCGCCGAGCGGGAAAAAAGGGCGATATGGCCGGGCCTCATCTACCGCCCGCGCAAAGGAGGGCCGTGCCAGCAGCCGGCGCCGATACGCAAGTAGGTTCGAGAATGCCTGGTCGATCGGGTGGGCCCAATCGGCATAAAACAGCGCCGGTGCAGCGGCGCAGTCGGCCAAGCTGAAGCTGCCGTCCGCCGCCCACTCGCGCCCCGTCATTCGGTCGTCGAGCCAGGTGTAGGCGGTCTCGAGCAGTTGACGCGCCTCGGTGACGCCGTGGCGGTCGCGATGCTCCGCGGCGCGGAGGCTGTCGGTCACGATCTTCTGCATCGGCGTCATGACGTAGTTGTCGAAGAACCGATCCATCATCCGTACCTCGAGCGCGGCACCGGGGTCGCCGGGAATCAACCGCACGGGCCCGGCATGACGCAGACCGAGATGTTCGATGATGATGCTCGCTTCCACCACGGTCCGCCCTCCGTCGACGAGCACTGGCATGCGTTTCAGCGGCCAGAGGGCGGCGTGCTCGGCCGCCGCCTGCTCGTCGCCCGCGAGCATGCGGAACTCGAACGGAAGGTCGTTTTCGTAGAGAGCGATGAGCACCTTCTGGCAGTAAGAGGAAAAGGGGTGAGCATAGAGCTTGATGGGCATAGGTCGGACTCTCCATCTGTCGAGATTTCGCGACCGGGAAGGTCTTCCTGGCCGCTCAGGGGCTCGACGGTATCAGTTGATCGGGCATCGCCATATCATCATCGTCTGGACGCGCCGACAATCGACAGTGCGATTCAACAGCTCGCTGAGCACACCTCGTCGGGCACCAACGGTCTCCTTCTGTGACGTGATCCGTCCATCAGGAACCGCTGGTGCGGGCGGGCGAGGTCGTCAGCGCCGCTGCGAGCTCTTCACCACTCCCCTGCGAACAGGGAAGACCGTCGGCAACGTCATCCCACGGCGCCTTCTCGCCAACCCAGATGTGGGCCACCGGGCGACGGCCCGGATCCGAATCCAGGAGACCAAGACGAATGCGGATGACGTCCGGGTCCGATTCCCGCCGGCTCCATAGAGGAGACCCGCAGGTCCGACAGAAGCAGCGCATCTTCCTCGGAGACGACTCGAACTCGGCAACCAACTCAGCGCCGCTGACGAGTCGAAAGTACTTGGTCCGTACCGGCGCGTTGGTCACGAACGGTCCGCCTTGCGCCTTCCGGCAGGTGACGCAGTGACAGTGAACGACCGGGCCGATCTTGCCGCTGATCTCGTAACGTACCCGCCCGCATAAGCATCCGCCGGTCAGCATGCCAGCTTCCTTTCAAGCCGCGCCGGGATGAACGACTGCATCGACCTCGGTCTCGAGCAGCCAGTCCGGATCGATGAATCGAACGACCTGAACGATCGTGTTGACGGGACGAATGTCGCGAAAGCATTCACCATGCACCTCGCCGACCGCTTTCCAATCATCGATTCGGGTCAGGAGAATGCGCGTCCGAATGACGTCGGCGAGGGACGCGCCAAGCTGTTCCAAAGCGAGCCGCGATATCTCGAAGCACCGTCGAGCCTGAACCGCGGGATCACCGATTCCCACCGTCTTACCATCGGGGCCGAGGGGCGCCGTGCCGGAGACGCAGATCAGCGATCCGATGCGCACGGCGCGGGAAATGCCGATGATGGGTTCGTACGGGCTGCCGGTAGAAACGGAACGGCGCTCAGTGGGCATGGGAACTCCTTTGGCCCTTCTTGTGCCTGCCTGTGCGGGCCGCGTGGAAGCGTGTGCTTGATGTGCGTCCCTGATGCGGCGGTGAGCCGCGCTCGGGATCGGGTCAGGGGTAAAGTCTGCATCTGCGCCGGTCGCTCGAGATCCTGAAGGGGAGGCATCATTGGATTGCTGCTGGTCCGCCGACTGCTCGACGGAGGGCAGCGCGGGCGAGGAGGCGTGTGGAGTCGAGCGTGGGCAGCGGGGAGTTCGAATCGTCGATGATCAAGGGAATTTCGGTGCAGCCGAGAATGACGGCATCGCAGCCCTGAGTCTTCATTCGCTCGATCACCTTCTGAAGGCAGGCCGCGCCCTCGGCGTTGAACACGCCGTAGACGAGCTCGTCCATGATGATGCGGTTCATCTCGTCGCGCTCGATCGCTGTCGGCCGAACGCACGCGATGCCGTGCGCCGTGAGCTTCTCCGGGTAGACGTCGCTGTCGACGAGCCAGCGAGTGCCGGTGAGTCCCACGCGCCGGAAGCCGCGACCGGCGGCGTCGGCGGCGACGACTTCTGCAATGTGCACCCAGGGAAGCGGCGAGCGCGGTGCGACGTGAGGCAACGCTTGGTGAATGGTGTTGTCTGGGCAGATCAGGAAGTCGGCTCCGGCCCGCGCCAGCTTCGTGGCCGATGCGAGCATCAGCGCTCCGACGCCTTCCCAGTCGCCGCGATCCAGGCAGTCGACGTAGCGAGACAGTGCGTACGAGTGCATCGACACTTCGGGATGAGCATGCGGACCAAGAAGGCCGGCGCCCTCGGAGCAGATCGTGCGATAGCAGAGCGCGGCGCCCTCGGAGGAGCAGGCGACGATTCCGATGTGGAGAGGCATGCCTCGGACGCAACCGGCTAGGCCGCGATGGACAGTCTGAGACCGACGATGCCCGCGACGATGAGCGCAACGCTGAGCAGCCGAGCTGCGTTCGCAGGTTCTCCGAGCAGC
>Ga0066388_100002163_pt1 | contig 11791 bp, 13 predicted proteins | sample PanSoiMetaGPlot6_FD_64539 | JGI IMG/M metagenome (GOLD analysis project Ga0066388, IMG submission 64539) | Tropical forest soil microbial communities from Panama analyzed to predict greenhouse gas emissions - Panama Soil - Plot 6 (Hybrid Assembly) | ecosystem: Environmental > Terrestrial >... | reverse complement strand
CGCAGTTCAACCCGATGCGGGTGCTGCGCAACCGGGTGGTCCGGGACTGGCAGGACCGGGCGGGCGAGGTGCCGACCGACACCACCACCCTGCCGGTCATCGGGGAGTTCGACATGGACGGGCAGCGCGTGCCGATGCACCAGTTCTCCTTCCTGGTGCCGATGCGCGAGCGCACGACCGGCGACCTGGAGGAGATGGCCCTGCTGTCCGGCCAAGGCGTCGGACTGGTCCACGGCGTGCAGCCGGCCGCCACCATCATCGCCGAGATGACCGCCCAAGCCACCGCGATGCTCGGCCGCTACCAGGCCAGCTGACCAGCCGACGCACCACCCTCCCTGTCATGGGTCTCGCCCTTCACGGTTGTCGAGTGGGTCCGAGGCGTTCCCGTTGGCGGCTGTCGATCACTTCCGGGGGGGACTGGTGCGGCAGGTCAGATGGGTACGCGAGGGCGGGGGTAGCCGCGAGGTCGGCCACGTCCTCGTCCTGCCCTTCCTGAACGTCCCCTTCGGGAACGTCCCCTTCTTGAACGCCCTTGTCAGTTGGCCGGTGGACGGGCACCCACCACGACAGCAGCACAGTCAGCACCCCCAGCGTGGCGAGGCCGAGGGCGAGGTCGGCGACCAGGATGCTGCGCAGCGCTGCAGCGGGCAGGTCGGGCGGCTTGCTGGTCAGCGCCAGCGCCGCGGCGGCCACGAACACCAGGGCGAGCAGCCCGGCTGCCGCCGCGAGAACGGCCACCGCCGGCAGCGGTGGCGCCGCGGTGGCAGGCCTGCCTCGGCGGGAAGCGGCCGCTGATGGCGGGGGCGCCTGTCGGGTCAGCATGAGGCATCCGGCCAGCAGCGCGACGGCGAGCAGCAGCAGCTCCTGGCCACCAAAGAAATGCGCGTTGACTGCGGCCGAGGCGACATGGTCTGCGAACCCGGTTGGGCGCTGGCCGTCGGGAGACATGTTGGGGTCCTCGGCAAGCTGCCAAGCGGCCACCAGTCCGTAACCGACCGCGGACAGCAGGCCCGCCACCGCCACCAACAGTATCCCGGCGGACCTGCGGCGGACCCGCTCCAGCCGTGCCGGCAGCCGTCGCCCTACCGCCCCGCTCTCCGAGGTGGACCTGGTCACGTGGAGCCTCTCCTTCGCTCGGCTCGGACACCGGCCGCCGGCCGGTCAGGCTCCCGGTCCAGGCCGGTCCGCTCCTGCCGGTGAGGCGCCGGCCGTACCGCCCGCGGCGCGGGCCTCTGGTTGGCCATCCCGCTCACTTCCTCGACCGACATCCCGCCTGGCCGAGGACCGGCGAAGTGCCGCTGATACACCCAGTCGACCACCAGCACACTCCCGCAGCCTACCCCGCACCAGCGAGCCGTCCGGCCGACGGCAGACACGACGCGGACGAAGTAGGTCACGCCGCCGGCGCGGTACGGCCTAGGGTTTCTCCGGTTCACGGCGGCCGACGCCCATTCTAGGGTCCACGGTCATAGCCGGGAGTAGCACCATGACCATCCAGGAGAACCAGGAAATGAATCGCTTCATGGCCTGCGCGCGCGCATTGGCCGAGCAGCTGGTGCTCCGCCGAATCTGGGCGCCGCCGCGCGAGTTCGCCGGACTGACGCAGTCCACGGTGATCCTCGCGGAAGTCTTCCGCTTCGACCTGCTGACCGAGCTGGTGTACGACCCGCCGGACCTCGTCGACGCCGTTCCCAGCCGGCTGCCCCTGACCCAGGTAGCCGGGGAGCCGCTGATGGCACGGGTGAGCGCGTGACCGCGACCGACCGCCTCGGCGCGGTTCCCACGACTCCTGACGGCGGTCGCGGAAGCAGTGGCCCACCAGCGGGTGGCGGCGTCCCGCGCCTGTTCGCAATGATGCTGGCGTACAAACAGACCGCGCTGCTACGAACGGGCGTGGAGCTGGGAGTCTTCGACGCGTTGGCCGAGGGGCCGGCTTCGGACTACCAGGTGGCCCGGGCGTGCGGGCTCGACCCGCGCGGGGCCCGGCTCCTGCTGAACGCGCTTGCCGGTCTCGGCCTGCTGACAGTCGGCGAGCACTCCTTCGCGCTGGGGCCCGACGCGGCGGCCCACCTCGTCCGGGGCCGCCCAGGCTATGTCGGCGACATGACCAAGGTGATGTCGAGCTCGTGGGAGTGGGACGCCTTGAAGAGCCTGCCGGACGCGGTCCGCCGGGGTGGGACCGTCCTCGACTGGCACGCCGAGACTCCCGAGTACCCCTATTGGCAGGACTTTGCGGCATACGCCGGCGCCGTGGCAGCGCCCACGGCAGAGCGCGCCGCAACGGCGCTCGACGCGTGGGCCGGCACGCGAACACAGCTGCGGGTCCTCGACGTCGCCTGCGGGCACGGTCTCTACGGGTTCACGCTGGCTCGCCACCAACCGCAGGCTCAGGTCTGGTCGCTGGACTGGGAGACGGTGCTGGCGGTGACCCGCCAGCACGCCGAGCGGCTCGGCGTCTCCGACCGGGTGCGGACGATCGCCGGTGACATGTTCACCACTCCGCTGGGCGGCCCCTACGACGTCGTGATGATCACCAACGTCCTGCACCACTTCTCCGAGGACCGCGGCACCGAGCTGATCCGCCGCGCCGCCGGCGTGACCGCACCCGGGGGCCGGATCGTCCTCGTCGGGTTCACTGTGGACGATCGACCGCCCGACCTCGATCCCGAGCCGCACCTGTTCTCGATCCTCATGCTCCTGTGGACCTTCCAGGGCGAAGTCCATTCGGTACGCGCCTACCGGCGGATGCTCGCCTCGAGCGGGTTCGGTGAGCCCGAGGTGCTCACCGTGCCGTCCCTGCCGTTGCGAGTGATCATCGCTGAGCGGCTGCCGGAGGCACGTCCGCCAGCCGTGACCGGCTGATGCCGTAGCGGAGGCCACGCAGCCAGCCCCGCTCCACCCGCCCCACCACCCGCGGTCTCGCCGGGTGCGCAGCGGCATGCCCGTGCGCCGGCAGGCCCGCCCTTGCGCTGTTGCCGTCACGCCGCTTCGCCGGCGGCGACTAGGAGCAGCGAATCCCTACACCCTAGGGTTTCTCCGGGCAAATCATGGGCCGCCGCTGTCTAGCATCGAGCTGGGTGGCCGGGCAGGCAGGCCGGCACCTGGGACCCGACCCGAGCGGCGGGCGCCCCGTCCACGCGGTGGTCGGCGTCGCAGCCCCGGTGGTCGTACGAGCCGCGGTAGCAAATAGGTCAAGGAGGCCTCGCATGAAGGTCGTGCACGACACCGACGTCCCGACCGATGTCGTCCGGGAACCGGGGGCCAAGCAGGTCTCGATCAGGAGGCTCATCGACACGCCGGACGGCGCGGACCGCTTCCTGATGAGCCTGTTCGAGATGGCGGCCAACGGTGCCACGCCGCCCCACTACCACGATTGGGAACACGAGATCTACGTGCTGGAGGGCAGTCTGCACGTCGAGCTGCCGAACGAGAGTCGACGCGTCCCGCTGCGCAAGGGCGACGTGGTGTTCATCCCCCGCGGCGAGGCACACGGCTTGGTCACCGGCCCAGACGAGGCGGCGCGGCTGCTCCTGGTCGCGCCGGCGGAGCGACCTCCGGTGCGCAGCGTGTTCCTCTCCGAGGAGCCGTACGAGTTCGACGGGCCGATGCCGGAAGTCGTGCAGAAATGACCGGGCTGGCTGACTCCGCCGTGGACCCGACCACCCTGGAGGTGACCGGCTTGCACCGGCTCATGACCGGTTACCTGTCCTCTAGTGCGCTGTTCTCGGCGGTGGAGCTCGAACTGTTCGACGCACTGTCCGGTCGGGACGCGACGGCCGAGGAAGTCGGCGCCGAGGTCGGCATCGCCGAGCGCCCGGCGCGCGTGCTCCTGCTCGCGCTGGAGGGGGAAGGTCTCGTCCGCCGCACCGGCGACCGCTACGCCAACTCCCCGGTCGCCGACACCTTTCTCGTGTCCACCCACCCGCGCTACCTGGGAGCGCTGGCAGGCCAGCAGGCCCGGCACCTGAACAAGATCGGTCAACTGACCCAGGCTCTGAGGGACGACCGGCCGGTGAACGCCGGCGGGAGCTACACCGGCGAGTTCCACCCGGACAGCGCGTCCTGGGCCCGCCGCTGGGCGGAGGTCATGCGGGCGAGCTCGCAGCTGATGGCCGACGATCTCGCCTCGGTGGCGCCGCTGTCCAGCCGGCGTCACCTCGTCGACCTCGGCTGCGCCTCGGGGTCCTACGCGATGGCGTTCGCCGCCGCGAACCCGCAGCTGACGGTGACCGCGGTCGAGCAGCCGGCGATCGCCGCGGTGACCACGGAGTTCCTGGCGGAGGCGGGGATGGGCCAGCGGGTGACGGTCCACCCCGGCAACATCTTCGAGGACACCTTCCCCGACTGCGACGTGGCCTTGCTCTCCCATGTCATCCAAGGGTTCGGCCGCACGAGGGCACGTCAACTGCTCGAGCATGTGTACAGCTGGCTTCCCGGCGGCGGTGAGCTCCTCATCCACTCCCACCTGCCCGAGCAGGCAGAGGCTTCGTTCCCGTACCAGTTCGGGCTGATTCTGCTGGTGAACAACACGCAAGGCGGCGAGGCGCACACCGAGCGGCTGACCACGCAGTGGCTTCAGGAGATCGGGTTCAGGGACATCGGGGTGAGCCGCGTCTCGCCCATCTCGGCGCTGGTCCGGGCGGCGAAATGACCGGCGACAAGTCGACCCCCGGCGTCGGCCGGAGTCCCAGATGAGCCCGGGCCTGCGGCTGGACCTCCACGTTCTCGACGACGAGGGACGTCCGGGTCTCGTCCTCGGTGGCCCGCCACCCGCTCTCGCCGGTCCCGGTCGCAGGACCGTCCCCAACGGCAACGGCAACGGCAACGGCGCCGCCCGCCGCCCGGCCGCTCATCCCGCCGCGATCCGCCGGCCGGCTCGGCTCGGCCCGGGCGAGGACTGGGACGCTGTCGTCATCGGCGCGGGACCAGCCGGCAGCGCGGTCGCCGCCGCGCTGGCGCGCAGGGGCCGGCTCGTCACGATCGTCGAGCCGGGGTCGCCCCGGCCGCCGGGGGACGGCGGCACCCTGTCGCCCGCCTGCCTCGACGCGATCGAGGAGACGGGCGCCGGGCGCGCGGTGCGGGCGGCCGGCTTCGTCCCCAAGACCGGCGCCACGTTCCTGTGGGGACCCAGCGAACGGCCGTGGAGCGTCCGGTACGGCGGTGCGGACGCGCCGCCGGCCTTCCACGTGGACCGGACGGAGTTCGACCGGCTGATGCTGCGCAACGCGCTGTCGTGGGGGGCAGCGGCAAGGCAGGGCGGACGGGTGGAGGAGGTCGTGCTCGCGTCTGGTCGGGCCAGCGGAGTGGTAGTCCGGGTCACCGGCGGCGGGACGGAGAACATCGCGGCCCGCTGGGTCATCGACGCGAGCGGCCCGGCCGCGATCCTCGCCCGTCAGCAGGGCGTCCTGCGCCCAGCGGCGAACGGCGCGACCGCCGTCTGGGGCTGCTGGACCGGTGCCGGTCGACTGCTGGGGCCTGGCGACAGTGACGCGCTCTACGTAGGCGGACCCGACACCTGCCTGTGGTGCCTGCCGACGGCGGCCGCGCCGGACCGGGTCGTCGTGGGGATCGTCGTGCGCGACGGCGGCGGCGTGCCGGTCGGGCCGGAGCTGGAGGACTGGTACGACGACGCCGTAGCCCGGTCGGCCGTGCTGGCCAAGCTACTGGCCGGGGCCAGCCGCAGCGGCCTGGCACGGTCGGCGCCGGTCGGCGGGTACGCGGTCGCCCGCGCCGCCGGTCCCGGCTGGCTACTGGCCGGCGACGCTGCCGGGTTCGTCGACCCGGTGCTCACGCCGGGTCTGCAGCTGGCCTGTCAGCACGGCGTCCTCGCGGCCAGAATCATCGACGCGGTGCTGGACGGGGCCGACGAGGCGACCGCGTTGGATCTCTACGACACCGTGGTGCGGCGACAGCTCGACGGCTTCGGCGCGGTGGCAGGCAACTTCTGGACGGCCGCCGCCGCTCGCGACCACGGCGCCACGACGCTGCCCGAGGTGGCAGCCGAAGCGGCAGGCCCGGACCGAGCGGACGCCGACCGGCTGGTCTTCCTCTCGATCCTCTCGGGACTGCCGCCCAGCGAGGTGGTCCACCGGCTGCAGATCCATGTCGGCAGCCGGACGGCCGCGGCCGCGTTGGGTGGGCGTCCGCCGATGCCCGGTGAGCAGGAAGGATTTGCCTTCCTCAGCCGGCTCCACCACGACCGCCGGCTCGTCGAGGCCCGCACGTCGCACGGATCTCCCGAGGCGGCCGGGTCCCTCCGGCTCGCACCCGGGACGTCCGTCGCCCCCCGGGCGTTCGTCGATCCCGGCGGCGCGGGGCTGACCAGCCGCACGGTCGCGACCAACCGCTTCGGCGACCGCTTCGCCCTCACGCCACAGCTCGAGGCGGCTCTGGACACCGCCGCGTCCCGGCTTCCGTACCCGGCCTTCGTGACGGCGGTCGGGGCGACCGGAGCGCCTGACACGGAAGTCGGACCGTGGCTGCAGCTGCTGGCCGACAACGCGCTCGTCGAGTGGGACGACCCGGACGGACAGGTGCCGTCCACGGACCGGGAGGTGGCTGGGTGCGTCGGGTAGCGGTGACCGGGCTCGGCGTGCTGAGCCCGGTCGGCATTGGCAAGGACGCCTTCTGGCGGAGCCTCGCCGCCGGCAGAAGTGCCACGAAGGCACTGTCCGATGTGGTCAGCTGCGGGCTCTACGACAACTTCGAGTTCGATTCGAGGGTGATCGCCGAGGTCGAGGACTTCGACCCGGTCTCCGCTGGGCTGCCGCCCGAGGTCGCGAAGCTCGACCGCTACATCCAGTTCGCGGTGGCCGGTGCCCTGCAAGCGCTGGCCGATGCCGCTCTCGACCCGGCGGCAACGGACCGGGACCGGTTGGGCATCTCTTTGTCCACGGCGATCTGCGGCACCCGGCAGATGGAGTCGGAGTTCCTCGCGGTGACCGACCGCGGCCGGCTGCCGGTCGATCCCACGAAGGCGGGCCCCGACCTCTACCTCGCCTCGATGTCCAACACTCCGAGCGTCGTCCTCGCGGCGATCATCGGGGCGCACGGCCCTTGCCTGACGCTGTCGACCGGCTGCGTGGGCGGGATCGACGCCATCGGCCACGGCTACGAGAGCATCGCGTACGGCGAGGCCGACGTGATCCTCGCCGGCGCGAGCGAAGCACCGATCACCCCGATCACCTCGGCCTCCTTCGAGATCATCAACTGCCTGAGCCGCGGCCACAACGACCGTCCGGACAAGGCCTCCCGGCCGTTCGACCGGCTGCGGGACGGGTTCGTGCTCGCCGAGGGGTGCGGGATCGTGGTCCTCGAGGAGCTCGACCACGCCACGGCCCGTGGTGCCGAGGTCTACGCCGAGATCACCGGCTTCTCCCTCGGGTGCAACGCGCTGCACATGACCGACCTCCTGTCCGACGGCGCTGATCTCGCCCGCACCATGACCGAGGCGCTCAAGCACAGCAAGCTGGACCCCGACCGCGTCTCCCACGTGAACGCACACGGCAGTTCGACACCGCAGAACGACTCGTGCGAGACACGAGCGCTCGTTCACGCCCTCGGCGAGCGCGCTCGGGCGGTGCCGGTGAACTCGACCAAGTCGATGACCGGTCACCCACTGTCGGCGGCGAGCGCGCAGGAGATCATCGCCTGTGCGCTCGCATTCCGGCACGGGTACGTCCATCCGACTGCGAACTACGAGGTGCCCGACCCCGAGTGCGACCTCGACTACGTGCCCAACACAGGAAGGCCGTGGACCGGTGAGGTGATCCTCTCCGACGCGAGCGGCTTCTCCGGACTGCACGCCGCGATCGTGCTGCGGGCATCGGAGATGGCGTCGTGACCTCGATCGTGATCACCGGCATCGGCGCCGTCACACCCGCCGGCATGGGGCTCGAGCCGCTCTGGGACCAGGTCCTCTCGGGACGGTCGTGCGTGCGTCGGATCGACCGCTTCGATCCCGGGCGGTACCTGTGCGAGGTCGCCGGCCAGGCCGACCAGTTCATCGCGGCGGACTGGCTGCCGCCCCGGCTCATCAAGCGGACCGACCGCTTCACCCACCTCGCCATGGCGGCTGCGGGTGCCGCGATCGAGCACGCGCGGCTCGACATCGGACCGGGCGGCGTGCCCGCGGACCGCGTCGGCGTCATGGTGGGCAACGTCCTCGGCGGCTGGGAGTTCGCGGAGCGGGAGCTGCGTGACCTGTGGATGTCGGGTCCCCGGGAGGTCAGCCCGTACCAGGCCACCGCGTGGTTCCCGGCCGCTCCGCAGGGCAACATCTGCATCTGGCATGGCATCCGCGGGCGTGCGCGGACGTTCGTCTGCGACCGGGCGAGCGGCGCCGTCGCCGTGCTGCACGCCGCCGAGACGGTGCGCCGGGGGCAGGCGGACGTGGTGATCGCCGGCGGCACCGAGCAGCCGCTGTCGCCGTACGCGTGGCTCTGCTGCGAGACGGGCGGCTTCCTCGCCCGGTCCGGCAGTCGGCAGCCCGACGCCACCTACCGGCCGTTCGATCGGGGCCACGCCGGGACGGTCGTCGGCGAGGGCAGCGTCTTTCTCGTGCTGGAGCGCCTGGAGCACGCGGCACGCCGCGGCGCCTCGATCCTTGCCGAGCTGCGGGGCTGGGCCATGAGCACGGACGGATACCAGCCGTACTACACGGTCGAGCCCCGGGGCGACACGCTCGGCCGGACCATTTGCCGTGCGCTGGACGCCGCCTCGTGCCCGCTGGCCGAACTCGGCGGGGTGCTGGCCGACGGCTCTGGCGTTCCGCGGGAGGACGCCGCCGAGGTCGCGGCGCTGCAAGCCGCGCTGAACGGGGGTCACCGGACAACCCCGGTCACTGCGGCGAAGGCGGCAACCGGTCACCTGCTCGGCGCCGGGCCGGTCGCGGACCTGGCCGTCATCGTCGGGGCCCTGGCGCGAGGGCTGCTGCCCCCGACGGCGAACCTCGCCGAGCCGGCGCCGGGCTTCGACCTCGACTTCGTCCGGGACTTCCCCCGGCCGATCCCCGGTGGGGCGCCGGTACTGAGCGTCTCCCGAGGACTGGGTGGCGTGAACGTCTGCCTGGTGGTCGGACCGGCCGGGGACACGGACGCGGATGCCGTCTTCGCAACGCGCCGAAAGGAGAAAACGTGATGACCACGCCCACCGAGGTACGGTCGGCGGTGCTGGCCGTGCTCGCCGACATCGGGTTGGAGGTCGGCAGCCTGACCGACGACACTCGCTTCCGGGACGAGCTGGACGTCGACTCCACCGAGTTGGTGGAGATCTCGGTCGCGGTCGAGCGCAGGCTCGGCGTCACTATCAGCTCGTCGGATTTCGTCGAGCTCGACACGGTCGGCGACCTCGTCCGGCTGGTCAGTAGCTGACCACCGCTGGAAAGGAATTCGTCGCCGGGAACGGAGACAGCATGCCTCGCATCCAGCACAGCGTGACGATTTCCCGGCCGCCCCGGGAGGTCTTCGACATCACCAATGACATCGACCGCTGGAAGGAACTCTTCAACGAATACAATGAAAGCATCGTGCTCTCCCGTGAGGACGCCGGCCGATTTGCCCGGTTGGTCTTCCGGCTGCACAACTCGGCTGGACAGCAGTGGCAGTCCTGGCGCATTTTGGACCGGCAGGAGCTCGTCGCCGTGGCCCAGCGGCAGGATCCGTTGCGGCCCTTCCGGTTCATGCACCTGACCTGGACGTACCAGGCGGTCGATGACGGCACCCTCATGACCTGGACGCAGGACTTCGAGCTCGACCCCGCGGCCGGCCTCGACGAGCAGGAGGTCGTCACGCTCATGGACGCCCACGGGCGGGACAACCAGCAGCGCATCAAAGGACTGATCGAGTCAGGCGCCGTCCGGGCGGAGCCGGCGCCCGCGCCGGAGCTGGGCGCGGAGGCGGTCGCGGCGGGCTGAGCGGCTGGCACGGAAGCGGAGCGCACGGCGAGCTTGCTCGTCGTGCGCTCGGCCGGCGGCCACTACCGCACCTCCTCCAGGGCGACCACCCGTGCCCACCCGGCGCTCGCAGCCTCCAGCTTGACCGGCAAGGCGAGCACGGTGAAGCCGTGCGGCCGGGGGAGTTGGTCCAGGTTGCAGAGCATCTCGATCTGCGCGTACTCCTTCTCCCGGCCGAACAGGTGCGACTCCCACAACTGGGCCTTGTCGCCCGCCCTCGCCTCCTCGATCATGACGTCGAACGGGCGATCGAGCCCCCAGGCGTCGATGCCGATCAGCCGGACGCCGGCGTCGACGAGGAACTCCGTAGCGTCTCGGCGGAGCCCCGGGTGCATGTGGTCGTATCCCGGGGCGTCGAAGTGCCGGTCGGTGCCGGTCCACACCAGCACGATGTCGTACGGCTCGAGCGTGTGGCCGATCCGGCGCAGCTCCCCCTCGACGTCCGCGCGGACGATGCCGTCGCCGGGAGCCTTGTGGCGGAGGTCGAGCAGGACCCCGGCACCCATGCACCAGCGCAGCGGAACGGCGTCGATCGTGCGCCCGGGACCGCCGTCCCGCCGCGGGCCGTAGTGGTACGGCGCATCGAGATGCGTCCCGGAATGCGTCGACAGGGAGACGGTCTCCACGCAGTAGCCCTTGCCGTCCGGCCAGTAGTCCGGACCCATTCCGAACAGCCGCCCGGTGAGCTCTGCTGTGGCCTCCGCTCCGACGTACTCGATACGGTGTGAATTGGGCTGGAAGGAACTCGTCGAGTTGCTCAGCCGCTGTGAGAGATCGTACACCACGAGACGCCGGCCGAACATTTCGATGACCTCTGGCATGGTGATCACTCCATTGTGGAACGAGGTTGTGCGATGCTTCGACAATACCGGTAGAACCGGCGTCCGCCAACCCGGTGAATCATTGGGGAAAGCCCGGCGACCGATAATCCCGGCCCACTGGGTGCCCACTGGTGCCACTGGTGCTGACGACGGATGCTGGCGAGGCGCCAATGGACCCGCCCGACATGCTGGCCGGGCCGCCGCGCCGGTCCGCGCCGGTCCGCGGTCCCGGCAGCGTCGGCCAGCTGAGCGTCGGGCCCGCTCAGCTGTAGGACAGCGGCCTCGGGGCAGCGCGGGTCACCATCCGACACGCGAACATCCCACGCAGCACGCTGGCGAGTGAGGCGAGCAGGACCAGCTCCCACGCGAGATGCCCGTTCAGCAGCACCATGTGTGCGGTCACGACGACGAGGAGAGTCACATCTCCGGTGGTCGCGACCGCACTCGACACGGCGGCGGCGGGCGAGGCGGCGGCGGCCAGGAGGAGGCGCCCCGCCGGCCTGCTCGCTGCGACGGCGAAGACGGTGGCTGGCGCACCGACGAGGAGCGCTGCCACGGCCGCCACCAGGAGCATCCACGGATCCCGCTGCAGCGGGGCCGTGCTCGCCAGCATCGCCGTCAGCCAGAGCATGGAAACGACCGGTCCGGTGACCAGTAGCCGTCGACCGAGCCGGTGCGTCTCGGTTCGCTTCGTCTCGGCCCGGAACGCCGCCGCCACGGCTCCCGGGCTGCCAAAGTCGGCGAACGCGGCCCGGGCTGCCTCGGCCGGTGCCAGGCCGGTGCGCCAGTAGCTGTCGAACGTTTCGAGGAGGCCGTCGGTGAGCTCGTCCTCGATGTCGGTGGCGGGCGCTCCGCGGCGGCGCAGGCTGCGGGACAGTTCGGCGAGGTAGTCCGCGAGGAGCCGGTCCGCCTCCGCATCGCGGGCGGGGGTCCCGGTCAGGTCGTCGCGGGCCACTGCGCCTCCCCGAGTAGTGCCGAGACGGCGCGGGAAAACTCGTGCCACGAGGCGCGCTCGGCG
>Ga0066388_100002162_pt1 | contig 11792 bp, 8 predicted proteins | sample PanSoiMetaGPlot6_FD_64539 | JGI IMG/M metagenome (GOLD analysis project Ga0066388, IMG submission 64539) | Tropical forest soil microbial communities from Panama analyzed to predict greenhouse gas emissions - Panama Soil - Plot 6 (Hybrid Assembly) | ecosystem: Environmental > Terrestrial > Soil... | reverse complement strand
TTTTGGAGCATGATCTTGTCCGAAAAGTCTGCAACTTTTCGGGATCATGCTCGAGCGTCGCCGTGCTCCGGCGCGATGTAAGCGATGCGGAGCATGTTGGTCGTGCCGGGGGTCCGCAGCGGCACGCCGGCAGTGATGATGACCCTGTCACCGGGCTTGGCAAAGCCTTCGTCATGGGCGATGCGGCTCGCTCGGTCGACCATGTCGTCGAGGTCGCTGGCGTCGGGCGACACGACGCAATGCGTGCCCCACAGCAGCGACAGCCGCCGCGCCGTCGCCAGCACCGGCGACAGCGCGATGATCGGCACTTGCGGTCGCTCGCGGGCCGCACGCAATCCGGTGGTGCCCGACGACGTGTAGGTGACGATCGCCGCCAGCTTGAGCGTCTCGGCGATCTGCCGCGCTGCCGCCGAGATCGCGTCGGCGCCGGTCGCCTCGGGTTCGGCGCGCTGCGCGTGGATGATGGTGCGGTACGTCGGATCGCCCTCGACCTCTTCGGCGATACGGTTCATGGTCGCCACCGCCTCCGCCGGATACTGGCCGGACGCGGATTCCGCCGACAGCATCACCGCGTCGGCGCCCTCGTAGATCGCGGTCGCGACGTCGGAGACCTCGGCGCGGGTCGGCACCGGCGCCGCGATCATCGACTCCAGCATCTGCGTCGCCACCACGACCGGCTTGCCGGTCCGGCGCGCCATGCGGGTGATCTGCTTCTGCACCGCCGGCACCTTCTCGAGCGGCATCTCGACGCCGAGGTCGCCGCGCGCGACCATGATCGCGTCGCTCGCGTCCATGATGTCAGCCAGTCGCGTCACTGCCTGCGGCTTTTCTATCTTGGACATGATGGCGCAGCGGCCGCGCACCAGCTTCCTCGCCTCGGCGATGTCCTCGGCGCGCTGGATGAACGACAGTGCGAGCCAGTCGGCGCCGGCGTCCACGGCCGCTTCGAGATCGGTGCGGTCCTTCGGCGTCAGCGCCGAGAACGGCACGATCGTGTCGGGCAGGCTGACGCCCTTGCGCGCGGTCAGCTTGCCGCCGACCTCGACCCGCGTCACCGCGCGTTTCGGCGACCCGTCGGTGACGACGAGCCTGATCTTGCCGTCGTCGAGGAGGAGCCTGTGGCCCGGCTCGGCCGCCGCGAGAATCTCCGGATGCGGCAAGTGCACGCGCTGCTCGTTGCCCGGATCCGGATCAGAGTCGAGCGTGAAGGTCGCGCCCTTCTTCAGCACCGCGCCGTCGCCCGCGAACGCGCCGACGCGCAGCTTCGGCCCCTGCAGGTCGACCAGCACGCCGATCGGCCGGCCGAACTCTTTCTCGACGTCGCGGATCATCGCCACGATCGCGCGCATGCGGTCGGGCGCGGTGTGGCTCATGTTGATGCGGAACACGTCGGCTCCCGCCTGGAACAGCCGCGTGATCGCGGCGGCGTCCGACGAGGCCGGGCCGAGCGTGGCGAGGATCTTCGTGCGCCGCAGCCGCCTCATTTCGACGGACTCGCCGGGAATCCGGGTCCGGCCCGCCCGCCCCCCTGCTGGTTCGGCACGAACAGCGGCCCGCCCGGCGTCAGCGGATCCTTCGGCGCCTGCTCGCTCGTCTCGGTGAGCTGCACGGTCCACGACTGCTGCTCGGCGGTGTCCACCTCGAAGAAGCCGGTACGGTCGAAGCCGCGCGCCAGGCAGTCGCCGGTGCCGCGGATGGTGAACTCTTTATCGCGCGTGCACATGAAGGCCTGCCCCGACCATTCGCCGCCGCGGTCATAGTCAACCGCGTAGATGTAATAGAAACGTGCGACGAGCGTTCCGCGCAGCAGCGTCTCACAGCTGCGCGCCGACAGGTTCCACCAGCCCTCTGTGGTCCAGCCGTCGCCGTCCTTGTAGCCGACCGCGATGCCGACCCGGCTCGGCGTGTTGTTGCAGAGGCGGAAGTCGGCGGCGGCGGGCCCCGCGTCCGCCAGGTTGAACGCAGCGCCGAGCAGGATTGCGCCGACGGCAAGCCACCCGCACATGCGGGTGCGAGCGGCGGGGACGCTGATCGAGAATCGGGAACGCATGGGATGGACGGATTTCGCGTGAAGGATCAAGGCCTGTCAACGAGGATGGCGCGGAAATCGTTCACGTTCGTGAAGGTTGGGCCGGGCGCCAGGAGGTCGCCCAGGCGGCTGAAAAACCCCGTGGAATCGTTGTCGGCAAGAAACGCGGCAGGATCGAGGCCGATGTCGCAGGCCCGGCTCCCGGTATTCCCGTCCACCACCGCGCCGGCCGGATCGGTAGCGGCGCCTGCGCCGCCGTCGGTGCCGTCGGTGTCGCCGGCGAGCGCGGCGATGCCATGCGTCGCGGCGAGCTCGGGGACGAGCGCCAGCGCGAACTCCTGATTGGGCCCGCCGCGGCCGTTGCCGCGGATCGTCACGGTCAGCTCGCCGCCGGACAGGATCACGGCGCGCTTGCCCTGCGCCTGGAGATCGCGCGCGAGCTTCGCCTGTGCCGCCGCCACCTCGCGCGCCTCGCCCTCGACGCGGTCGCCGAGGAACACGCACTCGTAGCCGGCCGCGCGCACCGCGCGCTCGGCCGCCGCGAAGGCATCGGCCGGCCGCGCGATCAGCCGGTAGTCGGTATTGACGAACGCCGCGTCGCTGGGCTTCGGCGATTCATTCTCGGGGTCCTCCAGCGCGCGTGTCACCGCTTGCGGCACGTCGAGCTGATGGCGCTGCACGATCGCGCGGGCATCGGCCAGCGTCGAGGGGTCGGGCACGGTCGGCCCGGAGCCGATCACCGCCGGATCGTCGCCCGGCACGTCGGAGATCGCGAGCGTGACGACGCGCGCCGGGTGCGCGCGCGCGGCGAGCCGCCCGCCCTTGATGCGCGAAAGATGTTTCCGCACCGTGTTGATCTCGCCGATGTTGGCGCCGGACTTCAGCAGCGCGCGTGTCACCGCCTGCTTCTCGGCGAGCGTGAGGCCCTTCGCCGGCGCGATCCAGTTGGCGGAAGCGCCGCCGGAGACGAGCACGAGGACGAGATCGTCTGCGCCCGCCGCGTCGGCGAGCGCGAGCGTCTTCTCCGCTGCGTCGAGACCTGCCTGGTCGGGCACCGGATGGCCGGCCTCGATCACCGGCACGACGCGCGTCGGCCGGCCGTAGCCATGCCGCGCCACCGCGATGCCGGAGATCCGCTCGCGCGAAAAGCGCAGCGTGTCGAGATAGTGCCGCTCGGCCACCTCCGTCATCGAGCCCGCGGCCTTGCCGGCGGCGAGCATGATCAGCCGTCCACTCGGCACCGGCAGGTGTGCGACCTCGCAAGTCGACGGATGCGCGGCGGCGACCGCGGCGAAGTAAAGCTCTTCCAGGAAGGCACGTTGCGACGTCATGGTCCTGCTGCATCCTGTGAGCGCGGGCGCGCCACCCATATCCCGATGAGGATCAGGACGCCACCGAAGAGCTGTACGGGTCCGAGCGCCTCGCCGAGGATCAGCCAGCCGAACGCGGCGGCGGCGATCGCCTCGAAGAACAGAACCAGCGACGAGAACGTCGCCGGCAAAGTTCCGAGCGCGACCGCGAGCAGGCCCTGTCCGGCCACTTGGCTCACGACGGCGAGCGCGATCAACGCGGCGAAGCCCGACGCGCTGCGCGGGATCAGCGTCGGCTCGGTGACGAGCGCGATCGCAAGCAGGCACATGGCGGTGATCGCGGTGGCGACGAACGCGACCTTGCCCGGGCCGTGGCGCGCGCGGGCGGCGCGCACCGCCAGCATGTAGCCGCCGAAGAAGATCGCGGTGATGGTGCCGTAGATGTCTCCCGCGAGCCTCCCTGGCGCGAAACTGAAGCTCTCGCCGACCAGCGCGCCGCCGCCAGCAAGGCAGAGCGCGAGGCCTGAGAGCGTCGCCAGCGTGACGCGCTCGCCGAGCAGCGCGACCGCACCGAGCGCGACCCAGACCGGCATGGTGGTGGCGAGGAACGTCGCGTTGGCGACCGTCGTGCCGAGGATGGCGAGGTGCCAGAAGAAAAGGTCGCCGGCGAAGAGGAGGCCGGCGAGCAGGATGGGGGTGTCGATCGCGTGAGGAAACGTAAAGCGGCGCCACGCGCTCTGCTCACCTCCCCCTGAAAGGGGGAGGTCGATTTGCGAAGCAAATCGGGTGGGGGTCAATAGCGAGTCCGACGTTGGATGCGACCCCCACCCCGACCCTCCCCCTTGCAGGGGGAGGGGGCGAGAGGCCGTGCCTTCCTGACGAATGCGTCGAGAGCCCCCGCCTTTTTCCCACCTCGCCCAGATCCACAAGAACGGCAGCGCCAGGAATGCCCGCCAGAACGCGCTGGCCTGGGGGCCGACGTCCGCTAATCGCACAAACACAGGCGACGCCCCCATGGCGACGGCGCCGAGCACCAGCGCCGCGAACGCCAGCGCTGTGTGCGGGCGGGCCGCCGCCGGCACCGTGTTCGCTTTGATGCTGTCGCCTGCAACCATTTATCGCAATCGGTGCTGCCTATCGGTCCCCAACCGTGCTTATAATGCCTCAAAACAACAACGGCTTTTCGAAGCATGATCCCGAAAAGTGGAATCCGGTTTTCGGAAAAGATCATGCTTCAACTTTAAAACGGGAGGTCTTCCGCGCCGGGCGACGCGGACTGCCGGCCAGGTTGTGCGAACCACCTGCTGGCGCAGCATTTCGAATCTCACAATCGGAACTGCGCGTGCCGTATCCCGCATATGGCGGCCGGCGCGCGTGCCATAGGGAGGAACGCATGACGGCGGTCACGTTTACGATCAACGGCAAGCAAGCGAACGTCGATACGGAGCCCGACACGCCCTTGCTCTGGGTGGTGCGCGAGCATCTCAAGCTCACCGGCACGAAATTCGGTTGCGGCTCCGGCCTGTGCGGCGCCTGCACCGTGCACATCGACGGCAAGGCGGTGCGCTCCTGCCAGACGCAGATGTCGCAGGTCGCCGGCAAGAAGGTCGTCACCATCGAAGGCCTGTCATCGAATTCGAGCCATCCGCTGCAGAAGGCGTGGGTGGCAGAGCAGGTGCCGCAATGCGGCTACTGCCAGTCCGGCCAGATCATGCAGGCGGCTGAGCTCCTCGCGAAAAACAAGAAGCCGACCCGCGAGCAGATCGTCGCGCACATGGACGGCAATATCTGTCGCTGCGGGACCTATCCGCGCATCGTCCGCGCCATTCAGCGCGCCGCCCGGGAGGCCTGAGTCATGAACAAGCACATCAAGACTGAAGCACCCTCCAACGTCAGCCGCCGCATCTTCGTGCAGGGCGCCGCAGGTCTCACGTTCGCCTTCACGCTCGGCGGCCGCCTGTCGGATGCACTGGCCGGCATCGAACCGGCCCACGCGACCAAGATGAATGCCTTCGTCACCATCGGCATCGACAACACCGTCAGCATCGTCTGCCCGGCCGCCGAGATGGGGCAGGGCGTGATGACCTCGCTGCCGCTGATCCTCGCCGAGGAGCTCGACGCTGACTGGAGCAAGGTGAAGCCCGAGTTCGCCCCGGCGAACCCGAAGGTCTATGGCAATCCGCACGAGCTCTTCAAGGGCGCGCAGATCACCGCCGCCAGCGTCTCGGTGCCCGGCTATTTCATGCCGCTGCGCCTCGCCGGCGCACAGGCGCGCAAGGTGCTGATCGACGCGGTCGCAGCCGAGTGGAAGGTGCCGGCCGCGGAGCTCACGACCGACAAGAGCTTCGTCATCCACAAGAAGAGCAATCGCCGCATCTCCTACGGCGACGTCGCCAAGTTCGCCAAGGTGCCGGACGAGCCGCCGAAGGTCACCGAGGCCGATCTCAAGAAGCCTAAGGACTTCAAGCTGATCGGCCGCAAGGACATCGGTCGTGTGGACGTTCCCCTGAAGGCCAACGGCACGGCGAAATACGGCATCGACGTGCAGGTCGAAGGCATGGTCTACGCCTCGGTGCTCGAAGCGCCGGTGGACGGCGCCAAGGTCGAGGTGCTCAACGCCGATGAGGTCGGCAAGATCAAGGGCGTCACCAAGGTGCTGCCGCTGCCGTTCGGCGTCGCCGTGCTCGGCGACACGGTCGAGGCGACGCGCGCCGGAAGGAACGCGCTCAAGGTGAAGTGGGACACGACCGGCGCCGCCGCGGCCAACACCGACTCTGCGAAGGCGAAGCAGGACTACGCCGCCAAGGGCAAGGACCCGAACGCCACCGCAATCGCCGAGTACAAGGTCGGCGACTCGGCCGCTGCGCTATCCGGCGCGGCGAAGACGCTCGAAGCCGCCTACTGGTCGGAATACTGCTACCACGCGCAGATGGAGCCGATGAACGCCGTCGCCAAGGTGGCGGAGGACGGCCAGTCGGCCGAGATCTGGACCGGCACCCAGTTCGGCGCGCTCGCCGCTGGCATCATCTCCGGCATCCTCAAAACCACGCCCGACAAGATCAAGATCAACCAGCAGATGCTGGGCGGCGGCTACGGCCGGCGCATCTGGCCGGACGCGGCGATCCAGGCGACGGTGATCTCCAACATCACCAAGAAGCCGATCAAGCTCATCCTCACGCGCGAGGACGACATCGCCGCGGCGCGGCCGCGGCCGATGACGCACCATGTGCTCAAGGCCGGCCTCGACAAGGACGGCAAGCTCGTCGGCTGGCACCATCGACTCGTCTCGGAGAACGTCGACGCGGTCGCCGCGCCGCCGCGCTTCCAGGCGACCGGCGGCAAGGACTACATCGGCGCGCGCGGGCTCGACCAGGCGTTCTATGCGATCCCGAACGCGACTTGCGAATACGTGCGCGAGGTCCGCGGCATGCGCGTGCATGCGTGGCGCGGCATCGGTGCCGGCTACAACAAGTTCGCGTCGGAGAGCTTCCTCGACGAGGTCGCTGCCGCGACAGGCAAGGACCCGCTGGCGCTGCGGCTCGAGCTCACGAAAGATCAGCCGCGCGCGAGCGCTGTGATCAAGGCGGTCGCCGAGATGTCGGACTTCAAGAAGAAGCGCAAGGACCACGGTCTCGGCATTGCCTTCTCCGACTACCATGGCGCGTTCTCGGCCGGCGTCGCGGAGATCTCGCTCGACAAAAAGACCGGCAAGCTCAAGGTGCACAATTTCTGGGTCGCCGCCGACCCCGGGCTCGTAATCCAGCCCGACCACGTGCACGGCCAGCTCGAGAGCGCGGTGGTGTACGGGCTCTCGGCGGCGCTGCTGGAGGAACTCACCGTCAAGGACGGTGCGATCCAGCAGACCGGCTTTGCCGACTACCAGGTGCTGCGCATGAGCGACCTGCCGGAGATCCACACCAGGATCGTGACGAGCGACAATCCGCCCGCCGGCATGGGCGAGATCGGCGTCGTCACCGTGGCGCCGGCGATCGCCAACGCGCTGTTCCAGCTCACCGGCAAGCGCATCCGCGCGCTGCCGATGTCGCCGGAGCGGGTGAAGCAAGCGCTGGCGTAGGAGCTGATTGATCCAGGTGCCCCGCCGCGTCTCGCGAGAGGCGCGGCGGGTTTCCGTTTTCTAGTGCATCAGCAGAACCGGCCGCGTGTTGGCGTTCTGCAGCACGTCGTGCGTGGCGCCTCCCAGCAGCATTTCGCGCAGACGGCTATGTGAGTAGGCGCCCATGACCAGGAGCCCGATGTCCTCCTCGGCGGCGGTCGCGAGCAACGTGTCGCCCACCGCGCGCAGATGCGGCGCGACTACGCGCGCCGTCGCCTCGATTCCATGGCAACGCAGATAAGCGAGCGCGTCGGCCTGCGAGGCGGCGCGCCGCTCGGCGTCACGGTCGACGCTGACCAATTGCACCGACCGGGCGATCCTGAGGAACGGCAGAGCGGCCGACACGGCGTGCCAGCATTCCGGACTCTCGTCCCAGGCGATCATGGCTGGGCCGGTGAGGGGCGTCTGCTGGCGTGCGGGTGCGAGTAGCACCGGCCGGCGCGCGTGCAGGAGCGATCGTTCGGCTATCTCTTTGAGAGAATCGAGCACGGCGGCGCTCGCGGCCACGATCAGGTCGAAGGCGGCGGCGCGACTGGCCGCAAGCTCGGCAAAGGCGCCTTGCGCCGTGTGCCAGGCCGCCGCCGGCAGTGCGGCGATCGCCTTGCCCGCGGTCACGAGCGGGACAGCGTGTGCCGCGCACATCTCCGTGAATCGCTCGCGCGCCGCCTCCGTCATCTGCTCCTGGTACGCAACCAAATCATGCGTCGCCGCGCGCGCGGCGGCCGTGCCGTAGCCATAGGGGCCGGCACCCGCGGCGACGCGCGAGGCCGGAGGCGGCGGCGGGGCGATGAACAGGGCTTCGAGATAGGCGTCGAGCGCCTTGGCAGCGTTGAGCGCCGTCTCGATTTCGCAGGACCGTTCGGCCGTGCTTGGAATTGGAACGAAAATTCGCTTGATGCTCATGGCGTCCACCCTGCGCGGGCGCGCACGGCTTTCAGCCGCGCTCAAGCCCGCCCAGCAAGGTCGCCCGCCTCTGTGTCGGTACAGTACATGGCAATGTAGATGGAATTGAGAAGTTCCGTTCGGTCATGTTCACCGCGGCGCACGAGGTGCTCGCGTGAGCATCAGGGCACCGCCGGGGCGACCACCAGCCTCGTGTTCGGTGTACACTGATCCGCCATTGCCGATTGTCGCAACGTCGGATTGGAGGCGACGACGGCCAATCGAGAAGATCGTGGTCCCGACGGAAGATGACGACGGGATGCAGGTCTGCGTTCCCGTTGCACTGTCGAACCACACGCGACAGCCGCGAGATGAGGGAGGAACGCCATGTCACAGGTGCTCGAATCGGCCGCGACGGAATCGAGCGCGTCGACACGACATGAGAGCAAGGATCAGCGCCTCGTCACCCATTTCCGCGAGATCCTGCTCTGGCCCGTGCAGTTGATGCCGCTGAAGGAAGGCCAGCAGATCCATCATCACTGGCAGCTGCTCGAAAGCGCGGCCGCGGCCGGCGGACCGTGGGAGGAGCTGCTCGACGAGTTCATGATCGATCCGTGCGAATTCCAGGAGCGCCATTACCGCGAGTTCGTGACGTTCCTGCCGCACGTGCAGCGCGTCCTCTACGGCGAGGGCACGGTCGGCGGCCGCGCCGAGCATCGCGATTCGCCCATCAAGGTCTACCGGCGCAAGGACATCAAGCAGGTGCAGGTCGCCCTCGCCGGACGCGCGGAGCCGGCCGTGCTCAAGGTCGCGCATGTCGACCTCTATTTCTTCTACGACGCCGACGTGCTGATCGTCGCCCTCGAAGTGTACGGCGACAACGTCCCGCTCGACCTGGTGCAGGACGTGATGGTGTTCTTCGGCCGCATCTATCCGCCCGGTTGGACGGAGGACGGCACGGCGTTCCATTGCAGCAAGGTAGCGTGGCTCGGCGAGGGTGGCCGCGTGCTGGCGACGTCCGACTTCGAGAACCGCGAGAAATTCCTCGCCTCGGTCTGCCGCCATCGCGCGCCGGCCATCGCCGCGCACTGGGAATATCTGCTCGAGCCAATGGTGCCGCACCATTCCGGGCGCGCCGGCGCGATCAGGTACCGGCAGCTCGAGTATTACAAGATGCCGACCATGGCCTATCTCGCGCTGAACGATCCCGATGCGCTGACGCGGGCCGACTATGCACGGCTCGCCTTCGTCACGTCGCGTGGCGACGCGGCGACCTTGCCGTTCTCCGCGAATTTCCTGGGGCGGTTCGAGAGCGACTACTGCTACGACCGCTTCTTCGAGGGCGTGCAGCGCGAGGGCTGGTGCGACACGCGCATGATGTGCACCGGCCCTGCCTTCATCATGACCGGCAATGCGCAGTCGGCCTTCTTCAACGATCCCGAGCGCGGCATGCTCGGCCAGTTCCGCCACCAGTATTTCCTGATCGGCCTCCTCGCGCACTTCCACAAGGCCGCGCTGCTGATGATGTCGGACCGCCTGGTCGGCGCGGTGAAGCGGCTCGACATCAGCGAGCCGGCAACGATCCGCCGGTTCCGTCGCGACATCTGGCAGACGCAGGAAATTTTTCTGCGCTTCACGCATCGCTACTGGTATCACGAGATTTCCGAGCAGGCGCAGGTGCGCGACGTATTCCGCATGTGGTCGCGCCATCTCGGCTCGGAAGGCGCGTACAACGAGGTGCGCGACGAGCTTCACGACATGGGCGAGTATCTCGACAGCGACCTGCTCCGCCGCCAGGCGAACACGGTCGTGCGGCTCACCGTGGTCAACATCCTCGGCCTGATCGGCATGACGACGACGGGATTCTTCGGCATGAACCTCTTGGCCTGGGCCGAGGCGCCGCTGCTCGACCGCACTCTGTTCTTCTTCGCCGTGCTGATCCCGACCATCGCGCTGACGCTCTACACCGTCATCAAGTCGCGGCGGCTGGCCGAATTCCTCGACGCGCTGTCCGACGAGCGGCTGACGCTTGGGGAGAGGTGGACCTCGTTCCGCAAGGTGTGGCGCTCGAAATTTTTGTGAGGCGGAGCGCCTGGCTAGCAACTTCAGCGGAAACGACCCGGGCTTATCGGGCCCGCCGCGTCTTGGGAGAGGCGGGCCTCCGCGACGAGGTACGCGTAACTACTCATCTATTATTTTGACGTGGCGCGCCCGGCGCGACAGAATTGCGAATCGTGATTCGCATCGTCGGACGGCGCGTGAGCAGGCGTTCATCTTTTGCGCGTTTGATTGCAACTCTGACTGCACGTCCGACGAAAAGCGGAGTTTGAGCGTCGAAAACGAGCCCGTTCCAGGCCGCAATGTGGCAAGGGGGTGACGGACGCCAAACAAACGAGCAGATGCACCCCGTATATCGGGGAAATGCATATTTTCACGTGTTGCCGTGGCGGTATCGTTGAGTGTCCAATCCAGGGTCACGTCGATTCGTGACCAGATACGCCCGCGCTCCCGCGGCAGGTGTGCAAAGCACCACCCGCCTGGGATCGGGCCAACGCGGTACGAGACAGGCCATGTACAACGACTCGCTCTTCAACGCCTTTGCCCGCTCCTTCGAGGCGCGCCGGCAAACGGACATGCCGATCGCGGAGTATCTGGAGTCCTGCCGCGGCGATCCGATGCGCTACGCCAACGCGGCGGAACGGATACTTGCAGCCATCGGCGAGCCTCAGATGATCGACACGGCCAAGGACCCCCGCCTTGGCCGTATCTTTTTGAACCGGACCATCCGCGCATATCCGGCGTTCGCCGGGTTCTACGGCATGGAAGAGACGATCGAGCGCATCGTCTCGTTCTTCCGGCATGCCGCGCAGGGACTCGAGGAGCGCAAGCAGATTCTTTACCTGCTCGGGCCGGTCGGTGGCGGCAAGTCATCGCTCGCGGAGCGGCTCAAGTCGCTGATGGAGGTCCACCCGATCTACGTCTTGAAGGCCGACGACGAGATCAGCCCGGTGTTCGAAAGCCCCTTGAGCCTGTTCGATCCGGACACCATGGGTCCGATCCTCGAGGAGCGTTACGGCATTCCGCGGCGACGCTTGAACGGGCTGATGAGTCCGTGGTGCCTCAAGCGGCTCGAGGCGTTCGGCGGGGACATCTCGCGCTTCCGCGTCGCCAAGATTCAGCCGTCGCGGCTGCGCCAGGTCGCGATCGCCAAGACTGAGCCCGGCGACGAGAACAACCAGGATATCTCGTCGCTCGTCGGCAAGGTCGACATCCGCAAGCTCGAGACTTTCGCCCAGAACGATCCCGACGCCTACAGCTATTCCGGCGGCCTGAACCGGGCGAACCAGGGCATTCTCGAATTCGTCGAGATGTTCAAGGCGCCGATCAAGATGCTGCATCCGCTGCTGACGGCGACGCAGGAAGGCAACTACATCGGCACGGAGAACATCGGCGCGAT
>Ga0066388_100002161_pt1 | contig 11795 bp, 14 predicted proteins | sample PanSoiMetaGPlot6_FD_64539 | JGI IMG/M metagenome (GOLD analysis project Ga0066388, IMG submission 64539) | Tropical forest soil microbial communities from Panama analyzed to predict greenhouse gas emissions - Panama Soil - Plot 6 (Hybrid Assembly) | ecosystem: Environmental > Terrestrial >... | reverse complement strand
CGGTAGAACGCTTCCTTGGCCTGCCGGGTTCGCGGTCGGCTTGTCACCTGAACCACGACGACCTTGCCCGTGCGCGGAATTCGAAGCCCGGTGTCTTCGATGATCATGGCGGACGGCTTGTGCTCGTGGACGATCTGGTAGCGATCCCGCTCGGGCACTTTGAACGCCGAAACCATGGCCCGGTGCACGGCGTCGAGCAAGGCTCGCAATTCAGCGGGGCTGCGACCTTCGATCAGGTCTATCCGGAAAAGTGGCATAGCTGTGCTGCGGTCGGGGCTATCACGAACCCGGGGTAGCTCGTACAACGAGATTGGCGATTGGCGATGCCGTTGTCGCAAGGCCCGGCGCTTGGTGGACGCCATCGCTGCCAGGCCGGGTGAAGGCCAGGGCCACCACTGCCTCGATGGCCGTTCCCTGCCCGGCGGAGGAAGTTAACGTGAGCGCACCACCGACCAGCCGCAACCGCTCGTTCATGCTTACCAATCCCAATCCCCTCGAGGAGGCGGTCGCCGGATCGAAACCGACGCCGGCGTCCTTGACCTCGAGCCGGGTGAAGCTCTCGTCCTGGCGGAGCCGAACCCGGCTGCTGAATCAAGTTACGGGCGCGGCCTTTACGGTCGCCGCATGACGCAGATAGCCGGAGGGTTTCTCAGCGTCTGCAGCACGACGCAGTAGCGTTCCGTCAGGGCCAGCAGCCGGTCGAGCTGTTCCGGGCTCGCGTCGGTATCGAGTTCGATCGAAAGGCGAATCTCGCGGAAGCCCACGGGTGCATCTTTTGCCACGCCCAGGGTGCCCCGAAAGTCCAAATCTCCTTCTGCCCGGAGCGTTCCTCCCCTCATCGGTACCTCCAGGGCCGTCGCAACTGCGCGGAGCGTCACCCCGGCACAGGCCACCAGCGCTTCGAGCAGCATGTCGCCCGAGCAGATCTCCAGTCCTGTACCCCCCGTTGCCGGATGGAGCCCGGCCTGCACCAAGGCTCTGCCGGTGTCTACCTTGCAGCTGACGGACACGGTATCGAGGGTGCCGGTCGCCGACAGCGTGATGAGCGCCGCCTCAGGCTGGTCACGGTACCTTTGCTTGAGCGGAGCCTGAAGGGTCCGCAACTGCTCGGCGTCCATTCGCACTCTTCCCGTTCGGTTCTTGGGGAACAGTAGCACCGGCCTCATCGGGCTGGTACACCGACTACCGATTTACCAGGATGCAAGTCATGCTGCCGCCCACGATTCCTCCCGGGTCTGATGAATACGCCCCAGCGTATCGGGCCTACGTCACCAAGGTTCCGGCGGGCAATGTGGTGGAGCTGTTGGAGCGGCAGGGCGCTGCCACCGCAGCGCTGCTCGCGGGAGTGACTCCGGATCGAGCCCGCTATCGCTATGCTCCAGGCAAGTGGAGCGTGACTGAGATCATCGGTCATTTGAGCGACGCCGAGCGAATCTTTGCGTACCGCGCTCTGCGAATCGCCCGGTGCGACGAGACACCCCTTCCCGGCTTCGACGAGAACGCCTACACGCCCGCCGGCGAGTTCGATCGCCGGGAACTGCACGACGTCGCCCACGAGCTGGCGCTGGTGCGCGCCGGAACAGTCGCGCTCTTCCGCGGGCTCCCTGACCAAGCCTGGAGCCGCCGGGGAACCGCCAGCAACCACCCGGTATCGGTCCGGGCGATGGCCCACATCATCGCGGGCCACGAGCTGCATCACCTCGAGGTCCTCCGCACCCGTTACCGGTTCGGCGCCAAAACTACCTGACCGCGTCGCCGTGCCCCGCTGAGGCACAGCGCTTGCCCCCTCTGAGCGGGTCGCTCGCCACAAGTGATGGCGGCACAGTCACCTATCCCGCGGAGGCAGCATGACTCGGGGCGGTTCCTTCCTGCGCTTTGCACTCGTGACCGGCGTCTTGCTCGGCTCGATGGCCGCTGTCGCCAATGCCCAATCCAAGGATCACGAGAAGCATCACAACAGCGGACACAAGCCGGGCGAGTACGTGGTCGCCACCGATCGCGCGATCGTGGTCACCCGCGACGTGCTGGTTCGCCACGGATATCAGGTGGTCCGGGTAGAAGATGAGGGCGACAGCCGGGTAGTCTGGTATCGCGCCGGCAATCAGGGTCACGGCAATGGTAAGGGCAAGCTCGAGAAAGTCGTCATTCGGCGGGAACGCGATCGGGTCGTCTTCGTAGACACGCCGCCGGTCTTTCTCGCGGATATCGACGTCCGGCTTCGCCTCTAATCGGTTCGAGCGGGGGCCGCGCGACCGGGCGCGGCTCCCTGACGCTGGACCTTGGGCCGGGTCCTCGCGATCTTGCGCGAGCCCGCACCCATCACTCACCCTGACCCGGTCCCATGCGCACCCTTTCCCATTCGCTGTTTTGCTTCGCGACTCTTTCGCTGCTCGCGTTCAGCTCGCCGCTCTCGGCCCAGACAGCAGACCCGCAAACTCTCGAGCGCGACATCCTGAAAGAGCTGGTCGAGATCAACACCAGCGACTCGGCCGGAAACACGGCGGATGCCGCCAAGGCAGTGGCCCGGCACCTGATCGCCGCGGGCGTCCCCGACACAGATATCCGCATTATTGGATACGATGCGATGCATCAGAGCCTGATTGCGCGCTACCGCGGCCGGCCGGGCACCGTGAAGCCGATTCTCCTGATGGCGCACATGGACGTAGTAGACGCGCGGAAGGAAGACTGGTCATTCGATCCCTTTCAGTTTCGCGAACAAGACGGCTACTACTACGGCCGCGGCTCGAGCGACAACAAGGCCGGCGTCGCGACCCTCACCTCGATCTTCATGCGCTTCAAGCAGGAAGGATTCGTTCCGGACCGCGATCTGATCATGGTCCTCACGGCCGACGAGGAGACTACCAGCGAAAGCATCAAGTGGCTCCTCGAAAAGCACCGCAATCTGGTCGATGCCGACTTTGCCTTGAACACCGATGGCGGCGGCGGCGAGTTGCGAGATGGAAAGGCCGTGACGTTCGCCGTGCAATCCGCCGAGAAGGTGTTTCTCACCTTCAACCTGGAGGTGCGGAACAAGGGAGGCCACAGCTCGGTCCCGGAGCCCGACAACGCGATCTATCGCCTCACCGACGGCCTGGGACGGCTGGAGAAATTCAGCTTTCCGGTGCGCCTCAACGAGACGACACGTGCGTTCTTCAGGCAGGCGGCCGCGGGACAGCCCGCCAGCATCGCCTCCGACATGCGGGCGGTCGCCGGCTCGGCCGATGGGGCCGCCGCGCGTCGGCTGTCGGCGGTCCCGTACTTCAACTCGGTCCTTCGCACGACCTGTGTCGCCACCAGGCTGTTCGCCGGCCACGCCGACAATGCCCTGCCCCAGGTGGCGCGCGCCACGGTCAACTGTCGAATGCTGCCGGACGATCCTCCTGACAGCGTCGAGGCCGTGCTGAAGCGGGTCGTCGCGGACACGGCGATTCACTTCTCCCGCGCGGCCGAGCCAACGCCGAGCCCGCCCTCGCCCCTCAGGCCGGACGTGATGCAGCCGGTCACAGCTCTCGTGAAGCAGCTCTGGCCCGGGGCGGTGGTGGTTCCGGAAATGTCGACGGGAGCGACCGATGGACTCCACACCCGGAAGGCCGGGATCCCCACATATGGTGTGGGCGCGATCTTCGAGCGGATCGACGACGTGCGGGCTCACGGACGCGACGAGCGGGTGGGGGTGAAAGCCTATCATGATGCGGCTCGGTTCTGGTACGAGCTGCTCAAGACGATGACATCCGGGCCACCGGGAGCCTGAAGCGGAGCGATGGACGACGAGCCGATCACCTTTCAACGCGACCGGCTATCGGTCTCCACTGACCGGCGCCGCCTCGATCTGAATGCCGTGCTGGAGATGCTGCGGAACACGCACTGGGGCGGCGATCTCACTCCCTCCATCCTCGCGCGAGCGGTCGCCAATTCCTTGTGCTTCGGTTTGTACGAAGGTCCCCTTCAGCTCGGATTCGCCCGAGTCGTCACCGACCTTGCGACCTACGGTTATCTGACCGATGTCGTGATCGTGGAAGGGCGTCGCGGGATGGGCCTTGGCGAGTGGCTGGTGGAATGCGTTCTCGCTCACCCTGACTTGCACCGGCTCCGTCGCCTTGCGCTGCTCACGCGCGACGCGCCGGATCTATATGCCCGCTTTGGCTTTCTGGAGGGGTCCGTCGAGCTCGGTTACATGGAGCTGCCGGGCGGCGGCTCCGCTACCCTACGGCGAAAGGACAGCCGTCCCGGCTAGGTACCGATCAGCTTGCCAACCACCGCGAGGAGCGCCTCTGCCGAAAAGGGCTTCCGGAGAAACGTAAAGTCGGGGCCGGGTGACCCGCGATGCAGAACGTCCTCAGCCGGGTAGGCCGACATGTACGCAACTTGGACGGCGGGATGCCGTTCGGCGATTAGCCGCCCCAGCGCGCGTCCGTCGGTTTCGGGCATCACCACGTCGGTCACCACCAGATCGACCCGGGAGGGGTCCTCGGCGAGTAGCCGAAGCGCTTCCCGGGCACCCGTCGCTTCGAGGACGGAGTACCCGGCGCCTTTCAACATGCGGGCAGTCACCGAGAGGACCGTGCGCTCGTCATCGACCACGAGAACGCATCGCTGAGTTGGAGCGACGTCAGCTTCCGGCAGCTGTCTGGTCGGCGCCCGCGACGCTTCCATCAGTTCATCCTCCTGACAGTTACGATGTATTGTGGCGCCTTACCGCATACCATGGGTACGAACCGCGCCTGCGTCGGGCACTCTGCCGCATTACTCCACGGTGACCGGCACCGCTCGAGGATTAGCTCGCCGCTCGCCGTGAATCACCTTAGATCGTGGTGAGAAGATACGAATCGCCGATATCAAGGGTATCGGGAAAAGGCTCCCGCCCTGGCAAGATGTCAGGCAAACCCTGACAGAGCCGGCGGGCTACTCATCCGGAAGATTGGCATCCGACTCCAGCAACCCCGACTCGAACGCAAAGCGGAACAGCTGCGCCCGTGTTTTCAGCTCCAGCTTCTCATGCAACCGCTTCCGATATGTCTCCACCGTCTTCACGCTGACGGCGAGTTTCTCCGCGGTTTCCTGATTGGTGTATCCCTGCGCCAGTAACCGAAGCACCTCAGCCTCCCGCCGGCTGAGTTTTTTCTTTGGCTTCGCCAGAGCGCTGCCGCTGGGTGATGCCACGAACGGTACTTCCTTCATCCGACTCAAATCGACGAAGGTGCGGTAGCGGTACACGGCGCGGATCGCAGTTAGCAGCTCGAGATCGGCCGCATTTTTCACCACATATCCCGACGCCCCCGCGTCGAACGCCGACCGGAAGTAGGCGGGGTCATCGTGCATGGTGAGGATCAGAACCCGGGGCTGGTTCTCCAGCCGGACAATGCGCTCGATCGTTTGAGTGCTGCGCGACTTGGGCATCGAGAGGTCGAGGACGACCACGTCCGGATGCGTCGAGCCGGCCTTGGCGATTGCCTCGGCCCCATCGCCGGCTTCGCCTACGACCTCCATGTCGGGCTGACTCGCGATAAGCATGCGGAGGCCCGCACGAACCACCGAATGGTCGTCCGCGATGAGCACCCTTACCTTGGACATCGACTACCGGCTCCGCGCCTTGACCGGCTTCCGCCGACTGGCGGACAACACGGCACTGTCGAGCGGGATGCGGCAATTGATGGTCGTCCCTTCGCTCGGGGCCGAGTCGATGTCGATCACACCGCCGAGCAGGGCTGCCCGTTCCCGCATGCCCTTCAATCCGAGACCCCGACCCGCTGCGCCCCTGGACTGCTGGCGGATACCCACTCCATTGTCCTTGACCTGAAGCTCGACCATCGCCTTCCGCCAGGAAAGCCGCACTCGCGCCGCACGCGCGCGAGAGTGCTTGGCAATGTTGGTCAGGGCCTCCTGCAGGACTCGATAGACCGTGTTTTGTACCAGGGAAGGCAGCCCGTCCGGCTTGAGCCCCACCACCTGGAGAGTGACCGGCAGCCCATGCAGCTCGGAAAATTGATGCACGTGCCGAGTGACAGCCGCGTTCAGTCCGAGCTCGTCCAGCGCAGCCGGGTGCAGGCCCGAGACCATTCGCCGAAGGTTGTTCAGGCCCTCCGCGGCGATCCCCCGAAGCTGTTCGGCCATCTCTCTGGTCTCCGTCACCGTATCCGATGCCTCGATGGTGCGTAAGCCGACCAATAAGCCCGTTAAGGTCTGCCCCGTGTCGTCATGCAGCTCGCGCGCGACGCGCCGTCGCTCGTCGTCCTGAGCCGTCATGACCTGGGCCGTCAGGCGGGCCTGTAATGCCTCCGCCTGCCTGCGCTCCCTGATGTCTGCCACGACAGCAATCAGGCCGATGCGAGCGGCGGTATGCTCCAATTGAAGGGGCGCGAACGAAACCGAGACTGGGATGGGCACGCCATTAGGGCAAACGAGGTTCAGTTCACCCCGAGTGCTGCCCTTCCCGGCGGTCTTTTGCAGTGCGCTGAGGGCGGTGTGGTCGCCCGGTGCCACAAACCGCTGCAGCGACGTGCCGATAATGCGCTCGGGCGTGGCCTGCACCATCTCGGCAAAGCGGCGGTTACAGTACGCCACCGTGCCATCACGGGTCAGGGTGATGGCGCCCTCGTTCATCTGGTCGAACATGATGCTGTAGGGAAGCTCGGCTCCCGCCAACGTGACGACCCGCTTACTGCGGGAGCCGGTCACCACGGCATCGACTTCGCCCGCTTGAATCGCGCGGAGCGTATCTTCGGCGGTGCGCAGCCGCTTGCGAAGCTTTTCCAGTCGGGTCTGGATGATCGAAGATGCGGGTGAGGTCTTCATGATCGACTGCGCTCGGTTGGGGAGCGCCCAGCGCTGCTCAGCGCGACCGGGTTGGAGGCAAGCCGAGACCTACGAGAACGCGCTCCCTGCTCGAAAGATCGCCAATGATCTTGCGCATCGGACGGGGGAGCTTGCGTACCAGCGTGGGAACGGCAACGATCTGATCCTGGCGAGCACGATGCGGGTGCTTCAGTAGATCGATAACCTCGATTTCATATCTGTTTCCGATGTCGGCATCGCAGAGGCGCTTCAAGTTGTCCAGTGCGGTGATGGATCGCGGTGTCTGACCGGCCACATACAGCCGGAGGCGCCAGGTTCGTCGGCGCGGAGGGCTGCGACGGCGCAGAGGGCTGGTCATGACCGGGCCCCCGGGGCGGCAGGCTGCATTGCCGCGTCCGTGTCCTGCTGTACCTCTCGAGATGTGCCCACCAGTACGCGCCCGTCGAGCCGCCGGTGTATTGGGACCAGCTTCAGCCCCTCGTCGGTCAGCACGAATTCCCGTATTTGATTCGAATGGCTCGTCTCCCGGGCCTTGATGATCTGCAGTGCCCGGTTGCGCTCGCCGTTTGCCTCCACGTTCTGCAATACCATCCAGGCATCCATCAACGAGGACACCCCGATGTCCGACTGGTACGAAGTGCCGCCGCCACCGGTCAACGACGTGGCCAGGGCCGTGATTTCGAGGCCCTTCAGGAAGTCGAGGAGGCGCGACAGCATCGATTTCACGTCCAGCGGCGACGCGATGTTGGTCAGATTGCTAACCGGGTCCAGTACTACGACCGTGGGATGCCACTCGTTGATCAGCCGGTGGACTGCCACGAGGTGCGCTTCGAGCCCGAGATGGGTTGGCCGCTGGGCGTGGATCTGGAGAAGACCCTTCCGCACATCGGACTCCAAGTCGATTCCGATCGAGCGCATGTTCCGCACGATCTGCTGGGCTGACTCTTCGAAGGCGAGGTAGAGACAGCGTTCGGCCCGCTGAGCCGCGGCGTGCGCAAAATGGGCAGCCAGACTGCTCTTCCCGGTGCCGGCCTGACCCGAGACCAGAACGCTGCTCCCCCGGAAATAGCCTCCGGTCCCGAACAACTCGTCCAGGTCATCGATCCCGGTGGATACACTGCCGGTCGGCGCGCCGTAATGCAGTCCCAATGAGCTGATGGGCAGGACCGACAGCCCGTTGTCGTCAATGAGAAAGGGAATCTCGTTGTTGCTGTGCGCTGACCCGCGGTACTTGAGGATGCGGACTCGACGGGTGGCTTCCTGCGTAGTCACGCGTTGGTCGAGCACGATGACGCAGTCGGTCAGGTACTCCTCCAGACCGTGACGCGTCAGGCCATCGGTTCCCCGCTCGCCGGTCACGATCGTCGTGACGCCCTTGGTCTTGAGCCATTGGAATAGCCGATGCAGCTCGGCCCGCAGAATGAACGCGTCAGTCAGCCCGGAGAACAGCATTTCGATCGTGTCCAGCACGACCCGTTTGGCACCAATCGAGCTGATCGCATGGGCCAGACGGATGAACAGGCCATCGAGATCGTAACCACCGCTCTCGACGATCTCACTCCGTTCGACCCGCACGTAGTCGATAAAGATTTTGCCGCGATTCACGAGGTCGCGCAGATCGATCCCCAGCGAGCGCGAGTTCTCGATCAGCTCAAGAGGCGGCTCTTCGAAGGAGACGAAAACCCCCGGTTCGTCCAGAACCATCGCACCATGCGCGAGGAACTGCGTGCCCAGAAGAGTCTTCCCAGCGCCGGGCCCGCCGCACACGAGCGTCGCCCGGCGCCGCGGCAGACCCCCGCGGGTGATCTCGTCGAGTCCGACAATTCCCGTCGGGGCTTTGGCGATCGACCGGCGTCCGCTGGGTTGCCGCACCTTTCTGCTTGCGGTCCGCGCGGCGCCCTGACGCCCATCCTTAGTCATCTGCGAGGGTCCCTGCTATGCGTAGGCTTGATCGGGCGAGCCAGCCCTATCTCTGCTTGAACCAACGACCTGCAGTCTGAGCCGCGGAAGTTTGTCCGCACCGAACCTAATGGCCCTTCGAGGCCCCCGCCAGAGATGGCTGCATGTCTCGCAGGCCGGGGGCACCAGTCTGGACAAGGTCAGGATCGAATGACAGAATTGGCCCCACCTCCCTCATCGATTTACGCACGCATGACTCAGGGCCCGCTGTCGCGGCGCCACTTCGTTAGCATCATGGCAGGAGCGGTCAAAAGAAGCACCCAACTGGGGACCCGAGTACAAGCGGATGCTGCGCGACTATTACACCAGATCGGTGTATGTGCTCGCGCATGCGACCCAGCTTCCCATGCCGACGAATTCGATCTCGCTCGATCCGAAGCTGACCGATGCCTGGGGCCTGCCCGCCATCCGGATGACCTTTGCCGATCATCCCAACGACCTCAAGCTCTACGCCTATCTCCTGGATCGCGCCATGGAGCTGCTCGACGCGGCCGGCGCCACTCGGCGCTGGGCGTACCCCCTCGAGCGCGCCTTTCCGGAGGTCCACCTGCTCGGCACCTGTCGAATGGGGAACGACCCGGCGACGTCGGTTGTCGATCGATTACAACCGGACCCATGACATCCCCAACCTCTTCCTGGTTGATGGCAGCAGCCTGGTCACGTCCGGGCGCGGCCAGCCTACTATGACGATCCAGGCCCTGGCCTTCCGTGCCGCGGAACATGCCGCCCGGCTGGCGCGCGGGGGCGAACTCTCGAAGCGGAGTTGAGCAATGCCAATGGCATCAAGGGTGGCTCGACTGATGACGTTGCTTCTGCTGGCCGCGTGCGAGCGAGGGACGAATCGGGCTCCGGCGGTGGACTACATACCCGTGGCCGGAAACCCGCAACTCCCTTTCTCCGACGCAGTGCGAGTCGGCCACATGCTGTACCTTGCGGGACAGCTTGGCACTGATTCCACCGGCCATCTGGTATCTGGCGGGATCGCTGGGGAGACCCGTCAGGCCCTGGAGAACATCCGCCGGGTCCTGGAAAGGAACGGATCGTCGTTGGACCAGGTCGTCAAATGCACCGCGATGCTTGCGGACATTCAGGACTGGGGTGCTATGAATCAGGTCTACGTGACCTACTTCCGGAAGCATCTGCCGGCGCGAAGCGCTTTCGCGACGACGGGACTGGTGATGGGAGCCCGAATTGAATTGGAGTGCTGGGCTACCGTGACCCCGAAATGAGCCGCTCGGCTCGACCCTGAAAACTGATGTTTGAGCTGGATCTCTGGCCAGCCATCACATCGCGCTGACAAGCGCGTCCCCATGATGGGGAAGACTCCGGCAAATGAGGTGATCGAATGCGACGCGTTGCCTTGTGGGGCTTGATGGTTGGGATCGGCGCTCTGATCGCATTCAGCCTTCCCGACCTTCGCCGTTATGTGAAGATCAGCACGATGTGAAATCGGCGCCGCAACGCGGCGCCGACGTTATCAGGCCGAATCTGCAACCGGTCGTGCGAGCTTTGCGCGCTTGAGCGGCTCCGTGTATCCGTCCTCCCACTTGACCAACGTCCCATCGTTGAGCTCGTCGATCGACTGCGCGATCTCTTCAAGCGCTCGAAAAACATCTGTCCGTCCGTTGGTCGCCCCGGCGATGACCTGAAGCTTGTTGCGAACCCGATCCTGGAGCATCAGGCGAATTCGCTGGAGCAGCTCTGCCCGATCCGCTTGCTCCTTGCGCAGCATGCCCCACAGCAAGGTGCCCTGTGCGAGCAGCAGGCCGGCGATCGCGACCTCACCTGCCGGATTGCTGACTTGAAGCAGGACGGGTGCCAGCTCGCAGATCACGAGTGCGAGCACGATCGGTACCAGGAGGCGATAGCCCCACCACCGACGACCGCGGAAGAAAACCGCTCCGCCAAGCACGCCCACCAATACTGCCTCCACGACCACCAGGAAATGCGTCATGTCGTAGGTGCCCGCGAGTTGCATTGTAGGATGTCTCAGTTCCTATGAAATCGCGCGAGTAGCGCGGTGATTCGGCGAAGAGAGTCGGCACGTCCCAGTGCCCAAAGATTGTCAGCAACCCGCCTTTCCGGTAGTCGTCACCTGCAATTAGCTGCACCGACTCAATCGCTCCAACGCTTCCACCTCCGGACTTCCCACCCCAAAGGCATGCTCGGCGGCCCGGAGCACGGCGCCGCGCCATCCCGCCGCGAAGTCATCGGACGTCTCCCGTGGCAAGGCAAGCAGTGCGGCTCGCAGCCAGGCCGCCGTGTCGTTGGCGCGCCGTTGGGAATGCTCGATGGCCGCTGCATCCCGAATTCCCTGGAGCACCAGCTCGAGGTCACGCAAAGCCTGATTCACCAGCTCTCGACTAGCCTGATGGCTGGGGTCTGACTTGTCGCGGCAGCCAAGCCGGTACGCGTCGCCGGCCAGCAGCCGGATACGCGCCATAGCGAGGGACATGGCGGCGCCCGGGCCCGATGCCTCCCAAACCTGCTTTCGCGGTAGCATGCTTACATCATGCTTCGGGTTCTCTTCGGTGGCAAGGGAGTGGGGACTATTGGCTTCTCTGGGTGAGCACTGTGCTCGCGGCGAGTTTCGAGTGCGCCAAGCAGCTTCGAAGTGAGGAGCATCTGGCGCAGGTCGAACGTGTGGCCCGCCAATTTCAGGCTCAGCTGGAGTCCGAATCGCCCACCCACGAGCTCTCGGCGGCCGCGGCGAGCGAGCGTGGGATGCCGGCTCTATTCGTCAGCCTCGCTCACACGGCGAAAGCGGCGAGGGTAGGAGTGAAAAGCGAAGCTGCCCTTGAACGCGGAGCGGCGATGCGGCAGGCTTCGGAATAGACCCTCCTTCGGCCGCACAGCGCTCGACAATAACCCTCGCGCTTCCTTCCCTCCGTTCGATACAATCGCCTATCTGGTTGCCCTGAGGCGAGGTAGAACCTCACGTGTCTCACGACGGGTGTGGATTGTGTTCCCGCGCACGACGATGAGACGAAGCCCTTTCGCAGCTTGAGGGGTCCGTGCTTGGGATGACTCATGACTGAGTACCG
>Ga0066388_100002160_pt1 | contig 11798 bp, 7 predicted proteins | sample PanSoiMetaGPlot6_FD_64539 | JGI IMG/M metagenome (GOLD analysis project Ga0066388, IMG submission 64539) | Tropical forest soil microbial communities from Panama analyzed to predict greenhouse gas emissions - Panama Soil - Plot 6 (Hybrid Assembly) | ecosystem: Environmental > Terrestrial > Soil... | reverse complement strand
GGCCCGGCGGTGTCCGTCCCGCCAGGTGGGGCCCCCTCCGGGGCCGGCGCGGCCAGGAATCCTGCCGGCGGGCCGAAGAACCAGATCAGCCCTATTAGGGCAATCGCGGAAAGGCCAAAAATGTTGGCTACGGTCAGGCAGTTCTGCATCACGCGGCCCGGTCGCACCCCCACCGCGTTGACGACCGTCAGTGTGAGAATGCCCGCAATCGCGTATTTCAACTTCGAATGTGTCTCGAGGGGATGCAACTCATGAGCATAGGTGGCGAAGATATACGCCATGAAGGCAATACTGCCGCCGGTGCGAATGACCGACAGCTCCGCCCAGGCGAAGAAGAAACCCACCTTCGAGCCATAGGCGCGAGTCAGATAGGTGTAGTCGCCCCCCGCAGTGCGATAGGCGCTGGCCAGCTCCGCATAACAGAGCGCCCCAATTAGCGACACAATGCCGCCGAGCGCCCAGGCGCCCATGCCCGCCCAGGGGCCAGCAACATTGCGGAAGATTTCGGGTGGGGCTTTGTAGATCGAGGCGCCGATGATGATGCCGATGATGAGGCAGATCGCGTCCCAGAGGCTGAGCAGGGCTCTCGGCTGCGTCGCGGGGGGCGCGTTGTCGAAGCTGCTGGCGCGCATCATCGGTGCGTGTGCGTCCTGGACCTCAACACCGCCGGGCGGGCGGTTCCAACTGTCTTACACCAGGCGTGGGCGAGAGGGCAAACACTTTTTCACCGTTGTTTCCGGGCCAATAGGAACCCCAATAGTGCAACCAGCATGCCGAATGCGATCCCACCCATGTAGGGTTTCACCGGGCCAATCTCCGGAAACCCAAGATGATGGGCACAGAGCGTAACCGCGGCCGCCACCAACAGAAGCAATCCCATCAGCTCGCCTCGGAAGAGGAGCGATACGAGCAGCAGCAACCCCGCGACGAGCGTATTGACATGGTCGAAGACGCGTGTCACATCTTCCGGCAGGAACGATACGCGCAGCGGCTGCCACGCCGGCTCCGGGCTCATGAACGCTTCGACCAGGGCGGGCGCTTCGCTCGCGTCGCCTTCCGGTGTGTCATTGTGGCGCACCCAGGTTACGCCGATCGTCAGCAACAAGGCCGCCAGAAGGAAGCGCATCTGCGGCCCGACCAGAAACGTGACCAGCACCTGCAATGCGTCACCCGAGCGCGGCCGCCGTTTCCTCGGCGACGGCGCCGCGTCGTTGAGCATTCCGCGGACATTCAAGCGACGCGGCGGGGGCGTCGCTTGGGGCAGGGCCGCCAGGCCGGAACCATACGTCCAATCGGCCTCAGCCGCCTTGATCTCGGAGGCTTGCTCGATGAGGCCAGCCGCCTCCGCATCCGCCTGCTCTTCGGCTTCGCGCCGGTTCACACCTTGTGCTTCGAACTTGCGGACCGCGACCGCTTTGAGATGTCGGTAGAGACGTTTGTCGCGCCGACTCTCGAGAATGCCCTCGAGCCAGCGGATGATTGGCTCGCGCCAAGTGCCATATTTCTCGCGAGTTTGCCCCTCTTCCGTCTGCCGCACGAGTGCGCGAGCGGCCAGTTTCTCTTCGTAGCCGAATAGCTCCTCATAAAGCGGCTCCCAGTCGCGGCCGCCAAAGCGGGCGACAAAAAGTCGCACCTCGCTCTCGTCCCTCCCCTGAACCCGCAAGCGCTTGAGGAGCCGCTCGCATTCCTCCACGGCGGGACGCCGCTCCGCGGCAATCTTCTGATCGACCAGTGTGTAGAGAAGGAACGCTATTCCCGCCCCCAGAACGGCGGCGCCCAGCCAAATCCAGAGCAACCCGAGCAGGTGTAGGATCGCCACGAGCAATCCGATCGCCGCGGTAATCATCAGCCAATCCATGATGCGAGTGGCGAATGCGACCTCCCGTACCTTGCGGAAGAGATGCGACTTCGAACTCACACCGTGGATGACGAAGTAGGAAATAGCGGTGGAAACCACCAGACCGACTACCCCACCCGCCAGAAGCCGTGCGCCGACGGCCAGGCAAACGATCGTCGCCAGTAGAGAGCCCGCCAAGAATCCGATGATGAGGCTCGAGCGCAGCCGCGCTGAGGGGGCATCATTGTAGCGCTGCACGCACTCCTCCAGCGCGGCGAGCTGACCTTCCGTCGGCCCCGTTGGGCCCTCACCTCGGACTCCCAGCCAGCGTTCCAGCGCTCCAATGACCTGCCCCATGTCCGGGTAGCGGTCCGCGGGGTCTTTCGCGAGCATGCGCAGGATGATGTCCGACAAGTCGCTGGGCACGCGCTCGACAAATAGTTCCGGCCGGGGCGGGGCGTCGTAGGTGTGCTTGGTCATCACCTCCAGGGCGCTGGCCCCGTGGAATGGAGCCCGCGCCGTCAGAAGCACATACAAGGTGCAGCCGAGTGAATAGATATCAGCGCGCCCATCGACGGTGGCGGCGTCGCGACACTGCTCGGGCGACATGTACGAGGGCGAGCCCATCGCGGTATAGGCGTGGGTCATCTCGGCTGGCAGAGCGCCGAGGCCCGCACGCTGCGACCAAGCTCCACTGGAGTCCGACTTCGCGGGCGCGTCGTCCACTGCACTCATCGCCGCGGTCTTGACGAGGCCCAGGTCGGCAACCTTGATAATGCCGTGGCGATTGAGCAGCAGATTGTCAGGTTTCACGTCCCGGTGGATCATGCCGCGATCGTGCGCGAATTTCAGCCCGCGCGCTGCCTGCAGGATGTAGCCGACCGCCTCTTCCGGCGGCAGTGGGCCTTCTTTCCTCACGAGGCTGGCGAGCGATCGCCCCTCAACGTACTCCATGCTGAAGAAAGTGACGCCGCCCTGGTCGCGAATGTCGTAGATCTGAACGATGTTGTGGTGAACGAGTTGAGCTGCCGCGTAGGCCTCGCGCGTAAAGCGTGCGACGAAGACGGGATCGCGGTACCAGCGGCCCGTCATGACCTTCAGTGCCACGGGACGGTCGAGGGAGAGTTGGCGAGCGAGGTAGACCGCACCCATGCCGCCGCGGCCAATCTCCTTGATGATTTCATAGCCGCCCAGGACCGGCGGGACGTCGTCTTCGCCGGCAATACCCGGCTCACCGGTGGTGCGGCGATTCTCAGGAGCAGCCTCGGCTTGCGTCAGTCGCTCGGCGGCCGCATCCTCCGCCGCGCCCGGCCGCACTTGGGAACGTGTCCGTTTCCCCGACCGCGCCCGCGGCGCTTTGCTGGATGAGCTTCTCCTGGGCTCCGCGGCCGGCTCGGTGCGCTCACCTTCCGACGCAGCGGGGGGCCGAAAACGGCCCGTGGCGATGGTCGCGTCGGGAATCTCTTCGACATCGGCCGGGGGTTCTTCGGCATCGATGAGCCGCGACGGCAGCGCGGATTCGCGCGCCAGCTTCTCGACCGACCACTCTTCCCCATCCGGCGGATCGGGGACAATCATAGCAAACCGGCGCTGGCATTTCGGGCAGTTGGGTGTGAACCGCCCTGGCCGCGGGTTCTTGATCGCGATCGTGAATTGGCAATACGGGCAGCGGATCGCCACGGCTCCTCTCCCCTGCAACCAGCGGGAGTCCGTCGCCGCCGGCACGAGCCTGAAATTGTATTCTCGCGAATGCGGGGAGAAGGAGCAATGAAATCCGTTACAGTCGGTAGTCAGCGGTCAGCAGCCAGCGATCAGCAGTCAGTCGATGGACTGACTGCTGATCGCTTCAGAACACCGTTTCCGGCGCGTCGATGCGGATGCCTTTGAAAGTCTTGACGCAGTCAGTAATCGCCACCTCAGTCGGCAGACGTTCGATGCTCGAGGCCCCGAAGAAGCCGACCACGCCGCGTGTGTGCTTCAAGATGTATTCAGCGTCGGCGGGCTCGGAGATCGGGCCACCGTGGCAGAGCACCAGCACCTCGGGATTGATCCGCTTGGCGGCGTCGGCGAGCGCCTGGACGCGCACAGCGGCTTCTTCGAGCGTCAGCGCCGTCTTGGCCCCAATTGCTCCCTTGGTTGTCAGTCCCATATGCGGAATGAGCACATCCGCGCCCGCGCCGGCCATGGCCTCGGCCTCCGCCTCGTTGAAGACGTACGGACAAGTGAGGAGGTCCATTTGATGGGCGGTGCGGATCATCTGCACTTCCTTGTCGAAGCCCATCCCCGTCTCTTCGAGGTTCTGCCGGAACTGGCCGTCAATGAGCCCGACAGTCGGGAAGTTCTGCACGCCGCTGAATCCCATGTCGGTCAGGTCGCGCAGGAACGAGCGCATGATCCGGAACGGGTCGGTGCCACAGACGCCGGCCAGGACGGGCGTGCCACGGACGATCGGCAGCACCTCGCGAGCCATCTCGACAACGATCTGGTTGGCGTCGCCGTAGGGCATCATGCCCGAAAGGGATCCGCGACCGGCCATGCGGAAGCGGCCCGAATTGTAAATGATGATCAGATCGATGCCGCCCGCCTCAGCACACTTGGCGCTCAGACCGGTACCGGCGCCGCCACCGATGATCGGCCTTCCGGCGGAAACCTGGGCTCGCAACCGGTGCAGGCATTGCTCGCGGGTGGAGAAATTCATGAATACCTTCCGGCTGCCGGCGGACTGTCACATGGACCGGAAGTTGTCCGGAACAGCCTGCGGCAAGGCCATTGAATGAATTGGGGAATGTCCGGATAGAGGGTCTATCAGCAGAAAGGATAGTGTCAAGGACTTGTCGGGCCTTCCGACGGCGGCTGCGGCGGCTTGCGCCGCAAGACGAAACGGACCGTCTCGACCACAATAATGACGACCACGCCGAGGATCGACATGCGCAGGGGGGCATTCCACAGCACGCACTCGTTGGCCGGATCGTAACCTCCGCCCCCGTAGTACCGATGTGACCACATGAAGATCTGAGCGAAAATATATCCCAAGGCCGCAAGGATTAGAGCAACAATCAGCGAGCGCTTGAGGATGCGGATCCCGAGTTCGCGCATGAACTTCCCCACCGGACGGGTGGTTGCACGCGATAGTTCCCCAAGGCTAACATAGCACCGGTTCCACGTAAACGCCGGGCCGATTTGGGAGTCGCTTCATGGCCGTTTTACTAATCGGCACGCTCGATACGAAGGGAACGGAAATCCGCTTCGTTCAGGAGCTGCTCCAGCAGGCGGGAGTACAGACGCTCGTCGCCGACGCAGGGGTGCTCGGCCCGCCCCTTTTTGAGCCGGATATCGGCCGCGACCGCGTTTTCGCCGCCGCCGGCACTTCCGCCGCGGAGGTCCGGAAAGCGGGCGACCGCGGGCGGGCGGTAACGCTTGCAGCCCAGGGAATGGCGAAGCTAGCGCGGCAGCTGCATGAGGAGGGGAAAGTATCCGGAGTGCTGGGCCTTGGCGGCTCCGCGGGGACGACGATTGGAACCGCCGCCATGCGCGAACTCCCCTATGGCGTCCCGAAGCTAATGGTCAGCACGCTCGCCAGCGGCCAGGTACAGCACTATGTCGGCGTCCGCGACGTCCTGATGATGTACTCGGTTGTCGATCTGTGCGGCCTGAACCGCTTCAGTCGCCAGATACTGGCGAATGCCGCCGCGGCCATGGCTGGCATGATCAGCAATCAGAGGTTAGAGGTCAGAGGTCAGAAGTCAGGGACAAAGCCTTCGGACAGCGCTCCGGCGGATGCGGACAAACCTCTGGTCACCGCCACAATGTTCGGCGTCACCACGCCATGCGTCGAGGCATCGCGCAAACAGGTGGAATCCGCGGGCTATGAGGTGCTGGTCTTCCATGCGACCGGTACTGGCGGTCGGACGATGGAGGCGATGGTCCGCGACGGGCTGATCGCGGGCGTGCTCGACATCACGACGACCGAGTTGGCCGACGAATTGGTGGGCGGCGTGCTCACGGCCGGAAAAGATCGGCTCACGGCCGCGGCGCTGCGTGGGGTGCCGCAGGTCATTTCGCTCGGCGCGCTCGACATGGTGAACTTTGGCCCGCCCGAAACGGTGTCCGCGAAATTTCAAGGCCGGCGCTTCTATCAGCACAATCCATCCGTCACGCTGATGCGGACGACCCCCGAGGAGAATGATCACCTCGGCAAGGAGATTGCCGAGAAGGCCAGCGCTGCTCGTGGGCCGACGGCGGTTCTCGTTCCGCTCAAAGGCGTGTCAGCCATTGATAAAGAGGGGGGCCCATTTTGGCTGCCCGAAGCGGACCGCGCGCTATTCCAGAGCCTGCGCAACTGGATCAGTCCATCGGTCGAACTCACTGAGTTGGATCTGCACATCAACGACCCAGCCTTCGCGGACACTGCGGCCAAGACACTGCTGCGGCTCATGGGAGTGGCGGCAAAGTGACCGGGTAGGAGTCGCCGGATGAGCGTTCTGTGGTTTGTCCTCGGGGCCGCGCTGGTGGCGCTGTGCGCTCTGGAGGTCTTCGAGGGGGTCGTCCTTCCACGTCGTGTCGCACGGCCCTACCGCTTCGCGCGCCTCTACTATCGCGTCGGGTGGGATGTGTGGGACTGGCTCGCCGGGCTCTTACCCCCGCGCCGTCGGGAGGTCTTTCTCAGCATCTTCGGGCCGCTCTCCCTATTGGGACTCTTTGCGCTCTGGGCCGTGGGGATGATTGTCGGCTTCGCCCTCATGCAATGGGCTACAGCGCCTAAGCTTCCCGACTTCGGGGCCGCCATCTACTTCAGCGGGACGACGTTCACGACCTTGGGTTACGGCGACATTTCGCCCGTCGGCCCGGTGCCGCGCCTGCTCGCGATTATTGAGGCGGGGAGCGGCTTTGGCTACTTCGCCTTGGTCATTGGCTATCTGCCCGCTCTGTACCAGGCCTTTTCGCGCCGTGAGGTGCTCATCTCGATGCTCGATGTCCGCGCCGGCTCGCCGCCGGCCGCGGGCCGCCTGTTACTTCGAGCGGGACCGGAGCGCGACGGGACCTTGAGTCGCTTCCTGCAGGACGCGGAGCGCTGGTCCGCGGAGCTGCTCGAGAGCCAACTCTCCTATCCGGTGCTTGCCTTCTATCGCTCTCAGCACGGCAACCAATCGTGGCTGGCTGCTTTGACTTGTGCCCTCGATACGAGCGCCCTACTCCTGACGGTTGTCGAAGGGACGGACCGGCAGCAGGCGCGGCTGACGTTCGCCATGTCGCGGCATGCGCTGGTTGATCTGGCCCTGATCCTGCGCCGGCCACCCAAGGACTTGGGCGACGATCGTCTGCCCGAGGGGCGCTTGCGGGCGCTCTGCAAAGCGCTGCGCGAGGCGGGCGCTATGGTGCGCGACGACGAAGCTGCGTTCGCGAAGCTGAAGGAACTGCGCGGGCTTTACGAACCGTTCGTGGCGGGGATGGCGCGCAACTATCATCTGAGCGTGCCCGCCATCTGGCCGGAGGCAGAAGGGGCTGACAACTGGCAGACGAGCGCCTGGATGCGCCGCGCAGGCAGCTTGGGGACGCTCTCCATCGACCGCCCGCCGGGGCATTTCGATTGACCAAGGAATGACCATTAACCACAGAGGCACAGAGGCACAGAGAAGTGATCAGTAATCAGTAATCAGTGATCAGTAAGCAGTGACCATTGCTGACTGCCGACTGCTGATTGATCACTGATTACTGATCACTCATCGCTTGCCTCTTGTCATGCTCACACTCATCCCACACAATACGTCCCGACTCGACCTCTCGCACACCGGAGCGACACCATGAAAATCGGCATGAACCTCCTCCTCTGGACCGGCCATGTCACCGAGGAGCACTACCCCATCCTCCGCAGGATCAAGGAAGCCGGCTTCGACGGTGTCGAGGTCCCGATCTTCGCCGGCGACAATGCCCACTACCAGAAGCTCCGCAAGGAACTCGACAACGTGGGGCTCGGCTGCACGACCGTCACGGTCGTCGGCCCGGAAGCCAATCCCATCAGCTCCGATGCTTCGGTGCGCAAGGCCGCGGTCGAGCGGCTCTCGCAGGTCATCGAACAGAACGCCATCCTCGGCAGCCAGCGCCTGTGCGGACCGTTCCATTCGCCCTTGGCGGTCTTCTCCGGCGTGCCACCGACGGACGATGAGAAAAAGCGCGCCGCTGATGTGCTGCGGCAAGCCGCGGAGGTGGCCAAGCAGCACAATGTCACCCTGTGCATCGAATATCTCAATCGCTTCGAATGCTACTTCCTGACCACCGCGGCCGATGCCAAGAAACTGGTCCAGGCGGTCAACCATCCCAACTTCCGCACGATGTTCGACAGCTTCCATGCCCACATCGAGGAGAAGTCGCAGGGGGGCGCGATTCGGGCCGTGGCCGATGTGATGGCTCACGTGCACATCAGCGAGAACGACCGCGGTACACCGGGGACCGGGCAGGTCAACTGGGACGAGGTGTTCAAGGGCCTGAAGGCTGCGAAATATGATAGCTGGCTCGTGATCGAAGCATTCGGCCGCGCCTTGCCCGACCTGGCCGCGGCCACGCGCGTTTGGCGAGACCTATTCCCGAGCCCGGAGGAGGTGTATCGGAAGGGGATTCAGTTCATTAAGCAACAGTGGGCGTAAGTCCCACCGGCTCGCCACCGATCAGGATTTGCTCTACGGGCCGACGAGAAATAGCGCAAAATAGGCCGGTCGTACTGATCGCGCAGATCGAGTCGGTTCTGGTAAGCACGCCCGTCGCTCGGGGCCGCTGAGCTTTGTCTTGGTCTGCGCAAGTCCTTTCCCCGAATCCGCCTTCCCCATAGAGACGAACCACGTTATATTCCCGCGGCTTGCGTGAACTGCCACGGCGTGCCCGCGGGAGAGGAGGCGGACAGCAATGCGACGGTTGAGCGGTGCGATCCTGCTGCTGGCCCTGATGTGCACCCAAGCTCCAGCCCAAGAGGCGATGCCTGTACCCTGGGGGAATAAGTTCTTTGTTCCCAAGGATCCCCCCGCGGTCATCGTTCACGACTTTGGTACCGTGCCGCAGGGGACCCTCCTCAACCACCGTTTCACGATCACCAATATCTACGCCGTGCCGATGCAGGTGAGCGATCCACGCGTCTCCTGCGGTTGTACGTCCGGCAGTGTCAGCAAGCGCGTCCTGCAGCCGCGCGAAAGCTGTTATCTCGACCTGACCATGGACGCGCGCAAATTCAGCGGCAACCGGGCGGTAACCATCTGGGTCGATTTCGGGCCGCAGTACCGTTCGACGGCCGTCCTGCGCGTGCAGGCCAACAGCCGCGCCGATATTGCCATGAACCCGGGCCGGCTCGACTTCGGCGTTGTGGCGCAAGGACGGCAGACTGCCCAGTCGATCGAATTGCAGTATCTCGGCGGCATGCCCGATTGGCAGATCCTGCGGGCCGATGCCGGCGAGCGCAGCCCCGTGGAGGTGGCGGTCCAGTCGACGACCCATCAGCGTGGGCGCATCGCCTATGTGGTGACCGCCACGCTCAAGGCCGATGCTCCCTCGGGTTCGCTGCACGGGCAGATTCAATTATTGACGAACGACCCCTCTAACCCCGTCGTCGCTGTTAATGTGGGCGGCATCATCCAGGCTCCCTTCCGTGTCGAGCCCGCGGGCCCGGTTCGGCTCGGCCCGGCCAAGATCGGTGAAGCGGCCGCCACCAACGTCATGATCATTGGCACGCGGCCGTTCAAGATCGAAAAGGTCGAAGGGGAGGGGGACGGCCTCGTCGTCGAGCAACTGCCGCCAGCGCCGCGCGATCGGCAGATTGTGAAGGTGAAGTTCCAGCCCAAGCAGCCGGGCGATGTCAAACGCGTGCTCAAACTCTACACCGACGCGGCCAACTTCGTATCGGTTTCGGTCGAGGCCAACGCGGTCGGGCAGTAGTCGGCCGACCCGCGAACGCAATCCTTTGGACTCACATTCGCATCATCCGCGTAGCCCGCGGATGCTTTGCTTTCCGCCCGCTTCTTATACTGCCATTAGAGCCCGCAGCTCCCTCTCGTAGGGGAAGTATGGCCACTTCGGCTACGAGGACTTCAGGTGCTCAGTTTTTGCCCGAAATGTGCATTCCCAAACCGGAATCATCGTGGTAACGCAAGTCGTTGGGGGACAAGGAGAATAGTCATTCTAATATTCGTCATTCCGGATCGGTATCATGATTCCGGCTCGGTTGCATGATTCCGCCGATGGGTGGGTGGGTAGCGGCCGGAATCATTCTCGAAGATGGCGATAAGTGGCCATTCGGAGCAGCATCATGAATAGCACCACAACTCCGCGGAACCGGCTTGCCAACGAGAGCAGCCTCTACCTACGCCAGCACGCGAGCAATCCGGTGGACTGGTATCCGTGGGGGCCGGAAGCCCTCCAGCGCGCTAAAGAACTCGGCCGTCCAATCTTTCTGTCGATTGGCTACTCGGCCTGCCACTGGTGCCACGTCATGGAGCACGAATGCTTCGAAGAGGCCGCGATCGCCAATTACCTCAACGAGCACTTCGTCTCCATCAAGGTCGATCGGGAAGAGCGGCCCGACTTGGACAGTATCTACATGTCGGCGCTGCAGGCGATGACGCGCGAAGGGGGCGGCTGGCCGCTCTCGGTCTGGCTGACACCCGAATTGAAGCCGTTTTATGCGGGCACCTATTTCCCTCCCGACGACCGCTATGCTCCGCACCGGCCGAGCTTCCCGCAGCTATTGCGAGCGATCGTCGATGCCTGGCAGAACCGCCGCTCAGAGATCGAGAAGCAATCGTCCGCGGTGGTCGAGTTCCTGCGCGCAGCAGGCGAGATCGAATCGGCCGCTGGGGAGCTGAGCGCGGAGATACTGCAGGGCGCGCGAACGGCGCTTCAGCGAACGTTTGATCCAGTGCACGGCGGCTTCGGGCAAGCACCGAAGTTCCCGCACGCGCTGGAACTGCGACTGCTTCTCCGGATCTGGAAGCGCTTTGGGGCTGACGATGCTCTGCACATGGCCCGCATGACGCTCGACAAAATGGCGATGGGCGGCATATACGACCAAGCGGGCGGCGGCTTCCACCGTTACAGCACCGACGCCCGCTGGCTGGTCCCGCACTTCGAGAAGATGCTCTACGACAACGCCCTGCTCACTTCGGCCTATGTGGAAGCATGGCGGGCGACTGGTGAGGCGGCCTACCGCGAGGTGGCCGAGGAGACGCTCAATTATGTCCTGCGGGAGATGACCTCACCGGTTGGGGCCTTCTACAGCACGCAAGACGCCGACAGCGAAGGGGAAGAGGGGAAGTTCTACGTCTGGACACCCGCGGAGATCGAGTCAGTCCTGGGCAAAGACGAAGCCGAAGTATTTGACTACGTCTTCGGCATCACGGAGGAAGGGAACTTCGAGGGGCGGAACATTCCGCATCGCGTCAAAACATGGGACCAATTGGCGCGACTGCTGAACATCTCGATGGAGGAGCTGCGTCGGCGGGTCGCGGAGTCGTCACGGAAGCTCTACGAAGCACGCTCGCGTCGAGTCTGGCCGGGGCGCGATGAGAAGGTTCTAACCGCCTGGAACACGCTCATGATCGCCGCGTTCGCCCAAGCGGGAGCTGCGTTCGGTGAGCCGCGGTACACGCAGGCAGCTCAGCGCGCCGCGGACTTTTTGCTGACGCAGATGCGCTCGCCCAATGGGCGCCTCTTCCGCACCGCGGCGGTTGGTTCGCCACCGAAGCTCAACGGCTATCTCGAGGATTATGCCTTCCTCATCGATTCGTTGGTGGAACTCTACCAGGCCGATTTCGACCCACGCTGGTTGCGCGCGGCTGTGGAGTTGGCCGGTGTCATGGTCACTCAGTTCTGGGACGCGGCGGGGGGAGGCTTCTTCTACACGGGCGTCGATCACGAGGAACTGATTACCCGCTCCAAAGATACGCACGACGGCTCGACCCCCTCCGGCAATGCGATGGCCGCC
>Ga0066388_100002159_pt1 | contig 11799 bp, 12 predicted proteins | sample PanSoiMetaGPlot6_FD_64539 | JGI IMG/M metagenome (GOLD analysis project Ga0066388, IMG submission 64539) | Tropical forest soil microbial communities from Panama analyzed to predict greenhouse gas emissions - Panama Soil - Plot 6 (Hybrid Assembly) | ecosystem: Environmental > Terrestrial >... | reverse complement strand
GGTCCGGCGCAGCCCGCGCTTCTCGACCGGGCTGAGCGTCTTGCTTAGGGACTGGTCGTTGAGATCGCTGGCATGCCTGAAACCGTTGCGCGCCTGCACGAACAACTCCTGCGCCTCGGCCCAGCGGGTGCCGGGGGTGGGCGTGGTGTTGTCGAACCGGTGGTCGACGGTGGCATCCAGGCAGTCCCAGAACCAGCCGTGCGTGCCGACGAACGCCAGCATCTGCTGCACGTAGTTGACCGACAGGACGCGCTTGTCGTCCCGGTCGTGGCGCTCGAAGCTCAGACGCGGCTTGGCATCGAAGTCGATGTAGCCGGCGCCCTGCACGAGAGCGTTGGCGACCAGCCGGCCGAGCGTTTCCACGCGCAGCGGGCAGCCGTCGAAGTAGAAGCGGTCTTCACCCTCCTTGAACCAGATCGCGTTAGCAGACATAAGCTATATCCTCCTGTACCGGCGCGACCAGCGCGCCGGGCACTGTGGTTAAAGATTCACTGCTGTTGTCGAGTGCTTCGAGTAGAGATCCAGGTCTTACGACCTGACCGGCCGCTGGTCGCTTACGACTTGGGCTCGGCCCCGCCAGAAGTCCGCCCCGAGCAACGCCCAGCATCCGGGGGGGTTATGACCATGCGATCCGGGGCGAGAACACCCAGGGACATGGCAATCTTGAGTGCGTGCTCCGTGTCGAAACCAGGGTCTGTGGCTTGGTCCTCCGGCACGACGGCGATGAAACCTGATGCCGGGTTGGGCGGATTCGGGATGAACACAACGAGATGCTTGCACCCAGTGGTGACATCGATCGTCTCGCCGGTCACGAAACCCATGGTCTTGGTGCCGTTCGGTCCCCAGTTGATGAGGACCGCGCGCTGGAACTTCGGCTTCTCCGAGTCACCGAGCGCATCGACCACCTTGCGGGCAGCCGAGTAGACGACACGCACCCCGGGGATGGCCTGGAAGAGATGGTCGATGAGGCGCAAGCCCCTGCGACCGACCTCCAACGAGGCGATGCCCCCGAGGATGTAGAGCAGCCCGAGGAAGAGAAGCAGGCTCAATCCGGAGACGAGCAGTCCACCGAAAGGCCCCGCCAGCCACGTTCCCAACCCGACCAGCGCCCACAGGGCGGCGGCGAGTGGTCCCAGCCAGTTCCCGGTGATTCCGGCCAGGAAGCTGACAACGAGAAACGTTACCGCAATGGGGATGAAGAACAGCAATCCGCGCATTACCTGGTTGCGGATGTGCCGTCCCATCCCACCCTGTTTGTTCTTGGTCATCGTGTGTGTTCTCCCGAAGAGATCTCCGGAGGGGCGGGCCATCCGCCCCTCCGGGGTGTGTCAGCTACGAGCTGGCGGGCACGATGTCCGTGCCCTGGTTATCGGCGCCGAGGTCCGGGCTGCCGGTGCAGTCCGGGTCGGTGCTGCCGGGCGTGCAGTTGAGCTGGAACGTCCGGCACGAGAGCAGTCCGTGGTCGGTGAGCGACCGGCCGATCTGCTTGTTCCGGAAGTACGCCCGCACCTGGTACCGGCCGATCTTGCAGGCGAGCTGGTAGACGAACCAGCCGTCCAGCCGCCCGCCCATCGCCTGCGTCGACGTGTTGTCCCCGGGGAACACCAGCTTGGCGCCCACCTGCAGGAGCGGGTGGCTGCTGGGGATCTGATCGAGGAACTCGTTCCAGTCGCCGCCGATGATCACGTTCTTGCGGTCCTTGATGCGCTTGGCGATCAGCTGGTTCTGCTGGTAGCGAATCGGCGCCGTCTGCACCGGCCCGCCGCGCATGCTCTTCTGGTGGACGACCACGGCCCAGAACTTGAATCCGGTCGTGCTGTCCTCGAGCTCGAGCGCGAAGGCCGGGCGCAGGTCGGGAACGCCCTGGACGTTGCCCACCTCGGTCCACTCTTCCTTGCTGACCACCCGCAGGCGCGGATGCACCAGGAAGCCCACCGCCTGGCTACGGCTGTTCGCCGTCGAGACGAAGTAGCCGTAGCTGTTCGCCTTGCCGACCGCCTGCAGACCCTGGAAGTCGATCTCCGCGCAGTAGATGAGGTGGTGGCGCGTGATGATCTCGCGGTAGGCGTCGCGGTAGTAAGCGGCTTTGGAGGCGTTCAGGAACTCGAAGTTGAGCTCGCCGAACACCAGCGGACCTTCCTTGCCGACCGGCTGCATCGGGTGCTTGCCGGAGGTGAAGGAGCTGAGCACCACCTGGTGGACGAGCTGCGGGCTGGCCGACTTCTTGGCGCCGGACCTGCCGCCCTTAGGCTTGCCACCCTTGCGGCCCTTGCCGGCGACGACGTCGTCGGTGACCAGCCCCTCGACCTCGAGGTCGATCTTCGGGAAGGTCAGCGGGATACGTTGGGAGGTCGATGCGGTGTCGGCGTCCGAATCCGGATAGACCGGAATCACGAGATTGCGGGTGTACTCCCGACTCTTCTCGATGATCCGCTTGAGCTGGCCCGGCGGGACCTCGGTACGAATCGGGCGCTTCGCCGGCGCCTTCTTCGCGGCCGGCTTCCGACCGCGGTTCTTGCGAGTGCTCTTGCGAGTGCTCATGACAAACTCCTGTTCTGGCTGTCGTTCTTGCGAGCCAACGGTTTGGCCCACCCCCGGTCGAGGGTGGGCAGCTATTCAGCCGGCTCCGCCGGCTTCTCCGCCGCATCGCCGATGCGGCTTCGTATGCTTGCGCTGAGGTGTTAGTCGCTCGAGGCTGTCGCCGTTATCGGGAGGGAGGCGGTGTGTAACGCCTGTCCGACCGGACTGGAAGCTGCCTGGCTGGCTGCTTCGCTTGGCGGCTTTCGTTGATGCGTTCGATCACCCAGTCGATGAACTCGACGATGTGCAGGCTGTTGACCTTGCCGTCGAGCTCTCGCGCGATCGCCCGGAAGAAGAACACCGCGCTGAGGATCATGCAGATGAGCAGCGCGTAGAGGGCGTCGCCCGCCGTGTTGTAGTGCGCGTATGCGGCGCACGCCAGCCCGGTGATGACGCCGTACCAGTTCCTGTAGAACAGCGCGTGGGGCGTGATGGTCCCCAGACAGAGCAGCGCCCACAGATCGGCAAACGCTTGCGCAGCGTTGATTTCCATATTTTCCTCCGCAACTAAGCGGCGCTTCTTTCAGAAGCACCTGGTTAGAAAAGGCAGGAGAGCCGGCACAGGCGCATGCCCGCGTTCCGAACAGCTCCCGAACAGAAATCAGACCCCTGCTCACCCACTCGATTGCGAGATCGAATGCTGAAATCAGCTAAGCGAGTGCAGGCTGGTCTTTGGTGCTTTGTGCTTGTTCGTTTGAATCTTGGAGACAGAGTGTAGAGATACCGTACTGTTTTCAAGTCACAGATCTCAATACAATCCCGGTCTAGCTAACTCAATTATGCGAACCTCTTGGCGCACAACTTGAGAGCTTCTCGAGCGCTGAGAGATCCGGCAAGAGAAAACCTTTTATGGTGAGCCGAGAAGTGTCAGTTCAGCACTTGTTCGAATAAGCCCGTTTCGTACTAACATCATTGATCGTGATCAGTTAACACATAGCGCGGCAGTAGAACGGCTTGTCAACACAGGGGTTGAGACAGCTTCGCCAAATTGTAACGACCCCTTAAAAATGCGCTTGACAAGAATGCTATTTAGCCTCGTAGATACTTGCCAAGCAGGGCCGAAACCCAGTGCTGTCTTGGTTGAACAACATTTCAAAGTATGAGCAAGGGAAATTTGCTTAAGGTAGACATGGTTTGCTAGATGATCTGTGATCCGGTCGCAATGACCCTACTAACCACGGTTCACCGAAACCAGGCATTTGCCTGCTTGAAATCTTCTTCTGAACCGTACAAAAGGCAAAGTTGATCGGAAGGCGGAAGCAACTGAATACACAACCCAAGAAGATGGTGCAAACGCCTTTCTTGGCGGAAGAAGACCGCCTGCGGTGGCACCGCCGGCAGTAGCACCAGTGCGGCTGTCCGCGGAGAAGTCGCCGGGGCGGGGTTTTTCCCGCCGGGGAGTACCAATGAACTATTAGGTAAGCGGAAAGTGCTTCGTCATGGCAGGGTCGCAAAAGGTTGGTGGGCGGGTCGTAGGAGGGGGTAGCCCGCTCGGTCCAGGGCGGGCACCGAACAGACTAGCGGGGCCATGCAAGACAACGTCGGAGGGTGGGGTGCCAGCGCGGGCGGCGGGACTTTGCGAAGTGTTAAGGAGCGCTCACATGGGGACAAACACGTAGAAGGTCCTGTTGACTGGAATCTTTGCGCGAGCGCGTGCGAGACGCCCCCGAAATAAGCTGGAAATCCAGTTCTGGTGGGCAACAAAAGTTAATACTTAGCAACAAGAGAAAGCCTTATCTGGCCTGAAGTCGCGGCTTTGTGCCATTTGTCGGGCGTTGTATTCACAGCGTGGCCATAGCTATGTTCTCATTACACGTTTCATCAGTTTGACGAGAATAAGCAAGCTCAAAAGCACAGCAAAACCTCTCTCCGACTACGTCTAAAGCAGATAGAAGCTTCAGCAGGAGCTGCGGGATTGGTGTTGTTTGCCTGGTCGCCGTTTATCAGTGCGAACAGACACTGTGCTGGGTGCCGAAGGACACCTGGATAGCGCGTTTAGCGGCGGGCATCGCCCGCGGTGTTCACGGTCTTTCACCCAGCGCCTCGCCTGCCGCGAAGCGTTGGTGAGTAGTGGCGGCAACGCCACCGATTGTCGATACCACAAGACAGGCGGTGACAACCTTGTTACTTCCTTGCCTTGGGTTTTGCACAGTGTTCCACCAAAGAAAGTGAGGGAACTTGCATGACCGAAACCAAATACGACTGGGAAGCAGAGTGGCGGGCGGCGCTCGCCGGGCTGCCGCCCAAGCTCTGGCTCACTGACCTCGACGGCACGTGCTGGGAGGACATCCTCGTCCGCCTGAACAATCAGTTCGGCCCCATCGACCCGGAAACGCGGCTCAAGAAGTGGCTGCAGTACGACCACGCCTACAAGGAGGCTCGTACGATGACCAACGGTGCGCACCTGATCGTCGAGTACCAGGACCTGCTCGCCGAGCGCACGCTCGACGAGTTGATCGCCTGGGTCAAGGCCGAGGTGAAGCTCATTCCGGGCACGCCGGATTTCGTGGACATGCTCACGTCCGCGGGCGTGGGTATCGTCGCCATCTCCAACGGCGCCCGCCAGCTGGCTCAGCCCAAGCTGGAGCACCACAAGCTGCCGTTCCGGCTCATCTGCAACTGGTTCGAGGGCACCACGCTCAAGTTCGTGCACGACGAGCACGTCGGCATCGACAAGGGCGTCCTCGTCCAGCGCGCGCGTGAGTGGGGTCACGAGATCGTCGGCTTCTCCGGGGACGCCATCGGCGATGTCAACGGTGCCGGCGTGGCCGCCCGCCACGGCGGACTGGTGCTCGCCTGTGGTGCAGAGGGCGGTCTCGCCAAGTGGTGCGGACAGAACCTCCAGCCCGAGCAGTGGCTCACCTACACGGACTTCCGTGACGTCATCAAGCACCCGGCCCTGCAGTCCAGGATCGGCGGCAACTGACCGCTGGGCAAGCGGTCATCCTGAGCGGTCAAACGCGAAGGATCTCCAATGCCTTTGTCGCGCGCGGGCGGGGGCGACTCCGCCCGTACAGGCATTTGGCTTAAGCACATCGCAAGTGCTGATTTCAGCTCGGGCCTGTCTGCCGCGCGTCGCCGTGACGCGTGGGGGCAGTGCCCAGGCGTTCGTTTTTCCAACCAACCAGGGGCTCGAGTGCGTGCAGGTCACGCGGCGATGCCCCCAACAGAAGGAAACATAGCGAATGACCAAGACCATCAAGGCGTGGAAAATTACCGCGTCAAATGTCGTCAGCCTGACCGACTACGAACTCGCGGGGGCGGTGCCGGCCGGCCAGCTCCGCGTCAAGCCGCTCTTCTGTGGCGTCTGTGGCTCGGACGACGAGCTCATCCGCAAGGGTGGGGCTCACTCGGCTCACAGCGGCCAGTGCAGCAACATCATTCCCGGCCACGAGCTGTGCGGTAAGGTCGTCGAGATCGGCGATGGCGTCACCGGCTTCGAGCTGGGCGACACCGTCGTGGTCGAGCCGGTCCTGCCCTGTGGCGAGTGCCCGGACTGCAAGTCCGGTGCCTACAACTGCTGCAAGGCGACCGGCTACTGGGCGACCCCGCCCGTGGACGGCTGCTTCGTGGAATTCATCGACGTCCTGCCCCGCTGGACCGTCAAGGTCCCGGCTGGTCTCGACCCGCTGATCGCCAGCCTCACCGAGCCGCTCGGCGCCTGCGTCGAGGCCGTGTTCGGCGGGTCGCGCGTGCACCCGCAGATCGAGACCGACCAGTGGACGCTCATCCTCGGCGGCGGCAACATCGCAATGGGCGTGCTCTTCACGCTCAAGGCGCTGTTCTCCACCGAGAAGGTGATCGTCGCCGCGCGCAAGAAGGCGGACCTGGACTTCGCCGTCAAGATCGGCGCCAAGTACGTGGTGATGATCGGTGATGACGAGCGTACCGCTGCCGCCATGAAGCAGGTGGCCGAGTTCTCGCATGGTGGTGTGAAGAACATCATCGAGTGCACTGGCACCAACCAGGTGATTTGTAACGTTCTGAAGTCGGGCATCCTGCTCGGCTACGGCAACGTGGTCGCCGTCGGCTGCCAGTACGTCTGCGAGATCGACTTCGCCTGGCTGCGCCGTCGCTCGGGCAAGCTGATCACCGTGCGTCGCTCGAACGACAAGTTCAAGCGCACGCTCGAGATGCTCAGCGAGCACCAGGAGGCCGCGCGCCTGCTCATCGGCAGAGTCGGCACGTTCGACAAGCTCGACGAAGCTCTCCTGAAGGGGGGCGGCGAGCCGACCGGGACGGACGGTCCCAAGACCGTCATCCGTTTCTAACTTGGACCCCATGAAGCGCGACTGAATCGTCGTGCCTCTGCGGGCTCTCAACGACCAGCATTGCTGTTGCTATCAGGCTCAGGTGGGGCCCGAACCTGCGGGTTCGGGCTCCGCCGGGGAGTGAACGCGCAGCTGCTTATCGTACGGGTGGGGATGCCCTGCCCGAAAGCTCCCGCCGCAGTCGAGGCTCACATCTTCGGATGTTGGTCCCGGCGGCGGTGGCGGCGTTCTCGTTCCACAGGTGAAGTCATGGATACCATCGACCAATTCAAAATGGCGCTTCTGTTGATCTTGTTCGGCGTTCCGTTCGCGGTCGCACTCCTGGCCGGGCTGGGCGACTGGCTCGGCTCGAAGGTGCACGCGCCGGGCCTGTGGCTGCACAGGTTGGCGGGTGCTTACCTGGTGCTGGCCATCGTCGGCATCCCGTTCATGCTCGAGTTCTTCCAGCACGTGACCTATGCCGTCGAAGCGGCTTGCTTCGCGGTCTGGATCGTCGGCGTGGGAGTCTGCATGGGCATCGACCGCAACGCCAACCGGCAGAAGCCGGCAACCTCGTAAGCAAGGCAGTCCGTGGTCAACCGCGGCACCTGCCTTGTTGCGCACCTTGCTTGATTTAGTCGAACCTGAAGCCGGCACGACCAGCGCCTCCGTGGCGCTGGCCGTGCCGGGCTTCCGGCTGCTGCACATTGTCGTTTCGTTTCGCTGCCATCGCAAGTGGTGGCAGCATCCCGCGCGCGGCGCCGCACGTGCGGTGGTCGCGCACATTCCACGACGCCTGCGGGCGTCTTTCGAAAGGGTAAAGACATGAACTCGAGTCTCTCGTCCAACGTCTCCACCGGCTCGCTCTTCGGGCGCGTCATGATGATGCTCACCGGCTCCATGCTGGTCGCCGCGGTCGGCGCCTACGCGGGCGCCAGCATCATCACCTCGGGCGGCGTCCTGCTCGCCCTCTGCATCGTCTGGCTCCTGGGCACCATCGGCGTCGGCTTCGCCGCCTCCGCGGTGGACAAGGGCAGCCTCTCGCCGGCGGTCGGCCTCGGTCTCATGGGCATCTGGATGTTCGTCTCCGGGCTGATCACCGGTCCGGCGCTCGCCCACTACGTCGCCGTCCTCGGGGGCAACACCGTCATGCTCGCCTTCCTCGGCACCGCCGGCGTCATGGCCGGCTGCGGTGCGATCGGCATCCTCTCCGGGCACAACTTCAGCGGGCTCGGCAAGTTCCTGAGTATTGCGCTGTTCGGGCTGATCATCGTCGGCATCGTCAACATCTTCGTCGCCTTCTCCACCGGCGTCGAGATCGCGTACTGCCTGATCGGCATGGCCATCTTCGCGGGCTTCTTCATCGTCGACTTCTTCCGCATCAAGGAGAACGCCGACAGCGATAGCTGGGGCGCCGCGATGATGATCACGATGAACCTGTACCTCGACTTCCTCAACTTCTTCCTGTTCCTGCTCCGCCTGCTGGCGGCGTCCAAGGGCGACAGCAAGAAGTAACGTGACGACGAGTTGGCGAATCACTTAAGGCCTCGGGGTCTTCAAGGGTGAGCCAGCGAGTCCGGACGGAGGGAGGGGCATTGGTCCCCTCCCTCCTCCGATCTGGGAAACACAAGTCGACGTGCCGGGAGACACACACACCAACCGGAGAGGCGGCAACCCGGTGCCGCTCTCCGCTTCCGTCCGGAGCAATTCCGGACATCTCCGCACAGCCAATGCGGGGGAAGGAAAAATCATGGCTCGAGACATCCCCGGCTGCCCCGGTTGCGAATCCGGAGAGCACGGACACGGCAACAACCGCGCGCTCCTTCTCGCCGAGCAGTTCGGCGCCTTCGGCGACCAGTTCTGCCGCGAGGGCGAGTTCCGCGATGCCGCTCACATGTACGAGCGCCAGCTCGATCAGCTCGAGCACGCGCACGGCAAGGAGAGCGCCGAGCTGATTCCCGCCCTGCTCAACGCCGGCGACGCCTGCCGCAGCGCCGGTCGTGGTCCGCAGGGAACGCACTACGTCACCCGCGCGCTCGCTCTGCTCGAGAAGAACTTCGGGCTGACCGGCGACGACCCGGCCTCGGCACTCGAGGCCTACTCGGCGAAGCTCCAGGGCGAGGGCAAGCACTACCTGGCCGTGCAGATGGGCGCCCGCGCCAAGGCGTTCCGCAGCCGGCGGGACGCGTAACACCCACAGCCGCGGCGGACGGGTTTCGGCTCGCCTGCCACGACTGCCACGAGGTGGGCTCCGTCCCCGCCTCGCTTCCGCGCTCTCTCAACACCAACAGGATGGCGTACAGGCCGTCCACCCCAAGGGAACCATGCGCAGCATTTCGACAAACGACCCCTTCCTGTCTCTGGCCATCCAGTCCCGCGCCGCAGCGCTCGATCTCATCGAGCAGAAAAAGCCCTACCGGGCCATCTCCATCATCGACGGTGCGCTTTCGATGGCGGAGGAAGCCGCTCCCGGGCCCGAGCGCGACGAGGTGATGATCTTGCTCAAGGCTGACCTCGCCCGCGCCGTGTTCGGCAACGGCGGCTCGTCCTGCCCGAACGCCTTCCGCGAGGCGGGTCCCGAGCGCATGTTCGCGATCACGCTCGGCCAGGCCAGGGAGCGCCTGGGAGACAAGCACCCGGCGTTCGCCTACGTGCTGGTCGCCGAGGCGGACATGTACATGGCGCGCTGCGACCACCACACCGCGGAGACGCGCTACCTGCAGGCGCTCGACATCCTCGACTGCCGCGACTGCCCCGACAGGGAGCTGCTCGCGCAGGTGCTCGAGAAGGGCGCCGTGCTGATGGAGAAGACGGACCGCGCGTCGGGAGCGCGGACCTACCGGGCGCGCGCGGGCGAAGTCCGCTCGGGCCTGTACATGCGCTAACCCGAAGCGCTTTAAGAGCGGGTCTTATACCGGCTCTTACCAAGAAGTAAACCCGCCTGCCGGCGGACTGCAGGTCGCGCGCGAGGCGCGACTGGAGGTGAGCTATGTCCTTGATGCCAGGTCCTGAGCTCGTTCGCAGTCTCGGGCACGATCCCGAGCAGTCGCAGTGGTTGCACCTCGAGCCCGCCCGCTTAACACCGGAGATGTTTCTGGTGTTCAAGCGTCTGGGCTTTCGGGCCTGTTACTGCTATGCCTACGAGGTGAAGATGGTGGGCGTGGCTGTCACCTTCACGCTCAAGAGCGTGTCGTGGTTCAACTCCACTGCCACGCACTAGATCACTGACGACGCCCAGCCCCGCTGTTGCGTCTTCGGTAACGGCTCGCCGCGCTGCGCGACGAGCCCAGTTCTTCTATCACAAGCAACCCAAGCGCTAGGAGGAAGCCATGCCGAAACGCAACAAAACCCACGTGGTGCAGCAGGGGAAGGACAAGAAGTCCGACACCTACTGCGGGACGATCACGCTGGAGGACCAGCTCACGGCTGCCCGGGCGGCTCGCCGTCAGGCTGACATCGAGAGCGGTACCTTCATCCGTGGTGGCGTCCACGGTGGCGGCAAGCACGAGCGCAACAAGCGCGATCGTCGCGACTCCCGCCGCCAGTGCCGCGAGTTCCGGGACGAGTAGCGATACTCGTTCGTCTCGTCGCGATTCCAAAATAGTTCACACAGCCGGCGGGAGCGGGGCGCAGCTACTTGCGCCCCCCTCCCGCGCCGGCTCGCAGGCCAGGCAAGAGCAGCGTGAACACACGTGTTCACGGTTGCTCAATCCGGTGCATGGTTCTGCCCGATTTCGCTCGCCCGACAGCCCAGTCAAAAACGGGGCGAGCAATGAGGTAAGGTCATGTTGTCTCTGTCTTGTTTCCTACGAAGTTTCGTTCGCAGAGTCGCCAACAGGCTCACGGGCGGCAGACGGTGGGCGTCTCGGACGCTTGTCGTTGGTCCTGCGGAGCCGGTCGACGGCGACTCGGTATCGTGTACCAAGGCGCTCCTCAATCATCTGCGCAAGATGGGCAAGCAAGCCTACACGCTGCCGACGCTGGCGATGTACGCCCAGATCGAATGGATTCTGAATGCCGCGGACTTGCACCCCGCCTGCTTGCCGGTCACTTCCGAGCACCTCACCACTGGCGATCTTCAGAAGGCGTTCGACGCCCTGATCGCCGTGTGGAGGCCGGAGGAGATCGTCCTCGTCGACGGTCCGGTCAGCCAGCTGGGTTTTGATCCGCGCGGCATTCCCGTGTTCAACATCGATCACCACATGGGCAAGGGCGCTCAGGACAACGGGCAGGCTTACATTCAGCCGGCTCCGTCCGCGGGATGCCTTCTCATCAGGCACTTCGGAGTCTACGATCCGATTCTCCTGGTCAGCATTCTGACGGATACCTTCTGGCTGCGCCAGAATCACCCGTCGGAAGCGATCGAGTCCCTGTGCGCCCTGCGCGAGCATGGGCTCACCGACGAGCTGTTGATCGACATCCAGCACCGCCTCATGGTGCCGAAGAACCCCGCGATCATCGACGCCCTGCGCTTCTGCCACCTTCGACACGAAGGTGATGCGGTGATGGCAGTGCTGAAGGACGCGAATCCCGAGATTCACCGCGGCATCATGGGCGAGCTCGGCTATTTCTTCAGGTACATCTGCGTGGTGCGAGGTGACGGTTACATCAGCTTCCGGACAACCGATCGCTCGCTCAAGCTCCGCCCCCTCGCCGAGAAGTGGAACGGGGGCGGACATGAGAACATCGCGGCCGGACACCTGGTGCCCATGACAGCAGAAGCTTTCGAAGAGCTCTGCTCCGACTTTCTCGCCTGCGTAAGGCGGAAGGCCGAATAGCCGCACGGCTGTGCCCCCAGCACGGCCTGATATCAAGAACAGAGAAGGCGTGTCGCAGGACTGGACACCGGACTCCAGGCCTCGCCGCTTTCTTTGTGCCGCGAGATACTATTATATATAGCATAAAGCTCATACCCGGATTATTCATGAATCCAGGGCTGCCAAAGATTGAAGGACCGCTGGAATTGGCT
>Ga0066388_100002158_pt1 | contig 11801 bp, 10 predicted proteins | sample PanSoiMetaGPlot6_FD_64539 | JGI IMG/M metagenome (GOLD analysis project Ga0066388, IMG submission 64539) | Tropical forest soil microbial communities from Panama analyzed to predict greenhouse gas emissions - Panama Soil - Plot 6 (Hybrid Assembly) | ecosystem: Environmental > Terrestrial >... | reverse complement strand
CGACACCAGAACCTAAACCAGTGCCTTACTCGACCACGTTCAAAGATCATCTCGCAAATCCACGCAACTCAGGCGAACTGCCAGAAGCAAACGCCGTCGCCGAAGAAACCAATCCAGTTTGCGGCGATCGCATTCGGCTGTCGCTCGTCGTGCGCGAAGGTCGAATTGATAAGGTCAGATATCTTGCGTATGGGTGTCCGCCAACGCTTGTTTGCGGTTCTGTGTTGACGGAGATGATTCAGGGAATGCCAACTGAGGAAGTAGCCCGCTTGACGAGGGCAAACCTGTTGGAAAGGGTTGGCGGGCTGCCTGCAAGAAAACACCATGCTGCGGCTCTCGTCATCGAAACCTTGCAGGCCGCCCTAAAGTCCCATTGATTTTACCGCGGTGAGGGACTCGATACGGCTCTTGGCCGCGTAGCAGGATCAACAATTTTCAGCTTGTGATACTCAGGTCCGCAGTATCTTCTTGGTTCAGTTCCCAGCACAAAAGTCTTGGTCCTCACGACCGGACAACTTTCTACTGCAATCAAGCCAGTCGTGGGATCGATATCCAAAGTGATAGTGCCTTCAAGCCGAGCGTCTGGTGGTGAAGCCGCAGGCTTCGCGTGCGGCGGCGAAGGTGATGGTGAGACCAATGGCAACGGTTGGGTCTGACCTTGATTGGGTTCCGGTGAGGCTTGCTCCTGCTCTTCGGGCGAAGCTTCCTCAGCCGCCGCTTCCACATTCGGTCCGGTGCCGTTGAGAAAGAGTTCAACTCGCTTATCAACCACCTCGGGTGTCGCCACCTCTCCAGTCTTGGGATCGATCTCCACCTGGTCAACGCCGGCAGGCATCTCCCAATCACCTTCCCATTCAGGATGCTCCGCCAACGCTGCCTGCATAAAATCAGCCCAGATCGGAAGGGCGGAATTTGCACCGGTCAACCCCAATTGCGAACCGTCATCAAAACCTACCCACACTGCACAAACAAGATTAGGTGTGTAACCTGCAAACCAACCGTCGCGCGAAGTGCCTGTCTTACCGGCCACGTTGAACTTGAAACCTCGCGCTCTGAGTTTTGCCGCTGTACCCCGATTGACCACGTCTTTCATAAACGAGGTCATCACATAAGCTACTTCGGGGCGCAACACTTCATTTCTTTGCGCACTGGGAGCGGCAATGGTTACTCCGTTGCCCGTGGTAATGCGATTGATAGCGATGGGCGTAGTGCGGGTCCCGAGCGTCGCAAAGGATGAATAAGCCGAAGCCACCTGCAGCGGAGTAGCTTCACTCGTTCCCAAAGCCATTGCTGGATAAGCGCGCGCGGGCTTGGGCAATCCGGCCTTCGCTGCGAGACTCATAACGCGGCCGATAGTGACCTCCATCGCCACTTCGACCGTCACCACATTCAAGCTGTGGACCATTGCGTCGCGCAGAGTGATCGGAGCATTGGTGTACGTGTCGCCGAAATTACCGGGTGAGTACTCCTGATTATCGAACGTGAACGTTTTAGGCTCGTCCATGTAGGTTGTCGCCGGAGTAATTACGCGCGGGATTGGATCGTACGCGGTGTTCAGGGCGGTCGCATAAACGAATGGTTTGAAAACGGACCCTGGTTGCCGCATAGCATCGGCGGCGCGATTCAACTGGCTCCTGGAGTAGTCGCGCCCGCCGACCATCGCCACGATTTCTCCAGTTTTCGCATTCATCGCGACGAGTGCGGCCTGGAGAGTGCCGGGTTCAAATCGCTTCCCTTCAACCTTATCCAGCGCGGCCAGTTGTTTGGTTACGGCGGCATAAGCGGCGCGCTGTAAATCCATATCGACCGTGGTGTAGATTCGCAGATGCTGCGCCGCCGCTTGACCTGAAATCAGGTTTTCGAGTTGGTTTTGCACGTAGTCAGCAAAATATGGTGCGTCTGAAACGTCGATGCGGCCTTTGTTCGAAACGACCTGCAACGGCGTCGCCTTCGCACTGTTCGCATCTGCTTGAGTTATGACACCTGTCTCCGCCATCGAGTCGATGACCTGATTGCGACGAGCAGTTGCCGTTTGCAGGTCATGATATGGGTTGTACCGGTTCGGACTCCGGATCAGACCAGCCAGAAATGCTGATTCGGGGAGCGTCAGGTTAGTAACATCCTTATTGAAGTACGAACTGGCAGCCTCACCAAAGCCATTGATCGAAAAACCCGATTGTTGGCCCATGTAGACCTGGTTGCAGTAAAGGGCGAAAATCTGCTCCTTCGAAAGTCGGGTTTCGAGGATAACCGACATGTAAGCTTCCGCAACCTTGCGCCGCAGCGTTTGTTCAGGTGATAGCAGAAGATTCTTGACCAGCTGTTGGGTGATGCTTGAGCCACCCTGGCGGGCAATCGGTGAATTCGGATCTGAATCGTAGCGACGCACGAACGCGCGAATGATGCCGCGAACATTTACACCGTAGTGCTCAAAGAACGACCGATCCTCCGTGACTGTGATCGCCTGGACCAAGTTCGGCGGCAGGTCATTAAACCCTATCACTCTTCGTTTGGCGCGCTCCCTCCCGGTTACCGAACTTATCAACTCCGGCTCCAACAAAACACGTTCCAGCGAAGCACGACTATCAATGTCTGACAGTGAAGCAATCGATTTACCACCTTTGGCAAACTGAACCCGGACATGTTGAAACTGCTTTCGACCGTCTACACTTGAGGCAGTACTGGGTTCAATCTCCACCGTTAAACCAGCTTGAGAATAGCGGCCGCGGTTCGTATCAGCCTGTTGACTCTTCTCAACGTAGCCAGCCCGCTTAAGAAACGCTACGAGGTCATCTTCCGAGAACGCCTCGTCGACGAACAATTGTTTCGGGGCGGCATAGATGCCAGCGGAGCGGGTATAGACTTCTCCTTGTAACAAGTTGTCGATGCGATTGGAAAAAACGGTCCAATAGTAGACCAGGACTCCGATTGCAATGGCGGCAAGGAAGACAAAAGGGATTAGGACGGGAGCGCTAAAGAGTCGACGTAGGAACCGGCGGAAAAAACTCGACCCGGGCTCTACATAGGCTACGACCCGAGCATTGCGAGGGTCCCGGCCAACTTTTCCTGGGGGCACCTGATTCGAAGGATAGCGAACTGGCATAGACGGCGAAAGCCTTAACTCGGCTCGATAACTTATCTCCTATTACGTTGCATTCGGAACAAGGTTCAGTGGATGTTAAGTTTGACAGGCCCAGACGCTTTAGTTAACGTGACGAACCTGCCGCTTCTACTTTGATGCTACATATCCGATATGAGTTTAACACCGTCTGGTGCTCGTCGCTTCAGTAGAAACCCTTCGGGGCTGCAGATAGCTATTTTGGGCCTTCTGCTGGCTATAGTCGTCGGAACCATCGTATTTTACGAAATTGAGGGCTGGTCGTTACTTGATAGTCTTTATGTGACCGCGCAAACTGTCACGACGGTTGGCTACGGTGATATCACACCTCGCACTACCGCCGGTCGAGCGTTTGCCACCCTGTTCATGATGGTGGGTGTCGGCGTAGTTCTTTATGCGCTCACCACTACAGTGCAGTCGATCGTTCAATCAGAATTGGTGGCGACTTTTGGTCAACGACGTCTGACGCGCAAAATGAGCAAGCTACGAAATCATTTTATCATCTGCGGTGCCGGGCGAGTCGGAGGGCATCTGATCCGCAGCCTGCAAGGCAATGATGATCTGTTTCTGGTCATCGAGAAAGATCCACAGAAGGTAGCAGAGCTGATGGACGTGCACGTGCCGGTACTCGTGCGGGATGCTACGCTTGAGGAGACACTGCATGAGGCTGGTGTAGATCATGCGCGTGGTCTCGCGGCTTGTCTTCCAGACGACGCGGATAACGTCTACGTGGTCTTGACGGCCCGAGATCTGAATCCAAACCTGCACATCGTTGCTCGTGCCGCAGAAGAGCAAGCGGAGTCCAAGCTCATAAGGGCGGGTGCGAACCGAGTCGTTGCGCCCACCATTATTGGCGGACATCGAATGGCATTAGCGTTAACCAAACCGGCCGTCGGAGATTTCCTCGACTCCATTACTGCCAACAACCTTGATTTAGGTTTTGAACAACTCGAGATCGAGCCAGCGTCAACACTGGTGGGGCGCAAACTCAGCGAGTCGAATATCCGTTCTGAACTGGATATCGTGGTAGTAAGCATTCGTCGCAGTGATGGCGAGGTCATTTTTAATCCCAGTGCAGAGGCCAGAATTCAGAGCGGCGACATGCTCATCGCTATTGGCAAAGCCGAGGCGTTAATCAAGTTGCATGCTCTAGCACGAGGACACCGGGCGAGTAGCAGCACCGTTTCGGTCTGATTTATTCAAGCCTACGATTGATAATGAAGATTCTTGTAACCGGAGGCAGCGGATATCTTGGCAGCCATGTCCGTCGCTTCTTCGCCGCCGATGATTTTTCCCGCCGTTCCAATCTAAACATTCTCGACGAGCACGACGCGCAAAAGGTGGCTGACTACGACGTTGTAATTCACCTGGCAGCTCATCTTGATAAACGTCCGGAAGGCGCGGAATTGAGCTTCCGCACGAACGGCGACGGCACCCTGAACCTGCTGCGCCACATGCAACCCGGTTCGGTCTTCATCTACGCTTCGACAAAAGACGTCTATGGCGCCAACGCATCCGCTTATAGCGAAGTACCAGAGACATGTCCCACCACGTATACCGGGCAGTCGGCGCTTGAATGGTCCAAGCTAATTGGCGAGCACTATGTCGATTACTACTCCGCGAGGCAAAACTTTCGGGCCTGCGTGTTTCGCCTGTCGACAGTTTACGCACGGCCGAGTTCCGGTAATGACAACGGCTTCGTCACGCATTACGTGGAAGCAATCAAGCACGGGTGGCCACTATCTCTCCCTTCGGGTGGAGCCCCGGTGCGCGATATTCTCTTCGTTGATGATTTCTCGCGCGCGTGCCAGGCGTTTATCAACTCCTCCCGTTCCTTCGGTCTTTACAATCTGGGTGGCGGCCAACGCAATTCCGCGTCCTTGCGTGAGATAATAGACACGGTTGGACGACTGATTGAGTTGCAGCCAGTCCTTGAAGATGCGCAACTTCCGGCTCCCGTGCCGTTCAATTACATCTCCGATCTGAGCCGGATCCGCCAGGAGCTAGACTGGGAGCCACAGACAACTATCGAAGAAGGGCTCAGCAGTTTGTTGTAAAGAGTTCGCTTTTATGGAGCAGACAGACGGCAAAAGTATTGATCGAATCGTGGTGCGTGCCACCAACTGGGTCGGCGACGCGGTCATGACCATACCCGCCTTACGCGCGCTCCGGCGACTTTTGCCCGACGCGGAGATCTCGTTGGTGGTCAGACCATGGGCCAAAGATCTGTTTGCCGACGCAGATTTCATCGACGACCTGATCACTTACGACCGGAAAGGAATGTTCTCGGTGGTGCCCCAGATTCGCCACTGGCGCCGACGAAAATTCGACCTGGCGCTGTTGTTTCAAAACGCGTTTGAAGCCGCGCTAATTCCCTTCTTCGCCGGCGTTCCCCTGCGCCTCGGTTACGCCACTGAGGGACGCAAAGGACTGTTGACTCATCCAGTCGACCCACCGGATTGGCGCTCAACAAAACATGAGGTCTTCTATTACCTGTATTTAGTCGCCGCTCTCGAGCATTTTTTGTTCGGCACAGACACCGTTTGCGAGAAAGATCCGGAAGCGTCGCTCGAAATATCGGAAGCAAGAAAAGACGCAGCTCGAACACTGCTGCGCCTATACAAAGTTGGCGAAGGAAACGTAGTCGCAATTTGCCCAGGCTCAATAAATAGTCGCGCTAAGCGCTGGCCTGCGGAACGATACGCCAATCTCGCCGATCGTCTGCTCGAAGATCACCAGCAGGTCGTGCTGATCGGTTCCAAAGAAGAACTGGAAGTCTCAAGCGAAGTTGTCAACCAAATGCGTCACAAACCGGTGGTGCTAACGGGCAAGACGACCTTGGAACAGATTACGTCGATACTCGGAGTCGTTGACCTGGTAATAACTAACGACACCGGCCCGGCCCACATAGCTGCAGCACTTGGTCGACCAACTCTCGTAATTTTCGGACCTACCAATCCGTTAACCACTCGACCTTTTGCGCCCCAGGCTGAAATTCTCCGTCACCCACCTGACTGCGCACCATGCATGTTACGTGATTGTCCGATAGACCACCGCTGCATGACAGCGATTACGGTCGAAGAAGTTTTTGAACAATCGCGTTCATTGCTGAAACGTAGTAGCTTTGCCAGAACCGTCAGGAGTCTTTGCGATTCAGTCGCCTAAATAAACCGGATGAAAAGACCAGCAGTTTTCATGGACCGTGATGGCACTCTTTCAGAAGAGGTTGGCTACATCAATCACGTGTCACGGTTTCGACTTTTTCCTTATTCAGCTCAGGCAGTAAAGATCCTTAATGAGAATGGTTGGCTGGCGATCGGCGTTACAAACCAGGCAGGGGTTGCGCGCGGTTATTTCTCCGAAGACATGGTGCTCGCAGTCCATGACCGTCTGAATGGTGAACTGGAAGTGGGCGGTGCACGCCTCGACGCCATCTACTACTGCGCTCACCATCCATCCGTGGGAGATCCACCATATCGGCTTGATTGTGATTGTCGCAAACCCAAGCCTGGTCTGATTCACCGGGCCAGTCAAGATTTTCCGATTGATTTGAGCCGGAGCTGGATGGTTGGTGACCGTTACAGTGACATTGAACTAGCAATAAACGCAGGCTTGCGGTCCGCATTCGTGTTGTCTGGTTATGGTCGCGGTGAATGGGAACACCAACGTAGTTCGTGGCAGCATCAGCCCGACCTGATTTGTGAGGATCTGCTCGCAGCCGTACAGTCAATTGTCGAGCTAAAAGAGTCGCGATTACACAACTTAAGTGAGGTCACGATTTGAGCGCCCATGCTACCACACTGCAGGAACGCTTGTTGGCCCTTGTTCGTCGCTTTCCTGAGCGGCATATCACGATCGTGGGCGACGCCATCGCCGATCGTTTCCTGCATGGCACTATCAGTCGGGTTTCGCGTGAAGCTCCAGTTTTTATTTTGCGACACGATCATACCGAAACTGTGCCCGGTGGCGCGGCCAACTGTGCCATGAATTTGGCTTCGCTGGGTGCCTCAGTATCTCTGATTAGCGTTGCGGGGGCCGACGAAGCTGGTCGGGAACTACGGAACAAACTGCACGCAGCAGGAATCGATACATCTGGCCTGCTGCTTTCAGAGGAGTTCACGACACCGACCAAGATGAGGATCCTCGCGGGCCAATCGCACTCCACTCGCCAGCAAGTTATTCGGGTTGACTACGAAACCGACACTCCACCGAGCAGCGAATTGCATGCATCGCTGGCAGATAGTTTGGGCCACGCTCTTTCGTCTACAGACGGTCTGATTGTGTCAGACTACAACTACGGCACGGCGAACCGAGCGATCGTCAACCTGATCCGTGAATCGGTTTCCGCCCGAGCAATCCCGGTACTGGTCGATTCCCGATTTCGCCTATCCGACTTTCCTGGGTTCACGTCGGCGACCCCCAACGAAGACGAGGTCGAACACTTAGTAGGCGTACCCATTGTTTCTCGAGCGCAACTGGAGGAAGCGGCGGTCAAGCTCAAGGAAAAACTTGGCTACGGAGCATTGCTGGTGACTCGCGGCAGCCATGGCATGATGCTGCTAGAAGATCATCAGGCGCCTGTCCATATTGAGGCGGTTGGTGCGTTGGAACCAGTTGATGTAACTGGTGCGGGTGATACTGTGATTGCTACCTTTACGTTGGGACTCGCCTGCGACGCCTCATTTTCCGACGCAGCCCGGCTGGCCAACTACGCCGGCGGTTTGGTGGTCATGAAACGCGGCACTGCCTCGGTCACAGGGGCCGAACTCGAACACTCCATCCTGTCAGACGCCTGAGATGAACAGTGACAAAGACACACAGATTTTTGACGCTCATTCGCGAATACTTGCGCGTCATGAACTTGTTCAGCGTGTAACTGAAGCCAGGCAGCGGGGTGCCAGGGTAGTGTTTGCCAACGGTTGTTTCGACGTTTTGCACGTCGGCCACGTTCGTTACCTGGTGGGCGCGCGTGCACTCGGCGACCTGCTTGTTGTTGGCGTAAATTCAGATGAACAGGTGGCGCTGCAGAAGGGCAAAGGGCGGCCTATTGTTCGTGCTCTCGAACGAGCGGAGCTAATCGCCTCGCTGGAGTCGGTGGATTATGTCACCATTTTCGCGGAGCCAACGGTAACAGAACTCCTCCTGACACTAAGACCAGACATTCATGCCAAGGGGACTGACTATACGGAGGAGAGCGTTCCCGAGCGACAGGTGGTACGTTCATACGGCGGACAAGTCGCGATCGTCGGTGACCCCAAGGATCATTCGACGACAGAGATCCTGGGGCGCTTTAAAAATGCAGATGCTTAAGCAGGAATACTAGAAATGGAGCGTGACTCGTGCCAACCAGCATCTGAAGATTCTTGATAAGTGAAGTCTTACTTACGTTTACGCGTATGTGAAAGCGCTGCTTTAACTTGGCTAACAGCCTTAAGTTCGATGAGATTTACAATCCACTTTTTCGGATTCTGATGCCAATAATTTGGATTGAGGTGGCTTTGACGAATTTGGCGCCCCTCGTTTGTTGAGAGACAGAGGGCGCGGATGGGAATTAGAATCTTTTGCAGGCTCGCACCTTTTAGATGAGTGCAATGCGGATTTTAGTAGTAAAACTTGGGAGCATCGGAGATATCGTACATACCCTGCCGGCTCTAGCAGCTCTGAGGCAAGGTATGCCTGAAGCCGAGATCTCCTGGGTGGTAGAACATCGATCTTCCGAAATTCTGAAAGACAACCCGCTTCTCGATCGTCTCATCGAAGTCGACACGAAGGCGTTGAGGCGCGGGCTGATGTCTGGGGAGACGCTGCGGGCACCGCGCCAGCAGTTACGTCGGTTACGTGCCTCAGCCTTCGATGTCGCCTTAGATTTTCAAGGATTGTTAAAGTCGGCTTCGATCGCGCGCCTTTCCGGCGCGCGTCGTGTTTTTGGGTATTCTCGCGAGGGACTACGAGAACCGGCCAGCGGATTCCTGCTTTCCCGAAGGATCTATGTACCCAAGCAGACACACGTCATCAATAAAGCGCTACAACTAGTCAGTGGCGCCCTGGGCGTAGAGGTTCCCGCGAAATCATCAGACCTTTCCTTCCCGATAGGAATCGGTGAGGAACACGAGGCAGAAGCACGAGCGGCAGCGGCAGAGACCGGGGGCACCTATGCAGTGCTCAACCCGGCGGGCGGGTGGCCGACAAAGCTTTGGGGTCCTGAACGTTTCGGCCAGTTGATTGACGCGCTCTGGTCTCATTTTGGTCTTCACAGCTTCGTCACCTACGGTCCCGGTGAGCTACACCTCGCGGAAACTGTCAAGAAAGCATCTCGTTCGGGGAAAGGCCGTCTAGCCAGTCTTTCTTTGAAAGGGTTCTACGCCCTGGTGAGACAGGCCAATATCTATGTGGGTGGCGACACCGGGCCAACACACTTGGCTGTAGCAGCGCGGACACCAATCGTCGGTCTTTTCGGACCGACTGAGTGGTGGCGTAACGGGAGCTTGGATCCAGATGACGTTTGCGTAGAACGAAACGACATCGATTGCCGGGTTGATTGCCACCGGCGCTCGTGTTCCAAATGGATTTGCATGGATATTGAGGTTGAGCGAGTGCTGCAGGCCGTTAACCAGAGGTTGAGCGTTAAGAATCAAAAGGACTCCGCTAGAACTCTTCCGCTCGCCGGCTGAGGAATCGAATCACCAAGATCAGATGCGAAAGAGTGGGACCTGGATTCAACGTTGGCGTGTGCCGCTCGGTTTTTTGTGCGGCGCGGTCTTTATTCTACTAGCCAGGCCGACCCCCATCGCACTTTTAGCAGGAGCCATCGTCTCCGTTATCGGTTTGGCGATTCGCGCCTGGGCGTCGGGACACATCAGAAAGAATTCCCAGTTGGCGATCTCCGGGCCCTACGCCTATACGCGAAACCCGCTTTATCTGGGCAGCTTCATGCTCGGACTTGGCTTCACCATTGCTTCCGGACGCTGGGTTCTAGCGTTAGTGTTCGCAGCATTATTTCTTGGCATCTATTTCCCGGTGATGCGCGTCGAATCCTCGACGATGCTTGATCTTTTCGGCAAAGAGTACGAAAGTTACAAAAAAGCTGTACCTCTGTTCTTGCCTCGTCTCAACCCCTATAGTGACAATCGCGCAGCGGGTACCAAATTCGACAGTGCCCTTTACCTGCGTTACCGTGAATATCGCGCCGCCCTGGGATTAGTCTTTGCCTGGGGATTGTTGCTGCTTAAGACCTACTATCTGAAATGACTCGCTCAAGGCGGATCATCCTGCTTTTGGCACTGACCGCTCTCGTCTCGACAGGACGAGTCGCTGGTCAATCTGTGGTCGAAGCACAGAAGTCCGTGCCGGCGATGGCCGCCCGACCCTTTGAACCTTCGGAGCAACTTTTTTATGAAGCGGAATTTTCCCGCTCAGTGTTGCGGAAGCTAGACGTCGCGGACTTTAAACTCAGTGCCGCGCGCACTCCAGCCCTGGATCCACCGAAGACAGCATCTGCTACTGATGACCCGCCACCTTACCTGTTGACGTTTAGCGCCGACGTGACAAGCAAAGGTTTCTTCACGCGACTTTTCAATTTAAAGTTTCGTGAACGGATCGAGTCCGTGGTGGAACCGGATACTTTCACTGTGCAGAAAAACACTGGTCTCGATGAGCAAGGCAAGCGAGTACGCGCTACCGAGATGACCTTTGATCGCACCAAAGGCAAGATGTACTGGACCCAGCGCGATCCAAACAACACCGACAGCGAGCCCCGCACCATCATCACAGACTTTTCCGGTCAACTACAGGATGTCCTGTCAGCAATCTATTTTATTCGCACTCATTCGTTGGAGGTAGGCAAGTCGTTCGAGATCTTCGTCGGCAACGGTGGTCGCGTTTATCGGGTTCCGATCAGTGTTGTCGAGCGGAAGAAGATGAAAACGGTTCTGGGAAAAGTGCACGTCGTAAGAGTCGAACCAGATCTTTTTGGACAGAACAAACTGATCGACGACGAAAAAGGTAATTTCCAACTGTGGCTCACGGACGATAGCCGCCATGTGCCTGTGAGTGTTCGAGTCAAGACTACCTATGGCACGTTTGACATCAATCTCAAGCGGGCTGTTTATAATCCTCAGGGTTGAGTGCCTCCCGTTCAAGCTCCTTGCCTCACAAACAAAGTCCGCATTGCCTGATCGTTGATGAGCGCCAAACCTCTAATCATTGGTCATCGAGGAGCTTCCGCACTGGCTCCAGAGAACACGATCGCCGCTTTTGACCTGGCCCTCAAATCAGGAGCCGACGGAATTGAGTTTGATGTCCGACTTTCTCGCGATGGCGTACCAGTAATTATTCATGACGAAACACTGCGCCGCACCGGTTTACGATCTGAGCGTGTTTCCGACCTGACCGCGACCGAACTTAAGCAAGTCAACGTTGGTAGTTGGTTCAAACCGAGACGCGAGCCAAGTCCTGATGATCTTCAGCGCCAGGCGATCCCTACCCTGGAAGAATTGTTTGCTCTCTTCCCTGGTCCAAAACCGGTCTTCTACTTGGAGATGAAGGCTGACTCCGAACAACGACGTGACTTGGTCAGTGCCTGTTGTCAGTTTCTCAAGCAACACCCCAGCAAAGGTCAGGTGATCATTGAGTGCTTCGACTTAACGGCCATCAAACTTGTGAAGACCGTGGATCCTTTCCTGCG